>Ga0210067_1000063_pt1 | contig 13695 bp, 14 predicted proteins | sample RushMan_ThreeSqB_2_FD_185559 | JGI IMG/M metagenome (GOLD analysis project Ga0210067, IMG submission 185559) | Wetland microbial communities from San Francisco Bay, California, USA, that impact long-term carbon sequestration - RushMan_ThreeSqB_D2... | ecosystem: Environmental > Aquatic > Marine... | reverse complement strand
CATGGGCCCCGGAATGATGGGGCAGGGCTACGGACCCGGAATGATGGGGCAGGGCTACGGACCCGGAATGATGGGGCAGGGCTACGGCCCCGGAATGATGGGGCAGGGCTACGGCCCCGGAATGATGGGGCAGGGCTACGGACCCGGAATGATGGGACAGGGCTACGGACCCGGAATGATGGGTCAGGGCATGGGTCCTGGAATGATGGGTGGCATGATGGGGTCCGGCATGATGGTCGGCGCCAACCCCTACGCCGGGCTCGATCTCAGCGCCGAGCAGCGCGCGAAGGTCTCCGACATTCAGGAAGGGCTCTGGCGCAAGCAGTGGGACCTCATGGGCAAGATGCATGAGGAGCGCTATCACATGTACCAGCTGATGAGCGGAGTCACGCCGGACGACGCTTCTGCGCGCAAGGCCTATCAGGCGATGGCCGATGCGCATAAGAAGATGTTTGACGCCATGCTCGATGCGCGCAAGCAGATCGACGCGGTGCTCACCAAGGAGCAGCGCGAGAAGCTTAAGCGCGGCGGCTGACGCCGCGGGGCATCCATCTGATGCAGACGGTGCAACCGGAAGCGTCACGCGCGGGCGTCGAAGCGCCCGCGCGCAGCGCCTCGCGCTGGACCACCCTTGGTCCGCTCATGGTTCTCGCGATCGTCGCAGTGTTTCTCGGGATCGGGCTGACGCTCGACCCGCGCGAGATACCCTCACCATTGATCGGTAAGCCGGTACCCGATTTTCGGCTCGCGCCGGTCAAGGGGCGCGCGCTCGGCCTGGCCTCCGCAGACCTCAAGGGTGAGGTGTCGGTGGTCAACGTTTTTGCGTCGTGGTGCACTGCCTGCCGCGACGAGCACCCGCTGTGGATGACGCTCGCGCGCGAACGCGCACTGCCGATCCACGGCCTTAACTACAAGGATAAGCCGGACGACGCAGCGCGCTGGCTCGACGAACTGGGGGACCCTTACATGCGTACCGGCGCCGATCGCGATGGACGCGTCGGGATCGACTGGGGCGTGTACGGCGTACCTGAGACCTTCGTGATCGATCGCGAGGGTCGCATCCGGCGCAAGATCATAGGCGCCATTAATCGCCGGATCGTCGATGAGGAACTGATGCCTCTGGTTCGGCAGTTGCGAGCCGAGCCGGGAAGCGGCAAGTAGGCGCGCCATGGGCGATGCCGCGAACATTGGTCTGGCGGTCGCATTCGCCGCGGGTGTGATCTCGTTTCTTTCGCCCTGCGTGCTGCCGATCGTGCCGGGTTACGTGTCGTACATTGCAGGCGAGAGCCTGCAGCGCCGCCGCCACTTGCACGCTGGCGAGCGGCTGGTCGCTCTTGGACTGAGCGCGTTTTTCGTCGGCGGATTCTCGACGGTGTTCATCGCGTTCGGCGCGAGCGCGAGCGCAATCGGCCAGCTGTTGATGCAGTACAGGTACGAAGCGAACCTCGTCGCGGGTGCGATCGTGGTCGCCTTCGGCCTGTTCCTGCTCGGGGCCTGGCGCTGGGTCCCGTGGCTGCAGCGCGATCTGCGGCCGCATCTGCGTCTTGCAGGAGGCAATCCGCTCGCAGCCTATGTACTCGGCATGGCGTTCGCCTTCGGCTGGACGCCGTGCATCGGGCCGATTCTCGGGGCGATCCTCGCGCTGAGCGCGGTCAGCACGGAAGCCACCGGCATCGGCCTGCTCACGGCGTACGCGCTCGGGCTCGGCGTGCCGTTTCTCGTTGCCGCGCTGCTCGCCGACCGCGCGGCACGTGTGCTCTCGAAATGGCGGGGGTTCGGCGCGGGATTGCAGATCGCCGGCGGCGCGGTGCTTGTCGCGCTGGGTCTGGCGATGATGACCGGACAGCTTGCGGTGGTCTCGCTCTGGCTGCTCGAGCGCGTGCCTGCGCTCGGGACGATCGGTTGAGAAAAGGAGACGACTATGTGGGGCGACATGGGAAGCATGATGGGTTACGGCGGCGGTTGGGGCTACCTCGGCATGCTTCACATGCTGCTGTGGTGGGTCCTGATCATTCTGGGCATCGTCGTGCTGGTGAAGTGGCTCACTGGCGGGAAAGGCGATTCGCGTGGCTCAGGTGATCGCGCATTGGAGATTCTGCGCGAGCGCTACGCGCGCGGGGAGATCGACAAGGATGAATTCGAAAAGCGGAAGCGCGACCTCGCGCCCTGAAGTCAGCGCTACACGGATTGCCGAGCGGGCGGAGCGTTACCCCTGGTACGTGCGGCTTATCCTGGCAGCGCAGCGGCGTAAGTACGGCGCCGAGCTCGAGCCGGCACGGCTCTGGGGCAGGCTGCCGAGAAGTTTTCTGCTCCTCACGCTGCTCTACCGCTCGATCGACCGCGCGGACTCGCCGATCGAGCCGGCGTTGCGCGCGCTGGTGCAGGTGCGCATCTCGCGCATCAACTGGTGCGATTTCTGTGTTGACTTGAACGGTGCGGCAGCGCTCGAGCGCGCGGTGCCAGCGGAGAAGCTCGCGGCGCTCGACGACTACGAGCGCTCGCCGCTCTACTCTGAGCGCGAGCGTGCCGCGCTGCGCTATGCAGAGGCCGCGACCGATTCCGCGCGGCGCGTCGATGACGCCTGCTTCGCGCGGCTGCGCGCGCGCTTCGACGAGCAGGCGATCCTCGAGCTCACGGCGCTGGCCGCGTTCCAGAACCTGTCGAGCAAATTCAACGCCGCGCTCGGGGTACCGGCGCAGGGGCTTTGCGCGTTGCCGGTGCGGCGCGATTAGGCGTGGCCAACGGGAGTCGGAAGTAGTTTTATGAACGACGACATCGATAGCGGGCGGCGTTCAGGTGCAATTCACAACTAGGAGTCGATACGACGATGGGAAAGCGCAAACGTCGCGCGAAGGCGCGCTACAAGAGCCAGGAACCGGATTCGATTGCGGACCGTTCTCGGCCGGATGCGACCGGCGGCGCCTTTCGGGGCGCGCCTACGCCAGCTGGGCCCTGGCGCAGCCACTTGAAGACGATCGCGGTCGTCGCCGTGGTTGCAGTCGCGCTGACGGTTTTGATCGTCGGGCAGACCAAACCGTCTTCGGGGTCTCTGACCGCGTCCGCGCAGCCTGCGCACGGCAGGGAGCTGTATGACAAGAACTGCGCGGTCTGTCATGGCGCCAAGGGGCGCGGATTGCCCGAGTGGCGCTATCAGGCGCGCGCCGCCCCGCCGCTCGACAGCAGCGCGCATGCCTGGCATCACGGGGACGACCAGTTGATTGCGATGATCCTCGACAAACCGGCGCCGGATTCCGTCATGCCGGCATGGCGCGGCGTGCTGACGCGCGAGGACGCGCTGGACATCGTGGCTTACATCAAGTCGCTCTGGTCTCCCTACATTCTTGCGAACTGCCAAGGCGCAAAGCACATGAACTGCATGTCGCATCAATAGCTCTTCCTCGCCGACGATGACACATCACGAACGAGCATGTTGCAGCTGCGGAGCGCCGATCGCAGGACCGCCGTTCATGCTCGCGGGTGATGATTGGTACTGTGAGCACTGCTATTTGCGGCGCCACCAGCTCGGCGCCGTGCTGGCGCCTCCGGACGCGGAGATCGATGTCTTTGCCGAAGCGCTCGCGGCGGCACTCGACCTCAGGGAGCATGAAACCGGCGCGCACTCGAAGCGGGTGGCCTGTCATACGCTGGTGCTCGCCCGGCGTTTCATCGCGGAGGCGCCGCTTTTGCGCCAGATCTACTGGGGCGCGCTGCTGCATGACATCGGCAAGATCGGCGTCCCGGACGCGATCCTGTGCAAACCGGGCGCTCTCACCAAATCTGAGCGGGAGGTGATGCGCGGGCATCCCGCAAGTGGATTCGCGGTCTTGCGCGGCGTACGGTTCATGGCGGGGGCTGCGCAAATCGTCCTCTCCCATCAGGAGCGCTACGACGGAGGCGGTTACCCGCAAGGCCTCGCCGGAGAGGCCATCCCGCTCGGGTCGCGTCTGTTCGCGGTAATCGATACGTTAGACGCCATCACTTCCGAGCGGCCCTATCGCACGGCGCAGCCCTTCGATGCGGCGAAGGATGAGATCGTGCGTTGCGCGGGTGCGCAGTTTGATCCTCGTGCGGTTGAGACGTTTCTAGCTGAAGAGCGGGTACTGCGCGAGATGGTCGCAGTCAAATGCGGGACTCTGCCGTCGCAGTATTTCGCGGCGTCCGCGACGGCCACGGCTGCAGGTCCCGAATGGTGGAACGGGTGAATTCGAGCCCGATTTCGAGCGGATCCGGGGCTGAATCATGACACTCAGAACCACGTACCGCGGCTGATGTGCCATCTTCTCTTTCTGCTGCCCGTTCTCGCGCTTTCCGTCTTCTGGCGCAGGCCAGTTGCGGTGACACTCTCCGTCCGACACATTGAGCACCAGCGTTTTTTGGGGGACTAGAGCGCAAGGACTGACCTCCGATTTGAGCACCGTCACAGGAGTCGAACCATGAACGGACGCCATCAGCACGAGCATGTCGGACCAAGCCATGGCGCAACGCAGAACGATGAGCGCTTGCGGAGCACGGTCGCGGACCCGGTATGCGGCATGCGCGTGGCGACGGATGCCGGCAAGCCGAAGTTCGAGCACGAAGGGCAGGTCTATCATTTCTGCTCCACGGGGTGTCGTGACAAGTTCGTCGCCCATCCGGACAGCTACCTCGAGGCCTTGTCTCGGGAGCCGGCGGTGCCGGCGCGTCCGGGCACCAAGTACACCTGCCCGATGCATCCCGTGATCGTGCGCGATGCGCCGGGCGAGTGCCCGATCTGCGGCATGGCGCTCGAGCCGATGGGCGTGCCGGCGCCTGAGGAAGGACCGAACCCGGAGCTCGTCGACATGCGCCGCCGCTTATGGATTGGCGCGGCGCTTACGATACCGCTCCTCGTCCTGACGATGGGTCCGTTCGTCGGATTGGGCTTCGTGCGCGAGGCGCTCGGCGAGCGCACGGCGCAATGGGTCGAGCTCGCGCTCGGCACGCCGGTGATCCTGTGGGCGGGTTGGCCGTTCTTCGTGCGCGGCGTGCGATCGGTCGTCAATCGCAGCCTGAACATGTTCACGCTCATCGGCATGGGCACCGGTGCGGCCTTTGGGTTCAGCGTCGTCGCGGTGCTCGCACCGGACATCTTTCCTCCCGGATTTCGCGACGCCGAAGGGCACGTCGGCATCTATTTCGAGGCGGGCGCGGTGATCGTCGTACTCGTGCTGCTCGGCCAGGTGATGGAGCTCATGGCGCGCGAGCGCACGGGTTCAGCGATCCGCGCGCTGCTCGACCTGGGCGCGAAGACGGCGCGCGTGATCCGCGCCGACGGAGCCGAGGAGGAAGTTCCGCTCGAGTCGGTCGTGGTTGGCGACCGGCTGCGCGTGCGGCCCGGAGACAAGGTTCCGGTCGACGGCGTTGTGCTCGAAGGCCGCTCCTCGGTAGACGAGTCGATGATCTCGGGAGAGCCGGTACCGGTCGAGAAGGTCGCCGGCGACGCGGTGACGGGTGCGACGATCAACGGCACCGGATCGTTCGTGATGGAGGCGCGCCGCGTCGGCGCCGACACCATGCTCGCGCAGATCGTCGAGATGGTGGCGAACGCGCAGCGCTCGCGCGCGCCGATCCAGAAATTCGCCGACCAGGTCGCCGGGTTCTTCGTTCCCGCGGTCATCGCGATCGCGATCCTTTCGTTCGTCGCCTGGGCGATCTGGGGACCTGCGCCGGCGCTCGCCTACGCGCTCGTCTCGGCGGTGGCAGTTCTGATCATTGCCTGTCCCTGCGCGCTCGGTCTCGCGACGCCGATGTCGATCATGACCGCGACCGGGCGCGGCGCGCAGGCCGGCGTGCTGATCAAGAATGCCGAGGCGCTCGAGCGCTTCGCCAAGGTCGATACGCTGATCGTCGACAAGACCGGCACCCTGACCGTAGGCAAGCCGAAGCTGGTCGCGGTGCTGCCCCAGACCGGACACGAAGAGGCCGAGGTCCTGCGGCTCGCCGCAAGCCTCGAGCGCGACTCGGAGCATCCGTTGGCCGAGGCGATCGTGTCGGGCGCCGAAACGCGCGGCGTCGTGTTGGCCAAGGCGGAGGACTTCGAAGCGGTCACCGGGAAGGGCGTCAAGGGGACGGTCGACGGCCGGCCGGTCGCGCTCGGCAACGCGAAGCTCGTCGCCGAGCTGGGTCTGGAGGTCGGCGCTCTCTCGGCGGACGCCGACGCGCGGCGCGACGCGGGCGAAACGGTGATGTTCCTCGTCCTCGACAAGCAAATCGCGGGCATGGTCAGCGTCGCCGACCCGGTCAAGGAGACGACGCACGCCGCGCTGCGCGACCTGCACGAGCAGGGCTTTCGCATCGTGATGGCGACCGGCGACAACGCGCGAACCGCAAAAGCGGTCGCCGGTCGGCTCGGCATCGACGAGATTCGCGCCGATGTGCTGCCGCAGGACAAGGCGCGCATCATCCAGGTGCTGCAGGCCGAGGGGCGCAGGGTGGCGATGGCGGGCGACGGCGTCAACGACGCACCCGCGCTCGCGCAGGCCGACGTCGGGATTGCCATGGGAACCGGCGCCGACGTCGCGATCGAGAGCGCCGGCTTCACGCTCGTGAAAGGCGATCTGAACGGCATCGTGCGCGCGCGGCGTCTGTCGCGCGCGACGATGCGCAACATCAAGCAGAATCTGTTCTTCGCGCTCGTCTACAACACGGCGGGCGTGCCGGTGGCGGCCGGCGTGCTCTACCCGTTCCTCGGCATCCTGATTTCGCCGATTTTCGCCGCCGCCGCGATGAGCTTTTCGTCTGTGTCGGTGATCCTGAACGCGCTGCGGCTGAGGCGCGTAAAGATCTGACTTGCGCGTGGAATGAACGGAGGGTAGCCGAATGGAAGGCCTATTGTGGCTGCTGGGATTCGGAGTTCTTTTCTACGTCGTGATGCGCTACGGCTACGGCCGGCACTTCGCCCTCGTCTGGGGGCCCTGTACAAAGTCTTCGCCAATGCACGTTAGATCCCGGACGCTCGCGATCGTCGTCGCGGCACTCGTGCCCCTGGCGGTCCACGCCCAGGGAAAGCAGATTCCGAGACCGACGCCGGGACTGATGCCGAACCCGACCGCAGGCAAGAAGCTGTTCGAGGCGAGGTGCGCGCAATGCCACGGCGCGGACCTGCGCGGAAGCAAGGAGGGCCCGCCTCTCCTGCATCGCATCTACGAACCGTCGCATCATGCCGATATTGCTTTCCAGATCGCGGCGAAGTACGGAACGCGCCAGCACCACTGGAACTTCGGCGACATGAAGCCGGTCGAAGGGGTCTCCGCAGATGACGTCGCGCACATCACCGCCTACGTGCGCTACCAGCAGCGCGAGGCAGGAATCCGGTGAGCGCAACACGATCGCGCGACCAACGAGCGGTGTCGCGTGGACAACAAGGAACTGTCGCAATGACCTGGTTAAATCGGATGGCGGCGATGATTGTTCGAGGGCTGGTGCTCGCAGTCGTTCTGACAGGCCTTGCGGCAGGCCCGGCGCGTGCCGACGAGAGCACCGTTCGTCGCCTGGTCGAGACCCAGCTGGGCGGCGCCAAGGTGCTCGAAGTGCGCAAGCTGCCCTACGGCGGGCTGTACGAAGTCGCGCTGCGCAACGCGCAGGGCGTGCGCGTCATCTACACCGACGCCGACGCGACGCTGTTCCTGATCGGCAGTCTGATTGACGCGAAAAGCGGCGAAAATCTTACCGAAGGGCGCCTGCGAAAGTTGGCCGCGATCGACTGGGGAGCGCTGCCGTTCGCCTCGGCGATCACCATGAAGCGGGGCAGCGGCCGGCGCGAAATCGCAATCTTCTCGGACCCGAACTGTCCTTACTGCGAGCGCTTCGAGCGTGCGCTGGTCAAGATCGACGACATCACGGTGCACATCTTTATGTATCCGGTCATCCGTCCGGACTCGGTGCGCCTGACGAAGGCCGTGTGGTGCTCGACAGACCGCGCAAAAGCCTGGAACGACCTGATGCTCAAGCGCGTCGAGCCGACGGCGAAACCTGACTGCGACACGCCGATCGAGCAGATCGTCGAGCTTGGCGGCAAGCTCGGTGCGACGTCGACCCCGACCTGGTTCCTGCGCAACGGCGAGATGTACAAGGGCGCGTTGCCGATGGACGAGCTGCTGCCGCTGCTCGATGCGGCCGCAGCGCGCCGGTGACGAGGACGCGATGAATCGGCTGATTGGCAACCTCCGAGACGCGCCCGACCGAGGTGCGGCGCTCCAGAGCTATCGGCGGCTGGCTGGCCGCTATGACGCCGCGTGTCGCCCGATCGAGCGATTGCGCCTCGCCGCGATCGAATTGCTCGAGCTACGCTCTGGCGAAACGGTCTGCGACGTCGCCTGCGGCACCGGAGCCGTGCTCCCCGAACTTGCGCGGCGCGTGGGCATGGGTGGGCGCGTGATCGGTATCGAGCAATCGCCCGAGATGGCGCAGCAGGCCGCGGCACGGTTCCCCGCCGGCGAGTTGCCGCCCAATGTGGAGCTACTGGTGGCAGCTGTAGAGGAAGCGCACCCGGGGACGCGGGCAGACGCGCTGCTTTTTTCTTTTACCCATGATGTCCTGCAGTCAGCGCGCGCGCTCGACAACATCCTGGCGCATTCCAGGCCTGGCGCGCGCATCGCCGTGCTCGGCCTGCGCATGCTGCCCTGGTGGTGGGGCGCGCCGATCAACCTGTGGAATCTCTGGCGGGCGCGGCGATACCTGTCCACGTGCCGAGGCCTCAGGATACCGTGGACGCTGCTCGCAGCGCGCGTGGAAGATTTGCGCGTCGTCAAGCGTTTCCACCTGGGGACGAGCTACCTGGCAATCGGCCGGGTACGCTGAAACAGCGTGCTGTATCGCCGACGGCTTATGTCAGTCCCGACGAATTTGTGCGTAGGAACCTGTGGTGGATGGGGCTCAGTGAGAAGAGAGGTGCTGTCCCTGGACCCCAATGCCATGAACGTAGGCGAGCCTGCCTCCATAGTGACCCGTGATGGCGACCGACATACTCGCCAGCAGCAAGACGAGACCGAGACATATGCTGGCGAGGCGCGCCGGCTTCCAGAGACAGACGAGTGCGACGAAAACGGCCGCAAGGGCGAGCCACAGGGTGCCGTAGGCGAAGAAATCGTGCTTTTGAAGGGTTGCGGTCGCCGCCGCCGACAAACGGGACGTGTGCGGATGCGTGGGGAACGCTGCGACCCATCCGCCCGCCAACCCGCCCAGGGCAAACGCAAGCGCCAAACCGATGACCGCGCGGTGAACGACGAAAACACCGACGAGCGCGAAGACGAACGCGAGCGGAATGAAGGTGACTGGAACATGAACCACGAGCGGGTGCAGGGTCGGAAACTCGGCGAGCGACAGGTCGCGGACGAGCGTCTCGATCGAAAGAAAGGAACCGATATCTGCGCGCCCTCCGGTCGCGGCGCTCCGTTGAGATTTCTCGGAAATTGTCGCGGACGGCCGCGCGTCGTCCGGTGTCGCCGGTGCTGCCGCCGGGCTTTCAGCGTGCGCAGGTTTCTCGTCCGATGACTGCGCGTCCGTGCCGCGAGGCTCTGCCGAAACCGTCGCGGGCCGTTCGACGCGAGCGGGTGCATCGTTATGTGATTCCGTGCCGTGCGAGAGAGCGATCGACGGAAGCCACAACAGGCAACCCAGAAAGAGCAGGCCATGAAGCTTGGATAGTCGTTCTGCTTTTCGCATCATTACGCGGCTCGGAAACCGCACGGCACGATATAAACCTCGATTGTCATCAAACCGGAAACTCTTTGGAAGCCCCAAGGCTCAAACGCCATAGCGGTATTTGTGCCCTTCCTTGTCGATGGCATATCGGCCGATCGATTGGTCGCGCGTGGCCTGGTGCGCAGCGCGCAGGATGCGAAATCGCGCTCTCGAAGTCACCGTGCGCGCGAGACGAGAGTCTGTTGCGAAGTGCCACGGTTGAAAATGGCCATATCGGAGGTTCATCATGAGGTTTCGTCGATCGCGCCTCATCGCAGGACTTGCGCTCGTGCTGGGCATCAGTGTCGGACATGGCTTGTGGATCCGAGCAGAATCCCAAGGTATGCATGCTGGCATGATGGGCGGCGGCATGATGGGCGGTGTCGGCCCGCGCAACCAAGTGCCGCGCGAAGGCGACGCGTCCAATCCAGAATTGGGAAAATTGACCTCGTATGTACGTTCCAACGGGTTGGCGTGTATGCGTTGCCACACGCTGTCCGGGAGATTCACAGGCCCTGCGTTCGTCGAAATCGCACGCCGATTCGCCGGGCAGCGGAACGCCGCAGACGAGATTGCAGGCGCCATTCATAACGCTGTCGCTGGACAGTGGCCCGGCCATCCGCCGATGCCAGCTGGACTGGCGACGCCCACGCAGGCGAAGACATTCGCCGAACTCATCCTGCATCTGGCGCATTGAAACGTGATCGAGCCCTTGGCCGGACCCGAGATTACGGCTATTCCCCTGGCCAGACCCGCCGGGCTCGTGCGCCGCTGGCTAAAGCGCGCCGGTCCGGTGGCGGCGGCGGCGTTCTTCGGGATCGCCATCTGGGTCTTGTACGACGCGCTTCGCCACTACCGGTTGGGCGACATCGTCGCCGCGCTTCGCTTGCTGCCTGCATCGGCAGTGGCGCTCGCGCTCGCCTGCACCGCGGCGACTTACCTCGCCGCCACCGCCTACGACATCCTCGCGTTTCGCTACATTGCGCGCCGCCTGCCGCTCGATGCCATCGCGCTTATCGCGTTCGTCAGCTATTCCTTCGGCAACAACGTCGGAAACACGCTCATCACCGGCGCGACGGTTCGCTACTGGATGTACACGGAGCGCGGTGTCTCGCCCGGGGAGATTGCGAAGATCGTACTCTTCTGCAGCTTGGGCTTCTGGCTCGGATATCTGCTGCTGGGGGCCCTGTTCTTCATAGTTGCGCCGGCCCACATACCGGCGTCTCTCCAGCTTTCCTCCATCACGACGCAGCCGCTCGGGCTGACGTTCCTGGTCGTGCTGTTGGGCTATCTCGCAATCGTCGCGCTGCGCCCCAGGGCGCTGCGAATACGGGACTGGGTGCTCAGCCTGCCATCGATACCCCTGTCGCTCGGCCAGCTCGCGGCATCGACGGTTTACCTTTCGCTGATGGGCACCACGCTATGGGCGCTTGTTCCGGCCGGCATCGAGTGGGCACAGTTCATGACCGTGTTCATGCTCGCGCTGGTCGCGGGAACGGTCAGCCAGGTGCCCGCAGGGCTGGGCGTATTCGAGTCCGTCGTGGTGCTTCTCGTGACGCCAGCGCTTCCTGCACTCGGCGTCGCTGCGGCGCTGCTCGCATTTCGCGGAATCTTCTACCTGCTACCCCTCGCCGCTGCGCTTGCCGTCGTCGGTACACGGCAGCGCTTCTGGCGTAGGCCGATCGCGTGATCGATCGTATGAAAGATCGCGCTTTGCGGACGGATACCCTTTTGCCCGAGAACGACCTGTCTCCCGGTCTGCCGGTTACGACGCGAGGACGGCCGTGGTTGAATTGGGTCCTGCGGAAACCCGTGTTCGGGAAAGGGGCGCGCACATCGTGACGCCGATGGATCGAGGCGCGAGGGTGACGGAGCGCGACATGGCCCGCCGCTACTACGCGCTGATGCTGAGCGCGGCACTCGTTGCGGTCGTGCTGGGCGTCGTGTCGGCGTACGCGACGAGCAGCCTTGCGTCTCTGCCCACGCTGCTCGTCTGGACGGCGGTTGCGCTGGTCGGCGTCAACCTCGTGGGTGCTGCGGTTCTGTACCGCCCGCTCGGCCGGCATCTGGCGGGTCACGAGATCAGGCGCGAGCGGCTCGAGCGCGCAGTCCGGCGGCTGCCGATGCGCTCGGGCCTGTGGGTGTGCTTTCTCGCGGTCGTCGCAATGCTGGGCTACGCAGTCGCGGCGCATGGGTCCTGGCAGGCGATGACGGGCGGCTCTATGCGTTCGCTGGCGTCGACGCTCATACATATCGCGGTCTTCGCGGTCTACCTCGGCCTCATCACCTACCTGCTCGCGCTGAGCTTCACGGTGCGCGTGCGCCGTTTGCTCTGGGAACGCGGTGAGGCATTGAAGCCGCATCGTGGCCGGTTCGCCGCGCGGCTGGTCGCGGTGGTCGCCGCGGTCGCGCTCGGGCCGCTGCTGGTCGTGCTCGCCGACGAGTGGGCTGTGTCCGCGGGTTCGGAGGGCATGCGCATGGATGCCGCGGCGATGGAGCAGATGCGGCACGACATGTCGGCCGGCCTGTCGATGGAGGCAATGCGAAGCAAGCACCAGAGCTACATGACGCAGTCGCGGCAAATGGACCTCCTGGCGGCGCTGCTTCTCGCGGGGCTGCTCGCATTTCTCGCGACGCGGGGCTTATCGCGCTCGGCCGCAGGGCTGCTTCAGGCGATGCAGAAAGTGGACGCGGGCGACCTCACGGCCAAGGCGCCGGTCCTGTCCGACGACGAGTTCGGCCGCCTGACCGAGCGCTTCAACCAGATGCTCGACGGACTGAACGACCGTGAGCGGCTGCGGCGCACCTTCGAGCGCTTCGTGCCTGAATCGATCGCGGGCGCGTTGATCGCCGACGAGGGCGCGATTGCGCCGCAGGAGCGCGAGGCGACGGTGCTCTTCACCGACATCGAGCGCTTTACGCAGATCGCCGCGAGCCTCGCGCCGCGCGAGATCATGGCGCTGCTGAACGCGTACTTCAGCAAGCTTGCCAATATCATTCATGGGCACCACGGCGTGATCACGCAGTTCCAGGGCGACGCGGTGCTGGCGTGCTTCAATCTGCCGGTGAACGACGCGGCTCACGCGCGCAGCGCCCTCGAAGCGGCGCTCGAGATCGAGCGGGAGGTCGCAAACGTCAGCTTTGGCAACGGCATCGCCCTGCGCACCCGAATCGGCATCAGCACCGGTCTCGTTGTCGGCGGGACGGTGGGCGGCGGCGAGCGCCTCGGCTACACGGTGCACGGCGACACCGTGAACCTCGCGGCGCGCCTCGAGGCGCTCAACAAGGATCTCGGCACGACGATTCTCGTATCGTCACGCACCGCGGCCCTGTTGCCCGAGACGATCAGACTGCGCGATCTCGGCGCCATCGAGGTGCGGGGGTTTGCCGAACCGTTGTCCGTGTACGAGCCGCTCGCACGGACCGGCGCGTCAGTTCGGACAACCGGTTCCGACCAAGCCCTGGGCTGAGGCAGGAATCGTGCGCGATTGTCCTGCGTCAAACGCTCCGGGCGGGATTGGCTCAGGGTGTCGAATGTCCGATGTTTTGTATGATTGCCAGAGACGAAAGGAATGCGCCATGAAGCACAATGCAGCGACCGCCAAGCCGATCGCCGCTAGCCTCCCGCAAGGGAAGCCCGCCATGAGGGTCATTCAGGCGATTGCGCTGCTGCTCGCCGCGGTGCTCGGTTTCACCCTGCCGGGCCAATCGTTTGCACAGCGCGTCACGGTCGTCACGGTGTACAAGAGCGCGACCTGCGGCTGCTGCGAGGACTGGGTCAAGCACCTCGAAGCGAACGGCTTCCGCGTCGAGGCGCACGACGTCACCGACCTCGGCCGCGCCGCGGAGGGTGTCCGACGCATCGAATGGGCAGACCGGGAGATGCCCGTCCTCCGCCTGATCCGAGAGCGGTTCACTGCCGAGCGACCGCTGGCCGGTCTGCGCGTCGGTGCCTGCCTCCACGTCACGAGCGAGACGGCGAACCTCATGCGGACT
>Ga0210067_1000062_pt1 | contig 13785 bp, 10 predicted proteins | sample RushMan_ThreeSqB_2_FD_185559 | JGI IMG/M metagenome (GOLD analysis project Ga0210067, IMG submission 185559) | Wetland microbial communities from San Francisco Bay, California, USA, that impact long-term carbon sequestration - RushMan_ThreeSqB_D2... | ecosystem: Environmental > Aquatic > Marine... | reverse complement strand
CTACGCCGCGCAAAACGTGAGCTTTCTGCGACCGGCGCGCGAGGCGTTGCAGCTCGCCTGTCTCGTCACCCGCACCGAGGTGCCGCAGGCGCCGCACGTCGTCGAGCTGCGTCCGATTGAGCAGATGCTTCGAATCGTGCGCGAGGAGCGCCTGCTCTCGGAGCAGCAGGCGCACCGCGAGCTGATCCGCAATCTTGCGCACGAGATCCGCAACCCACTGGGTGGGCTGCGTGGTTCGGCGCAGCTGCTCGAACGAGAGCTTGCCGATCCCGGCCTGCGCGAATACACGCAGGTGATCATCAAGGAGGCCGATCGGCTGCAGGTCCTGCTCGACCGGCTGCTTACGCCGCACCGTGCACCGAAGGTCGGCCCCCTAAACATCCACGAGGCGCTCGAGCGGGTGAGCCGCATCGTGCAGGCCGAATTCGGCGAGCACATCGAGCTCGTTCGCGACTACGATCCCAGCGTGCCAGAGCTGCACGGTGACATGGAGCAGCTGATCCAGGCCCTGCTCAATGTCGCGCGCAACGCGGCGCAGGCGATCACGGGCGGCCCCGAGGGCTCCGGCACGATCCTGTTCCGCACCCGTGTGCTGCGCCAGATCACGATCGCGCGGCAGCGCTCGCGCCTGGCACTAGAATTGCAGATCGTCGATAACGGGCCTGGCGTCCCGGAGGCCCTGCGGGAGCGGATCTTTAACCCGCTGGTCTCCGGCCGCGAAGGCGGCAGCGGTATCGGGCTGTCGCTCGCACAGACGTTCGTCCAGTACCACGGCGGGGTGATCGAGTGCGAAAGCCGGCCCGGAAACACCGTTTTCAGCATCCTGCTGCCGCTGGCCTAAAGCTTGCTCCGGTATCCCGGAGCGCTCGGATTGAGCCGGGCAGGGATGTGAGACAGGAATGATGCCAGTCTGGATAGTCGACGACGACCGCTCGATCCGGTGGGTGTTCGAGAAGGCCCTCGAACGGGAGGGCATTGCCTGCAGCGCATTTTCCTCGGCGCAGGACGCCCTCGATGCGCTCCACGAGCAGGCGCCCGAAGTCCTGATTTCGGACATTCGGATGCCCGGGCCGTCCGGGCTGGAACTGCTGCAGACCGTCAAGTCTCAGCACCCCTCGGTACCGGTCATCGTCATGACGGCCTATTCGGATTTGGAATCCGCAGTGGCCGCGTTTCAAGGGGGTGCGTACGAGTACCTTCCGAAGCCGTTCGACGTCGACCATGCAGTGGATCTCATCCGCAGGGCACTCGACGAGAGCCGGCGCGATCACGCTTCGGCGGAGCCGCTCGAGCAGGCGCCGGAAATTCTCGGACAGGCGCCGGCCATGCAGGAAGTATTCCGTGCCATCGGGCGGCTGTCGCAGTCGAGCGCGACAGTGCTCATCACGGGCGAATCCGGCACCGGCAAGGAACTCGTTGCGCGTGCGCTGCACCGGCATAGTGCACGCACGGCGCAAGCGTTCGTTGCGATCAATACCGCGGCGATGCCGAAGGACCTGCTCGAATCCGAGCTGTTCGGCCACGAGCGCGGGGCTTTTACCGGCGCGCAGGCGCAGCGCCGCGGCCGCTTCGAGCAGGCAGAAGGCGGAACGCTGTTTCTCGACGAGATCGGCGACATGCCGCCCGAGCTGCAGACGCGGCTCCTGCGCGTGCTGTCGGACGGGACGTTCTACCGGGTCGGCGGCCACCAGCAACTGCGGGCCAATGTGCGGGTCATCGCCGCCACCCATCAGAATCTCGAGACGCGGGTCAAGGACGGCACGTTCCGCGAGGATCTGTTCCACCGCCTGAACGTGATCCGCGTTCGCCTGCCGGCGCTCGGCGAGCGGCGCGAGGACATACCGCTGCTTGCGCGGCATTTTCTCGCGCGTAGCGCAAAGCAGCTCGGCGTCGAGCCGAAGCGCCTGTCGGAGGAGACGCTGGCGCATCTCGCGCGGCTCGATTTTCCGGGCAACGTCCGTCAGCTCGAAAGCCTCTGCCACTGGTTGACGGTGATGGCGCCCGGACAGGTGGTCGAGCTGGGCGACCTACCCGTCGAGTATCGCGAAGCGGCGCCGCCCTTGCCCTCGGACTGGGTCGCCGCGCTGGAGCTGGATGTCGAGCGACGGTTTTCGCGCGGCGAGAGCGGGCTGATGGAAGCGCTCGGCCGTCAGTTCGAGCGCGCGCTCATCGCGAAAGCGCTGGAGCGCACGGGCGGACGGCGCATCGAGGCCGCAAGCCTGCTCGGCATGGGGCGCAACACGATCACCCGCAAGATCCAGGATCTCGGCATCAACGAAAGCGAGGCCGAGGGATAGACGTTCGCGGTGCTTAGCCGGGCGCCGCCTTGCGGTTCGCCTCGAGCCGGGCGTCGACCAGCGCGACGACCGCGTCGAGCGCCGCGCTTTGCATGCCCTGTTGCGCGGCAATGGTCTGTACGAGCCGATCGACGCGCTCGATGTACGGTGCGCCACCGTAGAGCGCGCGCGCGGCGGACGAAGGTCCCGTCAGCCCGCGCGCCGCGGCGGCATACTTCTCGAAGGGCACCAGGTCCTTTTCGTTCGCGCCGAGCGACTTGCAGAGCGTGACGACCCAGGCGTACATCGTGCGGGAGGCATCGATGTCGGAGTGAACGGCGTCGTTGATCGATCGCATGCCGCCTTCGGTGATGCAGCGGTAATTGCCGGTCATCAGCATGGCCCATTTCGCGAGTGGTACGAATACCGACGCGTGCACCTTCAGCTTGACCGGCAGCTCGATGCGTTCCGTTCCGGTGTCGAAACGCGCCGCTTCAATGTCGGCCTCGAGGCGGCGCAGGATCGCGGTGTGCGCATCCGCTTCGAAGCACGCCGACTTGAAGTTGGTCGGCAGCCTGACGTGCAGGACGTTGGCCTTTTCCTCGGGCGGACGCGACGCCTGCGGGTCGGGGCTGCACAGGGTGAGCAGCGCAGGGTCGAAGCTGTCCCACACCGTGGCGTCGGTGTAGCAGGCGCGGCAGGCGTTGGGTGAAACACCCGGAATGCGTGCGAGGTAGGGCAGTGGCGGCATGTTCATGATCGACATGCAAGGCAGCCGCGCCCGGGCCACGGCATCGAGCAGCGTGCGCACGCCGGTGGCGCGATATTGCGGTTCCTGCATCGCCAACGCGACCAGGTCGTACGCGGCCGGATCGACCGTCGCAGGGCCCTCTGCCGAAAGCCTGCCCGGCAGCTTGCGCGAATCGACCTCGACCAGGCTGTCGCGGCCTTTGACCGGCATCCGTACACGGGTGCCTTCCTTGTTGATCAATTCCGCCTCTGCGGGAAGACAGACCAGCGTGACGCTGTGGCCCGCGAGCAGGAGCTTGGTTGCGAGCAAGGAACCGTAGGAAGCGCCCAGCACGAGGATCTTGAGTGGTTCCGGCATGAAAGGACCTCCGGCGTGTCGGTGTGGCCGCTAACGATCGCAGCGGCGTATTTCACGATACGAAATTTCTTACCGCGACTCAAAAAGCGTACTCCGCCCCAGACGGGGTCGCAACCAGAGCGGCTCCGCGTGATCGCTGCGACGAAGACCAAAAAATCCTTATGGGGCCAGAGGATTTTATGTTGCAGCGCCACATATGGCTCCCTAAAATCCAGAGGTTTCCGCTCGTTACGGACCCTCCCGCCATGAACGCACCGAACAGCTTTCCCAAGGGCCTGCAGATCCTGGGAAAACAACATCCAGGCTTCGACCAGATCCTGACACCCGAGGCGCTCGATCTGGTGACCAAGCTGCACCGCAGCTTCGAGCCCCGCCGGCAGGAATTGCTCGCCGCTCGCGCCGCGCGGCAGAAGACCTTCGACGCCGGCAAGCTTCCGGGTTTCCTGGCCGAGACCCAGGCGGTGCGCGCGTCCGACTGGACGATTGCGCCGCAGCCAAAGGACATGATCGACCGACGCGTCGAAATCACCGGGCCGACCGACCGCAAGATGGTGATCAATGCGCTCAACTGCGGCGCTTCCACGTTCATGGCGGACTTCGAGGACGCCAACTGCCCGACCTGGTTCAACATGATCGACGGGCAGATCAACCTGCGCGACGCGGTACGCCGCACGATCGCGTTGGAGCAGGGCGGCAAGCGCTACCAGCTAAACGACAGGACCGCGATCCTCATCCCGCGCCCGCGCGGCTGGCACCTCGACGAGAAGCACGTGCAGGTGGACGGCAAGCCGGTTTCGGGCGGTATTTTCGATTTCGCGCTGTACTTCTTTCACAACGCGAAGGAACTGCTCGCGCGCGGCTCGGGCCCGTATTTCTACCTGCCGAAGATGGAAAGCCATTTCGAGGCGCGGCTGTGGAACGACATTTTCATGGCCGCGCAGGATGCGCTCGGCGTGAAGCAGGGCAGCATCAAGGCGACGGTGCTGATCGAAACCGTGCTCGCGGCGTTCGAGATGGACGAGATCCTGTGGGAGCTCAAGGACCATTCTGCCGGCCTCAACATCGGGCGCTGGGACTACATTTTTTCCTGCATCAAGAAATTCCGTGTCAACAAGGACTTCTGCCTGGCCGATCGCGGGCAGGTGACGATGACCGCGCCCTTCCTGCGCGCCTACGCGCTGTCGCTGGTGAAGACCTGCCATCGCCGCAACGCGCCGGCGATGGGTGGCATGGCCGCGCAGATTCCCATCAAGAACGATCCTGCGGCGAATGAGGCGGCGCTCGAGAAAGTCCGCCTGGACAAGCTGCGCGAAGTCACCGACGGCTGCGACGGCACCTGGGTCGCACATCCCGGCCTGGTGCCGATCGCGAAGGCGGTTTTCGACGAGCACATGCCGAAGCCGAACCAGTACGACAAGCAGCGCCCAGACGTGACCGTCAGCGCCAAGGATCTGTTGAACTTTCAGCCCGAGAAGCCGATCACCGAGGCGGGCTTGCGCAACAACATCAATGTCGGCATTCAGTACCTGGGCGCCTGGCTCGCCGGCAACGGCTGCGTGCCGGTGTTCAACCTGATGGAGGATGCGGCGACCGCGGAAATCTCGCGCTCGCAGATTTGGCAGTGGATCCGTTCACCGAAGGGCCTGCTCGACGATGGCCGCAAGGTGACCGTGGAGCTCTTCCGCGCGCTGCTCAAGGAGGAACTGCCGAAGGTGCGCGAGTATCTTGGCGAGGAAGCCTGGAAGGCAGGCAAATACGAGGCCGCCGCGAGGCTCTTCGACGAGATCACGACCGGTGAGTACGTCGAGTTCCTTACCCTGCCCGCCTATGCGATGATCGACTGAGCGCGGCGCGCGCACGCGCACCGCGCCCTAGGGGATGGTCCATTCGTGCGCGCACTTGCGGCAGCGTACCTGCATTCTCGCCGCCTCGCTCAGGACTTCGTAGCGCCCGTTGGTGCCGCACCGTGCGCAGGTCGAACGCGCGGCGACCTGCTCGGCGCGGGCCAGCTGCAGCAGGAACCGGCGCAGCGCATAGGCGCAGATCAGTCCGACAACGTACACGAAGACGAGCATTGCGAGCGCGCGCCAGGTCGTCAGATGCGGCCACATCGACTCGATGCCCGCGGCGATCACGATTGCGCACAAAAGGCAGGTGACGAGCCAGGCAAAACCTTCGGTCAGCTGGCGTTCGTACCAGCGCCGGAAACCGAGCTTGCCGATCGAGCGCGCGGGTTCCATGGGAGGTCGTCGGATTCTACGCCGCGTGTCCTGCCGCGCCCTATAATCGCGACGCGCTTCGCCTCGAAAGGAGGGTGCAATGATCGATCTGTACATGTGGGGCACGGGAAACGGCCTGCGCGCTTCGGTCGCGCTTGCGGAGACGGGCCTCGCGCATCAAGTCCACAAGGTCGACCTGACCAAGGGCGAGCAACGCAAGCCCGAATTCCTCAAGCTCAATCCTGCCGGTGCGATCCCGGTCATCGTCGATCGCGACGGCCCGGGCGGGAAACCGCTCACGCTCACGCAATCGGGCGCGATCGTCGTGTACTGCTGCGAAAAGGCGGCGAGGTTCATCCCGACCGAGCCTCGACGGCGCGCGATGGCCGCGCAGTGGTTCCTGCAGGCTGCGAGCGACATCGGGCCGGCGGGCACCGCGGTGTTCCTGCTCGACGTCGCGGCGCCGGAGAAGTCCCCGGCGATCTCCGATTTCTTCAAGAACCGCCTGATCGCGTATTTCCGCCATGTCGACCGGCATCTCGCCGGCCGCGACTACCTCGCCGACGAGGTCTCGTTCGCCGATTTCATGCTGTACCCGAACTATGCGCTGCGCAAGGCGATGCTAGAGGCCGGCGGCGGCATGGATCACCTGCATCGTTGGGGCGAGCGAATGGCAGCGCGCCCGGGCGTGCACAAGGGTATGAACGCCTAGACCCGCAGCTCGGCGACGACCGGGGTGTGATCCGAGGGGCGCTCGCGCTTGCGCGGGGCCTTGTCGATGGTGCAGGCCCCGCATCGCGCGGCGAGCGTCTCCGAGAGCAGGATATGGTCGATGCGCAGCCCTGCGTTGCGGCGGAACGCCATCATGCGGTAGTCCCACCAGGAAAACGCTTTCTCCGGCTGCTCGAACAGGCGGAACGCGTCCTTCAGCCCGAGTTCGAGCAGCGCGCGGAATGCCGCGCGCTCGGGTTCCGAGCAGTGCACCTGCCCTTCCCAAGCCTTCGGATCGTGCACGTCGCGGTCTTCCGGCGCGATGTTCAGGTCGCCGAGTACTGCCAGGCGCGGATGGCGCCTCAGCTCATCCGCCAGCCAGGCGCGCAGCGCGCCGTACCAGCGCAGCTTGTATTCATACTTGTCCGAGCCCACCGCCTGGCCGTTCGGCGCGTACAGGCAGACGACGCGGGTATCGCCCACGGTCGCGGCGATGACGCGTTTCTGCTCGTCGCCGAATCCGGGAATCGCTGCGGCAACCTCCTGCGGCGCGGCCCGCGCGAGCAGCGCAACACCGTTGTAGGTCTTCTGGCCGGAGAACGCGGCGTGGAAGCCGGTCGCCTCGAGCTCGGATCGAGGAAACTTGCCGTCCTCGAGCTTGGTCTCCTGCAGGCAAACGACGTCGGGCTGCGCGGCGGCGAGCCAGTCGATCAGCTGCGGCAATCGGACCTTGAGGGAATTGACGTTCCAGGTCGCGAGCTTCATCGCGACCCTGCGCGCGCGGTGTCGAGCCGCGCGGCGCGTGTCACTTCTGCGGCTCGGACGTCGCGCTGAACCGTGGCGCGTAGGGACCGAGTTTCGGCGGGGGCTCGGACGCGATGGGTTCCGCGGTCGGCTTGGACGTCGCGCTGAACCGTGGCGCGTAGGGACCGAGCTTTTGCGGGGGCTCGGATGCGACCGGCTCCGCGGCCGGCTTGGACGCTTCTGCCCGCTGCGCCGGCGGAATGTATCCCTTGGGGGGCTCCGGCGCAGCCAGCTTGCCTTCGGGCAGGATGCCCGGGCGGGGGTAGCCGGCGCTGTCGAGCAGGCCGTCATAAGCGCCCTGCTCGAAGCCCTTCTGAACCGAGCGGCCGACGCTCAGCACCGGCACTTCGTTCGACTGGGAGACCTCCTTGAGTCGCGCGTTGGTCTCCTCGTCCCAGACCTGCACTTCCTTGAACGGCACGCCGCGCTTGTTGAGCGCCGCGCGTGCCTGCGCGCAGGGTTCCTTGCAGGACGGCGCCGTGTAGAGGGTCACCGGGAAGTTCTTCTGCGCATCGCGCAGCGCGTAGTGCGTGGACTCGGCGCTCGCGGCGCCGCCGTAGACCTTTTCCTCGACTTTCCTTGCGCCGAGCGGCGGTGCGGTGTCCGTGACGTTCACGTTCCCCTTCTCGTCGACCCATTGGTAAAGCTTCTGCTGCGCCTGCGCTGCACCGAGCGCGGCCGCGAGCACGATGCAGAACACCGCACGCGGAGCGAAACTCATGCGGCGATCATACCATTGTGCCTAAGCAATGCGTCGACCCGTGGTGCGCGTCCCCGGAAGGCGAGGAAGGACTCGGCCGCCGGCCGGCTGCCGCCGACGGCGAGAATTTCGTCACGGAATCGGGCTCCGGTTTGCGGGTCGAGCACGCCGGTTGCCCCATCGCGCGCGTCGCGCGACTCTTCGAACGCGCTGTAGGCGTCCGCCGAAAGGACTTCGGCCCATTTGTAGCTGTAATAGCCGGCTGCGTAGCCGCCGCCGAAGATGTGCGAAAAACTGTTCGGGAAGCGGTTGAACGCGGGCGGCACGAGTACCGCAACCTTTGCGCGCACGTCGTCCAAGAGCGACAAGATCGTCGCGTCCCCCGCCGGCTCGAATTCAGTGTGCAGGCGCATATCGAACATTGCGAACTCGATCTGGCGAAGCATGGCGAGCCCGCTGTGGAAGTTCTTCGCCGCGAGCATTCGCTCGAACAGCGAGCGCGGCAGCGTCTCGCCGGTGTCGACGTGACGCGTCATCCTCGCCACGACCTCCCACTCCCAGCAGAAGTTCTCCATGAACTGGCTCGGCAACTCGACCGCATCCCATTCGACGCCGTTGATGCCTGCGACGCCGAGATCTTCGACGCGCGTCAGCAGATGGTGCAGGCAGTGGCCGAATTCGTGGAACAGCGTGCTCACGTCGTCGTGCGTGAGCAGCGCGGGCTTGCCGCCGGTCGGACGCGAAAAGTTGCAGTTGAGATAGGCGACGGGCAGCTGGATGCGTGCGGCGCGGCGCCGGCGCGTCACGGCGTCGTCCATCCACGCGCCGCCGCGCTTCGACTCGCGTGCGTACAGGTCGACGTAGAACTGCCCGAGCAGCGCGCCCTGCGGATCCAGGACCTCGAAAAAGCGCACATCGGGGTGCCATACGGCCGCCTGCGCGGGCCGGATGCGCACCCCGTAGAGCGCCTCGGCGACCCGGAACAGCCCCTCGAGCACCACGTCTTCGGGAAGGTATTGCTTCACCTCGTGATCGGAGAACGCATAGCGCGCGAGGCGCAGCTTTTCCGCCGCATACGCAAGGTCCCAGGCTTCTAGGCGTTCGATGCCGAGTTTGTCGCGCGCAAACGCGCGCAGCTCGTCTGCGTCGTGCTCGGCCTGGGGCCGTGCGCGACGCGCAAGGTCCTCGAGAAACGCGATGACCTCGGCCGGCGACGAGGCCATCTTCGGGACGAGCGAGACATCGGCGAAGCTCGCATAGCCGAGCAGCTGCGCTTCCTCGCGCCGCAGCTGGAGCAGCCGACGAATCAGCGGCGTGTTGTCCCAGGCCGCGTTGCCGAATTCGGAGGCGCGTGTCGCGTAAGCGCGGTACATCGCCTCACGCAGTGCGCGATCCTCGGCGTACTGCATCACGGGAAGGTAGGACGGCATGTGCAGGGTGAACTTCCAGCCGGCCTTGGCGTCCTTCTGTGCAGCCTCGCGCGCCGCGCTGAGGGCGTCGGGCGGAAGCCCGGCCAGGCGCGCCTCGTCTTCCAGCACGAGCGAGAACGCGTTCGTCGCATCGAGCAGGTTCTGGGAGAACTTCGCGGCGCAGCGCGCGGCCTCGTCCTGAATCTGCGCAAAACGCGCCTTCTGCGCCGCAGGGAGCTCGGCGCCGCCCAGCCGGAAATCGCGCAGCGCGTGCTCGACGATCGTTCGGCGCGGCACGCCGAGCTGCTCGAATTCGGGCGAGGCGCGCAGCGCACGGTATTTCGCGAACAGCGCCTCGTTCTGCGCGAGCTCCGTGTAGTACTGCGTGACCTCCGGCAGGTGCGCGTTGTAGGCCTCGCGTAGCGGCGGGCTGTCGAGTACCGCATGGAGATGGGCGACCAGACCCCAGGCGCGCGACAGACGCTCGTTGGCGTCTTCGAGTGGCGCGACGAACGCATCCCAGCGCACGGGCGTTTCCGGCGCAGCCGCCTGGTTCATGGCGGCGCGCGCCTCGGCAAGGAGCTGGTCGACCGCGGGAGCGACATGCTCGACCTTGAAATCCGCGAAGCGCGGCAGCCCGCTGAAATCGAGCAATGGATTCATCGATGTCCTTCCGTCAGTCCCGGTCGTCAGACGCAGCGGCCAGCTCCGCGGCGCGCACGCAACTCGCGATCAGCATCGCCACCGTCATCGGCCCGACGCCACCCGGCACCGGCGTGATCCAGCCGGCGACTTCCTTGACCGCTGCGGTGTCGACGTCTCCGGCGAGCCGGCCGTCACTGAGCCGCGTGATGCCGACGTCGATCACGCAGCCGCCAGGCTTCACCATCGGCGCGCCGATCGTCTTGGGCCGCCCGATGGCGCTCACCAGCACGTCGGCCTCGCGGGTCAGCGCGGGCAGGTCGCGCGTCTTCGAATGACAGATGGTGACGGTCGCGTCGCGTTGCAAGAGGAGCAGCGCCATCGGCTTGCCGACGATGTTCGACCGCCCGACGACGACCGCGCGCTTTCCGCTGAGCCCGATGCCACAGCGCTCGAGCATGACCATGATTCCCGCAGGGGTGCAGGGAACGAATCCCGGGCGGCCCGCGAGCAGGGCGCCGGTATTCATCGGGTGGAACCCGTCGACGTCCTTGTGCGGGGCAATCGCCTCGAGCACCCGGCCCGAATCGAGGTGGCGCGGCAGCGGCAGCTGCACGAGGATGCCGTGTACCGCGCGGTCGGCGTTCAGCCGTTCGACTGTGCCGAGGAGCTCGGTCTCGGCGACCTGCGCCGGCAGCGCGATGTGCCGCGAGTCGATTCCGGTCTGCGCACAGGCGCGGACCTTGTTGCGCACGTAGACCTGCGAGGCCGGGTCATCGCCGACCAGAACGACCGCGAGTCCGGGCTGCACGCCGCGCGCAGCAAGCGCCGCGACCCGCGGTCCGAGCTCGTGCCGCAGGTCGGCGGCGATCGATCGTCCGTCGATGATGCGCGCAGCCATCCGGGTTTCCGCGAAAAGGCGCCGAGTCTAGCACCGCCGCCGGGCGCGATTCGCCGCGACCGGTCCATGGTTCTACAATGCGCCCTGTCCATCCGGGCCACCGCCGCTCACGAAGCGCCCGGGCCGGGTGCAGCGCCAAAAGCCGGAGGAAGCCATGTCTGCAGTGCCGCAGCAGCCTGCCGCCAACGATGCCGATTCGCTCGAGACGCGGGAATGGCTCGATGCCCTCGAGGCGGTGCTCGAGCGCGAAGGTCCCGAGCGCGCCCAGTTCCTGCTCGAGAAGCTGATCGACAAGGCGCGCCACTCGGGCGCCTTCATCCCCTTCTCGGCGAATACCAGCTACATCAATACGATTCCACCGCATCTCGAGGAGCGTTCGCCCGGGGACGCGGCGCTCGAGGAGCGCATCCGCTCGTACTGCCGCTGGAATGCGATGGTGATGGTGGTGCGCGCGAACAAGAACGACGACGAGCTCGGCGGCCATATCGCGAGCTTTGCCTCGGTCGGCACGCTGTTCGGGATCGGCCAGCATCATTTCTGGCACGCGCCGCACGAGGGGCATGGCGGCGACCTGGTCTACTTCCAGGGGCATTCCGCGCCGGGTGTCTACGCGCGCGGCCTGCTCGAGGGCCGGCTGAGCGAGCAGCAGCTGCTCAACTTCCGGCGCGAGGTCGACGGCAAGGGCGTGTCGTCGTATCCGCATCCCTGGCTGATGCCCGACTACTGGCAGTTCCCGACGGTGTCGATGGGCCTCGGGCCGATCCAGGGCATCTACATGGCGCGCTACCTCAAGTACCTGCACGCGCGCGGCCTTGCCAACACCGAGAACCGCAAGGTGTGGGTGTTCTGCGGCGATGGCGAGATGGACGAGCCCGAGTCGCTCGGCGCGATCGGCATGGCGGCGCGCGAGCGGCTCGACAACCTCGTGTTCATCGTCAATTGCAACCTGCAGCGGCTCGACGGCCCGGTGCGCGGCAACGGCAAGATCATCCAGGAGCTGGAAGGCGATTTTCGCGGTGCCGGCTGGAACGTCATCAAGCTGATCTGGGGCTCGTACTGGGACTCGCTGCTCGCGCGCGATGGCGAAGGCATCCTCGAGGGCGTGATGGAGCAGACGATCGACGGCGAGTACCAGAACTACAAAGCGAACGACGGCGCATTCGTGCGCAAGCATTTCTTCGGCAAGCACCCGAAGCTGCTCGAGATGGTCTCGCGCATGACCGACGAGGACATCTGGCGGCTGAACCGCGGCGGGCATGATCCGCACAAGATCTATGCGGCATACGCCGCGGCGGTCGAGCACAAGGGCCAGCCCAGCGTAATCCTCGCCAAGACGATCAAGGGCTACGGTCTGGGCAAGCAGGGCCAGGCAAAGAACCCGACGCACCAGCTGAAAAAGGTCGATCTGGAAACGATCCGGGACATGCGCGATCGCATGCGCATCCCGATCCCGGACGACCGGCTGGAAGAGCTGCCGTTTTATGTCCCGCCCGCGGACTCACCCGAGATGCAGTACCTGCACGCGCGCCGCAAGGCGCTCGGCGGCTATCTGCCGCAGCGCCGGCGTACGGCCGAGGCCGCGCCGGCGGTGCCGCCGCTGTCCGCGCTCGAAGCGGTGCTGAAGGGCTCCGAGGGCCGCGAGATCTCGACCACGATGGCATTCGTGCGCGTTCTGACCGCGCTGGTGCGCGACAAGACCTTCGGCAAGCACGTCGTGCCGATCGTGCCGGACGAGGCGCGCACCTTCGGCATGGAAGGTATGTTCCGCCAGCTCGGCATCTACGCCAATGAGGGACAGAAGTACGAGCCGGTCGACCGCGACCAGGTGATGTACTACCGCGAGGACAGGAAAGGGCAGATTCTCGAAGAGGGCATCAACGAGGCGGGCGCGTTCTCGTCGTGGGTCGCCGCAGCGACTTCGTATAGCCACTCGAACGTGGTCACGGTGCCCTTCTACATCTTCTACTCGATGTTCGGCTTCCAGAGGGTCGGTGATCTGGCCTGGGCCGCGGCCGACCAGCGCGCGCGCGGGTTCCTCCTCGGCGGCACGGCCGGGCGCACCACGCTGAACGGCGAGGGCCTCCAGCACGAGGACGGACACTCGCACATCCTGTCGTCGGTGATCCCCAATTGCGTGTCCTACGATCCGACCTTCGGCTACGAGGTCGCGGTGATCGTGCAGGATGGCCTGCGCCGCATGGTGGCGGAGCAGGAGGACGTCTATTACTACATCACCGTGATGAACGAGAACTACACCCATCCAGCGATGCCGCAGGGCGTCGAAGAAGGCATCCTCAAGGGGATGTACCTGCTGCGCGAATCGAAGTCGAAGGCGAAGGCACGCGTACAGCTCATGGGCTCGGGCACCATCCTGCGCGAGGTGCTCGCCGCAGCGGAGATGCTCGAGGCCGACTGGGGCGTGGCGGCGGACGTGTGGAGCGCGACCAGCTTCACCGAGTTGCGGCGCAACGGGCTTGCGGTCGAGCGTTGGAACCTGCTGCACCCGGAGGAAAAGCCGCGCCCGTCCTACGTCGCGTCCTGCCTGGCAAAGCACAGGGGCCCGGTGGTCGCGGCGAGCGACTACATGAAAATTTTCGCCGACCAGATCCGGCCGTTCGTGCCGCGCGAGCGCGTGTTCCGCGTGCTCGGCACAGACGGCTTTGGTCGCTCGGATTCGCGCGCCAAGCTGCGCGAGTTCTTCGAGGTGAACCGTGCCTTTGTGGCGGTGGCGGCGCTGGGCGCGCTCGCCGAGCAGGGCGAGGGAAAGACCAAGACCGTCGTCGAGGCGATGCACAAGTACGGCATCGATCCCGAGAAACCGGATCCGGCGAAGGCGTAAAGAACAACCATGCATTGCGCTGCAACGTGTCACGTTGCAGTGCAATGCCCTACTTTCAGAAAAAGCGATCAACACAAATGGCTAGCCCGATCGAAGTGAAGGTTCCCGACATCGGGGACTTCAAGGAAGTCGAGGTGATCGAGGTTCTGGTCAAGGCCGGCGATGCGATCGACAAG
>Ga0210067_1000061_pt1 | contig 13787 bp, 16 predicted proteins | sample RushMan_ThreeSqB_2_FD_185559 | JGI IMG/M metagenome (GOLD analysis project Ga0210067, IMG submission 185559) | Wetland microbial communities from San Francisco Bay, California, USA, that impact long-term carbon sequestration - RushMan_ThreeSqB_D2... | ecosystem: Environmental > Aquatic > Marine... | reverse complement strand
CGGCTGCGGCCTGTGCGGCGAGAACGCCCATGCCGCCGTGCTCTGCCCGTCCTTTTACCGCGCCGAGATCGTGCAGAACCCGAGGCCCTGGGACCGGCTCGTCGCCGGCGTTCGCGCCACTGTCAGAGGCTGGCTCCAATGACCACGATCACTTCGACGCTACCGGAACGCACGCTCACGATTCTGATTGCCGCGCTGGGCGGCGAAGGTGGCGGGGTCATGGCCGACTGGCTGATCGACGCAGCCACGGCCTGCGGCTTTCCCGCGCAGAGCACCTCGATTCCAGGCGTGGCCCAGCGCACCGGGGCGACGACCTACTACCTCGAGATCTATCCCGCGGAGCGCGCGCGGCTCGACGGCCGTGAGCCGGTGATGGCGTTGACGCCTTCGCCCGGCAATGTCGATGTCATGGTGTCCTCGGAGTTCGTCGAAGCCGGGCGGGCGATGCAGAACGGTTTCGTCAGCCCCGAGCGCACGACGCTCGTCGCCTCCACCCACCGTATCTACGCGACGATGGAGAAGATGCAGATGGGCGACGGGCGTTTCGACGCGACGCGGGTACGCGAGGCAGCGCACAGGCTTGCGCGCAAGGCCGTGTTGTTCGACATGCGCGCGCTCGCGCAGGAACACGGCACCGTGATCAACGCAGTACTGTTCGGCGCGATGATCGGCTCGGGCGCGCTGCCGCTGCCGCGCGAAGTCTGCGAGGCTGCGATTCGCCGCGGCGGGCGCGGCGCGGAGGCGAGCCTGCGCGGCTTCGCCGCCGGCTACGACATTGCTGCGGGCGCGCGCGACACACCGGCGGCGCCGGCGCCGCTCACGCGCCCGACCGAGGTGCAGGAGATCGTCGATCTCGGCGTCGCGCGCCTGCGCGACTACCAGGGCGAGGCCTACGCGCGTCTTTATCTCGAGCGCGTCACGTCGCTCGGCGAAGCCGACGCGACCCTCCGCGCCGAAGCGGCGCGCCAGCTCGCCCTGTGGATGAGCTACGAGGACATCGTTCGCGTCGCGGACCTGAAGTCGCGCGCCAGCCGCTTCGCGCGCGTGCGCCGCGAAGTCGGCGCGAAGGACGACGAACCGGTCGTGGTGATCGACTATCTGAAGCCCGGGATCGAGGAGTTCGCCTCGCTGCTGCCGCCAGCGCTCGGGCGTAAGCTCGTCGCCTGGGCGGAGCGCCACGGCAAGCTCGACGCCTACAACGTCGGCCTGCACGTCAAGACCTCAGGCGTACTCGGCTTCCTGCTGGTGCGCGGGCTCGCGCGGCTCAAGCCCTGGCGGCCGCGCAGCATGCGCTATGCCGACGAGCAGGCGCTGATCGAGCGCTGGCTCGCCGCGCTGCGGCACGCCGAGCGGCGCGATGGCACGCTCGCGCTCGAAATCGCTGCCTGCGCCGGGCTGCTCAAGGGCTACGGCGAGACCCACCGGCGCGGGAAGGCGAACTTCCTCGCGATCCTGGACGCGCTGGTCGACAATCCGCCGACGGCCGATCCGCGCGCGCAGGCCGCGGCGATCCGCCGCGCGCGCGAGGCCGCGCTCGCAGACCCCGAGGCCAAGGCGCTGTCGCAGACGCTCGGTAAGCCGGTCGTGTGGCTGAAGCCCGTGGTCTAGTCGGAACGCCGCGGCGCGCCCCTGCGAAACCGTCGCCGCGCGGTTGACCTGCGCGGGCGATGATGCCGGCTTTCACCTCGACACATGTCTTCGCAACCGGACATCGCCGCGACACCCGGCTGGCGCGCGCGGATTACCGATCCGATGTTCGCGGCGGTCTGCGCGCTCGGCATCACGCAGATCACCGGATGGGGTACGAGCTACTACTGCCTTGGCGTGCTCGCCGGCCCGATCGCGCAGGACACCGGCTGGAGCCGCAGCCTGATCTACTTCGGGTTCACGGCGGCGCTACTCGCGATGGGGTTGGTCTCGACCTGGGTCGGGCGTGCAATCGACCGCCACGGCGCGCGTGCAGTCATGTCGGCCGGAACCGTGCTGGTGTCCACTGGGCTCTACGGGCTTGCCCAGGTCCGCGGCGAGCAGGCCTATCTCGCCGCCTGGGTGTTCCTCGGCATCGGCATGCGGCTGTGCCTGTACGACGCGGCGATGGCCGCGCTGGTACAGGTCGTGCCCTCGCGCGGGCGTGCCGCGATCTCCTACCTCACGCTGTTCGGTGCCTTCGCCTCCTCCGTGTTCTGGGTCGTCGGCCACTACCTCAACGAGGCCGTCGGCTGGCGCGCCACGCTCGAGCTTTTCGCGCTGATCAACCTCGCCGTCTGCCTGCCGCTGCACTGGCTCGGCCTCGCGCGGCGCGAGCGCACGAGAACACAGGACGCGCGCGTGAGCGCCGGACAGACGGCGCGGGACGGTCCGCCGCTCGAAGGCCGCACGCGCGCCATTGCGATCGCGCTCTTCGCCCTCATCATGTCGCTGAACGGCTTCGTCTTCGGCGTCGTCACCGTGCAGCTCGTACCGCTGCTCGAGGCGGCCGGGCTCGCAAGTGCGGCGGCGGTGTGGGTTGCCTCGATGAAAGGCCTTGCCCAGTTCGGCGGGCGGCTGGTCGAGATCATCTTTGGCCGCAATCTACGCGCGATCACGGTCGCACGCATTGCGATCGGCGTGCTGCCCCTGTCCTTCGTCATGCTGGTGCTCGCCGGCGGCAACCTCGCGGCGATCGTGCTGTTTACGGTGCTGATGGGCGCCTCGCAGGGGGTCATCACCATCGTGCGCGGCGCGGTGCCGCTCGCGCTGTTCGGCGCCACCGGCTACGGCGCCGTGCTCGGCATCCTCGCCACACCGATCCTGATCGTCAACGCGGCCTCGCCGACGCTGTTCGCGCTGATCGTCGACCACGTGGGATGGCAATTCGCGGAGTGGTCGCTGATCGTCTGCGCGGCGGCTTCGTGGATCGCGATGGAGCTGATGTCGCGCTGGTACGAGCGCAGGCGCGCGCGGCACTGACGCTGAACCGCCGACGTCCGGACTACGATCACGTCTCATGACCGCCGTACTCGACGCCTTGGAACGGTTGCGCGAAGGCAACCGCCGCTTCGTGGCGGGCGTGCGCAGCGCCGACACTTTGATCAGCCAGACGCGGCGCAGCGAGTTCGTGGCGGGCCAGAAGCCCTTCGCGGTGATCCTCGGCTGCTCGGATTCCCGCGTCCCGGTCGAGCTGGTCTTCGACCAGGGCCTCGGTGACCTGTTCGTGATCCGCGTCGCCGGCAACATCGTCGCGGCCTCGCAGGTAGGCAGCGTCGAGTTCGCGGCGGCGCAGTTCGGCACGCCGCTGGTGGTCGTGCTCGGCCACACCCGCTGCCGCGCAGTTCAGGCGACGCTTGAGGAGCTGCAACGGCCAAGCGAAAACCAGTCACGCAACCTGCGCTCGATCGTCGATCGCATCCGGCCTGCGGTGGAAGGCCTGCTGGCGACCGAGCTCAGCCATGACGGCGAGGCGCTGGCGCGCCAGGCGGTACGCGCCAACGTCCGCGTGTCCGCCAATTTTCTGCGCCACGGCTCGCCGATTCTCGAGGAGCTCATCGAAGGGGACAGGCTGCTGGTGGTGGGCGCAGAATATGCGCTCGAAACGGGCCGGGTCGAATTCTTCGACGGCTTGCCGGCGTCCGGTCACGAGGACGCCGTGTCGCGAGCCGGCTGAGCCTGGCGTGCGAGTTTTTCGTCAACCGTCTGCAGGCGATGTCCGACGTCTGCTCGCGGGCGCACAACTTCCAGTCGAAGATCTGAGCGCCGCGCATCTCGCGCATTTTTTCGGCTGTGGACAGAATGACAGTCCGCAGGGCGTCGGCGGCGTCGAGATGCACGGCAGCGACGCGCTGCTGCGCTCGCTCGCCGTCGAAGAGAAGGCGCGCGGCCGCGGATGCGGCAAGGCGCTCGTCGCGGCGCTCGAGCAGCACGCCCGCGAGCACGGTGCCCGACGCATCACCCTGCTGACCACCACCGCAGCGCGCTTCTTCGGAGGCCTCGGTTATCGCGGGGTCGCGCGCGATGCCGCGCCCGAGCGCATTCGCGCCACGCGCGAGTTTTCCGCGCTCTGCCCGGCGAGCGCAGTATGTATGACGAAGGACCTCGTCTGACCGGCAACGCGAGGACGGCCAGCGACAGTGAGGAGGCAGAGATGAAAGCAGCCTGGCTTGAAGCCACCGGGACGCCGATCGAAATTCGGGATGTCCCGGATCCGGCGGTCAGCGCCGCGGGGGTGGTCGTGCGCGTGCTCGCGGTGCGCGTGCCGAGCTATACGCGCAGCGTGTTCGACGGCACGCTCGGCTACGACCTGCCGACGCCGCTGATCCCCGGGCCGACCTGCGTCGGCCAGGTAGCGCGCGTCGGCGAGGACGTGTTTGACCTCGCCGCGGGCGACGTCGTCCTGTGCAACTCGTTTCTGTCCTCGGGCGACCTCGTCGGTTCGCCGGACGAGATCCTGATCGGCTGGACCGGCACGGGCTCCGAGCGCTCGCGCGCGATGCAACAGCGCTGGCGCCATGGCAGCTTCGCCGAACTGGCCCACTACCCGCCGCAGTGCCTGACGGTGCTGCCGGAGGCCGCGCGGTTCGAGCACCGGCGGCTGCCGTTTCTCGCCTCTCTTGCGATCGCCGACGGCGGACTGCGGCGCGGTGGACTCGAAGCCGGGCAGGTGGTGGTCATCAACGGGGCCACCGGGCAGCTGGGCGGCGCCGCGGTTCTTCTCGCCCTCGCGCGCGGCGCAGCGCAGGTGATCGCCGCGGGCCGCAATGCGGAACGACTCCAGGCGCTCGCGCAGATCGATCGCCGGGTTGCGGTCCACTGCTTCAGCGGCGAGCGTGCGCGCGACGCCGCGGCGCTGCGCGACCTGGCCCGGGGTCCGGCGGACCTCGTCGTGGATCTTCTGGCCGACACGCCGAGCGCGGATCCGACGCTCGCCGGGCTGGACGCACTGCGCATCGGCGGCACCCTGGTTCTGGTCGGCGGCGTGCGCCAGACGCTCGCGCTCGCGTATTCGCAGATCATGCGCCGCCAGCTGACGATCCGCGGCTCGTTCATGTTCGACCGTGCCGGGGCGCTGCAAACCTGGAACCTCGTGCGCAGCGGCGTGGTCGACTTGTCGAACGTCACGGCGCTCGCTTTCCGTCTGGCCGACATCGAGCAGGCGATGGCCAAGGCGGCGACCTTGGGCGGGCTCGACTACGCCCTGCTGCTGCCGAACGACTGACCTGCCCGCAGCGTTGCCCGCCGGCGCGCAGCGCCGCCTGTGGCGCCGGGCCCGTCTGGCTCCGAAACGGCCCTTTGCACCGCCGCCCCGAAACGGCGAAAATCGTTGCCAATCACGTACTTCGGCCTAGCGAGAATCAGCGAGGATCAGATGGCGAGCGTACTGCAGCCAACCGCACAGGGCCGCGCCGAGTTCTATCGGCGCTTGGACAAGGACAACCTGACGCCCCTCTGGGAGGTGTTGCATAACCTCGTGCCGCCGGCGCCGAGCTCGCCCGCGGTCCCCGCCTACTGGAATTACAGGGCGATCCGCCCTTACATCGAGGAGTCCGGGCGCGTGATCACGGCCAAGGAGGCGATCCGCCGCGTGCTGATCCTCGAGAACCCGGGCATGCGCGGATCGTCGTCGATCACCCGCAGCCTGTATTGCGGGCTGCAGCTGATCCTGCCGGGCGAGGTCGCGCCGAGCCATCGCCACACGCAGTCGGCACTGCGCTTCATCGTCGAGGGCTCCGGTGCGTACACCGCGGTCGACGGCGAGCGCGTCACGATGCATCCGGGCGACTTCATCATCACACCGCCATGGACCTGGCACGACCACGGCAACACCGGCAGCGAGTCCGTCGTGTGGATGGACGGGCTGGATATCCCGATGGTGTCGTTCTTCACCGCGCAGTTCGCCGAGAACTATCCGGAAGACGTGCAGCCCGTGACTCGCGCCGAGGGCGACGCCCAGGCGCGTTACGGCGCGAACATGGTGCCGCTCGGCCCGCTGCCGACGGCGAAGACCTCGCCCGTGTTCAGCTACCCCTACGAGCGCAGCCGCGAGGTGCTCGAGACGCTGGCGCGCGATGGCGACCCGGATCCCTGCCACGGCTGGAAGATGCAGTACATCAACCCGCTTTCCGGGGGCTTCGCGATGCCGACCATCGGCAGCTTCATCCAGCGCCTGCCGAAGGGCTTTCGCACGCGCGCCTGCCGCTCGACCGACGGCACGGTGTACTCGGTCGTCGAAGGCCGCGGCCGCGCCCGCATCGGCGAATCCGCCTACGCGTTCGAGCCGCGCGACACCTTCGTGGTGCCGTCCTGGTATCCGCTCGAGATCGAGGCCACCGAGTCCTGCGTGCTGTTCTCCTATTCCGACCGCCCGGCGCAGGCCGCGCTCGGCCTGTGGCGCGAACAACGCGACTAAGGGCGCCACAATGACCGAAGACGAAGCCGCTTTCTATTCCCGCGAGTACAACAACCGTGCGCTCGTCCCGGACCACGCGCAGTATTTCGCGCGCTGGGAAGAGCGCTCGGCGAGCGCGCGCAACACCATGATCTGCTATCTCGACCGGCGCTATGGTGACGCGCCGAACGAGACGGTCGACGTCTTTCCCGCGCGCAAGGGCGACGGGACCTGCATGATGTTCATCCACGGCGGCTACTGGCGTTCGCTCGACAAGCGCGACTTTTCCTATCTCGCGCCAGCCTGGGTCGATGCCGGCGTCTCGCTCGCCATCGTCAATTACGACCTCTGCCCGCAGGTATCGATCGAGGAGATCGTGTGCCAGATGCTGCGCGCAAGCCGCTGGCTCTGGCTGCACTGCGAGGACTACGGCATGGATCAGGACCGGCTCTACGTCTCCGGCCATTCGGCCGGCGGCCAGCTGGCCGCGATGCTGATGTGCGCGCTCTGGCCGGTATTCGACGCGGGCCTGCCGAAGGATCTGTTCAAGGGCGGGCTGGCGATCAGCGGCGTCTACGACCTGCGTCCGCTGCAATTCTGCGACTTCCTGCAGTCCGATCTGCGCCTCGACGAAGAATCCGCGCTGAAGGTCTCGCCGGCCTACCTGCCGCCCGCCACGCGCGCGCCAGTGGCGACCTGCGTCGGCGGCCGCGAAAGCGCGGAGTTCAGGCGCCAGAACGCGCTGCTCTCGAAGCGCTGGCGAAGCATCGTCAATTTCGACATCCCGATGCCGCAAGCGAACCATTTTTCGGTCATGGACGGACTCGCCGATCAGTCGAGCGCACTGTTCGCGGGCACGCGTCGACTGATGAAGCTCGATCGCTGAACACCATGATGGACGAGTACCTGAAAGCGGGTCGCTTCGTCGACAGCGACCATGCGGCGGTCATCGCGTTCGCCGCCGAGCACGCGCAGGGCGCGACGCCTCTCGAGCGCGCGGTTGCGCTCTACTACGCGGTGCGCGACGGCGTACGCTACAACCCGTTCCAGAACTTCCTGCGTGACGAGGCCTACCGCGGCTCGACCTGCCTCGAGCGTGGCGAAGGCTGGTGCGTGCCGAAGGCGGCGCTGCTCGTCGCCTGCGCGCGCGCCGCGGGCATCCCGGCACGCGTCGGCTACGCCGACGTCAAGAACCACCTGACCTCGCCGGCGCTTACCAAGAGCATGGGGACGGACCTGTTCATCTTCCATGGCTACGCCGACCTCTGGCTCGACGGCAAGTGGGTCAAGGCAACGCCCGCGTTCAATCTGAGCTTGTGCACCAAGTTCCGCGTCAAGCCGCTCGAGTTCGACGGTCGCGAGGACTCGATTTTCCATCCCTTCGACGAGGACGATCGCCGGCACATGGAGTACGTGCGGATGCGTGGCACGTATGCAGACGTGCCCGCGGACGAAATCCGGCAGGCGTTCGCAGAGCTTTACCCCAGCTTCTACAACCTCGGTCCGGACGCCGCGAAGGAAGCCTTCGGCTGAGCGCCAAAGGACCATGCGCACGCTGCTCGAAGAGAGCTTTCGCGCGGCGGTCGCTGCGGCCGACCCGGCACGCATCCTCGCGCCAGCACTGCCCGCGCCACCCAAGGGCCGCAGCTACGTCGCCGCGGTCGGCAAGGCAGCCGCGTCCATGGCCGCGGCGCTCGAGGCGGCATGGCCCGCGCAAGCGCCGCTCGACGGAATCGCGCTCACGCGCTACCGCCACGCGCTGCCGACGCGCCGCATCCGCGTGATCGAGGCCGGCCACCCGGTGCCGGACGCAGCGGGCGAAGCCGGCGCGCGCGAGATTCTCGCCGCGGCCCGCGCGCTTGCCGCGAATGACCTGCTGATCGCGCTGGTCTCGGGTGGTGGCTCTAGCCTGCTGGCCCTGCCGCTCGAAGGCCTGTCGATGGCCGACCTGAAGACGGTCACGACGCAGCTCCTGCACAGCGGCGCACCGATCCAGGACATCAACACCGTGCGCAAGCACCTGTCGGCGATCCAGGGCGGTCGTCTCGCTGCCGCCTGCCGCGCCCCGGTGTGCGCCCTGATCATCTCGGACGTGACGGGCGACGCGCCGACGCACATCGCCTCGGGCCCCTGCGCGCCCGATCCGACGACCTTTGCCGATGCGATCGGCGTGCTCGCGAAGTTCCACGTCACGCCGCCACCGGCAATCGCCGAATTCTTCGCGCGCGGTGCGGCCGGGGACATCCCCGAGACACCCAAGCCGGGCAGCCCGGCGCTCGCGCAGGCCGAGAACCGCGTCATCGCCACCGCGCACCGCTCGCTCGAGGCGGCAGCGGAGAGCTTCCGCGCCGCGGGCGTGACGCCGGTGATCCTCGGCGACACGGTGACCGGTGAGGCAGCCGAGGTCGCCAAGGTGATGGCGGCTCTGGTGCGCGAGATCCGGAGCTACCGCGCGCCCTTCGCACCGCCCGTCGCGCTGATTTCGGGCGGCGAGTGCACCGTGACGATCACCGGCGACGCCGGCCGTGGCGGGCGCTGCAGCGAGTTTCTACTCGCGCTCGCCGTCGAACTCGACGGGCTCGGCGCGGTCCACGCGCTCGCCGCAGACACCGACGGCATCGACGGCTCGGAAGACAATGCGGGCGCGCTCCTGACACCGACCTCGCTCGCGCGCGCGCGCACGCTGGGGCTGGACGCCCGCCGCAGCCTCGCGGCCCACGACAGCTACGGCTTCTTTGCGACGCTCGACGATCTGCTCGTGACCGGACCGACCTACACCAATGTCAACGACTACCGCGTCATCCTCGTCGGCTAGAGGCTGGCGCTCAACCCACCCAGGCCACGCGAGTGCCCACGCGCAGGCCGAGGCGGCGTGCCGCGCTCGCCCGGTTCGCCGCAACCTCGACCAGGCCGAGGCTGTTGACCGTCCAGAATACGGCGCCGCGCGGTACGGCCTCGAACACGCGCGCAAAGGCGAGCCTGCGCGCGCCGACGCGCAGTCGCGCGGCTGTCGCGGGTCCGCGAGGCGGCGCCCTGCGCAGTCCGGTCATGGCGTTGCCGTAGTGGTCGACGTAGATGATGGCGGCGCGATCCGCCGCCGGGAGCAGCACGCGGGGCCGGCGGCTCGCCGCGGTCCAGCCGTACGGCAGGCGGCGCGCGGCGAGCGCCCCCGCGACCGGCGCAAACAGATCGCGCCCGTGAAACGAAGCCGACAAGCCGGCGGGCCGCCAGACGATGCGTCGGCAGCTTCGCCGCCGGGCACGCGCCCACAGCACTGACAGCAGACCATTGTCCGGCCCGACGAAGGTCCGCCCGTCGGCGCGAACGACGATCGCGTCACGCGCGCCGCCGACGCCCGGATCGACGACCGCAAGAAATACGCTGCCGCGCGGGTAGCGCCCGGCCAGCGCGGCGAGCAGCTGCGCCGCCGCCTCGACGTCGAATGCCGGCGCCTGATGCAGCGCGTCGATCACGCGCGCGCGTGGCGCGCGGGCCGCGAGTACTGCCTTCACCTGCCCGACGTAGAGGTCCTGCGCCCCGAAGTCCGTGAAAAGGACGATCGCCACAGGACCATTCTATCGGCCCCAGACGCAAAAAAGGCCGGGGGAGTCCCGGCCTTTCCGAGCACTTCCCGCGCTCGCGATTACGCCTGCTTCGCTTTCTTCTCCTCGGTCGCGGCCTCGCCGGCCGCCGCCTCGGCGCGCTCGGTCAGCGTGACAAGCGCCATCGGCGCATTGTCTCCCTTGCGAAAACCGCTCTTCAGGATCCGCAGGTAGCCGCCGTTTCGCTTGGCGAAGCGCGGACCGATCTCATCGAACAGCTTGCTCACCATCTCGCGGTCGCGCAGGCGATCGAATGCGAGGCGCCGGTTGGCGAGCGATGGCTTCTTGCCGAGCGTGATCATCGGCTCGATCACGCGGCGCAGCTCCTTCGCCTTCGGCAGCGTGGTCGAGATGCGCTCGTGGCGCAGCAGCGAATTGGTCATGTTGCGCAGCATCGCGAGCCGGTGGCTCGAGGTGCGGTTCAGCTTGCGCAGTCCGTGGCCGTGACGCATGGCGGCTCCTCAGGTCCTCAGGGTTAGGCGCGGTGGTGCTCGAGTCCCGCCGGGGGCCAGTTCTCGAGCTTCATGCCGAGGGTGAGGCCACGTGACGCGAGTACTTCCTTGATCTCGTTTAGCGACTTGCGCCCGAGGTTCGGCGTCTTGAGCAGCTCCGTCTCGGTCCGCTGAATCAGGTCGCCGATGTAATAAATGTTCTCGGCCTTCAGGCAGTTTGCCGAGCGCACGGTGAGCTCGAGATCGTCGACCGGTCGCAGCAGGATTGGGTCGACCTGTGGCGACTTTTGCGGCTCGGGCGGCAGCGCCGTACCCTCGAGCTGCGCGAACACCGACAGCTGGTCAACGAGGATGCGTGCGGCGTAACGGATCGCTTCTTCCGGTTCGATGGCGCCGTTGGTTTCGATGTCGACCACCAGCTTGTCGAGATCCGTACGCTGCTCGACGCGCGCCGACTCGACGGCGTACGACACGCGGCGCACCGGGCTGAACGAGGCGTCGAGAACGATGCGCCCGATCCCCTTGGTTTCCTCGGGCAGGTAGCGCATGTTCCCCGGCACGTAGCCGCGGCCGGCCTCGATCTTGATCTGCAATTCGAGCTTGCCGCCACTCGCGAGATGGGCGACGACGTGGTCCGGGTTGACCACCTCCACATCGTGCGCGGCCTCGATGTCGCTCGCGGTCACGATCCCCTCGCCCTCCTTCTTGAGCGTCAGAATCGCCTCCTGCCGGTTGTGCAGGCGAAACACGACGCCCTTCAGATTGAGCAGGATGTCGACGATGTCCTCGCGCACGCCGTCGAGTGTCGAGTACTCGTGCACGACGCCGGCGATCTGAACCTCAGTCGGCGCGTAGCCCGGCATCGAGGACAGCAGCACGCGACGCAGGGCGTTGCCGAGCGTGTGGCCGTAGCCGCGCTCGAAAGGCTCCATCGTCACCTTCGCGTGATAGGGGGAGATGTTCTGCACATCGACGATGCGCGGCTTGAGAAATCCGGTCTGCAGCATGTTCGGTGTCCTGGGTCCTTGTGGGGCGCGGCGCCCGAATGGTGACTTCGGCGACGACGGGGAATTCGATGGATGCGCTTGCTACGGTTACTTCGAGTAAAGCTCGATGACGAGGCTTTCGTTGATCGTCGCGGGCAGCTCGCTGCGCGCAGGCAGCGCCTTGAACGTGCCCTTCATCGCCTTGGTGTCGAGCTCGAGCCACTCGGGCACGCCGCGCGACTCGACGGCATCGACGCCGGCCTTGATGCGCAATTGCGCCTTGGAGCGCTCGGCGACTTCGATCACGTCCCCGGGCCGCACCTGGTACGAGGGAATGTTCACGCGCCGGCCGTTCACTAGGATCGCGTTGTGGCGCACGACCTGCCGGGCTTCGCTGCGCGAAGCGCCGAAGCCCATGCGGTACGCGACGTTGTCGAGGCGCGACTCGAGCAGCTGCAGCAGCCGCTCGCCGGTGATGCCCTTGGTGCGTGAGGCATCCGCGTAGGTCTTGCGGAACTGGCGCTCGAGCACGCCGTACAGGCGGCGCATCTTCTGCTTTTCGCGCAGCTGCTTGCCGTAGTCGGACAGGCGCATCCCGCTACGCTGACCGTGCTGGCCGGGCGCGTAGCTGCGGCGCTCGATTGCGCACTTGTCGGTGAAGCACTTCTCGCCCTTCAGAAAGAGCTTTTCCCCTTCGCGCCGGCACTGGCGGCACTTGGGATCGAGATTCCTCGCCATGAATTCTCCTTGACCGGCCGTTACACGCGGCGCCGCTTCGGCGGGCGGCAGCCGTTGTGCGGGACCGGCGTCACGTCCGAAATGCTCGAAATCTTGAGGCCGATCGCGTTCAGCGCACGCACCGCGGAATCGCGGCCGGGGCCCGGGCCCTTGACGCGCACCTCGATGTTCTTGACGCCGCATTCCTGCGCCACGCGGCCGGCGCGCTCGGCGGCGACCTGCGCCGCAAACGGGGTCGACTTGCGCGAACCCTTGAAGCCGGCGTTGCCCGAGGTCGCCCAGGCCAGCGCGTTGCCCTGCCGGTCGGTGATCGTCACGATGGTGTTGTTGAACGACGCCTGCACGTGGGCGATGCCCTCGGAGACGTTCTTCTTGACTTTCTTGCGAACGCGCGCCGCGGCCGTGGCCTGCTGCGTTTTTTGCTGCTGACTGGGATTTCGGGTCGCCATGTGCTTTCTCGCTGATTAGCCCTTCGACGGCATTGCCTTGTTGGCGATCGCCGCTTTGCGCGGTCCCTTGCGGGTGCGCGCGTTGGTGCGCGTACGCTGCCCCCGTGCCGGGAGTCCCTTGCGATGACGCGAGCCCCGGTAGCAGCCGAGGTCCATCAGTCGCTTGATCGACATCGACACCTCGCGCCGCAGGTCGCCTTCGACCGAGACGCGCCCGACCGACTCGCGCAGCCGGTCGAGCTCGGCGTCGGTCAGGTCCTTGATCTTGCGCGTGCCGTCGATCCCGGCCGAGGCGCAAATCACCTGCGCGCGCGTGCGCCCGATGCCGTAGATCGCGGTGAGCGCGATGCTCGCCTGCTGGTGGTTCGCGATGTTGATGCCTGCAATCCGTGCCATCTGTCTTGCCCCTTCCGCACAAGCGCGGAAAACCCGAAATTTTAATCTAAAAGCTCTTCTCGATCAATGCGTTATTTGCGCGCGGGCGCAGCGGCTCAGCCCTGGCGCTGCTTGTGCCGCGGGTTCTTGCACAGCACCCGCACGACACGCTTGCGGCGCACGATCTTGCAGTTGCGACAGATCTTCTTCACCGATGCCATCACTTTCATGGTTCCTGCCCTTTCCTCATTTCGCGCGTAATGCCACCCGACCGGAATACCGGAATGACGACGCGCCCGCGCCGGCCCGCTATCGAACCGGCAGCCCGCCGCGGAAATTCGCTTTCTTCAACAGACTCTCGTATTGATGCGACATGACATAGGCCTGTACCTGTGCCATGAAATCCATGGTCACCACCACGATGATCAGCAGCGATGTGCCGCCGAAGTAGAACGGCACGTTCCAGCGCAGAATCAGGAATTCCGGAACGAGGCAGACCAGCGCAACATACACCGCGCCGGCCAGCGTGAGCCGGGTCAGAATCCGCTCCAGGTACTTCGCAGTCTGATCGCCCGGCCGAATGCCCGGTACGAACGCCCCCGATTTCTTCAGGTTGTCCGCCGTTTCCTTCGGGTTGTACTGCAACGCGGTGTAGAAAAAGCAGAAAAAGACGATCAGCCCGGCGTACAGCAGCACGTAGATCGGCTGCCCCGGGACCAGCTTCGCCTGGATGTCGCGCAGCCAGAGCATGCCTTCGGCCGAGCCGAACCAGCCGAGCAGCGTCGCCGGAAACAGGATCAGCGAGCTGGCGAAGATCGGCGGGA
>Ga0210067_1000060_pt1 | contig 13798 bp, 14 predicted proteins | sample RushMan_ThreeSqB_2_FD_185559 | JGI IMG/M metagenome (GOLD analysis project Ga0210067, IMG submission 185559) | Wetland microbial communities from San Francisco Bay, California, USA, that impact long-term carbon sequestration - RushMan_ThreeSqB_D2... | ecosystem: Environmental > Aquatic > Marine... | reverse complement strand
GGAATCTGCGGAACCGCCGCCTCGAGCACCTTCTGCAAGGGACTTTCCGCCGCGACCGCCTGCAGACTGTCGAGCACCAGCGCAAAAGGCCCCTTCGTTCGCGCGAACAGCTGACGGAAAAAGCGGCGCGCGAACGTGGCGAGCTCGGTGCTCTCCGCGCCCGAAAAAACCGGGTATTCGCGCGCCCGGCCGTCCTCGAGCTTGCGCGCCGCGTGTCCGAGGTAATGAAAGAACGTTGCGACGTCTGCGTCGTCGGCGTCAACCTGGTACCAGAGGCTCTGCATGCGGCGCGCTTCGATGTAGCTCGCCGCAAGCGTCGTCTTCCCTGCACCGGGAGGACCAGAGATCCAGACCACACTGCGCCCGGGCGCGCCGTCGAGCCGCGCGAAGAGCCGTTCGCGCGGCATGGCGGATCCCACGACAGGGCGGGTCGTCTTGGCAAATGCGATGCTGCGTTGTCGCGCTGGCGCCACGGCAGGACCTCCGCTCGAAGCCAATCTTCCCACGGTCGGCGCTGCCTGATCACGGCGCCCGACCGACTGCACACGCTGCAGTCTGCCACTGGACGAAGCGCCCGCCGCTTACAGATGGCTTACCGCATTCGGCAGCCGGCTCAATCGCCGCGCGCCACGCCTTCGCGTCGTGGATCCGCGGCGCCGCGCCAGCCGCCGGGCGTGCGCCGGATCGCGTGCACGCCGCTGGTCATGCGCGCCAAATTGAGGACATGGCCGCGCGCCTCGAGCGCCTCGACGAGGTTCTCGTAGCTGCTGCCGCGCTCGATGAAGGTCGGGCCGTTCGTGCTGCCGAAATTCGGCAGCGCGAGCGCCGCCTGCAGATCGATTCCCCAGTCGAGCACCCCGACAATCACCTTGGCGACGGTGTTTGCGATCGCGCGTCCGCCGGGCGAGCCGAGCGCCATCTCGAGCGAGGCATCGGGCGCGAACACCAAAGTCGGCGCCATCGTGCTCCGCGGGCGCTTGCCGCCCTGCACGCGGTTGGCGGCCGGCGCGCCGCGCGAGCGCGGATCGAAGGCAAAATCGGTGAGCTGGTTGTTGAGCAGGAAGCCGCGCACCATGCGGCGCGCGCCGAAGGCGTTCTCGATCGAGGCACTCATCGTGACCGCGTCGCCGTGCGCATCGACGATCACGAAATGCGTCGTTCCGGACTCGTGGCCCGCATGTGCCGGGCCGATCGCCGTCACGCCGGCCGGCCGGCCAGGCTCGGCGGCGCCCATCGAGCGCGCGCCGACGAGCTTCGCGCGCACATCGAGATACGCGGGCGCGAGCAGCCCGGCGACCGGCTGCGGCACGAACGCGGGATCCGCGATGTAGTGGTTGCGATCGGCGTAGGCGAGCCGCCCGGCCTCGGCAAACAGGTGCAGCGCCTCGACCGAGCCGGGCGCGGCGCGCGCGAAGCCGCTGCGCTCGAGGATGCCGAGGATCTGCAGCACCAGGACCGCGCCGGCCGAAGGCGGGCCCATGCCGCAGATCCTGCGCGCGCGATAGCGGCCGCAGACGGGCTCGCGCTCGATCGCCGCGTAGCGCGCGAGATCTTCGCGCGTCATGTCGCCGGGACGCGGATCGGCGTGCACGACGCGCACGATGTCCTCGGCTATCGGCCCGCGATAGAACGCGTCGGCACCCTGCGCCGCGATCACGCGCAGCGTCGCCGCGTACGCCGGATTCGCGATCGAGCTGCCGATCGGCTGCGGCGTACCGTCATCGCGGTAATAGAGCGCCCGCGCCGCGGCGTCGCCGCGCAGGAACTTGTCGGCCGCAAGCAGCCCGTGCAGCCGCGGCGACATCGCGAACCCCGCGGCGGCGAGCCGGATCGCCGGCTCGAACAGGCGCGCCCAGGGCAGGCGTCCATGACGGGCGTGCGCAAGCTCGAGCAGACGCAGCACGCCGGGCACGCCGATCGAGCGGCCGCTCACCAGCGCATCGAAGAACGGCATCGTGCGCCCGCTCGGCTCGACGAAGCGGTCTTCGCGCGCCGCGGCGGGCGCCGTCTCGCGCCCGTCGTAGCTGCGCACGCGCTGCGCGTCTGCCGACCAGTGCAGCAGGAAACCGCCGCCGCCGAGCCCGGAGGACTGCGGCTCGACCAGACCGAGGACCAGCTCCACGGCCACGGCCGCATCGACGGCGCTGCCGCCGGCGCGCAGGATCTCGAGACCGGCGTCCGCGGCGTAAGGATTGGCCGCGACCACGAGCTGCTGCGTCGCGTCGAGCGCGCGCTTCGCAGCGCGGCCGGTGGCGGCCTCCGGCTGGCCGATCGGCTGCGCGCAGGCCGCTACGGACCACGTGGCCCAGAAAACGAAAAGGGCGGCCGAAGCCGCCCTGCGAATGCGCTGCATCACCCGCGGCGTCACACCAGCAACGGTACCACCAGCAGTGCGACGATGTTGATGATCTTGATCAGCGGGTTCACCGCCGGCCCCGCGGTGTCCTTGTACGGGTCGCCCACGGTGTCGCCGGTCACCGCGGCCTTGTGCGCCTCCGAGCCCTTGCCGCCGTAGTGGCCGTCCTCGATGTATTTCTTGGCGTTGTCCCAGGCGCCGCCGCCGGTGCACATCGAGATCGCGACGAACAGTCCGGTGACGATCGTGCCCATCAGTACGCCGCCGAGCGCTTGCGCGCCTGCGACCGGGCCGCCGAGCCAGCCGAAGCCGAGGCCGACGACGATCGGCACGAGCACCGGCAACAGTGACGGCACCATCATCTCCTTGATCGCCGCGCGCGTCAGCATGTCGACCGCGACGCCGTACTCGGGACGCGCCGTGCCTTCCATGATGCCGGGAATCTCCTTGAACTGGCGCCGCACCTCGAGGACCACCGCGCCTGCGGCGCGGCCGACCGCTTCCATCGCCATCGAAGCAAACAGGAACGGCACCATGCCGCCGATGAACAGGCCGACGATCACGTAATGGTTCGACAGGTCGAACGTGATGTGAAGCGACTCGTTCGCCTTTTCCAGCGCGTGCGTGAAATCGGCGAACAGCACCAGCGCGGCGAGGCCGGCCGAGCCGATCGCATAGCCCTTGGTCACCGCCTTGGTCGTGTTGCCCACTGCGTCGAGCGGATCGGTGATCGCGCGCACCGACGCAGGCAGATCGGCCATCTCGGCGATGCCGCCGGCGTTGTCGGTGATCGGGCCGTAGGCGTCGAGCGCCACGATGATTCCCGCCATCGACAGCATCGAGGTCGCCGCGATCGCGATGCCGTACAGGCCGGCGAGCGCATAGGACAGGACGATCGCCACGCAGACCGCGAGCACCGGCCAGGCGGTCGATTTCATCGCCACGCCGAGGCCTGCGATGATGTTGGTCGCGTGCCCGGTGGTCGAAGCCGACGCGACGTGCTGCACCGGCTTGTACTCTGTGCCCGTGTAATACTCGGTGATCCACACCATGAAGCCGGTGAGCACGATGCCGACCACCGCAGCGCCGTAAAGCGCCAGCGTGGATTCGACGACAGCCCCCATGATCTCGCGCGTAATCGGATAGAACGCCACCAAGGCGAGGCCACCGGCGCAGGCGAGTCCCTTGTAGAGCGCAGGCATCACGTTCTTGTCTCCCGGTTTCGCCTTGACGAACCAGGTGCCGACCACCGAGGCGATGATCGCAAAGCCGCCGAGCGCGAGCGGGTAGACGACCGCCTCGAGCTTTTGGATGACCAGCGCACCGAGCAGCATGGTGGCGATGATCGTCACCGCGTAGGTCTCGAACAGGTCGGCCGCCATGCCGGCGCAGTCGCCGACGTTGTCACCGACGTTGTCGGCAATGACCGCAGGGTTGCGCGGATCGTCTTCCGGAATGCCGGCCTCGACCTTGCCGACCAGATCGGCGCCGACGTCGGCGCCCTTGGTGAAGATGCCGCCGCCGAGTCGCGCGAAGATCGAGATCAGCGAGCCGCCGAAGCCGAGTCCGATCAGCGGATGGATGATGTGTACCAGGTTGCTCTTGTCGGGCTCGTTTGCGTACAGAAACAGGAAATAGCCGGCGACGCCGAGCAAGCCAAGCCCGACCACCAGCAGGCCGGTGATCGCCCCGCCGCGAAACGCCACCTGCAGCGCCTCGTTCAGGCCGGTGCGTGCCGCCTCTGCGGTGCGTACGTTGGCGCGCACCGAGATGTTCATGCCGATGACGCCCGAAAGCCCGGAGAGCACTGCGCCCATGACGAAGCCCCAGGCGGTGCCCCAGCCGAGCTGCGGGATGAAGCCGATCACCAGAAACAGCACCACGCCGACGATCGCGATGGTCGTGTACTGGCGCTTGAGGTAGGCCACGGCGCCTTCGCGCACCGCGTCCGAAATTTCGCGCATCCGCTCGTTGCCGGCGGGGAGCGAGATGATCCACCGGGCCTGAACGATGCCGTAGAAGATCGCGAACAGCGCGCAGGCGAGCGCGAACCACAATACGGTCATGACAGTACTCCCTGTCTTTTATTTGCGCGGACGGGGGCGTCCGCGGGAAAGCCGCGGATTTTAGCAAAGATCCGCGCTCGCGGGCGTCGCGCGTCTCAGTCGCGAAACGCCGAGCGCAGCCGACGGCGCAGCGGCCAGTTGCGCAACTGCACATACGCCGGCAGCCCGTCGCGAAACGGCGGCGGCGCCTCGCCTTCGATCAGCGGCGCCAGATAGCGCCTGCAGGCCGGCGTGATGCGGAAGCCGTCCGCGCTGATGAAGCTGCGCGGCAACCGGCGCTCCCGGTTTGCGACCATCTCGAGCCGGGCCTCGCCGATGCGCCAGCGGTAGGGCTGCGTGGAGACGCGCTCGATCACCGGCATCACGGCATTGCGTCCGGCCAGCCCGAGCCGCACCGCCGCCCGCCCGAGCGCGTAGGCCTGCTCGAGATCGGTCTTCGAGGCGATGTGGCGCGCGGCGCGCTGCAGGTAATCGGCGACCGCCCAATGCTGCTTGTAGCCGAGGCGGGCCTGCACGAGGTGCGCAATGAGCGGCGCCACGCCGCCGAGCTGGCGGTGGCCGAAGGCGTCGACCGAGCCCTGCTCGGCGAGGAACGCACCCTGCGCGTCGCGCAGCCCCTCGGAGACCGCGATCACGCAGTAGCCGACCCGCTCGACGGTGCGCTTCACCCGGTCCAGGAAGCGCCCCTCGTCGAACAGCAGCTCGGGAAACAACAGCAGGTGCGGCGCGTCGCCCGCGCGCGCAGCCGCCAGGCCGCAGGCGGCGGTGAGCCAGCCGGCGTGGCGCCCCATCACCTCGAGGACGAACACCCGCGTCGACGTGCTCGCCATCGACGCGACGTCGAGCGCCGCCTCGCGGATCGAGGTCGCCACGTACTTCGCCGCCGAGCCGAAGCCCGGACAGCAGTCGGTACCGACGAGGTCGTTGTCGATCGTTTTCGGCACGCCGATCGCGGCCAGCGGATACCCCATGCGCGCGCTGATCTGCGAGAGCTTGAGCGTGGTGTCGGCCGAGTCGTTGCCGCCGTTGTAGAAGAACCAGCCGATGTCGTGCGCCCGCAGCACTTCGACCAGACGCGCGTACTTGTCGTGGTCCGCCTCGAGCCCTTTCAGCTTGTAGCGGCAGGAGCCGAACGCGGCGCCGGGCGTCGCCCGCAGGGCGCGGACCGCGGCAGCGGATTCTCGGCTGGTATCAATCAAGTCTTCGTGCAGCGCGCCGAGGATGCCGTCGCGCGCCGCGTAGAGCCGCCCGATGCGTCCGCGGGCCGCGCGCGCGGCCTCGATCACGCCGCAGGCGGTCGCATTGACGACCGCGGTTGCGCCGCCCGATTGCGCATACAGCGCATTGCGCGCTGCGCCGGCGTTGCGTCTGCGTCGGGCGCGCGCCATCGACCCCCTAGCGCGCCGCGTCGAGCGCGGCGAATGCCCGATCGCGGATTTCTTCCACGCCGCCGCTGCCCACGATGCGCAGGTGCTTCGGCGCGCGCGCGTCCCCGCGCGCCGCCCAGGCTTCGTAATAGTCGATCAGTGGCCGGGTCTGCGCGTGATAGACCTTCAAGCGCCGGCGCACGGTTTGCTCGCGATCGTCGTCGCGCTGGATCAGCGGCTCGCCGGTATGGTCGTCCAGGTTCGGCCGCTTCGGCGCATTGAACGTCACATGGTAGCTGCGTCCCGAGCCGGGATGGACCCGGCGACCGGCCATGCGCGCGATGATCTCGTCATCGGGCACGTCGATCTCGAGCACGCAATCGACGCGCAGATCGGCTTCGCGCATCGCCTCGGCCTGCGCGAGGGTGCGCGGAAATCCGTCGAACAGATAGCCCTTGGCGCAATCGGGCGCGCGCAGCCGTTCCTTGACCAGGACGAGAACGATGTCGTCCGAGACGAGCTGCCCCTTGTCCATCACCTTCTTGGCCGCCATGCCGAGCGGCGTCCCCGCGCTGATCGCCGCGCGCAGCATGTCGCCGGTCGAGATCTGCGGTATGCCATAGCGCGCGCAGAGAAAAGCAGCCTGGGTCCCCTTCCCGGCTCCCGGCGGTCCCAGCAGGATGATGCGCATGGCGGCGGCGTCCGAATTCGAAATCGAGTCCCAAGAGTCGCGGCGCGACCCCGTCCGGCCGCGACGCGTGCTTTGCCGCGGGGGCTGCGCGGATAGCTTCTAGCCCGTTTCCGCGGCAGGGTCAAACCGCGCGCGCACCAGCGCCAGGTCGGCGGGCGTGTCGACCCCGGGCGGGATCTCCGCGGCGCTCACCGCGACCGCGATCCGGTCGCCGTGCCAGAGCACGCGAAGCTGCTCGAGTGCCTCGAAGGCCTCGAGCGGCGACGGTGTCAGCGCGGCGTAGCGCTTGAGAAACGCGACGCGGTAGCCGTAGATCCCCGCATGGCGGTACATCGGCAGGTCGGCGGGCGGCGTGCGCCCGCCCGCGGCGTAGGCGTCGCGCGCCCAGGGAATCGGCGCGCGGCTGAAGTACAGCGCCTCGCCCCGCGCGTCGAGCACCACCTTCACCACGTTTGGATTGAATGCCGACGCCGCATCGTGGATCGGATGGCAGGCGGTCGACACCGCCGCCCGCGGATGCTGCGCGAGCACCTCGGCGACCTGCGCGATCAGCGCCGGCGCGATCAGCGGCTCGTCGCCTTGCACATTGACCACGATCGCGTCGTCGGCGAGGCCCAGCTGCGCGGCGGCTTCGGCAATGCGATCCGTGCCCGAGGCGTGATCACCGCGCGTCATCAGCGCCTGGAACCCGTGGGCCCGCACGGCTTCGACGATGCGCGTATCGTCGGTCGCGACGTGGACGCTCGCTGCGCCGCTCGCCGCCGCGCGCGCACAGACCTGCACCACCATGGGCTTGCCGCCGAGTTCGGCCAGCGGCTTTCCGGGAAAGCGGGTCGACGCGTAGCGCGCCGGGATGACGACGGCGAAGCTCACGCCGTCACCGCGCCTTCACGCGACCTCTTCTTCCGGCGGAAGCTTGCGCGCTTCCTCTTCGAGCATGACCGGAATGGCGTCCTTGATCGGGTAGCCCAACCGGTCTGCCTTGCAAATCAGCTCGTCCTGCGCCTTGCGATACACGAGCGGTCCCTTGCACAACGGGCAGACCAGGATTTCCAGCAATCGCGGATCGAGCGCGCTCATCGGTTCTTTGCACCCCCCAGTCGCCGCAGCAACCACGCGCCGAAGCCGGGCTCGGGCGCGGCATGCACGGGCAACACCCACCAGTTGGGTTTCGCCGTGCTGCGCAATTTTACCGCGTCCTTCTCGGTCATCACGACCGGCAAGGCGTCGCCGAAGTCGAGGTCCTCGGCACGCAACGGATGATGGTCCGCAAACGGATGCGGCCTGATCCGGATGCCGGCGCGGGCGAGCTGCAGAAAGAAGCGATTCGGATTGCCGATCCCCGCGACTGCGTGCACCGGCTTGCCCGCCAGCGCCTTGAGCGGCTGGCGGTCGCGTGCGTCGGTCATGCGATGCAGCGTCTCGCCCTCGAGCCGCATGCCGAATACCGGCACGCCGCGCGCGATCGCCGCAAGGCGAGCCTTGTCCGCGCCGTGCGCGACGACCGCACCGACCGAGCGCAGGCGCGCGGGCGGTTCGCGCAGGGGCCCCGCAGGCAGGAGAAAGCCGTTGCCGAAACCGCGCGCATCGACCACCGCAATCTCGATGTCGCGCCGCAAGCGATAGTGCTGCAGGCCGTCGTCCAGCACGATCACGTCCACGTCGGAATGCTTGGCGCGCAGCGCGGCGATCACGCGCGCGCGGTCGGGGCCGACCCACACCGGGCAACCGCTGCGTCGTGCGAGCAGGATCGGCTCATCGCCCACCTCGGCGGCCTCGGACGCGAGGCTCACTTCGCGCGGCGCGTCGACCGGCGCGCCGTAGCCGCGCGAGACGATGCCCGGTGACCAGCCTGCGCGCAGCAGATGGATTGCAACCCAGAGCGCGAGCGGCGTCTTGCCGCTCCCGCCCACGACGAGGTTGCCGACCACGACGACGGGCACGTCGACCCGCGTGCTGCGCAGCAGCCGCAGCCGATACAGCAGGCGACGCAGGAACACCGCGGCCCTGAACGCGACGCTCGCCGGCCAGAGCAGCCAGGCGAGTGCGCCGCCGCGATACCAGGCGCGGACTAGGGCCTTCGCAGCGATGGCGCGCGTTCCCGGCCGGCGCCGCGCCGTTCCGCGTCGCTCATTTCGGTGCCGACTCTGTGGTGAAGGTAATTCTGGCGAGGCCCGCCGTCTGCGCCGCCCACATCACGCGCACGACGGATTCGTGCGACGCCTTGGCGTCGGCGCTGATCACCACGACCGGTTCCTTGGCGTCGCCTGCCGCCTGCTTCAGCGCCGACGAGAACTGCTCGACGCTCGCGAACGTGACCGGCTCTCTGTTGATCACGTACTGGCCCTTCGCGTTGACGAGTACCGCGACCTCGTTCGGCCGCTCGGGCTGCTTCTCGACGTCGGCCGTGGGCAGATTGATCTGCAGCTCGGTGTACTTGGAGTAGGTCGTCGTGATCATCAGAAAGATCAGGATCACGAGCATGACGTCGATCATCGGCACGAGATTGATCTCGAGCGGCTCCTTCTCGCGACCGCGCTGAAAGTTCACGTCTCCGTGCTCCGCGGCTGCGCCGCTAGCCCGCGCGCGGCGCCATGCGCGGCGCATCGCCGCGCTCGCCATGCACCGTGTCGACCAGCCGCGCCGCGGCCTGCTCCATGTCGACCACGTAGCCTTCGACACGGTTCCTGAAGTGCCGGTAGAAAATCAGCGCCGGGATCGCGATGCCGATGCCGAACGCCGTGTTGTACAGCGCCACCGAAATGCCATGCGCGAGCTGCTGCGGGTTCGTGCCGCTCGGCGACTGGGAGGCGAAGATTTCGATCATGCCGATGACCGTGCCGAACAGGCCGAGCAGCGGGGACGCGGTCGCAATCGTGCCCAGGGTCGTCAGGAAGCGCTCCAGATCGTGGGTGACCGCCCGCCCGGCTTCCTCGATCGCCTCGCGCATCACATAGCGCGAGCTGGCGTGGTTGCGCAGCCCGGCGGCCAGCACCACCCCGAGCGGCGAGTCTTTGGCCAGCCGCTCGAGGACCTCGTCGGATACGCCGTGGCGTTGGTAGACCGTCACGACCTGCTCGAGCAGCGTGGGCGGGACAATCTTGTCGCGGCGCAGCGAGACCGTGCGCTCGATGATCAACGCCACCGCGATCACGGAGGCGGCAAGCAATGGCCAGATCGGCCACCCGGCGGCTTGAAGAATCGCAAACACGATCGCTTTCTGAAGGTCCGGCTGCGGGGATCGGGTGACAAGTGTGAATTAAGTCACAGTTGCCACGCGGGTCAAACTGTTCGCGCGACGCCTCACCCGTTCCCGCATGCGGTGCGTCGGCCCGCGCTGCGGGGTGGGCGCACTTTAGCCAAAGCCCATGCCTGCGGCAAGGCGGACGTCGGCGCTGTGCCAAGGCGCCAATCGAGGCTGCGGCGAAGCCGGCATTCGTTATCCACAAAAGTTGTGGATAAGTTTGTGGATTGTCGTTGAGCACTTCTCGTTTGCCCTCTCAGCGAGCCCCCAGAATCGGCTCGGGTCAAAAATTGAGCAGTCTTTTCCGGCACGTTTACAGCAGCTTATGGAAAAGAATCGGGCTCCGCGCGCGTTTGCCGGCCTGCCGCGGCGACGCCGGCCGCGGATGTGGATTAGTCTAGCGTCGCCTCGCCCGCCCGGATCATGCCGAACCTCACCGCGAACGACCCCGAATCGCCACGCACTGGGGTATTGAGCGTCTCCGCGCTGGTCCGCAGCGCACGTGACGTCCTGGAGCGACGCTTTCCGCTCGCCTGGGTGCGCGGCGAGATCTCGAACTTCACCCGCGCCGCGTCCGGGCATTGCTATTTCACGCTCAAGGACGACGCCGCGCAGGTCGACTGCGTGATGTTTCAGGCCCGCGCCGCGGCGCTCGACCGGGCGCCGCGCGAAGGCATGCGGGTCGAAGTACGCGCCCTGGTCACGCTGTACGAGCCGCGCGGGCGATTCCAGTTGCGGGTCGAGACGATGCGCGAGGCGGGACTCGGGCCCCTGTATGAGCGTTTCCTGAAGCTCAAGCAGGCGCTGGAGCGCGAAGGCCTGTTCGATCCCGCGCGCAAGCGCGCGCTGCCGGCCCATCCGCGCACCGTCGGCGTCGTCACCTCGCTGGCTGCCGCAGCGCTGCGCGACGTCCTGACGACCCTTGCGCGTCGCAATCCTGCGGTCGGCGTCGTGGTCTACCCGGTTCCCGTGCAGGGCAGCGGCGCCGCAGAGCGGATCGCGCGGACGCTCGCGCAGGCCAACCGACGCGCGGAGTGCGACCTGCTCCTGCTGGTGCGCGGCGGCGGCTCGATCGAAGACCTCTGGCAGTTCAACGAAGCGGCCGTCGCCTACGCGATCCGCGCCTCGGCCATCCCGGTGGTGGTCGGCGTCGGCCACGAAACCGACGTGACGATCGCCGATTTCGCCGCCGACCGGCGCGCCGCCACGCCGACGGCGGCGGCCGAGCTCGCGGTACCACAGCGCGCCGAGCTCGTTGCGCGGGTCACCGAGCTGGCGCGGCGCGCGGGACGCGAGACGCGTCGACGCATCGAGACCGCCGCGCAATCGGTCGATGCGCTCACGCGCCGTCTGGTCCACCCCGCCGAGCGACTGCGCGGCCTGCGCACGCTGCTCGCGCAGCTCGGCGCGCGGCTCTCGGCGGCCACCGCGCGACGGCTTGACGCGGCGCGCTACGCGCTCGGCATGCTCGCTCCGCGCCTTGCCGCGGCCGACGCGCGTCGCCGCGAGATCGCCGCGGCACGCGTCGCCGAGCTGCGCGCGCGCCTCGGCGTGCTCGATCCACAGGCGGTGCTCGCGCGCGGCTACAGCATCACGCGCACGGCGGCGGGCGACGTGCTGCGCGACGCTGCCCGCGTCGCCGAGGGCGAGCGCGTGCACACCACCCTCGCCCGCGGCACGATCGAGAGCGAGGTCAAGCGAAAGCGCTGACGCAGGCGCCGGCGACGGCGCCTGTGGCGTCAATTCCGGGTCAGCGGGCCTTCAGCAGGCGCGCGACGCGCGCGACGTCTTTCTTCTTCACCCAGAACATCGCGCCGTAGCGTCCGCCACCGGAGACCACCGCGTCGAGCGCGGTCAGGCTGATGCGCGCGGCGGCCAGCTTGTCGAGCACGCCGGTCAGCGCACCGACGCGGTCGTCACCCTGCAGCAGGAACACGGCCTTGCGCTCGGACAGCTTCCAGCCGGCGCGCTTCGCAGCCCGGCGCAGCACGGCGCCGTTGTGCGGGATGAAATCGACCTGCACGCCGCCGCGCACGGGGAAACCCGTGAATGCGAGAAGCCCCACGCCCTCGGCCTTCAGCGCGTCCAGCATCTTTGCGCCCGCCCCGGGCCGATTCGGCACCTTCATGGAGTAGTACTCCGCCTTGCGTACGCGTGTTGCCATGTTCCCCTCCTCCGTCAGGTCCCCGCAGGCTGCGGGAGCCCTTATGCTAGCGCGATCCAAGCGACGTAAGATACGCGGCCACACAGACCCTCCGGCGGGCTTCGAGCGCGGCATGGCGCACCGACTGACAAAGATCACCACGCGCACCGGCGATGCGGGCGAGACCGGGCTCGGCGATGGCGCGCGCGTCGCCAAGGACGCGCCGCGCGTGCGGGCGCTGGGCGATGTCGACGAGCTGAATTCGGCGCTCGGCGTGCTGCTCGCCGAAGAGCTGCCGGATGCGATGCGCGCCGCGCTGCAAGCGGTACAGCAGGACCTGTTCGACGTCGGCGGCGAGCTGAGCATTCCCGGCCATCGCATGGTGCAGGACGCGCAGGTCGAGCGGCTCGACGCGCTGCTCGAAGCGTGGAACGGCGCGCTCGCGCCGCTCAAGGAATTCATCCTGCCGGGCGGCTCGCGCGCGGCCGCGGCGGCGCATCTGGCGCGGGCGATCTGCCGCCGCGCAGAGCGCAGCGTGGTCGCCCTGCACCGCGACGCGCCGGTGAGCGCATCCACGCGTCAGTACCTCAACCGGCTCTCGGACCTGTTGTTCGTCGCTGGCCGGACGCTCAATCGCCATGCCGGGCGCGGCGACGTGCTCTGGCAGCACGAGAGGAAACCCGGATGACGAAGCCCCTGCGCGCCGTCAAGGCGCTCGTGTTCGACGTGTTCGGCACCGTCGTCGACTGGCGCGGCTCGCTGATTGCCGAAGGACAGCGCCTGGGGCGCGCAAAGCGCCTCACCGTCGACTGGGCGGCGTTCGCCGATGGCTGGCGCGCGGGCTACCGGCCGGCGATGGCGCGCGTGCGCGCCGGCGCGCTTGGCTGGACGTCGATCGACGCGCTGCACCGCATGATCCTCGACGCGCTGCTGACGCGGTTCGGGATCGAGGGACTCGCGGAATCGGAGATCGACCATCTGAACCGCGTCTGGCACCGGCTCAAGCCCTGGCCCGACACGCGCGCAGGGCTGCGACGGCTGAAGCGCGATTACGTGATCGCAACGCTGTCGAACGGCAACCTCGCGCTGCTCACCAACATGGCGAAGCACGCCGGCCTGCCCTGGGACTGCGTGCTGTCGGCCGAGCTCTTCCAGCACTACAAGCCCGACCCCGAAACCTATCTCGGCGCGGCACGCCTGCTCGGGCTTGAAGCGCACGAGGTCATGATGGTCGCGGCGCATAAGGACGATTTGCGTGCGGCGCGCGCCTGCGGGCTGCGCACGGGGTTCGTGGTCCGCCCGCTGGAGCACGGCCCCGGCGTGCGCGTCGATCGGCGCCCGGAGACGGACTTCGACGTCAACGCGCGCGACTTCAACGACCTCGCCGCAAAGATGGCGCGCGCGCGCGCCTGAGCGCGATCCGCATCACCAGGAGACGCTGCATGGCCGACCTTCGCATCCTCAATCCAGACAGCCTCGGCAAGCCGCTCGGACAGTACTCGCACATGACGCGGGTCAAGGCGAGCGAGTTCCTGTTCATCGCCGGCATGCTCGCCGCCGACCGGGACGGCAAGATCGTGGGCGACGGCGATTTCGACGCGCAGTGCACGCAGGTCTTCGCCAACGTCGCAGCCGCGCTCGCCTCGGCGGGCGCGGGCTGGGGCAACGTGGTGCAGTTCACCACCTACGTCGTGCACTCCCAGGACATTGCGCATTTCATGGCCTGGCGGCTGCGCGAATTCCCGCGCATGTTCCCGGACGGAAAATATCCGCCCAATACGCTGCTGGTCGTCGACCGGCTCGTGCAGGAACCGTTTCTCGTCGAAGTGCAGACCGTCGCAGCGCTCTAGGGGGATGGCAGCGAGCTCCCCGCGACTGCGCCTTTGGCTCGCGCTCGGGCTGGCGCTGCTCGGCGCGCTCGCGGGCTGCGG
>Ga0210067_1000059_pt1 | contig 13846 bp, 14 predicted proteins | sample RushMan_ThreeSqB_2_FD_185559 | JGI IMG/M metagenome (GOLD analysis project Ga0210067, IMG submission 185559) | Wetland microbial communities from San Francisco Bay, California, USA, that impact long-term carbon sequestration - RushMan_ThreeSqB_D2... | ecosystem: Environmental > Aquatic > Marine... | reverse complement strand
GCCGCGCCCGCCGCCTGGAAGGCACGCGTCGACGCCGCAGGCTGGCGCGAAATCGCCGCCCTGCCCTGGATCCTGACACCGCCGATCAGTACCCACAGCCGCCTGGTGAATGCGCTGTTCGCTGAACACGGCGTATCGCCGACCAAGGTGATCGAAGCCGACAATGAATCGGTGATCGCCAACCTGGTCGAGTCGGGACTCGGTGCATCACTGCTGCGCGAAGCGCTCGCGCTCGAGGCGCAGGCCGCCGGCCAGGTCTGCCTGTGGGGCGAGGCGCGCTTGAGCACGACGCTTTGGTTCGTCACGCTCGAAAAACACGCTGCGGATCCAGCGATTGCCGCCTTGCGCGGGGTTCTGCAAGAGCTCTGGGGTCTCGCCAAACCCGCCCCCGACACCTCAGCGCGCTTGCGCGAGCGCGCCGAGCTCGAGCCTTGAGGACACGCCCGCCCGCGGTCGCGCTGACCGGGCCGGGCGGCGGACCGATTCTAGCCGGCCTACTCCGCGTTCTCGATCCAGGCCTGCTGAATCGCTTCGAGGATCCTCTCGCCCGAGCGCTTCGGGTCGTCGTCGAACCCGGGCAGCGCCTGGACCCAATCGTACAACTCGGTGAAACGCACCGTCTTCGGATCGACGTCGGGATGCGCCTCCGACAGCGCAATGGCGATGTCCTGGATGTCGGTCCACTTCATGGCAAGCCTCCGTCCGCTCAATGTTCCTCGCGCGCCAGGTTGATCGTGTACTTCGGAATCTCGATCACCAGGTCAGCGCCACGCACCTTGGTCTGGCACGACAGGCGCGAGGTGGCCTCCAGCCCCCAGGCCTTGTCGAGCATGTCCTCTTCCTTTTCTTCGGCCTCGTCGAGCGAATCGTAGCCTTCGCGCACCACGACGTGGCAGGTCGTGCAGGCGCAGGATTTCTCGCAGGCATGCTCGATCGCGATGCCCTGCTCGAGCAGCGTGTCGAGAATCGACACGCCCTCGCGCGCCTCGATCTCCGCGCCGGCCGGACAGAGCTCGGCGTGCGGCAGGACTTTCAGCGTCGGCATCAGCTGTCGAAGTTGGCGATCTTCTGCCCCGCCAGCGCGCGCTTGACGCTGACGTCCATGCGCCTGGCGGCAAACGGCTCGGTCACCTGGTTGAGTGTCTCCGAGGCGCGCTTGATGGCGCGATGATCACCCGTGGCCATCGCCGCTCGCAGATCGACGACGCGCCGCTCGATTTCGCCACGCTCCGCGTCCGCGAGCAGCGCGCCGTCCGCGGCGAGCGCGGCGTCCACCGCCGCCAGCAGGCGACGCGCGTCGACCGTCGCTTCCTGCACCGCGCGCGCCAGCACGTCGTCCTTCGCGTGCTCGACCGAGTCGCGCAACATGCGTTCGATGTCGCGGTCTTCGAGTCCATAGGACGGCTTCACGTTGACCGAGGCCTCGACCCCAGTCGTCGCCTCGCGCGCACTGACCGCCAGCAGCCCATCGGCGTCGACCTGGAAGGTCACGCGAATGCGTGCGGCACCCGCCACCATCGGCGGGATCCCGCGCAGCTCGAACTTGGCGAGCGAGCGGCAATCGGCGACGAGCTCGCGCTCGCCCTGGACGACGTGCACGCTCATCGCGCTCTGCCCGTCCTTGAAGGTCGTGAACTCCTGGGCGCGGGCCACCGGAATGGTCGAATTGCGCGGAATGATCCGCTCGACCAGACCGCCCATCGTCTCGATGCCGAGCGAAAGCGGAATGACATCGAGCAGCAGCCAGTCCTCGCCCTGCGGCTTGTTGCCGGCGAGCACGTTCGCCTGCATCGCCGCGCCAACCGCGACGACCTTGTCCGGATCGAGGTTGTTCAGCGGGTCGCAGCGGAAGAACTCCGCGACCACGCGCTGGATCTCCGGCATGCGCGTCGCGCCGCCGACCATCACCACGCCGTTCACGTCCGCGACCGTGAGCCTGGCGTCGCGCAGCGCCTTGCGCGTCGGCGCGAGCGTCTTCTGCACCAGGGTGTGCGAAATGCTGCAGAAGGTCTCGCTCTTCAGCGTCAGGTCGACGAACTCGCCCGTCGACAGTCGCGCCGTCAGCGGCGCTTCGCCGTGCGCGGTGAGCGTCTCCTTGGCCTCGCGCGCCTTGGAGTACAGCAAGCGGGCGTCGCGCGGCTCGAGAAGCGACAGTCCCGCTTGCTCGAGCACCCAGCAAAACACGCGATGGTCGAAATCGTCTCCGCCGAGCGCCGCATCGCCGTTGGTCGCGAGCACCTCGAACACGCCGCGCGACAGACGCAGGATCGAGATGTCGAAGGTGCCGCCACCGAGATCGAACACCGCATAGACGCCCTCGGCCGCGTTGTCCAGGCCGTAGGCGATCGCGGCCGCCGTCGGCTCGTTCAAAAGGCGCAGCACGTTCAGGCCCGCGAGCGTCCCTGCGTCCTTGGTCGCCTGGCGCTGCGCATCGTCGAAGTAGGCCGGCACCGTCACGATCGCACCGCTCAGCTCGCCGCCGAGCGATGTCTCGGCGCGCGCGCGCAGGGTTTTCAGGATCTCCGCGGAGACCTCCACCGGGCTTTTTACCCCGGCCGCGGTGCGCAGCTGCACCATGCCCGGGGCATCGACGAAGTCATACGGCGCATTCTCGATATGGTCGATGTCGCGCAGGCCGCGGCCCATGAACCGCTTGACCGAGACGATCGTGTTCTTCGGGTCCACGGCCTGGCTCGCCTGCGCCGCGTAGCCGACCTCGCAGCTGCCATCGCGCCGGTAGCGCACCACCGACGGCAGCAGGACGCGTCCGCGCTCGTCGGGCAGCGTCACGGCGACGCCGTGGCGCACGGTCGCGACGAGCGAATTGGTCGTTCCCAGGTCGATGCCGACGGCGAGCCGGTGCTCGTGCGGCGCCGTCGACTGTCCAGGCTCGGAGATCTGCAGCAGTGCCATCGCGACGCCCGGCTCAGGCCTCGATCGCGTCGTAGGCCGACTCGATCTCGGCATCGAGTCGCTCGAGGAACTTGAGCTCGCGGACCCGTGCGGCGGCGGCATCGAAGTCCTTGTCCTGGTCGATGCGCGCAGCAAGCTGCGCCTCGACCTGCGCGCGCTCCGCGGCGAGCGCCGCACGCAGGGCGTCGAGCGCCGCGGCGTCGCGCGCGCCGGACGCCGCTTCCAGCGATTCGCGCAGCAGCATCTGGCGCTCCAGAAATTCGGCCGGCATCGCCGTGTTCGTCTCGAGCGCGACATCGACGCCGTTCAGCTCGAGCAGGTGCCGCGCGCGCTCGAGCGGATTCTGCAGCACGCGATAGGCCTCATTGACCCGGGTCGTCCATTGCATCGACGCCCGCCGCTCCGCGTCACCCGCGTGCGCGAAGCGATCCGGATGGATGCGCCCCTGGATCTCGCGGTAGGCCCGGTCGAGCGCCGCGCGATCCAGCGCGAAACCGGCCTCGAGTCCGAACAGCTCAAAATGACTTTGCATCAGCACCAAAAACGAAGGGGCCTGGGCCCCTTCCGATTAATCCGGTTGATCTGGTGCAGCAAACGGCCGTGCGGCGCCGCGAGCGCATCCCGCTCGTCGGCCGCGCGCGCGGGGCCGCTGCAATCTAGATGTTGAAACTTTCGCCGCAGCCGCACTCATCCTTGACATTCGGGTTCTGAAACTTGAACCCCTCGTTCAGACCTTCGCGCCCGTAGTCGAGCTCGGTCCCGTCAAGGTAAGGCAGGCTCTTCGGATCGACCAAGACTTTGACGCCGTGGCTCTCGAACGAATGGTCATCGGGATTTACGACGTCGGCGTATTCGAGCTTGTAGGCCATGCCCGAGCAGCCCGAAGTACGCACGCCGACGCGCAGCCCCACGCCCTTGCCACGCTTGGCAAGGAAGCCGTGCACATGCTGCGCCGCCCGTTCCGTCAGTGTGACCGACATGGTTTCCGTCCTCAGCCGATGGCGACCTTCTTCTCGGTCGCCGCCTCCGCCGCCGGCGCGACGTCATCGCCACGGCGCTTGCGGTAGTCCGCGACCGCGGCCTTGATGGCGTCCTCGGCGAGGATCGAGCAGTGGATCTTCACCGGCGGCAGCGCCAGCTCCTCGGCGATCTGCGTGTTCTTGATCCCGGTCGCCTCGTCGAGCGTCTTGCCCTTCACCCATTCGGTGACCAGCGAGCTCGACGCAATCGCCGAGCCGCAGCCGTAGGTCTTGAAGCGCGCGTCCTCGATCGTGCCGTCGGCGCCGACCTTGATCTGCAGCTTCATCACGTCGCCGCAGGCCGGCGCGCCGACCATGCCGGTGCCGATGGACTCGTCCGCCTTGTCGAACGAGCCGACGTTGCGCGGATTTTCGTAGTGATCGATGACTTTGTCGCTGTATGCCATGTTTCTCTCCTGCAAAAAAACGACTGCTTACCGCCTTTTCCGAAAGTTCGGCATCGCGGCGCAGCACGCAGTGTCGCGCCGCAATGTTTGGTTGCTCTTCAGTGTGCGGCCCATTGCACGCTGTTCAGATCGACGCCGTCCTTGTACATCTCCCACAGCGGCGACATCTCGCGCAGCTTCGCCACCTTGGTCTTGAGGTGATCGACCGTATAGTCGACCTCCTCTGCGGTCGTGAAGCGCCCGAGCGTAAAACGGATCGACGAGTGCGCCAGCTCGTCCGAGCGACCGAGCGCGCGCAGCACGTACGACGGCTCGAGCGAGGCCGAGGTGCAGGCCGAACCCGAGGACACCGCGATGTCTTTCACCGCCATGACCAGCGATTCACCCTCGACGAAATTGAAGCTGACGTTCAGGTTGTGCGGCACGCGCTGCTCGACGTCGCCGTTGACGAACGCTTCCTCGATCTGGGTGACGCCCTTCAGCAGCCGGTCGCGCAGCGCGCGAATGCGCTCGTTCTCGGTCGCCATTTCCTGGCGCGCGATCTGGTAGGCCTCGCCCATGCCGACGATCTGATGCGTCGGCAGCGTGCCGGAGCGGAACCCGCGCTCGTGCCCACCGCCGTGGATCTGGGCTTCCAGCCGCACGCGGGGCTTGCGCCGGATATAGAGCGCACCGACGCCCTTCGGCCCGTAGGTCTTGTGCGCCGAAAACGACATCAGGTCGACCTTGAGGGCCTTCAGGTCGATCGGGCATTTGCCCGTCGCCTGCGCCGAATCGACGTGGAACAGCGCACCGCGCTTCTTGACGATCTCGCCGATCGCGACGATGTCCTGGATGACGCCGATCTCGTTGTTGACGAACATCACCGAGACGAGAATCGTGTCGTCGCGCATCGCCGCCTCGAGCTGCGCGAGGTCGAGCAGCCCGTCCGAGTCGACGTCCAGGTAGGTCACCCCGAAACCGCGTCGCTCGAGCTCGCGGCAGGTATCCAGCGTCGCCTTGTGCTCGGTCTTGACCGTGATGAGATGCTTGCCCTTCGTCTTGTAGAACTCGGCCGCGCCCTTGAGCGCCAGATTGATCGATTCGGTCGCGCCGGAGGTCCAGATGATGTCCTTGGCATCGCAGTTGACCAGCGCCGCAACCTGCGCGCGCGCATTCTCGACGGCCTCCTCGGCCTTCCAGCCGAAGGCATGCGAGCGGCTGGCCGGGTTGCCGAAGTGCTCGGTGAGGTACGGAATCATCTTTTCGGCCACGCGCGGATCCACCGGCGTGGTCGCGGAGTAATCCAGGTAGATCGGAAATTTCACGCTCTGCGTCCTTTGCTCGGCCCTCAGGCCGCGATCGCCGGCTCCGGGCTCGGTTCTGGATTCTCCGCCGCGCGCCAGTCGTGCAGCACCGCGACGTGCTTGCCATGCTGGTGTGCGACCAGATCGGCCAGCGTGACCGACGACAGGTAATCGTACATTTTCGCGTTCAGCGTCGCCCACAGATCGTGCGTCATGCAGCGCTTGTCGTCGAGGCAGTTCTCGCGTCCGCCGCACTGCGTCGCATCGAGCGGCTCGTCCACCGCGCCAATGATGTCGGCCACCGACATGTCCTGCGGGGGCACCGCGAGGTAATAGCCGCCGCCCGGGCCGCGAACGCTGCGCACCAGATTGTGCCGGCGCAGCTTGCCGAACAGTTGCTCCAGGTACGACAGCGAAATCCGCTGCCGCTCGCTGATCGCCGCCAGGGTGACCGGGCCCTTCGCCTGACGCATCGCCAGGTCGACCATCGCCGTGACTGCGAAACGTCCTTTCGTGGTCAGTCTCATGTGTGCCTCTGCGTTAATACCCGATTGAAGTGGTCAACTATAACAAATTCCGACTATTTTAATCAACTAATAACTAATTGATCATATTCAATACATTGCAGTATTAACTTCATCCTATTTCACAGCACGCAAGTTCTCCGCGAGCGGGCTTTGCGCTTCGTGCTCCGCCAGCTCCTTCTCAAGCTCGGCCAGCCTGCGCGTGAGCGCGGCGACCGCATCCTCCAGCTCATGCGTGTGCGCGACCATCTCCTGGATCGCCTTGGCGTAGGGGTCGTCCTGGTTCTGAACCACCGCATACGCGGCAAAGCGCCGCGCAGCCGCCGGCTGTCCCGCGCTCGCTTCGACGATCCTCCCGGGAACTCCCACCACCGTGGCCTCGTCCGGCACGTCCTTCACGACCACCGCATTCGAGCCCACCTTGGCGCCGTCGCCAATCCGGATCGGACCGAGAATCTTGGCGCCGGTGCCGACCACGACGCCTGTGCCGAGGGTGGGATGGCGCTTGCCCTTGTTCCAGGTCGTGCCCCCGAGGGTCACCCCGTGATAGAGCGTGCAGTCGTCGCCGATTTCCGCAGTCTCGCCGATCACCACGCCCATGCCATGGTCGATGAACACCCGCTTGCCGATGGTCGCGCCGGGATGGATCTCAATCCCGGTCAGCCAGCGGCCCAGGTGCGACACGAGCCGACCCAGCCAGTGCAGTCTCAGCGCCCAGAGCCGGCTCGATAGCTTGTACAGGTAGATCGCGTGCAGGCCCGGGTAGCAGGTCAGCACTTCCCAGGTCGAACGCGCCGCAGGGTCCCGCTCGAAAATCGTCGCGATTTCTTCACGCAGCTGTTTGAACATGAACCGCTTTCTCTTTCCTGAGAAGGTCCTCAGAACGATAAATCCTAGGATCTCCTACTGATTTGGTCAACTATTTCTGGCGCAAGTTCCCCAGCAGCGCACGCAACAGGCCACGCAGCACATTGACCTCCTCGCGCTCGAGCTGGGTGCGCGCGAACAAGCGTCGCAGCCGCTCGCGGAATTTCATCGGCGCGGCCGGATCGTAGAACCCGACCGCCTGCGCGGCTTCGGACAGGTGCGCATGCAGGCCTTCGATGTCGGCGCGGGTGGCGAGCATCTGCCCGCGTTCCGCCGGAACACCGACACCCGCCGCGACACGCAGCTCGTAGGTCATGACCTGGACTGCCTGCGCCAGGTTGAGCGATCCATAGCGCGGACTCACCGGGATATGCACGAGCACCTGGCAGGCCAGCACTTCGTCGTTGGTCAGACCGGCACGCTCTGCGCCGAACACCAGCGCGACCGGACCTTGCGCGGCCTGGCCGATCGCGGCCTGCGCCGCATCGCGCGCAGGCATCACCGGCGGTGACCAGTCGCGCGGACGCGCGCTGAGCGCAAAGGCGCCGACGCAGTCGGCGATCGCCGCTTGCAGATCAACGGCGATCTGCGCGCGTTCGAGCACGTCCACCGCATGCGCGGCCATCCATCGCGCCTCGGGCGCAGGAAACTTCGCCGGCGCCACCAGCCGCAGGTCCTCGATGCCCATGGTCTTCATCGCGCGCGCCGCCGCGCCGATGTTCCCCGGATGACTGGGGCGGCACAGCACGACGCGGATGCGCTGCAGGACGTCGTCGCTCATGCGCGCAAGTGTACGCAATGGCGCAGGCTACAATCGCGCTCCCATGCATCCTCTGCTCAACATCGCGATCAAGGCGGCGCGCCGCGCCGGCAGCGTCATCAACCGCGCGGCCCTCGACGGCTCTCCGCTCGAAGTACGCGCCAAGCACGCCAACGATTTCGTCACTCAGATCGATCGGGCGGCCGAAAGCGCCGCGATCGACATCATCCGGCGCGCCTACCCCGACCATGTGATTCTCGCCGAGGAATCCGGCGAGAGCCGGGTGCCCGAGACGCGATCTGCAAAGACGAAAAGCACGCTGAGCGAGACGCGCTGGATCATCGATCCGCTCGACGGCACCACCAATTTCATCCACGGCTTTCCGCAGTACTGCGTATCGATCGCAGTCGAGCAGCGCGGCCGGATCGCGCACGCAGTGGTCTACGATCCGCTGAAAAACGAGCTGTTCACCGCCTCGCAGGGACGCGGCGCGTTTCTAAACGATCGCCGCATGCGGGTGACGAAATGCGTGCACCTGCGCGACGCGCTGGTGGGCACGGGCTTTCCGTTCAAGGAGCTTTCGCGGCTCGACCAGTACCTGCGCGCCCTCGAAGGCATCATGCGCGGGTCTGCCGGGATCCGCCGCGCCGGCGCAGCCGCGCTCGATCTCGCCTATGTCGCCTGCGGACGCCTGGATGCGTTCTGGGAAATGGGTCTTGCGCCCTGGGACATGGCCGCCGGCGCCTTGCTGATCAGCGAGGCGGGCGGGCTGGTCGGCGACCTCGGCGGCGGCCAGGACTACCTCGCCTCGGGCGACATCGCGGCGGCCACGCCGAAAGTCTTCCCGGAGCTGCTTGCCGCACTGCGCTGAGGCCGCGCCAGGCTGCGGCCGCGGGTGCCCCGCTAAAATACGGGCGCATCGCGCATGAACGCCCCGCTCGAAGCCCACACGCCGATGATGCAGCAGTACCTGCGCATCAAGGCGCAGCATCCGGACATTCTCCTGCTGTACCGGATGGGCGATTTCTACGAGCTGTTCTACGAGGACGCCGAGCGCGCTGCCGCACTGCTCGACATCACGCTCACCGCGCGCGGCGCCTCGGCCGGCGCGCCGGTCAAGATGGCGGGCGTGCCCGCTCACGCGCTCGAGCCCTACCTCGCCAAGCTGGTGAAGCTCGGCGAGTCGGTGGCGATCTGCGAGCAGATCGGCGACCCGGCCACATCCAAGGGTCCGGTCGAGCGCAAGGTGACGCGCATCGTCACACCGGGCACGCTCACGGATTCGGCGCTCCTCGACGAGAAATCGGACAGCGTGCTCCTCGCGGTGGCGCGCGACCCCGCCGGCGTGGGCCTCGCCTGGCTCACGCTCGCCAGCGGCGAGCTGCGCATCGCCGAAGTCGCCCCGCAGGCGCTCGCCAACGAACTGCGCCGTATCGCGCCGGCCGAGATCCTGGTTGCCGACGGCGGACCGGCGCTCGAGGGCGCGAACGAGGCCACGCTGACGCGCGTCCCGGCGTGGCATTTCGACATTGCGCGCGGCACGCAAAGGCTCCTCGAGACGCTCGGCAGCGCAACCCTCGCCGGCTACGGCTGCGAGGACCTCTCGCTCGCCTTCGGCGCCTGCGGCGCGCTGCTCGAATACGCACGCAGCACGCAGGGACAGGCGCTCGCGCATGTCAGCACGGTGCGCGCCGAGCGTGCCGGCGACTACCTGCGGCTCGATGCGGCGACCCGGCGCAACCTCGAGCTGACCGAGACCCTGCGCGGCGAGCCGGCGCCGACGCTTTTTTCACTGCTCGATCGCTGCGCGACGGGCATGGGCAGCCGCATGCTGCGCCACTGGCTGCACCATCCGCTGCGCGACCGCGCGATGCTCGCGGCGCGCCACGACGCGGTCGAGCGCCTGACCGAAGCCGTCGAGCCGGTACAGACCACGCTGCGCGGATTCGCGGACGTCGAGCGGATCGCCGCACGCATCGCGCTCAGGAGCGCGCGGCCGCGCGACCTGTCGGCGCTGCGCGACAGCCTGGCGCGACTCGATGCGCTGCGCGCCGCACTCCCACCGGCAGACGAAGGCCTGCTCGCCGCGCTGGTGCGCGATCTCGCCTGTCCGGAGGAATGCCATGCGCTGCTTGCGCGTGCGCTGCAGCCCGAGCCGGCTGCGCTGCTGCGCGACGGAGGCGTCATCGCCGAGGGCTACGATCCGGACCTCGACGCGCTGCGCAGGCTGCAGTCGAATGCGGGCGAATTCCTGATCGAACTGGAGTCGCGCGAGCGCGCGCGCAGCGGCATCACGAACCTCAAGGTGGCCTACAACCAGGTTCACGGCTACTACATCGAGGTCGGTCGCGCGCAGGCCGAGCGGGTCCCGGAGGACTACCGCCGGCGGCAAACGTTGAAGAACGCCGAGCGCTACATCACGCCCGAGCTAAAGGCCTTCGAGGACAAGGCGCTGTCGGCGAACGAGCGCGCCCTGGCGCTCGAGCGGCGGCTGTACGAAGCGCTGCTCGATGCGCTGCTGCCGCAGTTGCCCGCCCTGCAGCGCATCGCACGCGCGCTCGCGCAGACCGACGTGCTGGCGACCTTCGCGGCCGTGGCGCTCGCGGGCAACTACTGCCGCCCCGCGTTCTGCGACGACATCCGCATCGAGATCGAAGGCGGGCGCCATCCGGTGGTCGAGGCGGGCATCGCGTCGTTCATCGAAAATGACGCGCGTCTCTCCCCGGCGCGGCGCCTGCTGCTCGTGACCGGCCCGAACATGGGCGGCAAGTCGACCTACATGCGTCAGGTCGCGCTGATCGTGCTCCTGGTCCACGTCGGCGCCTTCGCGCCGGCGCGGCGCGTGCGGCTCGGCCCGATCGACCAGATCTTCACGCGCATCGGCGCCGCGGACGATCTCGCCGGCGGACGCTCGACCTTCATGGTCGAGATGACCGAGAGCGCGAACATCCTGCACAACGCGACCGAATCGAGCCTCGTGCTGATGGACGAGGTAGGTCGCGGCACCTCGACCTTCGACGGGCTTGCCCTGGCCTGGGCGATCACCCGCCACCTGGTCGAGAGGAACCGTGCGCTGACGTTGTTCGCCACCCACTATTTCGAGCTCACGCAACTCGCGCTCGAGTACCGCGAGGTGGCCAACGTGCACCTCGACGCGGTGGAACACAAGGACACGATCGTGTTCCTGCACGCCGTCGAGGAAGGCCCAGCGTCGCAGAGCTACGGCCTGCAGGTCGCGGCGCTGGCGGGCGTGCCGCGCGCCGTCGTACGCGAGGCGCGGCGCACGCTCGAGCGGCTCGAGCAGGTCAGCCTCGAGCGCGGCGGCCAGGCGGACCTGTTCGCCGCCCCTGCCCCCGCGGCGCCCGAGCCGGAACCCGCCGTCGACCCGCTGCGCGAGGCGCTCGGACAGGTCAATCCTGACGAACTTTCACCCCGCGAGGCGCTCGAGCTGCTGTACCGTCTCAAGAATCTCTGAGCGCCCCTTGACCACGCCCCCGTGCACATCCCTCGTCGACATTGGCGCCAATCTGACGCACGCGTCGTTTCACGACGATCTGGAGCAGGTGCTCGCGCGCGCACGCGCGGCCGGGGTCGCGACGATCGTCGTGACCGGGAGCAGCGTCGAGGCGAGCGACCAGGCGCTGCGCTTGGCCGAGGCGCATCCGCAGCAGCTGCGGGCGACCGCCGGCGTGCACCCGCACCACGCGGGCGAGTGCGACGGCGGCACGATCCCGGCGCTGCGCGCGCTCGCCGCGCATCCCTGCGTCGTGGCACTGGGCGAATGCGGGCTCGATTTCAACCGCAACTATGCGCGCCATCCGGACCAGGAACGCTGGTTCGTCGCCCAGATCGAGCTCGCCTGCGAGCTCGGCAAGCCGCTGTTCCTGCACTCGCGCGACGCGCATCCGCGCTTCGCCGAACTCTTGCGGGCGCATCGGGACGGGCTGCCGCGCGCGGTGGCGCACTGTTTCACGGGCGCGCGTGACGAGCTGCGCTGCTACCTGGACATGGACCTGTACATCGGCATCACCGGCTGGATCTGCGACGAGCGCCGCGGCCTGCATCTGCGCGAGCTGGTACGCGAGATTCCGCGCGACCGGTTGATGCTCGAGACCGACGCGCCCTACCTGACGCCGCGCGACCTGCGCCCGCAGCCCAAGGCGCGGCGCAACGAGCCGGCCACCCTTCCGCATATACTGGAGGCCGTCGCGCGGGCGCGCGGTGAACCGGTGGACGCGCTCGGGGCTGCCACCGCGCAGAACGCAAGACGCTTCTTCAACCTCGAACGCGAGGCGAATGCATGAGCACCGAAGGGACTTCGCCGGGCGCCGCGCCGGCGACGCCCGACAGCCAGACCGGCGCGGCGCGGCGGCCGCTGGTGCTCGTGGTCGACGACAGCGACGACATTCGCGCGCTGCTCGGCACGCTGCTCAAGCGGCGCTACGCAGTGCGCTTCGCGGCCGACGGCCACGAAGCCATCGCGGCGGCCGCCAAACTGCCGCACCCGGACCTGATCCTGCTCGACGTCGAGATGCCGGGTAAGAGCGGCCACGATGTCTGCGCGCTCCTCAAGACGGATCCCGCGACCGCGCCGATTCCAGTGATCTTCATCACCGGTCGCAACGACCCCAAGGACGAGGCCAAGGGCTTTGCGGTGGGTGCGGTCGACTACGTCGCCAAGCCGCTGAGCCCGCCGATCGTAATGGCGCGCGTGGCGGCGCAGCTCGCGCTCACCGATCAGCGCTACCAGCTCGAGCAGCTCGTCGCCGAGCGCACGCGCGAGCTGCAGGAAGCGCGCAGCCAACTCATCCAGCGCCTGGCGCGTGCGCTCTCCTACCGCGAGGGCGGGCTCAGCGGCCGCGGCGCCCGCATTGGCCAGTACGCGCGCCTGATCAGCGAGGCTGCCGGCGGACGTCCGGAATCCTGCGAGGTGATCGCGCAGGCAGCGCCGCTCGCCGACATCGGCAAGCTCGGGGTGCCCGAAGTAGTGCTGCGCAGCGCCGACCAGTACAACGCGCATGACTGGGAGGAAATGCGCCGCCATTGCGAGATTGGCGCCGAGATCATCGGCGAGCACCGCGATCCACTGCTCGTCACCGCGCGCGCCATCGCCCTGACGCACCACGAGCGCTGGGACGGCAAGGGCTATCCGAAAGGGCTCAAGGGCGAGGCCATCCCGAGCGTGGGACGCATCGTCGCGATTGCGGACACCTTCGAGGCAATGACCGCGACGCAGCGCCGCCGCGAGCCGATGTCGGTCGAAGACGCCGCGCGCGTCATCGTCTCGGAAGCGGGCAAGCAGTTCGATCCCGCGATGGTCGAGGCGTTCAAGAAAGCTCTGCCGAAGATCGCTGCAGTGCGCAAGTCGATCAAGGACGAGCTCGAAGGCATCCACAATCTGGATTTCAGCCCCCCCGCCAAACCCGCAGACGGCGCGAAACGCGCGCCGGGGCGCTAGCCGCGCTGGCGCGGCGTGCGCGGGGCAGTCAGTTCCCCCAGGTACTCGTCCCCCAACCCGATGCGACGAACTCTTGCAGCTTGAGCACCTCGCGCACGACCCCGTCGTAGGAAAACTGCACGTCGAGTTCCCAGTGCTCTTGGTATTCCCTCCAGCGGTAGGTCCACACGTCGCGCTGCTGGCGCTCGAAGCGCACGGTCTGGATCGGCGGGCCGAGCAAGGCGCGCACGTCCTGGGTCGTCCAGGTCTCGCGCCGGATGCGGTCGAAATACTCGGGCTGCAGGCGCTGCTCTGACGAGACGAAACGCCCGTCGGCGCCGATGGTGATGGCGTAGGTCTCGCGCGCCGCCGGCAGCGCGTAGAACCACTCGATCGTCCCGTTGTCGAGCTTCACTTTTTCGTCGGGCTGCCCCATCGTCTGGAGAATCTCAGCCTCGGTCGAGGTCCCGGGCACGAGCGTGCTGCCGTCGTAGCGCGCGTACCAGCTGCAGCCGACCAGCAAGGCGACGCCCGCCGCCGCCAGCCAGCCTCTCATCGGAGGTCGGTGCGTCGTCCTCGGCATGGTCGTTCCCCCCTGGGCGCCGTCGTCGCGTCGTTCTGCGGTGCCGGCTA
>Ga0210067_1000058_pt1 | contig 13883 bp, 13 predicted proteins | sample RushMan_ThreeSqB_2_FD_185559 | JGI IMG/M metagenome (GOLD analysis project Ga0210067, IMG submission 185559) | Wetland microbial communities from San Francisco Bay, California, USA, that impact long-term carbon sequestration - RushMan_ThreeSqB_D2... | ecosystem: Environmental > Aquatic > Marine... | reverse complement strand
CGCGTCGAGCAGCCGGCCCGCCTGCCCGACAAAGGGCTCGCCGAGCCGATCCTCCTCGGCGCCCGGGGCCTCGCCCACCAGCAGCCAGTCGGCGCGCTCGTCGCCGACGCCGAACACCGCCTGTTTGCGGCCCGCGTGCAGGCCGCAGGCGGTGCACGCCGGCACCGCCTGCTTGAGCGCCGACCAGTCCAAGGCGCCGATCGTCGCCTCGCGCGTGCCGGAGTCGCCCGGCAGTGCCACCGCCGGTGGCACCACGGGCTCGGGCGCGGCGATTGCCGCGCTCGCCTCGACCGCGGCGCCCGCCGCGGGCCTGCGCAGACGCCACAGCGGCGTAAGACCCATCTCGGCCAGCACGGCGCTGCGCGTGGGTTTTGTCATCGGGTCATCCGATCATCCGAGCCGCAGCAGGTACACCAGAGCATCCTCCCGCCCCGCCTGCGCCGGGTAGTAGCCGCGCCGCAGCGCGACGCGGCGGAACCCGAAGCGCTGATACAGGCGCTGCGCGCCCTCGTTGCTCGGACGAACTTCGAGAAATACGCTGCGCGCGTCGGATTCCCGGGCGACCGCAACGACGCGCTCGAGCAGCGCCCCGCCGTAGCCACGACGCTGCAGGTTCCCGGCGATCGAAAAGTTGAGCAGGTGCGCTTCGCCCGCGGCGACCGCCAGAACGAAGTAACCGATCAGCGCGCCGTCCTGGCGCCAGACCCAGCACTCGTATTCCGCGCGCAGCGAATCGATGAAGTTGCCGCGCGTCCAGGGATGGCTGTAGATCGCGCTCTCGATCGCGACCACCGCATCGAGATCCTCCGGCTGCATGCGCGCGAGCCGCGGACGCCCGGGCGCTGGGCGCTCGAGCACCGCGCTCATTGGGAGCGTCGCTCCGCACGGGTGAGCGCAACCTTGTCGCGCAGGTAATGCGGCAGGGCGCGCGCGGCATCGACGCCTTCGCCGCGGGCAAAGCGCGGCGCCGCGAGCCGCGCGATCGCGTACGCCCCGGGCCGCAGCGCCGGCCACGCCGCGACCAGCGCCGCGCCCAGGCGCAGGGCGAGCCGCTCGCCATGCGCCGCGAAGCCGTTGCCCGCGCCAACCCAGTCGCCGCCGCCCGGGAGCGCCGCCACGTCGTCCGGCGACAGGCAGGCCGCTTCGCGCAACGGCCGCCAGCCGTCCGCGTCACGCTCGAAAGTCCCGAGGTAGACCTCGCGCATGCGGGCGTCGAGGCAGGCGATGACGCGCGGCGCCGCGGCACACTCGGCGAGGGCTTCGAGGCTCGAGATTCCGACGACCGGAAGATCGCGCGCAAACGCCAGTCCTTGCGCGAGTCCGCAGGCGATCCGCAGCCCGGTGAACGCGCCGGGGCCCGCGCCGAAGGCAACGCCATCGAGGGCCTGCGTGCCGATGCCGGCCTGCGCCAGCAGGCGCTCGGCCATCGGCAGCAGCAGCTCGCCGTGGCGATGCTCCGCGCGCCGTTCGATCGCCGCGATTTCGCCGTCCTGCCACAGGGCGGCGGAGCACCATTCGGTCGAGCTGTCGAGCGCAATGAACCGCATGGGCGGATTTTAGCGCCTGATAAAATTGCCGCCGCCGCGCGCGCCCGCGCGCTTGTCCCGTTGGAGCCCGATCATGACGACTCACCGTATCGCAGTCATCGCCGGCGACGGCATCGGCCGAGAAACCATACCCGAGGGCGTGCGCGTGCTCGAGGCCGTCGGCGCCAAGCACGGCATCCGCTTCGAGTGGCAGGCTTTTCCCTGGAGCTGCGACTGGTACAAGGAACATGGCCGCATGTGTCCGGAGGACGCCCCGGACATCCTGCGCGCCTTCGACGCCGTCTACTTCGGTGCGGTCGGCAATCCGTCGATCGTGCCCGACCACGTCTCTGCCTGGGGCCTGCTGATCAACTTTCGCCGCTGGTTCGACCTGTACGTGAACCTGCGGCCGGTCCGCCTGTTCCAAGGCCTGCCCTGCCCGCTCGCCGGCCGCAAGCCGGGCGACATCGACTACATCGTGCTGCGCGAGAACACCGAGGGCGAGTACGGCAACGTCGGCGGGCGCGTCTACGAGGGCACCGAGCGCGAGGTGGTGATGCAGCAGGCGGTGTTCAGCCGCAAGGGCGTCGACCGCATCATGCGCTATGGCTTCGAGCTCGCGATGACGCGCGGCAAGCACCTGACCTCCTGCACCAAGTCGAACGGCATCTCGATCACCATGCCCTACTGGGACGAGCGCTTCGCCGAGATGAAGAAGCAGTACCCGGCGGTGCGCACCGACCAGTACCACGTCGACGGCCTGTCGATCCAGATGGTGCTCAACCCGGACCGCTTCGACGTGATCGTCTGCTCGAATCTGTTCGGCGACATTCTCTCGGACCTCGGCCCGGCGACCGCCGGCACGATCGGCATCGCGCCCTCGGGCAACATCAATCCGGAGCGCAGCGCACCGTCGATCTTCGAGCCGGTGCACGGCTCGGCGCCGGACATTGCCGGCCAGAAGATCGCCAACCCGATCGCGCAGATCTGGTCGGGGGCGCTCATGCTGGAGCATCTCGGTCATCCGGCCGCCGCGGCGGAGGTCGTGAGCGCGATCGAGCGCGTCATCGTCGAAGGCCCGCACACGCCGGACATGAGGGGCAAGGCGTGCACTGCGGAGGTCGGCAGCGCGATCGCCGAGGCGGTGCGCGCGCAGAGCAAGAAAGCGGCTTGAAGCGCTATCGCATCGCAGCGATCCCCGGCGACGGCATCGGCAACGAGGTCATCCCGGCCGGGATCGAGGTCCTCGAGGCGCTCGCCGCGAAGCAGGGCTTCGCGCTCGCCTTCGAGCGCTTCGACTGGAGCTCCAAGCGCTACCTCGAGACCGGCGCCTACATCCCCGACGGGGGGCTCGAGACGCTCAAGACCTTCGATGCAATCTTCTTCGGCGCGGTCGGCGCCGCCGAGGTCCCCGACCACATTTCGCTCTGGGGCCTGCGCCTGCCGATCTGCCAGGGCTTCGACCAGTACGCCAACGTGCGGCCGGCGCGCGTGCTCCCCGGCGTCCAGAGCCCGCTGCGCGACGCCACCGCCGTCGACTGGGTGATCGTCCGGGAAAACTCCGAAGGCGAGTACTCCGGCTCGGGCGGGCGCGTGCACCGCGGCCTGCCCGAGGAGGTCGCCACCGAAACCTCGGTCTTCACGCGGCGCGGCGTCGAGCGCATCCATCGCTTCGCCTTCGCGCTGGCGCGCACGCGGCCGAAGAAACACCTGACGCTGGTCACCAAATCGAACGCGCAGCGCCATGGCATGGTGCTCTGGGACGAGATCTTCTTCGCGGTGGCGAAGGATTACCCCGAGGTGCGCTGGGACCGCGAGCTGGTCGACGCAATGACCACGCGCATGGTGCTGAAGCCGGGCTCGATCGACACCGTGGTCGCCTCCAACCTGCACGCCGACATCCTGTCCGACCTCGCCGCCGCGCTGTCCGGCTCGCTCGGCATCGCACCGACCGCGAACCTCAACCCGGAGCGCAGCTTCCCCTCGATGTTCGAGCCGATTCACGGCTCGGCGTACGACATCACCGGCAAGGGCATCGCCAACCCGCTCGCCACCTTCTGGACTGCGTCGATGATGCTCGAGCACCTCGGCGAGCCGGCGGCGGCCGCGCGCCTGATGCGTGCGATCGAAGCGGTCACCGCCGAAGGCGTCCTGACACCGGACCTCGGCGGCGTGCACGACACGCGCGCGGTGACCAACGCGGTCAAGCGCGCCCTGGCGTGACGATGCAGCCGCTGCGCGCGGTCCGCGCCGGCGCGCTCGAGGTCGCGTTCTACGAGGCCGGCCCGGCCGCCGGGCCGGCCGTGTTCCTGCTGCACGGCTTTCCCTACGACATCCACAGCTATGTCGAGGTCGCACCGCGGCTCGCCGCGCGCGGCTGTCGCGTCATCGTGCCCTACCTGCGCGGCTACGGCCCGACACGCTTCCTGAGCGAAGCGACGCCGCGCTCCGGCGAGCAGGCCGCGCTCGGCGCCGATCTGCGCGCGCTGATGGATGCGCTCGCGATTCCACGCGCGGTGCTGGCCGGCTACGACTGGGGTGGGCGCGCGGCCTGCGTCGTCGCCGCGCTGTGGCCCGAGCGCTGCGCGGGGCTGGTCTCGCTCAACAGCTACAACATCCAGAACATCGCGCAGGCGATGCAGCCCGACCTGCCCGAAAACGAGCACCGCCTCTGGTACCAGTACTATTTCCACAGTGAACGCGGGCGCAACGGGCTCGCCGCCGATCGCCGCGCGCTATGCCGGCTGCTGTGGCGGCTGTGGTCGCCGAGCTGGAGCTTCGATGATGCGACCTTTGCGCAAACCGCAGCGGCGTTCGACAACCCGGATTTCGTCGAGGTCGTGATCCATTCCTACCGCCACCGCTTCGGGCTGGTGCCGGGCGATCCGGCCGTCGCGGAGATCGAACGGCGCCTTGCTGCGCAACCGCCGATTCGCGTGCCGGCGATCACCTTCGACGGCGCCGACGACGGCGTGCGCCCGCCGGCCAGTGCCGCGCAGCAGGCGCAACGCTTCAGCGGGCCGCGCGTGCACCGGGTGGTGCCGGGGGTCGGCCATAACCTGCCGCAGGAGGCGCCGCGGCCGTTCGCCGACGCGGTGCTCGAGCTCGTCGAGCGCGCGCCGGCCTGAGGCCGCAGTCCGCGACGGGCTAGCCGCCGCCGCGCAAGCGAAGGGCAGCAGCGCCGCGGCCGCCCGCCGCATGGTCAGCGTTTCAGCTGGCGCTCGATGAGCGCGCGAAACGCGGGCGAGGTCCACGCGGCCAGGTCCTCGCGCGACCAGCGGGCGAGCGCGTCCACACCCGGCGCGAGCGAACCGCGGATGTTGCGCTTGGCGACGGCGTAGGCGTCGCGCGGATGGCGCGCGAGCAATGCGATGCGCTCCTGCGCCGCGGCGAGCGGGTCCGCCGCGAGTTCGTCCACCAGCCCGAGCGCAAGCGCGCTCGCCGGGTCGACGAGCTGCGCGCCGAGCACCACGCGCTCGATGCTCGCGGCCGGCACGCGCGCCTTGACCATCGCCCAGGTCCGCGGCGGAAAGCGCGCGCCGATCGCGATCTCGTTCAGGCCGATGCGCGCGGCGGGCGCGGCGCTCATCACGCGCCAGTCGCAGCCCAGCACGAGCACGCAGCCGCCGGCGACCGCATGGCCGTTGACCGCCGCCACCGTCGGCCCCGGGTACTCGTAGAGTGCCTGGACCATGTCCTCGAGCAGCGCGAGAAAGGCCTGCATCCCCGCAGCATCGAGCGCCGCCATCTCCTTGAGGTTCAGTCCGGCGCAAAAGGCGTCGCCCGCGCCCCGCAGCAGCACCGCTTCGCCCGCCGCACTGCGCAGTGCGTCGAGCAGCCTGCGCATCAACGCGCTGCCGAGCGCGTTCTTGCCGGGACCTTCGAGAACGACTTCGTGCATGCACGGACTCCTCGACGCGCAGAGCGGATTATCGGCGCAGTCGCAGGAATCGCGCCAGGTCGGGAAACAGCGACCCGCCCGGCCTGTCCTAAGCGCTCAACGCCTGCGATCCGGCCGACGCGGCCGGGGGCCGGCGCGCCGGAGGTCGCTTTTCGTCCGGTAGCTGACGCCGTGCGCGGCGAGGTACTCTCGGATCAGCTGCCGCACGACCTGCGAGGGCGTCACGTCCAGTGCCGCGCACAGCCCCTCGAGCGCTTTCTTCTTCGCCGGATCAACGAGGACCGTGAGTCGTGCCGTCTTGGTTTCCATCACCGCTTGTTATTCACATATGATGTGTGTTCCATTATAATCACAGAAAAAATCCGAGCAACTTTTCATGTTCCGCATCGATGAGCGCCGCGCCGCTGCCTGAAGCCCTCCTGTGCGTCGCCGCCTGGCTGGCGCTCGGCGCGGGCTCGCTGGTTCCGGGCGCGGGCGCATGGTTCGCGCGGCGCGCGGCGTTCCCGCTCGGTGCGCTGGTCGGGCTCGGGCTCGCGCTCATCGGGCTGCTGGCGATCTGGTTGCCGCCGGCGGCGCTCGTGCTGCCGCTCGGCCTGCCGGGACTGCCGTTCCACTTGCGGCTGGACCCGCTGGCGGGCTTTTTCCTGCTGCTGCTCGGCGCGGTCTCCGCCGGCATCTCGGTCTATGCACACGGCTACTTCGCGGACGAGGCGCCCGGCCGCCTTGCGCTGATCGGGCTGCAGTTCCACGTCTTCCTCGCCAGCATGGCGCTGGTGATCCTCGCCGACGACGCCTATCTGTTCATGGTCGCCTGGGAGACGATGGCGCTCGCGTCCTACTTCCTGGTCACGACCGATCATCACCAGGCACCGATTCGCAGCGCAGGGTTCCTGTACCTGTTGATCGCCCATCTCGGGGCGCTCGCGATCCTGCTCGCCTTCGGCATCCTGCACGGCGGGCGCGGCGATTACAGCTTTGCCGCATTGCGCGCGGCCGAGCTCACGCCGTTCTGGTCGAGCGCCGCGTTCCTGCTCGCCTTTTTCGGCTTCGGCGCGAAGGCCGGGATGCTGCCGCTGCATGCCTGGCTGCCGGAAGCGCATCCGGCGGCGCCCTCGCCGGTGTCGGCGCTGATGAGCGGGGTCATGCTGAAGACCGCGATCTACGGCATGGTCAGGGTGATTTACGACCTGATCGGCGGCCTGCGCTGGGAGTGGGGGCTCGTCGTGCTGGTGGTCGGCGCGGGTACGACGCTGTTCGGCGTGCTCTACGCGCTGATGCAGCACGACCTGAAGCGCTTGCTGGCGTATCACTCGATCGAGAACATCGGCATCATTCTGCTCGGCCTCGGCATGTCGATGGTGTTCGTCGGCTTCGGCCAGCCGGTGGCGGGCGCGCTCGGTCTGATCGCGGCGCTCTATCACACGCTGAACCATGCCGTGTTCAAGGCGCTGCTGTTCCTGGGCGCGGGGTCGATCCTGCACAAGGGCGGCCTGCGCAACCTGAACGACATGGGCGGGTTGATCCGCACGATGCCGCACACCGCGCTGTATTTCCTGATCGGCGCGCTGGCCATCTCGGCACTGCCGCCGCTGAACGGCTTCGTGTCGGAATGGCTCACCTTCCAGACCGCATTGCAGGCGTCCGTGCTCAAGCACGGCGTAGTGCGCAGCCTCCTGCCGCTGTTCGCCGCAACCCTGGCGCTTGCCGGCGCGCTCACCGCGATGTGCTTCGTCAAGGTCTACGGCGTGGCGTTTCTCGGCCAGCCGCGCGAGCCGCGCCATCGGGCGCACGCGCCGGCGCCGGGCGACGCGCTCGACTGCGGCATCGCCGAGCGCATCGGCATGGCCTGGCTGGCGATCGGCTGTTTCGTGCTCGGCCTGTTTCCGAGCGCCTTCCTGCTGATGCTCAACCGCATCTGCGTGGGGCTGCTTGGCCACGGCCTGGCGGAGGGAACGCTCGAATCGAGCTGGCTCTGGCTGGTGCCGACCTCGAGCGCGCAGGCGAGCTACAGCCCGCTGATCTTCATACTCGTGATCGTCGCGGTGACCTGCATCACCTTCGTTCTGGTGCGGCGTTTCTACCACGGGCGCGTGCGCTATTCGCATCCCTGGGACTGCGGGTTTCCCGATCAGACCTCGCGCATGCAGGACACGGCCGACGCCTTCGGCCAGCCCATCCGCCACATGTTCGGTCCGCTCTACCTGATGAAGCGACACTTGCCCGGGCCGGACGACCCGGCACCGCGCTTCGCGCTCAAGATCGAGGATCGGCACTGGGTCTGGCTGTACCTGCCGGTGGCGCGCCTGACCGAATTCGTTTCGGCGCGGATCGCGCTGCTGCAGCGGGGCCGAATCAGCATCTACCTGCTCTACAGCTTCCTGACCCTCATCGTCCTGCTCGTGTTCGCGCGTTGAGGCAGACCCCGTGACCCCCGCAACCGGTATCGCCTTCCAGCTGCTGCAGTCGCTGTTCGTGGTGCTGGTCGCCCCACTGCTCATGGGCTGGGTCAATCAGTGCCGTGCCTGGCTGCAGAACCGCGCCGCGCCCCCGCTGCTACTGCCGTACTACACGCTGGCAAAGCTGTTTCACAAGGACGCGGTCATCGCGCGCAACGCCTCGCCCCTGTTCCGCCTCACGCCCTACATTCTGTTCGGCTGCATGTGGCTCGCCGCGGGAATCGTGCCGGTGCTCGCGACCGCCCTGCCCTTCGCACCGGCGGCGGACATCATCGCCCTGGTCGGCGTGTTCGCGCTGGCGCGCGTGTTTTCCGCGCTCGCCGCCATGGACATCGGCACGTCGTTTGGCGGCCTGGGCGCGCGCCGCGAGATGCTGATCGGCTTCCTCGCCGAGCCGGCGATGCTGATGACGCTGTTCACGGCGGCGTTCATCGCGGGCTCCACCCAGCTCACCACGATCGTCAATACGCTCGCGCACCGTGAGTTCGCGATCTACCCCAGCCTCGCCTTTGCGGCGCTCGCGTTCCTGATGGTGCTGCTCGCGGAGAACGCGCGCATCCCGATCGACAACCCGACCACGCACCTCGAGCTGACCATGGTGCACGAGGCGATGATCCTCGAGTACTCCGCGCGCCACCTCGCGCTGATCGAATGGGCGGTGGCGATCAAGCTGTTCGCATACATGACGATCGGGATCGCGCTGTTTCTGCCCTGGGGCATCGCCGAGGCCGGCCACTGGGCGGGGTTGCCGCTCGCCTTCGCTGCGCTCGGCCTCAAGCTCGCCGGCGCCGGCGCCGGGCTGGCGCTGCTCGAGACGGTGCTCGCCAAGCTGCGCCTGTTCCTCGCGCCGGAGTTTCTCTCGGCGGCGTTCCTGCTCGCGGTGCTCGGCATGCTGATCCACTTCCTGGTCCTGGACTGAACGGCGATGCCGCTCTCGGGCCAGATCGTCAACCTGCTCGCCGCGCTGCTGCTGCTGATCAGCTTCGCCATGCTTTCGCAGCGCCGCATCCTGACGCTCATCCACCTGTTCGCCTGGCAGGGCGCGGCGCTCGCGGCCTCGACGCTGATCGTCGCCTACAGCACCGGTCAGACCCACCTGTATTTCTCCGCGGCGCTCACCGTGGCGCTCAAGGTGGCGCTGATCCCCTGGGTGCTGCATCGCCTGATCGACCGCCTGAACGTGCGCTGGGACGTCGAGACGCTGATCAACATCCCGACGACCATGCTGGTCGGGATCGCGCTCGCGATCTTCGCCTTTTCGCTCGCCACGCCGATCTCCCAGCTCGCCAACACCATCACCCGCTCGACGCTCGGCATTGCGCTCGCCAGCGTGCTGCTGTCGTTTCTCATGATGATCGTGCGCCGCAAGGCGGTGCCCCAGGTGATCGGCTTCCTCGCGATGGAGAACGGGCTGTTCTTCGCCGCCACCAGCGCCACCTACGGCATGCCGCTGGTCGTCGAGCTGGGCGTTGCCCTCGACGTCCTGGTCGGAACGTTCATCTTCGGCATCTTCTTTTTCCATATCCGCGAGCAGTTCGACAGTCTCGACATCCGGCACATGGAAACGCTGAAGGAGGATTGAGGTGGAGATCGCGCTCGTGCTCGGGGTGCCGCTGGCCGGTGGGCTGCTGCTGGCGCTCGTCGGTCACCGCCGCTGGGCCCCGGAAGTCAATGCGCTGATGAGCCTGGTGACCTTCGCCGCCTCGGGGCTGCTGACCGGCCGCGTGATCGCCGATGGCCCGATGAGCGCCCTGGACGAGCAGTTCTTCGTCGACCCGTTCAACGTGTTTCTCGTGGCGCTGACGGCGTTCGTCGCGTTCACCACTGCGCTCTTTTCGCGGCCGTACATGCGCACCGAGCAGCTCCACGGCCGCGTCAACGCGGCGCGGCTGCGCCTGTATCACAGCATGTATCAGCTCTTTACGTTCACGATGGTGCTGTGTCTGCTGTCGAACAACGTCGGCATCCTGTGGGTGGCGCTGGAAGGCGCGACGCTCTCGACGGTGCTGCTGGTGAGCCTGTACCGGACGCCGGCGAGCCTGGAGGCGGCGTGGAAGTACTTCATCCTGTGCTCGGTCGGCATCGCGCAGGCGCTGTTCGGCGTGATCCTGCTCTACTTCGCGGCGGAAAAGGTGCTGGGTCCCGGGGGCACGTCGCTGCTGTGGACGCATCTCTACGAGGTCCGCGGCCAGCTCGAGCCGACGGTGCTGTCGCTCGCCTTCGTATTCCTTCTGGTGGGGTTCGGCACCAAGGTGGGGCTCGTGCCGCTGCACAACTGGCTGCCCGACGCGCACGCCGAAGGCCCGACGCCGATCTCGGCGGTCCTCTCGGGGCTGCTGCTAAACGTGGCGCTCTACGCGGTGGTGCGCAGCAAGGTGCTGATCGATGGCGCGCTCGAGCGCAACTTCTCGGGCGGCCTGATGATGGGATTCGGCCTGCTCTCGGTCGTGGTTGCCGCGTTTTTCCTGTCGCGGCAGCGGGACATCAAGCGCATGTTCGCCTATTCGTCGATCGAGCACATGGGCATCATGACCTTCGCGTTCGGCATGGGCGGCACGGTCGCGGCGTTCGCCGGGTTGCTTCACATGACCGTGCACTCGCTGACCAAGAGCGCGATCTTCTTCACCGTCGGCCACGCCTCGCAGGCGACCGGCACGCAGAGCATGGCGCAGATCCGTGGCCTGATCGAGCAGAGCCCGACGATCGGCTGGGGCCTCGCGCTGGGCAGCCTCGCGATTCTCGGCATGCCGCCGTTCGGCGTGTTTACCAGCGAATTCATGGTGCTCACCACGGCCATGCACGAGCATCCCTGGGCAACGCCGTTCCTGCTGATCGCGCTCGGGGTCGCGTTCGCGGCGATCTTCGGCAAAGTGCAGCCGATGGTCTTCGGCGAATCGACCGCGGGCCGCCTGCCGCACCCGCCGGCGCTCGTCCCGGTCTTCGCGCACCTCGCGATCGTGCTGCTGCTCGGCGTGTACATCCCGCCCTACCTCGTCGAATGGTACCGCCAGGCGGCGCGGCTCATCGGATGAACCCGTGACACCGACACTGCCCGGAATTCAGCTCGCGCCGATCGAAGGCGCGGTGCCCGCCTGGCGCGCCGAAGTGGACGCGACGCGCTGGCTCGCGACCTGCGAGGCGATCGCGGCGTCCGGCGGGCGGCTCGCCGCGCTCTGGGCGAGCGATGCGCGCGAACGCGGCTCGGACTACGTCGTCTGCGTCCTGCTCGTCGCGCACGACGGGCTGCTGTGGCTGGCGCTGCGCGTCCCCGAACACGCGCCGAGCTATCCGGACCTCTCGCAGCTGTTCCCCGCCGCGGCGCGCATGCAGCGTGCCGCGTTCGATCTGGTCGGGGTGCGCGCGCTGCGGCCCGACGGCGGCGTTCCCGACGCGCGCCCCTGGCTGCGGCACGGCGCCTGGCCCGCGCGCGCGTTTCCCCTGCGCCAGGACTTCGACGCGACGGGCGGCTTCCCCGCGGAGAAGGACGAGTACGCGTTCGTCCGGGTCGAGGGCGAGGGCGTGCACGAGATCCCGGTCGGCCCGGTGCACGCCGGCACGATCGAGCCGGGACATTTCCGCTTTTCAATCGTCGGCGAGAAGGTCCTTCGCCTTGAGGAACGGCTCGGCTACAAGCACAAGGGCATCGAGCGGCGATTCGCATCGATGCGCCTGGAGGACGGGGTTCGCCTCGCCGGGCGCATCTCGGGCGACAGCACGGTGGCGTATGCCTGGGCCTATGCGATGGCGCTCGAAGGCATGACCGGCACGCAACCGAGTCCACGCGCGCTCTGCCTGCGCGCATTGCTGCTCGAGCGAGAACGCGTCGCCAACCACCTTGGCGACCTCGGCTATCTCGGCAACGACTGCGCCCTGGCATTCGGCTTCGCGCAGTTCTGGCGAATGAAGGAGAGCGTGCTGCGCAGCAACGGCGCGCTGTTCGGTCACCGCTACCTGATGGATCGGATCGTGCCAGGCGGGGTGTCCTGCGAGGTCGACGCCGCGGCTGCGCGCGCGATGATCGACGAGGCGCTGCGCCTGAAGGACGAGCTGCGCACGATGCGCTCGATCTACTACAACCATGCCGGCCTGCAGGACCGCTGTATCACCACCGGGCGGCTGGCGCCGCGGACCGCGGCCCGCCTCGGCATCGTGGGTCTGGCGGCACGCGCGAGCGGACACGCCATGGACGCCCGCGCCTATCCCGGGTTCGCGCCGTACGACCGCTATCCGCCGAAGGTCGCCTCGCACCGCAACGGCGATGTCGCGGCGCGCATCGTGGTGCGCTTCGAAGAGGCGTTCGAATCGCTGCGCCTGCAACGCGTCATACTGGAACAGCTCGCCGGGGGCGCGCTGCGCGTGCCGGTCGGCACGGCGCCCGAGGGCGCGTGCGGCGTCGGCTGGGTCGAGGGCTGGCGCGGCGAGGTGCTCATCGCGCTCGAGGCCGGCCCGGATGGACGGGTACGCCGCTGTCATCCGCACGACCCGTCGTGGCAGAACTGGCCTGCACTCGAGCACGCCGTGATCGGCAACATCGTTCCCGACTTTCCGTTGATCAACAAGTCGTTCAACCTGTCCTATGCGGGGCAGGATCTCTGAGCGCGTTGCGTTGAAGCGATGAAGACATGTACCGGTTGCTGAAGCAGATCGCCAAGGTCGGGATCCTGTCGGAGCCGGCGCCGCTGCCGGATGCGTCGCTGCGCGTGATCGCGCAACGGCTCGACGCGGCGGTGCTGCGGCATTTCGGGCGCGCGCTGGCGATTCGCCACGTCGACGCCGGCTCCTGCAACGGCTGCGAGCTCGAGATTCACGCGGCCAACGGGCCGCACTACAACCTGGAGGGGCTCGGCATCAAGTTTGTCGCGAGCCCGCGCCACGCGGACCTGCTGCTGGTGACCGGTCCGGTCTCGCGCAACATGGAACAGGCGCTGCGCCGCAGCTACGAAGCGACGCCCGAGCCGAAGCTGGTCGTCGCCATCGGCGACTGCGGCTGCGACGGCGGGATTTTCGGCGAGGGCTACGCGAGCTGCGGGCGCATCGCGAACGTCATCCCGGTCGACGTCGCGGTGCCCGGCTGTCCGCCGACACCGATCGCGATCATGCAGGGGATCCTGACCGCGGTCAGCACCACGCGCGAGGGCGCCGCAGCGCGCTAGGGCCCCGAATACGGTCCGCGGCCGCGGACCGGGCCCGCCCGCGCGGGCGGCTGGCCACGCTTGGCCCGAAGACCGCCTGCGCCGCGTCAGATTCCCGCCTCGATTGGCAGCGACAGTAGCGAGGCCGCTCACCACCTGGAACAGCACAGCGCATGCAAAAGGCCCTCGCGTGGAAGATCGCCCTGGTGTTGCTCCTCGCCCTGCTCGTGCAGCTTCCCCTCGGCATGATCGACGGCCTGACCGCGGAGCGCAAGGCACGCCGCGACGGCGTCGTCGCGGACATCGCGCGCAGCGCTGCCGAGGCCCAGACGCTCGCCGCGCCGGTGCTGCTCGTGCCCTACACGCGGCGCAGCACGCAGGTGACCACGCGCAGCGACGACGGCGGGCGCACGCAGTCGGTCAGCCGCGAACAAATCCACAAAGGCTGGGTCGCGCTGCTGCCCGAGACGCTCGCGATCGACGGCGCGCTGCGCCTGCAGACCAAGCAGCGCGGCATTTACACCGCCCGGTTGTACACGGGCGAGCTCGAGCTGCACGGCCGCTTCGTCGTTCCGCCGGATCACCCGATCAACCGGGGCGGGCCCGATACCACCTGGGGACGCGCGCTGCTGGTGATCGGCGTCAGCGACCCGCGCGGTATCCGTGAGGGCCTGCGCATCGAGTGGGACGGCGCGCCGCTCGGCCTGCTGCCTGGCGGCACAAACGACGTGCCGGTGCTGGCGCGCGGCATCCACGCCGAGCTGGGGCCGCTGTCCAATCCGGCCGCGACCGCGCCGCTCGAGCACCGCTTTCGCATCAAGCTCGCGTTGCGCGGCTCGCAGCGCCTCGACATCGTGCCGCTTGGGCG
>Ga0210067_1000057_pt1 | contig 13945 bp, 12 predicted proteins | sample RushMan_ThreeSqB_2_FD_185559 | JGI IMG/M metagenome (GOLD analysis project Ga0210067, IMG submission 185559) | Wetland microbial communities from San Francisco Bay, California, USA, that impact long-term carbon sequestration - RushMan_ThreeSqB_D2... | ecosystem: Environmental > Aquatic > Marine... | reverse complement strand
ACACGTCGACTGGCGCATGAAGGGCCGCTACCTCAAGAACTGCAACTGTGCCTACGGCTGTCCCTGCGACTTCAACGCACAGCCGACCCACGGCCCCTGCGAGGGGATGGCCGGGATGTGCATCGACGAGGGCCACTTCGGCGACGTGAAGCTCGATGGCCTGCACTGGGCGGCGAACTACCACTGGCCGGGCCCGCTGCACGAGGGCAACGGCACGATGCAGGCGTTCATCGACGCGCGCGCAACCGACGCGCAGCGCAAGGCGCTGCTCACGATTCTCTCGGGCAAGGAACAGGCCGAAGGCACGTACTTCCACATCCTCAGCCTGGTGGTGACGAACGTGCTGAAGCCCCAGTTCGTGGCCTTCGAGTTCGATTTCGACCTCGATGCGCGCACGGCGAGCATGGCGGTCCCGGGCGTCTGGGAAACGCGCTCGACGCCGATCAAGAACCCGGTCACCGGCGCGCCGCACCGCATCCAGGTGCACATGCCTGAAGGTTTCGAGCACCGGATGGGCGAGATCGCCTCGCAGTCGACGCGCGGCAACGGGTCGATCAAGTTCGCGTTCGCCGACCGCCACAGCACGCTGGCGGTCGTCGAGCACACGCACAACGGCGTGCGCTGAGCGAGCCACACGATGCCTGAGAGCCCCCAAACGCCCGACACCGTCCGCAAGGTGGAATACTTTTCGATCATCGTCCCCAACCGGCCGGGGCAGACGTTCAAGGTGCTTCAGACGCTGGTCAGCGCGGGGATCAATCTGCTCGCCTGCAACGGCTTTCCGCGCGGACGTCAGGCGCAGATCGACGTCGTGCCAGACGATTCACGCCGCTTCAACAGCGCCGTGAAGAAAGCGGGTCTCGATTTTCAGGCGAAGAAATCCGGCTTCCTGATCCAGGGAGAGGACCGGCCCGGCGCGCTCGCCGAGACGCTGAACAAGCTCGCCATGGCGCGCATCAACGTGACTGCGGTCGAGGCGCTGAGCCCGGGCGGGGGCCGCTGGGGCGCGATCCTCTGGGTCAAATCGGTCGACGTGTCGCGCGCGGGCCGCGTCCTGCGCGCGAACTCGAGGTGAACCCGCCGGGAGGGCTCAGCGCGGCGCGCGCTGCGGCGCGCCCGAGCCCTTGATCTGGGTGCGGTGCATGACGCGGCGCGCCGCCGGATCGAAGGCATCGCGCCGGTGCATGGTGCTGCGGTTGTCCCACAGCACGAGGTCGCCGCGCGCCCAGCGGTGGCGGTAGACCATGGCCTCGACCTGCGACCAGAGCGCGTCGAGCAAGCGCTCGGATTCGTCCAGGTCCAGTCCCATGACGTAGGCGTTGCGCCGGCGCCCGAGGTAGAGCGCGCGATCGCCCGACACCGGGTGCGCGATGACGATCGGATGCGGTGTGCCCACCGACTTTTGCGGGTCCACCGAGGCCGCGAGGCCCTTGCGCAGGTTGCCGCCCGAATCGTAGGTGCCGTCGTGCTTGATGTCGAGGTCCTTGATCCGTTCGACGAGGCCCGCGGGAAGCGCGTTCAGCGCGGCCTTCATGCTGCAAAAGCAGGTGTCGCCGCCGGCCGGCGGAATCTCGAGCGCGTAGAGCATCGATGCGTCCGGCGGCTGCACGGCGTAGCTCATGTCCGTGTGCCAGGCCGCCTCGCCGTCGCCGAGCGCGCCGATCGGCTCGCCCTGCGCGTCGCGCACGTTGGAGACGACGTAGACCTCGGGGTAGCCCGGCGGGGACTTGCGCCCCGCGCCCTGGTTCGGCGGCGCATCGAGCGTGCCGAAGTGGCGCGAAAAGGCGAGCAGGTGGTCGTCGGAGAGGCACTGGCCGCGGAAGATCAGCACGTCGTGGCGGGTCCAGGCGGCCTTGATGGCCTCGATCTGCGGTGGGGTCACGCGCGCGAGGTCGACGCCGCGAATCTCGGCGCCCAGCGTTCCCGTCGGAACGACGCTGAGCGACATCGCGGCTTCGGCGTTGGGCATGACGCAATAGTGTAGCCGGACCGGCCGCGCCCGAGGGGCTGGATGGATATACAGTCCTCGGCCATAATCACGCCGTGCACGCTCCTCTCGACAGCGCCGACCTCGCCCACGCTGTGCCGAGCACCGCGTTCGATCGACTCAACCCGGCGCAGCGCGCCGCGGCGCGCTTCGGTGAGCGCGGCCGCGATGGCGCGTTTCATGCCGGGCCACTGCTCGTCATCGCCGGCGCCGGCACCGGCAAGACCAACACGCTCGCGCACCGCGTCGCGCACCTGGTGCTCGAGGGGATCGCGCCCGAGCGAATTCTGCTTCTCACCTTCACGCGCCGCGCGGCCGAGGAGATGACGCGCCGCGCGCAGAAGATCGTCACCGAAGTGCTTCAGTCCCGCGGCAACGCACCCGCGGTGCGCCTGCCCTGGTCGGGCACCTTCCACTCGATCGCCAATCGGCTCATCCGGCGCCACGCGGCGCGCGTCGGGCTCGAGCCGAGCTTCAGCGTGCTCGATCGCGGCGACGCGGCCGACCTGATGGACGTCGAGCGCCACGCCCAGGGCCTCTCGGGGCTGGAAAAGCGCTTTCCGCGCAAAGATACCTGCCTCGCGATTTACTCGCACCGCGTCAACACCCAGGGCTCGCTCAAGGCGACGCTCGACACGGTGTTTCCCTGGTGCGCGGAGTGGGAAGCCGAGCTGACCACGCTGTTCCGCGCCTACGTCGAGCGCAAGCTCGCCAACCAGTCACTCGACTACGACGACCTGCTGCTCTACTGGCACGCGATGCTTGCCGACGCGCGGCTTGCGCGCGAGATCGGCGAGGCCTTCGACCACGTGCTGGTAGACGAGTACCAGGACACCAACGCGCTGCAGGCCGAAATCCTCAAGGCGCTCAAGCCAGATGGCGCCGGTCTCACGGTGGTCGGCGACGACGCGCAGGCGATCTATTCCTTCCGCGCCGCGCGCGTCGAGAACATCCTCGAATTTCCGCAGCAATTCGCGCCCACCGCTGAAGTCATCACGCTCGAGGAGAACTACCGCTCGACCCAGGCGGTGCTCGATGCGGCGAACGCGCTGATCGCCGAAGGCGCGCGCCAGTACGCGAAGACGCTGCGCGCGACGCGCGGCGCGGGCGAGCGCCCGCGCTACGTCTCGGTCGCCGACGACACGGCGCAGGCAGGCTACGTGGTGAAGCGCGTGCTGGAGGCACGCGAGCGCGGCGTACCGCTCAAGCGCCAGGCGGTGCTGTTCCGCAATTCGCACCACAGCGACGTGCTCGAGCTCGAGCTCGTGCGGCACAACATTCCCTACGTGAAATATGGCGGGCTCAAGTTCCTCGAGGCGGCACACGTCAAGGACCTGCTCGCGGTGCTGCGCTGGGCGGACAACCCGAAGAACCGCGTCGCTGCATTCCGCGCGCTGCAACTGCTGCCGGGCATCGGCCCGGCGACCGCCGAGCGCTGCGTGATGCACTTCGAGGCCGCCGGGCAGGCCTGGACGGCGCTCGCCGCATTCGCGCCGCCGGCGGCCGCGGCCGAGCCCTGGCCGGACTTCGCCGCGCTGATGCGTGCGCTCGCCGCGCCCGAGGGCCCTTGGCAAGGCCAGATCGGCCGGGTGCGCGACTGGTATGCGCCCATCCTCGAGCAGAAATACGAGGCGGCGCAGGCGCGCACCGGCGACCTGTGGCAGCTCGAGCGCATCGCGATGCAGTATGCGACGCGCGAGCGCTTCCTGACCGAGCTCGCGCTCGATCCGCCGCGCGCGACCGGCGACCTCGCAGGCTCGCCGCTGCTCGACGAGGATTACCTCATCTTGTCGACCATCCACTCGGCCAAGGGGCAGGAGTGGGATGCGGTCTTCCTGCTCAATCTCGCCGACGGCAACTTCCCGTCGGAATTCTCGACCGGCGAGCCGGGGAGAATCGAAGAGGAGCGCCGGCTGCTCTACGTCGCGATGACGCGCGCCAAGCGCGAGCTGCATCTCATCGCGCCGCTCAAGTACTACCTGCCGCAGCAGACGCGGCGCGGCGACGCGCATGTCTACGGCGCGCAGAGCCGCTTCATGAGCCGCGCGGTGATGGCGCGGCTCGAACCTGCGGTCTGGCCGCCAGCCGAAGCGAACGAGGCGCTGCCGCCGGCGGACGCGCCGCGGGTCGACGTCGCCGGGCGGCTGCGCGGCATGTGGTCTTAATCGGATTCCCGCGCGTGGCGCAGTCGCTGCGTCGCGCTAGGCCCTGCGAATCACCCAGAGGAAGGCTTCGTGGCGCACTTCGTCGACGTCGACCACGATGGCTTCGTCGGGCGGCCAGCCGGGAATGGTCCAGCGGTGCGACACAATGCGTGCGCCGGCGCGCAGCTCGCGGCGCATCTTCGGCGCGAGCCGGCCGTTCAGCTCGGGCAGCAGAAACAGCGTCACCACGGTGGCTGGCGACAGATCGACGGTGAACAGGTCCTGGCGCAGGAAGCGCACGCGGTCGGTGACGCCGTCGCTCTTCGCGGCAGCGTTCGCCTCGGCGATGCGCGCGGGATCGATGTCGATGCCGACGCCGCGTGCGCCGAATTCCTTGGCTGCGGCGATCACGAAACGCCCGTCGCCGCAGCCGAGGTCGTAGACGAGGTCGCTCGGGCCGACCTTGGCGAGCCTCAGCATCGCCTCGACCACTTCGTGCGGCGTGGACACGAAGGGCACATCAAGCGTGACGCCCGGCGTCGTGCAGCCGCCCAGCGCGAGCCCGGCCGAGGCGAGCAGAAAGCGACGTCGATCCATGGCGGCGCTACTCTACTCCGAGCGCGGTGTTTGTCGGGCTAGCCTTCTGACCGAACGTGCTAACGCGTCACGTTTCGCGCTGCGCCTGCTCATGCCATAGTCATCGACCGTCGCCCGCCGAACGGCTAGACGGGGTGTGGGCGCGGCGCGTCGCGCCCTCCGGCCTCGGGGAAAGGCATCGGATGTGCACCGGTCCCGGAGCCGCCGAGGCCCATCTCGATGAGTCGCCTGGCGTGCGGCTTGTCCATCGATTCGATGTGGTGCAGCAGCCAGGACTTCAGATAGCGCATCGTCAGCGCCATGCTGCGGCTATCCAACTTGTGCGTCTGGCTCCTGAGCTCCTCGAGCAGGCGGCGGTACTCGGCCTTGTGGCGTGCGCTGCCAAGCCCCGCCTCGGCCAACAGCCGTTCCTCGTCGGCGAAGTGCGCGCGCGCCGCCTCGATCAGCTTTCCGAGCGACTCGCTCAGGTGCTCGGTTTCGTGTCCGGCCTTCAGCTCCTCGCCCAGCCGGTTGATCAGCGTCGCGAGGTGCTTGTGCTGCTCGTCCATCAGCGGCACGCCGAGGGTATGGCTGTCGTTCCAATCGAAAAACGGCAACCGGAGCGGCCCCGAGATATCCGGGTCGCGCTCGCCGGCCACCTTGAAGCACCTGCCGCCGGCACGCTTGGCGGCGTACATGGCGCCGTCGGCATCGGCCACAAGGCTGTCCATATCCTTGCCGTTGGCCGGATAGAGTGCGATGCCGATGCTGATGCCGACCTCGCAGGACTGCCCGGCGACGACCACTGGCGCGTTGAACGCGCGCACCATGCGCCTGGCCACGATTGCCGCATCCTCGGCGCTCGTGGCCCGCGCCAGGATGGCGGAAAACTCGTCGCCGCCGATGCGCGCCACCGTATCGCCCTCGCGCGAGGCGGCGCGCAGGCGCTTGGCCGCAACCTGGAGCAGCGCGTCGCCCGTCTCGTGGCCGAACCGGTCGTTCACGTACTTGAATCCGTCCAGATCGGCGACCAGCACGGCGAACGCGCCGCTGTGGCGGCGCGCATCGACCAGCGCCTGGCGCAGGCGGTCGAAAAACAGCGCCCGGTTGGGCAGTTCGGTGAGTGCGTCGCGGAACGCGAGGAAGGAAAGCTGAGTCTGGGCGCGGCGCTGCTCGGTGACGTCGCTGACCGTGATGACCGCGCCGGCGCCCCCGGGCAGGTCGAACGCGGAGCTGGTGAGCTCGCCGTCGAACAGGCCGCCATCGGCGCGCAGCCCGTGAAAGGCGGTGGGCGGCGCCTCGGCGCCGGGCGTCTCGTCGAGTACCCCGGCGAGCATCCTGCGGTCTTCGGCCGCCACCAGGTCGAGAAAGCGCTTGCCGGTCGCGGCATCGGGCTCAAGCCCGAACATGGCGAGCAGCGCAGGGCTCGCCCAGATGATGCGTGCGTGACGCAGCGCTGCCACTGCCAGTACGCGGCGCTTGGCGAGTCCGGCGAGAGTCGCGATGGCGAGGTCAGATTGCATGGGTAAAACGTAATCTAATCGACTCGGCAACCCGCGTGTTGCAAAAAAAGGTGCCGTGGCTGCGATCGTGCATGCGGACCGCGTGGCCATGACGCCCGACATCGGTTCGCGCGCCGACGTTCTCGCCCGGCGCTCCGCAAGACTACAATAGGGCGGCGCCAAGCGCGCACGGCGGCTGGACACTGCACATCCTGTCCATGTAGTCTGTTTCGACTATCACCGACCCCAGGAAAGAACAGAGGAATGGCCGAGGCGCAGATCAAGGTGCTGCCAAAAAAAGCGAGCGACACGGTCATGCTGGTCGACGATCAGCCGACCAGCCGCGCGATTCTCGAGCAGGTCGTGCGCAGCCTGGACGAGCGCATCCAGGTGAGCGCGTTCGCGCGCCCGGTCGATGGGCTGGTTTGGGCAACGCGGCATGTCGCGGACCTCGTGCTGATTGACTACCAGATGCCCGACATGGACGGCATCGAGTTCGTCAAGCGCCTGCATGCGCTGCCGGGCTACGAGAACGTGCCCATCCTCATGGTGACGGTGCACGACGCGCGCGACGTGCGCTATGCGGCGCTCGACGCCGGCATTGCCGACCTGCTGTCCAAGCCGGTGGACGTGCGAGAGTGCATGGCGCGCTGCCGCAACCTGCTCACCCTGCGCCGCCAGCAATTCGCGCTCGAGGATCGGCAGCGCCTGCTCGAGGAGATGGTGCAGCAATCCGCGCGCGAGGCGCACGCCCGTGCGCTCGAGAAGGAAACCCTGATGCAGCTCGCCCGCGGCGCGGACGCCCGTAACGAGTCGGGACAGGGTTACGGGGTCGCGCGCATGCCGCGCGTCATGCGCGCGTTCATCTCCACCAGACCCATCGGCCAGTTCCGCCCGCGGCGCAAGATCGCGGGACGCAGGGCGGGCTGAGCATTCGCCGGCCCGCCGGCCGCCGGCGGTGTCGTGCGGGCGAGCCGTTGCGCCGCGGCGCGCCAGGCATACACTTTCGCCATGTCCGGGCCCGCTGATCAGGACGCAGCCTTCATCTGGCCGACCGTCCGCCGCGTCGACGCGCGCGAACCCTGGCGCTGGCTGCGCCAGGGCTGGCGCGACCTGCGCGCGTCACCCGCGCCCGGCCTGTTCTATGGCGCTGTGCTCACCGTGCTGGTGGCCTGGAAGGCCAACTTTCCGTCAATCGGCTTCTACGCGTTGATCCTCACGCTGTCGCTCGCCGTCTGGATCCGGGTCTCGGTGGTGTCGCTGCCGATGCTGCTCGACCGCGACGAGATGGACGTCGTCTCGGCAATGATCGTCAGCTTCAACGTGCTGCGCAGCAATTTCCGTCCGATGCTGGTCTGGGGCGCGATCATCGTTGCGCTCACCGGCCTCGGGTTCGCCTCGCTCTACCTCGGGCTGATCGCCGCCCTGCCGGTGATCGGGCACGCGAGCTGGCATGCCTATCGCGACACGGTGGCGCCTGCGGAGGACGCCGGCTAACGCGCGAGCTGCGTGTGCCGCAGGAAGGCCTCGACCTCGCCCCACAGCCCGGGCGTCTCGACCTCGGCGAACTCGTAGCGTGCCCGGAGCACGGGCTTGGCGATGCCGAGCAGCGCGCCGAGATCGTGCGGCGTGCCGCTGACGACGAGCTCGGCGCGGCTCGCCTCGATGGTCGCCGCGAGCGCCGCGCGCTCGGACGCGGAATAGCCGATCGCCGGCAGCACCGGGCCGATCTGCGGGTAGCGTGCATAGAGCGCGGCGATCTCGGGCGCGGCACTGGCACGCGGGTCGACGATGTCGGCGCCCGCGCGCAGCGCCGCTGCATAGCCCGCGCCGTGGGCCATGCCGCCGTGGGTCGTCGTCGGGCCGTCCTCGACGACGATCACGCGCCGGCCGCGCACCGCGGCCGCGTCGTCGAGCGTGACCGGCGATGCGCCGCGCACGCGGCGTGCCTGCGGGTTGATTCGTCGTACCGCGGCTTCGACGCGCGTCACGTCGGCGCGCGGCGCCGCGTCGCTCTTCGCGATCACCACGACGTCGGCCATGCGCAGCACCGCCTCGCCGGGATGGTGGGTTGCTTCCTGGCCGGGGCGCAGCGCGTCGGCGAGCACGATGTGCAGGTCGGGACGGACGAACGGAAAGTCATTGTTGCCGCCGTCCCACAGGATCAGGTCCGCGTCCTGCGCAGCGGCGTCGAGCACGCGGCGTGTGTCGATCCCGGCGTACACGACGGTGCCGAGGGCGAGGTGCGGTTCGTACTCCTCGCGTTCCTCGATGGTGCAGTGTGCGGCGTCGAGATCCGCAGGCGCGGCGAAGCGCTGCGCGGCCTGTTGCGCGAGATCCCCGTAGGGCATCGGATGACGCACGACCGCGACCCGCAGGCCGCGGCCGCGCAGCCGGCGCGACAGATAGCGCGCGGTCTGCGACTTGCCGCAGCCGGTACGCACCGCGGAAACCGCGATCACCGGCAGACGCGCAGCGAGCATGGTGCGATGCGGCCCGAGCAGCGAGAAGTCGGCGCCGGCCGCGAGTGCGCGCGAGGCGACGTGCATGACCTCCGCGTGCGTCACGTCGCTGTAGGCAAACACCACGTCGTCGATCCGTTCGTCGGCCAGCAGCGCATCGAGCGCCGCCTCGGCGACGATCGGGATGCCGACTGGGTACTGCGCGCCGGCGAGCGTCGCCGGATAGCGGCGCTCGGCGATTCCCGGGATCTGCGCCGCCGTGAAGGCGACGACTTCGGTCGCGCGATCGTCGCGATAAACCACGTTGAAATTGTGAAAATCGCGGCCCGCGGCACCCAGAATCACGATGCGGCGGCGGGGGTCGGTCGTGGGCGATGGCATCGGATCTCGGCGCGGGGAGCGCTGCGCACCACAATCTCGCGTCGATCAGCCTGCGTCGAGTTGACCGAGATCAACCAGTCCGGCCCCGTGACGTGTGAAACATTGCCTTAGGTGCGCTGAAATGTCCGAGCTGAGACAAGATCCGATCACGCACGACTGGGTGATCATCAACCCCGAACGCGCCAAGCGGCCGCACGACGGCGACGGCGGCGAGTGCCCCTTCTGCCCGGGCAACGAAGCGCTGATGCCCGAGGAGACCGACCGCATCGACGACCCGCAGGGCCGCTGGATCGTGCGCGCGGCGCCCAACCGCTTTCCGACCCTCGACGTCGAGCGCCGTGCGGCGGTGCGTTATTCGGAGGTCGCCGAGGGCTGGCGGCGCCTGCCGGCCTACGGCCAGCACGAGGTGATCGTCGAATCGCCTCTGCACGACGCGACGCTCGCGACGCTGCCGGTCGAGCGCCTGCGCGACGTGCTCGAGATCTACGTGCGGCGCTTTCGCGTGCTCGCCGCGCTGACCGGCGTCGCGCGCCACGTCGTGCTGTTCAAGAACCAGGGCCGACGCGCCGGCACCAGCCTGTCGCACCCCCACGCGCAGATCGTCGCCACGCCGGTGGTCTCGCCCGAAGTGCGCATGCGCACGCAGGAAGAGGTCGCGATTTTCGACAGCACCGGGCACTGCGCCATGTGCCATGTGGCTGGACGCGAGCTGGGCGGTGGCGAGCGCGTCGTGCATCGCAGCACGCACTTCGTGACGCTCGCACCGTACGCCTCGCGCGTACCCTGGCAGATCCAGATCGTGCCGCTGCGCCACGCGCCGACCTTTGCGGAGGTGAAATCGGTCGAGCTCGACGATCTCGCGCCGCACCTGCACGCGGTGCTCGCTGCGCTGCACGCCGCGCTGGGAGATCCGCACTACAACCTCATCGTCATGACGCCGCCGCTCGACCAGGTGCACCGCTTGGCCAACCACTGGTTCATCGACGTCCAGCCGCGGATCACGCTGCGCGCGGGGTTCGAGCTCGGCTCGCGTATCGTGGTCAACGTGCAGACGCCCGAAGCGGCAGCGCGGGCGCTGCGCGCGCAGCTGCCGCAGACCTGACATGCGGCTGCGCAGGCCGGTTCGCGACAGGCAAGGCGGCTAGATGCTGCACACGGTCGACACCGGCGTGCGCTCGATCCAGACCTACCGCGGCGTGGTCCCGGACGAGATTCTGGACAGCCTGATCGAAGCGGCCGAGCCGCTGCGCGGTGCACGCGTGGTGCAGGTCAACGCGACGGCCTATGGCGGTGGCGTGTCCGAGCTGCTGAACGCGGCGGTGCCGCTGTGGAACGGCCTCGGCGTGGTGACCGACTGGAAGCTGATCGCCGGCGACGAAGCGTTCTTCCGGGTGACGAAAAAGATCCACAATGCCCTGCAGGGCGCTGCCGAGACGTTGTCGGCGGCAGAGCGCGAGCTCTACCTCGCCAATGCCGAGAAGAACGCCAGGGCGTTCGAGGAGCGTTACGACTACGTCGTGATCCACGATCCACAGCCCGCGGGCCTGCTCGCCTGCGGCGGCCGCAACGGCGCGCGCTGGGTCTGGCGCTGCCATATCGACACGGGACAACCGAGCGCCGAGGTCTGGCAGTTCCTGCGCGGCCTGCTCGAAGGCTACGACGCGGCCGTGTTCACCATGCGCGAGTTCGTGCCGCCGGACCTGCCGATCGCAAACGTGCAGATCGTCCCGCCGGCGATCGATCCGCTGTCGCCGAAGAACCTCGACCTGCCACGCCACCTCGCGCACCAGATCCTGGCCTGGATCGGAATCGATTTCGAGCACCCGCTGGTGACGCAGATCTCGCGCTTCGACCGCTGGAAGGATCCGCTCGGGGTGATCGAGGCCTGCCGCATCGCGCGCGAGTCGGTGCCGAACCTGCAGCTCGCGCTGGTCGGCAGCATGGCGCTCGACGATCCGGAGGGCTCCGAGATGTACCACCGCGTGTGCGCGGCGGCGCGGGACGATCCGTTGATCCACGTGTTCACCAATCTGACCGGCGTTTCGAACGTCGAGGTCAACGCCTTCCAGCGGCTCTCCGACGTGGTGGTACAGAAATCGCTCCGCGAGGGCTTCGGCCTAGTCGTGTCGGAGGCGCTGTGGAAGGGCACGCCGGTGGTCGCCGGCCGCGCGGGCGGCATCCCGCTGCAGATGGCCGACGGCACGGGCGGCGTGCTGGTCGACTCGGTCGCCGAATGCGGCGCCGCCATCGTGCGCCTGCTCGAGGACCCGGATGCTGCGCGCGCGCTCGGCGCATCGGGACGCGAGCGCGTGCGGCAGCGCTTCCTGCTGCCGCGGCTGCTGCTCGATATTGCCAAGCTCCTGAACACGCTCGGTCGTGCGGGCGCGCGGCCCGCCGCACCGGCGGCGCCACGCGACCCGGTCTGTGGCATGACGGTGACGCACGGCGAGCTGAAGCTCGCGCACGGCGGGCAGATTCTTCACTTCTGCTCGGAGGCGTGCCGCCGGCGCTTCCGCAAGAATCCGACGCGCTTTCTCGTCGGCGACGCGACGCGTTGATCCGGGGCGAGGGCGTCAGACCCGGGCGCCGGGCGGGCGTTGCTCCCCGGCACGGCGCATCAGGCGCTGCCAGATCCAGCCCCCCGGCCGATCGATCCCGCTCAGCACGTAGTCGCGGACGTTGACATTGCGCAGCGTCTGCAGCTGCGCACGGCGTGCGGCGGGCTTGCCGGCGAACAGCAGCGCGTCGCCGGGCGCGAGCGCGATCTCGTCCGCCGGCAGCAGCGTGGCCTTGTCGGTGTGCATCAGGAACAGCGCCTCGCAGGCGAGCTGCGCCGCGCGATCGCCCGGGTCGCGACGCAGCTCGCCGACGCGGATCGTCGCGCCCTCGAGGATCAGCGCGCGGTGCAGCGCCAGAGCGCCCGAGGCGGTCATCGCGACGCTCCAGATCTCGGGCGTGGCCTCGCCGAGCGATGCCTGCAGGCGCGCGACCAGCGCGTCGGCCCACGCTTCGCCCTGCTCGCGCGCGAGCCGCAGGAAGCGCGCAAGCAGCGGCGTGTGGATGCGCGCCAGGCACTCGTGCGCGACGATCTCGCTCGAGACCATGGTGATGTCCGCGTCGAAGGCATCGAACAGCGGATGGTTGGCCTGCAGGTTCTGGCGTACCACGGTGAACAGCCCGCGATTGATCTGGCGCGCGGTGACGACGACCGACAGGTTGGTCACGTCGTCGTCGGTCCCGGCGACGATGCCGACCGAGCGCTCGATTCCCGCGGCGCGCAGCGGCGCTGCCTCGGTGCCGACGCCGTGTACCGCGTTGAGCCCGTCTTCGGGCTCGGCGGTCGGGTCGATGATCGCGACCTCGAGGCCGTGCTTGCGCAGGGCGCGTACGCATTCGCGCCCGAAGCGGCCGTAGCCGACGACCACCCAGTGGCCGTGCGGCGGCGCGGTCTCGGGACGCAGCGCCCAGCCCGGCATGCCCGTCAGCCAGCGCAGCAGCTGGGACGAGCCCGGCGAGGCGACGGCGAGCGCAAGGTAGCGCCCGAAGGTCGCGAACGGATTGATGATGTGGTCGGTGTCGAACGAGGCCAGGTTGGCCGCGGTTTCGCGGCTCATCGCCCGCGCGAGCACGGGGACTTTCGGATTGAGCAGGCGCACCGCCATGGCCACCGCCAGGTTGGCCTGATCGTCGTTGGTCAGCGCGATCACGCCGCGGCAGTAGCGGTGGGTCAGCCCGGCGGCGATCAGGTTGGCCGGCAGCTTGGCATCCGCGGTGAGCGCGGGCGCGGCCTGGGCGAGGTCGAGCAGGTCGAGCTCCTGCACGCGGGTCGCGTCGATGTCGAGGACCACGAAGCCGAACCCAAGTTCGTCGAGCGCGCGGCCGACGAGCGACCCGGTCTCGCCGAAGCCGCAGATCAGGTAGAACGGCTCGCCCAGCGCGCGCACCCGGCGCGCGAAGCGGGTCGCGACCAGCGCGGCGCGAAACGCGCCGTCCTGCGCGAGCGCGATCAGTCGTGCAACGAAAAACGCCCAGCCGAATACCGAGGAGAAGATCATCGCCGTCGCCCACAGCCGCTGGGTGTCGGTGTACGGCTGCGGGATCTCGCCGAATCCGGTGGTGCTCGCCGTATACGCCATGAAGTACAGCGCCTGCAGGATGGTCATGTGCCAGGGCTGGCCATGTGCGTCGACCCCGGGGATCAGCACGAAACCGACGATGCCGATCGCGAACACCGCAACCACGTAGATCAGCGGCGCGCGCAGCCGCCGCAGGGCGAGGAACAGGATGCTGCTCGACATCGCCCGGGCGCTCAGCGGCGCTGCATCGTCGTCTCGACGATCAGGATGATGACCGACACGATGTTGGCGAGCAGTGCGCCGGCCGACAGCGACACGATGCTGACGATCGTGTCCTCGGACAGCGGCCCCGGCGGTGCGAAGAACCACACCAGCGCCGCCGCGGCGAGCTGCAGCACGGCCACCAGGCTGGTCGCGAGGTGCACGGCGCCGATCTGCGTGCGGTCGCCGAACTTGAGCGCCGTGGCTATCACGTTCACGACGAACGCGGCAAAGAACTCCCACAGGTGGTGCTGGCCGGGATCGGTCGGATCGCCGTATACAAAGCCGAAATTGAGGGTCGCGGCCAGTACGATGACGAAGCCGAAGATGACTTTTTCGAGGTTCATGCAGGGACCCGCTCGTGGCGTGGGTAGCTGTCTTATGCCACACGAGCGTCTGCGAGGCCAACCCGGGGAATACCCGGTGGCCGCTCGAGCGACGGCGTCGATCAGCCGCTGGGCTGCAACGCGGACGCCGCGCTGGCCGCGGCCCGGTGAGTCGACTCGACCCAGCGCCTCGCCCGCTGGGCGTCGGCGATCCGGGTGAGCTTGCCCCA
>Ga0210067_1000056_pt1 | contig 13992 bp, 19 predicted proteins | sample RushMan_ThreeSqB_2_FD_185559 | JGI IMG/M metagenome (GOLD analysis project Ga0210067, IMG submission 185559) | Wetland microbial communities from San Francisco Bay, California, USA, that impact long-term carbon sequestration - RushMan_ThreeSqB_D2... | ecosystem: Environmental > Aquatic > Marine... | reverse complement strand
GAAAACGAAATTAGCCATGGGTGTCTCCTTCAGTCACTGCGTGGTGTCTGCGTCGCTCTCAACGTGCGTCGCGACGCTTCGAACGGCTCCTTAGCCTCGAGCGCTGCCGTCTCGTACTTGTCGAGCGCGCCGCTCAAGACTTCGTTGAGCGTCATCCGCTCGCGGGCGCTCGAGCGGTAGAAGCAGCCGACCTGCAGCGCCGTGCGCAACCCGACCTCGCGCCCGATCTGCTCGCGCGAGCCGAGCCCGGCGGCCTCGAGCTCGAGCACGCGCGTATAGAGGTCGCGCCGCCCGTGGTCGGGACGGCTGCCGAGCTCGGCGCGCCAGTCGCCTTGGAGCTTCGAGAGCCGTCGATCGAGCTCGTCGCTGGTGACGATCGTGCCCACGGTGCGATCGGCAAGGCGTGAGCCTGCGTGAAGCGCGAGCGTCGCGAAGCTCGAGCCGAGGGCGACGGCCGCTGCTCCGGCCACCATCGCAAGGTGCCGGCGCACGAAACCCTGGCTTGGACGATCGCCGCTCACCGCCACACCATCCACGCCGCGCGCGCGGCGATCACCACGAGCGAGAGGGCGGCGATCCAAGACGGCCAGCGCGGCGGCCGGAGCGAAACCGCTCGCCGCACGTCGTCGCGCGTGGCTTCGCTCGCGGTGAGAGCGCGCTCGACCAACCCGCGCAGCCCAAGGTCGGTGGGGTTGCGAGCATCGCCGAGCAAGCACGTCAGCGCGCGGTCGGCCTTCTCCTCGACGTGCTCGAGCGCGCGCACCACCTCGGCGATCGTCGGCTCGGGCCCGACCGACATGCGGCCCGGCCTCGGCTCGCCGGGCGCTGGCTCGGTGTCGGCGCGCTCGATCCGCTCGAGCCGCTCGAGCTCGTGGCGCAGCTGCTCGATTCGTCGGGAGCGGTCGGTCATCCCGTGATCCTCCGTCGTGCTCCGGGCAGGCCCGGCATGGTTTCGCGGTCGAACACGTCGGGCGCCGGCGCCGGCGACGCGTGATGAGCTGCTCGGGGCGACGCGTCCACGCCGGCGCCGGGCGACGCGTCGCTGCGGGCCCGAGCCGACGCGTCGCCCGGGATCGGGGGAGGGACGGCGCGGCGATGCTGCAGGCCGAGCTCGCGGCGCGCATCATCGAGCCCGTGGGCGTAACCGTCGCGTAGACAGCGCAGCCGGTCGGTCGCGGCCCGGGCGCGCTCCTCGCGCAGCACGGCGAGCAGCGCTGTCTCGAGCGCGAGCTGCGCGGCGACCGGCAGCTCTGCGACACCGAACGCCTCGCGAACGTGATACTCGACGATCGAGAGCTGAGCGGTGATGAGAACACGATCGGACATTCGATGCTCGCTGACTCCACCGCTCACGCAATCGGCAGCTTCGTGCGCCAACGCACATAGGACTTCACGATCGCGTCCCGACCATCGTCCGGGGCGTCCACATGAAACAGCATCGCCAGCGCACCGCCGGCATTGCCGTCGCCACCGATCACCTGTGTAGTCATCGCCTTCAGGGTGTCGGCACCAGTTACGCTTGGCGACGCGAGCACGCCATCGATCTCGAAGCGCGCGCCAGTCGCAAGCGGTCGCAGGCTGAGCAGGTGCCAACTGCTGTCGAAGGGCGGCGATGTGGTCGCCGAGACGAACTGATCGCCTCCGGTGAAGCCCGCTCCGACAGCGAATGAGCCAGCGCCATTGTAGAACTCGAGCCCGTAGCTCGCTCCGCTCCTCGCCCACAGCACGGAGCGACCGGACGTGCCGCCGATCTGCACGACGGCGTAAATCCCGACGCGGCTGCCCGCCGGATTCGAGATCGTCGCTGCAAGAAAGCGATCAACGTCCTGAAACGCCGTGTATGGGATGTCGCCAGGGCCGCCCGAAGCATGGTGCTCAGGCTGCGCGAGCGGGTCTGCCTGCGTGGCAGGCACACCGCTGATTCGATCGACCAGAGAGACGACGTTCGAACCGTTGAGCGTGAGCAGCGGTCCGGCGGCCGCTGGAACCTCCCACCAATAGCCAATGGCCGAGCGAATCGCCCACAGATTGGCGCGCGAGCCATGCACCAGGCCGGAATCGCCGACGCTCACCCTGAGGCCTGCGTCGCAAAGGGCCGTCGAGAAATGCTGAGCGTGGTAAGGCCGTTGAGCTCAACGACTTCATACCAGATCCACAGCAGGTCGTTCGCTGGCACGGTGATACTCGGCGGCTGGTCAACGGCTCCGTCGAAGTCGTCGTCTGAAAACTCCATGCGATCGACGAACTCTGCGTCGGGACTCACCGTGATCGTGCGCGCCGTTCCGTCCACCTCGATCACGACGTAACCACCATGCCCATCGACGCAGCCGGTGAACACAAGCTGCGCCGTTTGATTGGCCTCGCCCACCACTAGGTGGCGATCGGCAATGCGCGTGTCCACGCTCATCAGTGAAGCAAACGTGATCTCATCCTTGCCGCGGACGATCGGCCCGCCGAACAGCTCGGCCACGTCCAACGACACATCGGTGCGCCCCGTGCCCGTGTTGTCGGTGCCCTTGAGCGGAGCCAGCAAGTTGATCTTGCTCCGCGAGACGAGCTCGACGCCGGCGCTGAACCACCGGCCCGGGCTAAACAAGCTGTCGAGGAAGGACATCGCATCACCTCACAGCTCAGAGAGACGGACGATGATCATCGAGCCCTTGTCAGCGCCGATGGTGGCGCCCGCGTTGACTCCGTTCCTCAACTCAATCTTCTCGGTCGCGGGGTCTGCGATCTCGAGCAGAGTCGTTAGGTGTACCGGGATGTCCTGGCTGTTGGTGCCAGAGGGCCGAGAGCCGATTCCAGCGGTGATGATGTTGCCGCCGAGATAGAGCCCGATGAAAACGATCGTTGGATCGTTCGTGTCAGTGTCAGTCACGAGCGCAGACACCATCACCAGGTAGCGCCCGGGAGCTGGCACGGTGACCGCGTTGGCGGCGTGCGAGAAGCCCGTCGAGGCGACCTGTGTCGTGAGCGTGTAGTTGCCGCCGGCTGCGAGATCCGACGAGGCGACGTTGTACGCGGCATTGCGGCCGCGGCGCATGAGCGCGTTCGTTCGGTTCGCGAGCGCTTGAAGTGGAGCTTCGACGCTCTCGGCCGTGCGCGCGTCACCGCCTTCAGGCACGGTCACGGTAGCGGTGAAGGCATCGGCTTCGGTTAGCACCTTGGACATTGCACGCCTCTCAAACGCGGATCGTCACCGCGGTTGTGGTTTCGTCGTTCCATGCGCCGCCGTCGTTCCAGATGCCCGGCGGGTAGTCCCAGAGCTCCGCGTCTGCGGGTGCGAGCACGAGATGCCCGCGCGCGTGCTGCGCGTTCCATTCGCGGGGGATCGCGCGCAGCTCGGCGACTTCGTCTGCGTCGAAGCCGTCCAGATCCCACACGCCGCCGTCGCTCCACACGCCGGCGTCATCCCACGCGCCATCGAGCACCACGGCGCCGGGCCAGCTGTAGATCAGCCACCAGCGCGCCCAGTGCGCAGAATCGCTGTCAGGCGTCCACGCAGCCTCGCCGCGTAGCACGTTGCCGGCCGTGTCCATCGAGTAGCGCCGGGCGACATGCGTCGCATCCGCGGTGGCGCTCCACACGCCGCCGTCGTTCCAGATGCCCGGCGGGCTGTCCCACAACAGCGCGGTGCCGAGCAGTGCCGACGGGTAGTAGAGCAGCTCGATCGCGAAGGGCGCGTCAGCGAAGTGCGCGTGCAGCTGCGCGAGTAGGGCGTAGGGTCCGCCGCGGCGCTGATGGTCCGCGAGCCATCGGATCAGCCTCGGCGCATAGACCGCGTCGGACTCGTTGCGCCCGCGTCGGATACGACGCTCGCGGCCGATGTGTGGCAGCGACTCCGCGGAGTAGTAGCCCGGGAATCGCATCTTGAGGCCGGCCGTCAACGCGTCGGCGAAGCCGTCGATCAGCACGCCGATCGAGTAGAGGACCTTTTCGGCCGTGCCCTGCCGCAGCCATGGCGGGCACTTCTCTCGGAGCGTGTCTCGGAACGTGGTCAGCGGCATGACTCGTTAGAAGCCCTCCGCGGGCGTGACTTGGTGGATCGTCCCCGTCACGGTGCCGAGCGCACCGACCTCGTTGAACGCGAGCTCGGGATCGGTCGCGGGCGATGTGACGTTGACGCGGAAGATCGCAGGCACCGTCGCGCCGATGACGGCTGCGATCGCGCTGCGGTAGATGCGGCCGGTGTCAGGGTCCACGATGTTGCCGCCGATCGGCTGGGTGCGAACGAAGTCCGCGAGCTTGGCGCCAACCGCGGTGGATAACTGCGCGTCGGTGAGCCCCGAGCTGTTGTAGGCCCAGAGCTCATAGGCCACGTTGATCACCTTCACGGCCGCGCTCTCGGTCACCGCGGTGACAGCGAGCGGAGCGGCGATCTGCTGGATCGCTTCGTCCACAATCCCGAGGTCACTCGCGGGATCACTCACGCTGCCGAGCACCGCGCCGGTCGCACTCGCAACGTACGTGGTGACTCCGCCCGCGCCGTCGTTGCGGGAACGCACGCGAGTCACGCCGACGTTGCCGCCGTCCGCACGCGTCGCGTTGCGCGCCGCGAAGGCGTAGGCGTCCCAAGGCCCGTTGGGCGACAGCGATCCGAGCTTTTCACCGCAGCGCGTGCGGAGGTCAGGATCGGTTTCGTCGTCGTGGCCGACAACGGCGAGCGCGTTGCTGCAGGTTACGCCGAGCAGCGGCGTCTCGAGCGTGGTGATCGCGCCGGCGAGCGAGGTGCTCGCCGATCCGGCCTCGATTGCCTGAATCGGAACGGTGAGCGTGGCGAGCGCACCGAGCGTCCAGCTCGTGGTGTTGCGGTAGCTCTTGCCCGTGTCCGGGTTGCGGAAGATCACGTCACCGGGATCTGCGGCGTAGACTCCGCCGCCGGCGTTGACGAGCGTGATCTCGCCCTTCGCGAAATCCGCCTTGTTCTTCGCGACGCCGTAGACGTAGTACGCGACGACCTCGAGCCACTCTTCTTCAGCGAAGTACAGGAACCCGCTCTTGGCGATCGCGGCCTGCAGGCGCGAGAAAGCCGAGAGCACGAGCGCAGCGGCCGCGAGCATGGTGCGCACGACGGCGCCGGGCTTCCACGTGGTGACGTCGACCCCGACGATCGCGAGGACTTCGTAGACCTTCGCCGTCACCTCCTCGCGTGTGACCGGAGTAATCAGATCATCGAAGGCGAAGATCGTCACGCCGCACCGCCGATCGCTTCGATCAGGACTTGTGCCGACGTAACCGCAAGCGTGAGGGAGAACGTGCCGAGGGTTTGGTCGGCTGGCACGATGCGGAGCATTACGAGCAAGCGCGATTGCCCTTCGAGCTGCGCGCTCACGGTGGCGTCGTAAACACGATCGTCTTGGCGGACCTCGTTGCGCACCTGGCCCGAGATCTGCTCGAGCTCGCTGACCGGGATCCCGCGGTTCCAAATGCCGCGCAGGTCGTAACCGTAGTCGGGATCGTCGGGTAGCCCACCACGCGGCGTCTGCAGCCGCCGCAAGAGCGCTTCGCCGATGCCGTGCGGCGTGAACGCATCGACCTCGGCGAGATCGGGCGTGATGTCCAACACGCACGAGAGGTCGACGCCATAGCCCAGCGGTGCACTGGGCGTGGGGACGAGCCGTTGCAGCTCCGCGAGCTGTTCGTCGATAGCGTCGGTCACAAGGGTCATGACGTCCTGAACACGGCCTGCGCCGCGGCCCAGCTGGCTGCGACGGTGGTTGCGAGCACGAGCGCGAACGTGTTCGCCGGTGCGCCGGGCAAGTCCTCGTTGAGCGCCGTTTGCAGCTCGGCGCCAAAGCTCCCCGTGGGCCCCTCGAAGGCGTACAGCGACAACGAGGCCGACGGGATTGAGAGCGCTGCAGCCGCTTCGATCGTGGCGAGCTGCACGCCGAGCTCGGCGATCAGCGAGGCGATCGCGGTGATCTCGAGCGTGACCGTGGGGCCGGACACGGCAGCTTGCAGGCTCGCCACGGTCGCGAGCGCGGCGCTGATCGTGCCCGTGAGGTCCGGCGGCGCGATGGTGAGCGCGGCGCTCACCTGGGCGAGCCCGGCGAGCTTCGCCTGCAGCTCCGGCAGCGCGAAGCCGATCGCGGCCTGCAGCGACGCGTGGAACGTCGCGAGCAGCGGCACCGCTGCACCGATCGACAGCTCGCCGAGGCGCGCGACGCTCATGCCTTCACCTTCGGGCTGCCGGTGCTGATCGCGCCGAACAGCGGCTTGGCGAGCGGCCCGACGTCGAGCGGATTGGTGGTGAACGAGCACAGATACGGCACGCCGGGCAACAGACCGCCCGCCGGCGAGAGCGGCGCGCCGGTGAGAATCACCGAGCAGCCCACGCCGCCGCTCTGCACCAAGTCCCCTTGACGCGCGGCGCGCTGCCCGCTGCCGCACAGCGTGAGTGAGTCGGGCACATGGCCGGTGCCGTCCTTGCCCGCGAAGCCGGTGACGATCGGCTGCGCGCGGTCGCCTTCGACGAACTCGACGAACACATGCGCGCCGGCGGCGAGCTCGGCGTGCGCGCCAGCGACGCCGGGCACCATCGACACCGGCAGCAGGTCCGGAAGGCCTGGGCGCGTGCTCACAGCCTGCAGCTCGACGCGGTCTACCGACCTGCGCACAACGCGATAGCGATACTTGCCGAACAGCCGCGAGCGCACCACATGCTCGACGATCGACGTGAGCAGCTCGGCGAGCTGCCCGCGCGTGGTGTCGTCGCCGCCGCACCAAGCGAGCAAGCGCACCTCGCTAGGCGTCGCGACGAGCTCGAGGCTACGGACTACGCGCGGCGCGTCGAGCCGATCGGTCAGCACGCCACCGATCGGGATCTTGCTCGCGTCATCGACAGCGAGCGTGGCTTGCCGCGACATGCCGTCATACGCGAGCACGCTGTAGGTCGCGGGATCGAGCGGCACGCTCGGACGGGGCCCAACCTGCGTGACGCCGGCGTAGTCGACCCACCACGTTGCGCCGCCGGCCGCGGCCTCGAGCACGGTGGACGCTGGCCCGCGCTGGCGCACGTAGTCCACGCCGACGCGCTCGGCGGTAGGCACGAAGTTTCCGAGCTGCTCGCCAGCCTCGCGCGCGGCGTCCTGCGCGATGTGCAGGGCCTTCACGCGCGCGTCGTTGTGATAGTTCTTCGGCGCGAGCTCGGTCGCCCATCCGCCGGCGCCGGCGACCACGCGGCACGTTCGCTTTTCCCCGAACGCTCCCGAGGCCGAAGCATCGACCGTGCCCGACAGCACGAGCCCGGCGACTTTGAGCGTCACGCGGCCGGAGAGCTCGGGCGCCTGTTCAAGCTCGAGCTCTGCATGCCATGCGCCCAGGTTCGGCACGTACACGCGCGCGTGGGTCACGGTATGGCCGTTGACGGTGGCGAGCGGATCGCTCATTGCGCGGCGAGCTCCTGCAGCTGCCCGGTCAAGCGCTCGATCTTCTGATCGTACGGATCGACCGGCGTTGCCTGCGCCGCTTCGGGCTTCGCAAGCGCTACGACGGGCCGGCGGTACTGCAAGCACTTGATGTCGACCTGCCACACGCCGTCTTCCACTTCCTCGGGCGCGGACAGATCCTCGACGACGAGCTTGGTCACCTCGAGCATTTCGAGCAGCGGGTGCCAGCAATCGAGCGCGCGCGGCCGCTGCCCCGCGGGCGGGCGCGCGACAAGCGGCAAGAACTCGTGCCACGCCTCCCACTCGTCGAGCTCGTGCAGCTTGATTTGGATCGTGAAGCGAGCGAGGCCGATGCCGCGGAACACCACGATCGCTCCGCTGAGGCCGTAGCCGTTCCGCACGTCCCAGCGACGCGGCGAGTTGAGCCCCAAGATCTTGGCGATGCCCGGCGTGCGCTGTCCGGCCAGCATGACGTAGTCGATCGGCGCTTGGAGGGGGTTCCAGGCCATCAGCCGATCCCTTCCGGTACCGGCGCGCCCAGCTCGCGCATCACGCCTTCGAGCGCGCGCTCGAGCGCCGCCTTGACGTCGAGCGCGAGCTGCTCGGGGCGCTCACTGCTCGAGTGCACGTGCAGCTCGCCGATCGTCACGGAGCTGTTCGCCTGCACGTTGCGGCCACCAGGCGAGGCGATCACGGGCGGCGCCGCCGGAGCTCGGCGAGCGGGCGCCTCGTTGGCCTCGGCCGGCAGCTCGAGCGCTCGGAACGCCGCTTGCGACGGCATCGCCGCTCGCACGTCCACGAGCTCGCGCACCGCGCGGCGCGCTTCCGGCTGTCGCTGCCGCACACCCATCGCCACGCCGCCCGAGAGGTGCCCGCCAGCGACCGCGAACACCTTCGACGGCGAGGCGATGCCCAGCGCGCTGCGGAAGGCCTTGATCGCGGTTTGGCCCAGGCCTTCCACGGTCGCCTTGAGCTTGCCGACCGTCGACTTGATGCCGCCGATCAGCCCATCCACGAGCGAGCGGCCGAGCTGCGCCCAATCGGTCGAGCGCCAGCCCGCGGCGAGTTTCTTGCCCACGCCGATCAGCGCTTGCACGCTCGTGTAGGCCAGGCGAAACGGCGTTGAGATCACCACCGCAGCGCCGCCAACGGCGGCGAACACCACCCCAAGCGCACCCGCGAGCACGGCCGCCGCGCCCGCAGCGATCACCAAACCGCCGACGAGCAGCGCAACGGCAGCTTGCCCAGCTCTCACGGCGAGCGCCGCCGCGTCGAAGCTCTTGGGGAGTGCGACGCCGAACGTGTCCCGGATCCAGTTGCGCGCGCGCAACACGACGATCCCCGTTTCGAGCAGTCCGATCGTAAGCCCCTGAAAGAAGCGCTTCACGATCAAGCCCACGGGCCCGACCGAATCGATCAGCGGCTGAAACATCGTCTCGAGCAGCGCCTTGAGCGCGCGCCCCGTCGCCGCGTTCAGACTGAACATCTCGGTCACCTGCCGCAGCGCGCGCAGGAAGGGCTCGAGCTTGAGGCCCGAGAACAGCATCGCGAACGACTCGCGCAGCTTCGCGGCCTGCACGTCGAGCGAGAGCAGCTGGCGCGCCGCGATGCCCCCGAGCCGCGCCTTGACGTCATCGGCCAGCGCCTTCACCGAGCGGCCGCTCAGCGCGGCGCCGGCGGCCCAGCCCGCGAACATGCGAGCCTGCGCGTCGCCCTGCGTCGTAGCCTTGATCGCGACGGCCTCGAGCGCGTTGGCCAGGTTCTGACCGCGGAGGTGCATGCGGTATAGCTGCTGTGCGTAGCCCGCGACCTGCTCGCGCCCGAGCGCCGTCGAGCCTGACACGCGATCGATCGCGGACTGCAGCTCGGTCGCGCTTCCGGCGGCGATGCCCCACCAGTTGCGCAACTTGGTGAGGCCTTCGAGGCGCAAGAGCTCCGAGCGGCGCGCATCGGCCTGGCCGATCGCGTAGCGCCCAAGCGCGGCGCCGGCGGCGACCGTGGCGGCGACGAGCGCCGCGAGCGCGGCGACGATCGCGGTGATGCCGAGCGCGATCGCCCCGCCGCGAAGCAGTCCGCCGAGCGCTTCGAGCTTGCCGCTCAGCGCGTTGATCGGTCCGGGCATCCCGCGCGCTTGCGCGAGCAGCTCGCCGAACGCCGAGCGCGTTCCGCCCGCGCCCTTTGCCGCCCGCCTGAACGTGCCGCCGAGCGAGAGGTACGACCCCTGCGCGTCAGCGATCGCCTGCTTCTTTGCGAGGATGCGGTCGCGCAGCTCGCGAAACTGCTTGATGTTCACCGAGGCGCCGCCCTGCAGGTTGCGCATCGCGCCTTGCAGCGCCGCCAGCTCTTGCTTGTCCCCCTGGATCTGCTTGCGCAGCGCTTCCAGCGCCTGCGCTGCAGACGTCGCCGCGCCCGAGGTTTCGTCCTCGAGGTTGATCGCGAAGCTGGCTTGTGCGTCTGTGGATGCCACCTTGCCCCGTCACTTCACAAGAGCTGATCGAATCGTTGCGAGCGCGCGATCCGCGCCGGACGTCGCACGCTCGAGCGCCGCCAGCTTCTGCCACAGCAACAGCGAGCCGGTGTAGGCGCGAATGAACGCGGGCTCGGTGTCGGTGCGGCCTTCGAATGCCGCGAGCACGCATTCCGCAGCTACGCCGTCGTCGTGCTGCGCTTGTGCCCGCAGCTTGACTATTTTCCCGCCACCTCCTTTGCGCCGGCGCCGGCGAGCTTCGCCATCAACTCTCCGCACACCACGAGAGCGTGTGGCAGCTCTTGAATGAGCCGCTCGAAGGCGGAGGCGTCCGGATAGACCAAGCAGCTCCGAACGATCTTTTCGAGCTCGTCCATGTCGAAGTCTTCGGGCTTGGTCTCTTGAAACTTCCGATAGAGCACGTGGTGCGGTCGCTTGAGGATCACGCGCCCGATGCGGGTATCGACGAACCCGATCTTGCCGAGTGGCCCGATCTCTCTCTTCGCGCGCTCGAGCGCCTCGGCCTCGATCACGGCGCGTTCGGCTCGCTCGACTTCGGCGGCCAAATGCGCCTGCTCGTCGGTGACACGAGCCTCGGCCTCGATCTCCGCCCTGCGCTTGCGTGCGGCCTCGAGCCGCGATTGTAGGGATTCGGTCTCTGCGCTCATGGCTACGGGCTCCCTTGTGACGAGTCGAACAGCGTCAGGCCGTTGCGCCTGATCAGCATGGCCGAGATCTCGATCTCCTCTTTGGTCGACTCGGAACCTTCCTCGAGCGATGCGCTGTTGCCGGTCCACACGCAGCGCTCGATCTCGATCGTGATCGGATCCTCGCTCGAGTCGCGCGACTCCACGTGCTGCACCACGATCTCGAACTCGACATCGCCGTAGCTGCGCCCGTCCGGCGAGCGGTCGGCGAGACGAGCGCGGAGCTCGTCGACCGAGCCGGTGTAGCCGGTCAGCTTCACCGGCTCCACCGTGTACTTGCCGCGGCTACGCGCCCGCGGCGCTTGGTGACGGCCCATGCCGTGCGTGACGACACGCTCGCGCTTGTCCGCGAAGGCGATGGCGGTAAAGCCGGTGATCTTCTCGCCATCCACTTTGCAGATGATCGAGCCCCAGGAGAACTGGTTGCCGTTGACGCGAATGCCGTCAGCCATGGTTGCGTGCTCCCTCGGGGGTTAGGCCGCCTGCACCTGCAGCGCGGGATTGAAGAATCCGACCTGGATCGCGATCTGCTCGACGTAGGCGAGCGGCGTGACGCGCGCTTCGCCGTTCATGGTCTTGGTGCTGAGCAGGTTATCGGTGCGCGACAGCGTGAATGCCACGTCACTCGCCTTGGGCTTGGCGAGCAGCACCGAGCGCATCGCCGCCCGCGCACCGGCCTCGATCTCCTGCGCCTCTTCCTCGAGAATGAATCCCGTGGTCTTGTCGACCAGCACGGGCTTATTGAGTCGGCGAATGAAGTAGAGGCGCAGCGCCGCTCGAGCGAGGTTCATCACTCGCCGATGCGGCATCAGCTGAAAGTCGCTGCCCGCGGGTGAGAACAGCAGCGGGCGATTGACGTACACGCCCTGCAGCCCTTCGATCGTGCGCAGCACGCAGAAGCGCGCATCATCGAGGCCCGGGTTGATCGCCTCGTCGTGCTCGTCGGGGTTGCCGTTGGCATCGCGGATCGCGACGGCCAGCAAGCCGACGTTCGGATCGGCGATGTTGATCTCTTCCGAGACCGAGGCGGTGAGTGCGGCGACCTCGAAAGCGATCGGGCGCTTGTAGACGCGGCCGCTGACCGAGCTTGTGAGCTTGCACGCGCCGGCGCAGAGCGAGCCGTAGACCGCTGCGTCCGACGCGAACGCTGCGGCGATCGAGGCCTGGTAGGTGGCCTCGCTCTCGCCCACCGTCGGCACGCGCGTGTTGCCGATCCAAGCGCCGAGCTTTCCTTTCGCTGCGGCGCCGAGCAGCTTGCTCTCGATCGTGTCGAAGAAAGTCGAATCGATCGGGCCGACGACGTGCACGATCTCCCAGTTGACCGAGGATGCGATCAGAGCGTCGAGCGCGGCCGCGAGCTCGGTGTTGTTCCACTGCGGCGCGGTGGTGCGCGCCGCGTAGAACTCCCCGGTGACCAGCGTGCCGGCCGCGAAGTCGAGACGCACGCCGGTATCGCCGAGCGTAAGAAAGTTGGCCGTCCCCAGCGACACGGGCGCGGAGAAGGTGCGGCCGCCGTCGACGCTCCAGCGCAGAGTGATCGGCCCGGTGGCGATCACGCCGCCGAGCAGCACCTCGAGCCGCACGTCGTAATCGTCGAACGGCTCGGTCCCGACGTGCTCGGTGACCACACTGGTTCCCGTGGGCGCGCCAGTCGCGTCGATCGCGCTGCTCGCGCCGGCCGTGGTCTGCCCGGTACGCACCACCACCACGGGCTTGCCATAGCGCTCGACAGCGCGCGCCGAAGCTTCGAGCAGGGGCCCGACACCGAGCGCCGCCACGAGATCCGACACGCGCGCATACGTCGCCGGCGTGTTCACCGCGAGCGAGCCGCCCGTCGAAGCGCCGACCAGCGCGTAGAGCTTGCCCGCGCTGGGCGGCAGCACGCCGAGGGCGCCATCGAGCTCGGTGATCGCTACGCTGGGAAGGGTCATCGCTCTTGCCTCGCTTTCACGCCGTTTCGGGGATCACGTCGTGTTCGGTCTCTTCGAGCACGGACGTCGCGACGTCCGCCTGGGTATCGACGGGTGCGATCGGGTGCTCGACGTCGGGCACCATCGCCTCCACCTCGCAGACGAGCTGCAGCGTCGCGCCGGCGGTACGCGCTGCGCCGCGGCGATTGAGCCACCTCGTAGAGCGCACCTGAAAGGTGCCGCGTGCCGCGAGGTACACGGCGCGGAACCACGCATCGGCGAGCAGCCGAGCCGCCTTGTATTGCGCGAGCTCGTTTTCGAGGTGCAGCGGATCGGACGCGAAGATCTCGACCGTGAACAGCTCCCGAAGCGTCGCCAGCGGCCGAGGGTTACGGCCCGGGCTCCGCGCGCCCGCCCAGGTGCCGACGTCTCCGCCGGGGTCGCCCGGAAACCACGCGATGCGCGGACGCGCAGTCTGAGCCGGCGGCTCGCGCCAGCCGAACGCTTGATCGACCGCGTAGCCCTCGCTGGTGAACCGAGCACGGACGGCGAGGTAGAGCGCCTCGAGCGCGAGCGTGTCGGTCATGGCGACACCTCGGCGACGAAGCGCCCAACGAGCGTGGACTTGATCGCGCGCACGTACGCGGCCGGCAGCTTGCGCGACGTCGGCAGGAGCTGCCGCACGAGGCCGCCGGCGGCGCGGCCGAGGTGGTGGCGAGCGACGTGCCCGCGCAGCCGTAGGATCACGGTGCCGCCCACGGCGCCGACGCTGAGAGCGTGCCCACCGGTGGTGAGCGGCGTGCGGCCGTCCTGCGTGAGCTGCAGCGGCTGCCCGTCGGGGCCCTTGCCCGCGCCGATCTGCTCGAGCACGAGCTCGCGCAACGCGTCTGCGACCTCGGGCGCGGCGCGCCGGGCCATGCCGGGCAGCGCGCGCAGGCGGGCGATATACGCATCGAGGGCGGCGTAGTCGTCAGCCACCGGTTCCCCTCCGGCTTTGATCCTCGAGCGTCGCGGCGTCGCGCTGAACGTCGAAGCCCACGTAAGGGGACTGCTCGGAGTAGCCGAACGGACCGCCCTTGCTGATCGCGCTCTCGCCGCTCGCGAGCGGGAGATCGAACAGCCCGGTTTGCGAGTCGGCAGCCTCGCGCACCTCGGCGCGCGCGTTCTGCGCGGCTTCCTTGATCAGCTGAAACTGCTCGTCTTGCGCGTTCACGCCGCGGCGCAGGTACGCGGCGAGCGTCACGATGTCGGTCAGCCAACCGAGCACCGCGGCGGGGTAGGGCGAGGCGAACGGCGCGGAGTAGCGCTTGCGCAGTCGCGCATCGAGCCAGGCCGACTGTTGCTCGAGCTGCGTGGCAAGCCAGCCCGGGCTGAGCGCCTCGATCGTCTCCAAGTGCTCGGCGGGCATCACCGAGCGGTCGGAGAACTGTTGAGGCGTGAGGTAGGAGGCCATGGTGGGTTTGCTTGAGAGGCGTCAGCGGGGGGCGCACAACCAAGGGGCATGGGTGGCGGCGCGCCCC
>Ga0210067_1000055_pt1 | contig 14017 bp, 10 predicted proteins | sample RushMan_ThreeSqB_2_FD_185559 | JGI IMG/M metagenome (GOLD analysis project Ga0210067, IMG submission 185559) | Wetland microbial communities from San Francisco Bay, California, USA, that impact long-term carbon sequestration - RushMan_ThreeSqB_D2... | ecosystem: Environmental > Aquatic > Marine... | reverse complement strand
CTACCGCACTTGGCGAAGCACGCGAGGTTCGCGAACATAGTACGAAGACGCTCATTTCCGCCCTCCGCCCGCGTCGTACGCAATCGCCTCCGGCACCTCCGCCATCCCCGGATAGCGCGCGAGCGGCTCGAACTGCGGCCAGGTCTCCTGCGGTTCGTCCGCGCCGGCCTTATCAATCCGCACCCGCAGGTCATACCAGCCGGCCTGCCCGGTGATCGGATCCGAGTTCGAAATCTCCATGCCCTCGGGCGAGCGCAGCGTGTCGCTGATCAGGTGGTTGAGCAGAAAGCCCTTGCGCGCCTCGTTGGCGCCGGCGGCGAGTTGCCAGGCGCCGGGCTGCTTGCCGATGGCGTTCCAGGTCCACACCGTGCCGGGCTCGACCGCCTCGGAGAACTTGGCGATGCAGCGTACCCGGCCCCAGGGCGACTCGACCCAGATCCAATCGCCGTCGGCGATGCCCTGCGCGGCGGCCGTGCGCGGACTGACGTACAGATGGTTGTGCGCGTGGATCTGGCGCAGCCAGGCGTTCTGCGAATCCCAGGAGTGGTACATCGCCATCGGCCGCTGGGTCACCGCGGCGAGCGGGTAGCGGGTGCCGTCGGTCACCTGGCGCTCGAGCGGCTCGTAGTAGAACGGCAGCGGGTCGAAGTAGGTCTTGATGCGGCTGCGCAGGCGCTCGGGCGGACGGCGCGTGCCCCATTTGCCGTCCGCCGCAAGGCGGAACTTCTGCAGCACCTCGGAGTAGATCTGCAGGATGATCGGGTCGCCGAAGCGGCGGATGCGCGCGCGCTGCGCCCACTCCATGTAGCCCTTGTTCCAGTTGCGCATGTACCGGTACGACGGCGGCAGGCGGTGCTGGAACACGCAGTTGTTCTGCGCGTACATCTCCCACTGGCGCGGATTGGGCTCGCCGTGCATGAACTTCTCGCCGCCCTTGCCGCGCCAGCCGGCGAGAAAGCCGATCCCCGAGCCCGGCTCGGTCTCGTAGCGCAGGATGAAGTCCGGGTAGTCGCGGTAGCGCCGCTTGCCCTCCACATCGGTAAACGCAGGCAGCTTGAGGCGGCCCGCGAGCTCGATGAGCACGTCCTGGAAGGGCTTGCACCCCGCCGGCGGCGGGATCACCGGCACGCGCACCGAGTCGGCCGGCCCGTCGAATTCCGAGATCGGCCGATCGAGCATCGACATCACGTCGTGGCGCTCGAGGTAGGTGGTGTCGGGCAGCACGAGATCGGCGAACGCGGTCATCTCGGACTGGAACGTGTCGCAGACGACGAGGAACGGAATCTTGTACTCGCCGTCGTCGGCGCGCGCGTTCAGCATCTTGCGCACCTCGACGCTGTTCATGGTCGAGTTCCACGCCATGTTCGCCATGAAGATCATCAGCGTGTCGATGCGGTACGGGTCCTCGTTTACCGCATTGGTGATCACGCTGTGCATCAGGCCGTGCACCGACAGCGGATACTCCCACGAAAATCCCTTGTCGATGCGCACCGCCTCGCCCGCCGCGTCGACGAACAAGTCCTCCGGCGACGCCGGCCAGCCGAGCGCGAGGCCGCCGAGCGGCGTATTCGGCTGGACTGCTTCCGGGCCGCGCGGCGGCTTCGCCGCCGGCGGGATCGCGCGCGGAAACGGCGCCTTGTGGCGAAAGCCGCCGGGCCGGTCGATGGTGCCGAGCAGGGTCATCAGGATGGCGAGCGCGCGAATGCTCTGGAAGCCGTTGGAATGCGCCGCGAGGCCGCGCATGGCGTGAAACGCCACCGGGTTGCCGGTCACCGTCTCGTGCTCCTTGCCCCAGCAGTCGGTCCACGCGATCGGCAGCTCGATTTTCTCGTCGCGCGCGACGATGCCCATCTCCTGCGCAAGGCGCCGGATGGTCGCCGCAGGCACGCCGGTGACGCCCTCGGCCCACTCGGCGCTGTAGTCCTTGACGCGTTCCTCGAGCAGCTGAAAGCCGGGCTTGACGCTGCGCCCGTCCGGCAGCTGGAAGGTCCCCAGCAAATGCGGATCGGCGCCTTCGCTGTGCGTGCGCACCGGCCTGCCGCTGTGGCGGTCCCACCAGAGCTGATTGTGCGCGTACTCGGGGTTCTCCTCGGGCGCCGCCGCCCCGCGCACGAGCAGACCGTAATCGTCCGAGGCCTCGTCGAGATTCACCAGCTGGCCGGCATTGGTGTAGCGCACCAGGAAATCGCGGTCGTACAGACCGAGCGCGATGATCTCGTGCACGATCGCGAGCAGCAGGGCGCCGTCGGTGCCCGGTCGAATCGGCACCCACTCGTCGGCGATCGCCGAATAGCCGGTGCGCACCGGGTTGATCGAAACGAAGCGTCCGCCGCGGCGCTTGAACTTCGAGATCTCGATCTTCAGCGGATTGGAGTGGTGATCCTCGGCGGTGCCGATCATCACGAACAGCTTCGCCCGGTCGAGATCGGGTCCGCCGAACTCCCAGAACGAGCCGCCGATCGAGTAGATCATTCCCGCGGCCATGTTCACCGAGCAGAAGCCGCCGTGCGCGGCGTAATTGGGGGTGCCGAACTGGCGCGCGAACAGACCGGTCAAGGCCTGCATCTGGTCACGCCCGGTGAACAGCGCGAATTTTTTCGGATCGGTCGCGCGGATCTTCGCCAGACGCTGCGTCAGGATCTCGAAGGCCTCGTCCCAGTCGATCTCGACGAAATCGCCCGCGCCGCGCTCGGCCCCCTCGCGCCGCTTGAGCGGCCGGGTGAGTCGCGCCGGCGAATACTGCTTCATGATCCCGGAGGACCCCTTGGCGCAGATCACGCCGCGGTTGATCGGATGCTCGGGGTTGCCGTCGATGTAGCGCAGCTTGCCGTCCTGCAGATGGACGCGGATGCCGCAGCGGCAGGCGCACATGTAGCAGGTGGTCGTTTTGATCTCGGTTTTCGGGGAGGTCATAAGTTGTCCTTAGGTATTCTCCTTATGACCACTCCAGACGCAAAGCTGATTGTCCTGATCATGTCATAAGACCTTACGATTCATTCACTTATGAAGCTCCCGGCGATCCTGCGGATGGACGCACGGCGATGCGCCCAATCGACGTGACCGGCTTTGAGGTTAACGCCCGCGACAGCCTGACACCGCGCGGCCCCGATGAGAACGCCGCCGCTGCCAACCGATATAGCGTCGGCCCTGGCCTGGATGACGGGTTGCGTCAAGTCAATCGCGCGTCATCTCGTTGTGATAGCCTATGTTGCAATGCAGCATCCACGGTGAAGCAGCCACCAAACGACGGGCAGTCTGGTTCACCCGTCGATCCAAACCGTATCTCAGAAAACGGAATCTCGAGATGAAAGATCAGACCCAGAAGCTCGTTCGTGGCCAGGCGCTTGCGGCCAATGTAGCCAACCTTTTGACGCGTCGCACCAAGCATGCTCAGGCACAGTTGACCGAGCGCGTGAAGAGCGCAGTCGACAAGCAGGTCGCCGCGCAAGCCTCGAACCCGGCAACGCCCTGGGCGCTGTGGCGCGACTGGCAGGCCTACGCGGTCGATTTTGCCCAGCGCTCGGTCCTGTACTGGGACACGATGCGCGAGCGCGGCAACAACTACCTCGCGCACGAGCGCGCCGGCCTGCCGCCGCTGCTGCATTTCGAATACCAGACCGTGCTCGAGGGGCGCGACTTCGAGCGCCCGGTCAACTATGCGATGCTGCGCATCGTTCCGCCCGCCGGCGTCGTGGTCGACGACAAGCGTCGCCCGTACATCATCATCGATCCGCGCGCGGGGCACGGCCCCGGCATCGGTGGCTTCAAGGACGATTCCCAGGTTGGCGTCGCGCTGCGCGAAGGCCACCCGGTGTATTTCGTCGTCTTCCATCGCGACCCGGAGCCGGGACAAACCCTGCTCGACGTCTGCGCCGCCGAAGCCCGCTTCGTGCACGAAGTGCGCAGCCGGCATCCGGACAGCGCGAAGCCGGTCATCGTGGGCAACTGCCAGGGTGGCTGGGCGGCGATGATGCTCGCCGCGGCGAATCCCGAGGACACGGGGCCGATCGTGATCAACGGCGCGCCGATGTCCTACTGGGGCGGCGCCTGGAGCGAGGGCGACGGCGACAACCCGATGCGCTATTCGGGCGGCCTGCTCGGCGGCACCTGGCTATCGTCGTTCTCGGCCGACCTCGGCAATGGCGTGTTCGACGGCGCGCACCTGGTGCAGAACTTCGAGAACCTGAACCCCGCCAATGCGCTCTGGGACAAGTACTACAACCTGTTCGCCAGCGTCGACAGCGAAGCGCCGCGCTTTCTCGAGTTCGAGCGCTGGTGGGGCGGCTTCTATCTGATGAACCGCGAAGAGATCGAGTGGATCACCAAGAACCTGTTCGTCGGCAACAAGCTCTGGTCGGGCGAGGTGCATTCCGGCCCGCGGTCGACGTTCGACCTGCGCGCGATCAAGGCGCCGATCGTGCTGTTCGCTTCGCTGGGTGACAACATCACGCCGCCGCAGCAGGCGTTCAACTGGGTCGCCGACATCTACGGCTCGACCGACGAGATCAAGGCCCGCGGCCAGGTGATCGTCGGGCTGCTGCACGATAACATCGGCCACCTGGGCATCTTCGTCTCGGGCAAGGTCGCGAAGAAGGAGCATGCGCAGATCGTCTCGGTGATGAAGTCGATCGAAGCGCTGCCGCCGGGGCTGTACGGCATGCGCATCCTCGAATCGGCGGGCACGGACGGCAAGCCGGTCTACGACGTCGAGTTCATCGAGCACCGGCTCGAGGACGTCGCCGCGCGCCTGAACCGCTTGCAGCGCAAGGACGAAAAAGCCTTCGAGGCGGTCGCCGGGATCTCGGAATTCAATCAGCGCGCCTACGAGATGTTCGTGCAGCCGCTGGTCCAGGCGGGCGCGAACGACTACAGCGCGAAGCTGGGGCGCGAGCTGCATCCGCTGCGCGTGCAGCACTGGTCGGTGTCGGATGCCAACCCCTGGCTATGGTGGCTGGGCCCGATGGCCGACGCGGTGCGCACGCAGCGCCAGAGCGCGAGCCCCGACCAGCCCTGGCGCAAGGCCGAGCGCATGGGCGCCGAGCTGCTCAGCGCGTCGCTGGATTACAGCCGCGCGATGCGCGACGCTGCGAGCGAGGCGGCGTTCTTCCTGATCTACGGCAACCTGTTCTCGCTCTACCTCGCCGATCGGCACGAAACCGCTGCGGCAGCGCCGGCCGAACCCGCCGATCCGCGCGCGCTGCCGTTCGTCGCCGAGGCGCTCGCCTCGATCGACGAAGGCGGCTACGCCGAGGCGGTCGCGCGCTGCGCCGCGCTGCTCGCACGGCGCGGCGAGCCGGTGCCGCTGTCGCGCGTGCAGCTCAAGCACGACTTGGTCGAGACCTACAAGGAGCTGCTGCCCGACATTGCCTGGGATCAGGCGCGGCGCATCCGTGGCGAGCAGGAGATCATCGTGCGCTACGAGCCCGAGCAGGCGCTCGCGACGCTGCCGGTGCTTCTTTCCAGCGCCGCCGATCGCAGCCGGCTGCTCACGCTGCTCGAGCGCCTGCGGGACGATCCGCGCCTGCAGGGCCTGTCGCGCAGCCCGGAGCAGGACGCGATGCTGGCGCGCATTCGCGGCGTGCTGGCCGAGCGCCCGGCCGCGGGTCCCCGCCTCGCAGCGAGCGCCTGAGCAAACGCCAGGCAAGCCGCTCATGAAAGGCTTCAGCTTCACCAACCGCACGTTCGACGAAATCAAGGTCGGCGACCGCGAGCAGGCCACCCGCCGGGTCACCAGCACCGAGGTCGAGGCGCTCGCGCTCGTCTCGGGCGACGTCGACGCCTTTCACCTCGAGGATGGCGCCGCCGCCATCGAGGGCAACGGCGTGCACGCCAAGGCGGTGGGCGCCGAGGCGCTGCTGTCCGGCCTGCTCAGCCGCCGGATGCCGGGGCCGGGCACCACCATCCTGGCGCAGGACCTGCGCTTCGAAGGCGGCGTGCGCGCCGGCGACGAGCTCACCGGCACGGTCACGGCACGCGAGAAACGCGCCGAAGGCAATCAGATCGTTTTTGACTGTCTCGTCGAGCGCGCGGGCGACAGGTTGATTTCTGGCACGGTGACCGTCCAGGCGCCAACGCGGCGCATCAGCTACTCGGATGTCGCGACGCCCGAGCTGCTCCTGCGGCGCAACGACGCCCTCGCCAAGCTGCTCAAGGAATGCAAAGGGCTCGAGCCGGTGCGCTGCGCGGTGGTACATCCCTGCGACAGCGCCTCGCTGCTCGGTCCGCTCGAAGCCGCCAAGCACGGCCTGATCGTTCCCGTGCTGGTCGGCCCGCTGGACAAGATCCGTGCCGTGGCCGACGCCGAGAAGGTCGACCTCTCGCCGTTCGAGCTGGTCGACGCCGAGCACAGTCACGCCGCGGCCACGCTGGCGGCCGAGCTGGCGCGCGACGGCAAGGTCGAAGCGCTGATGAAGGGCAGCCTGCACACCGACGAGCTGCTCGGCGCAGTCGTGCGCTCGAGCGCGGGGCTGCGCACCGCGCGCCGCATCAGCCATGTGTTCATCCTCGACGTGCCGGCCTACCCGCGCCCGCTGATGGTGACCGACGCGGCGATCAACATCCAGCCAACGCTCGAGGACAAGGTCGACATCGTGCAAAACGCGATCGATCTCGCCCGCACGCTCGGCATCGAGCAACCGAAGGTGGCGATCCTCGCCGCGGTCGAAACGGTGAACCCGCGCATGCCCGCGACGCTCGACGCCGCGGCGCTGTGCAAGATGGCCGACCGCGGGCAGATCACCGGCGGCCTGCTCGACGGGCCGCTCGCCTTCGACAACGCGATCAGCGAAGAAGCCGCGAAGACCAAGAAGATCGTCTCGCCGGTCGCCGGGCGCGCGGACATCCTGCTGGTGCCGGATCTCGAATCGGGCAACATGGTCGCAAAGCAGCTGCAGTACCTCGCCGGGGCCGACAGCGCGGGCATCGTGCTCGGCACGCGCGTGCCGATCGTGCTGACGAGCCGCGCCGACAGCGTGCGCACGCGCCTCGCCTCGACCGCGGTCATGGCGCTGGTGGCGCATGCCCGGCGCAAGGCGCTCGCGCTCAAGCATTAGAACGGCGACCGCGCGTGCGCGACGCGATTCTCGTCCTGAATGCGGGCTCGTCGAGCATCAAGTTCTCGCTCTTCGCCGAGGCGCAAGCGGATCCTGAACTGCAGTGCCGCGGGCAGATCGAGGGTCTCTACACCGCGCCGCGCTTCGTGGCGCGCGACGCCGCGGGTGCGCAACTCGCGGAGAAAGCCTGGGGCGAGGGCGCGCGGCTCGGACACGAGGGCGCGCTCGCGCATCTGCGTGAATTCCTGCGCGGCGAGCTTGCCGAGTTTCGCCTTGCGGGCATCGGTCACCGCGTGGTGCATGGCGGCCTCGCCTTCACGCGGCCGGTGCGCCTGAATGGCGAGGTGCTTGCCGCCCTCGAGAAGTTCATTCCGCTCGCGCCGCTGCATCAGCCGCACAACCTCGCGCCGATCCGGATGCTGCTCGACACGCTGCCCGAGCTTGCCCAGGTTGCCTGCTTCGACACCTCGTTTCATCGCAGCAACCCGGAAATCGCCCAGCGCTTCGCGATTCCGGCCGAGCTGCACGACGCCGGCGTGCGGCGCTACGGCTTCCACGGCCTGTCCTACGAGTACATCGCCTCGGTGCTGCCGGAACACGACGCGCAGGCGGCCGCCGGGCGCGCGGTCGTGCTCCATCTCGGCAACGGCGCCAGCATGTGCGCGCTCGAGCGCGGCAACAGCGTCGCGAGCAGCATGGGCTTCACCGCAGTCGACGGCCTGCCGATGGGCACGCGCTGCGGCGCGATCGATCCGGGCGTCCTGCTCTACCTGATGGACGAGCGCGGCATGGACGCGCGCGCAATCGAGAAGCTGATCTACCAGCAATCCGGGCTGCTCGGCGTCTCGGGACTGTCGAGCGACATGCGCACGCTGCTTGCGAGCGACGAGCCGCGCGCGCGGATCGCGGTCGACCTGTACCTGTATCGCATCCGGCGCGAGCTGGGCTCGCTCGTTGCCGCGCTCGGCGGCCTGGACGCGCTCGTGTTTACCGCCGGGATCGGCGAGAACTCGGCCGCGATCCGCGCCCGCGTGCTCGCGGATGCCGCCTGGCTCGGCGTGAAGCCGAACGCGCGCGCCAACGCGAAGGGCGGCCCGCGCGTCAGCGCGGCGCGCAGCCGCGTATCGGCCTGGGCGATCCCGACCAACGAGGAGCTGATGATCGCGCGCCACACCCGGCGCCTGCTCGCTGCATCCTGACCGGAGGAGAACCATGACCACCGCAGTCCCCCGCCCGGCGCTCAAGGGCAAAAAAGCCCTGGTCGTCGGCATCGCCAACGAGCATTCGATCGCCACCGGCTGTGCGCGCGCGTTCCGCGAGCTCGGCGCCGAGGTTGCGCTCACCTACCTGAACGAAAAGGCGCGGCGCTTCGTCGAGCCGATCGCGACGTCGCTCGAATCGCCGATCTTCCTGCCGCTCGACGTGTCGCAGCCCGGCGAGCTCGAGGCGCTGTTCGAGCGCATCGCAAAGGACTGGGGGACGCTCGATATTCTGGTGCACTCGATCGCCTGGGCGCCCAAGGACGACCTGCAGGGCGGGCTGCTGAACTGCACCGCGGAAGGCTTCGGCAAGGCGATGGACATCTCCTGCCACTCGTTCATCCGCATGGCGAAGCTGGCGGCACCGCTCATGAAAGACGGCGGCACGCTGTTCGCGATGAGCTATCACGGTGCGCAGAAAGTGGTGCCGAACTACAACGTCATGGGGCCGGTCAAGGCGGCGCTCGAGGCGGCGTGCCGCTACCTCGCCTACGAGCTCGGCTCGAAGGGCATCCGCGTGCACCCGATCTCGCCCGGGCCGCTGAAGACCCGCGCCGCCTCGGGGCTGAAGGACTTCGACCTGCTGCTAAACGAGGCGGTGGCGCGCGCGCCGGTCGGCGAGCTGGTCGACATCATGGACGTCGGCTTCGCCTGCGCCTACCTGGCGACCGACTACGCACGGCGCATCACCGGCAATACCGTCTACGTCGACGGCGGCGTGAACATCATGGCTTAGGCTGCGATCGTGCGTCGCCGCGAGGCGCCGCGGTTGATGATCCACCAAGCGCCCGCTAAGCTAAGCCGTGACCGACAAGACGATCATTCACCGCGCGCCGATTGACCGATTGATCGCCTGGTACCAGCCGATCGTTGATCTCAACACCGGCGAGGTACGCGGCTTCGAGGCGCTGATGCGCATCGTCGAGCCCGACGGCCAGGCGCATTCGGCAGGCCCCCTGATCGAGACGCTGGAGAAGGATCTCGACGCGCTGGCGGCCGTCGTCTCGCGCCTGCTGGTGTGCATCCGCGAGGACGTGGTGCCGGTGTTCGAGCGCCATGGTGACTTCTACGTCAGCATCAACATTCCGCCGTCGATCATCGGCACCGGGCGGCTGCGGCCGATCGTGGAATCGCTCGACCTCGCGCACTGGGGTCGGCGTATCGTGGTCGAATTGACGGAGCGCCAGGCACTGTCCGACGAAGGCCGTGAAGCGGTCCGTGTCGCGCGTGAAGCCGGCATCGCGGTCGCGGTGGACGATTTCGGCACCGGGCACAGTGGGCTGGCGCAGATCGTCGGTCTGGAGCTCGACGTCCTCAAGATCGACCGCAGCCTGGTGACGCCGGCGCCGACCAGCCGCTCGGCGGCGCGCCTGCTGCGCGGCATCGTCGGCCTGGCCGAAAGCCTGCGCATGCGCACCGTCGCGGAGGGCGTCGAGACGATCGAGGAAGCGTTCTACCTGCGCGCCGTGGGCGTCGACTACGGCCAGGGCTACTTCTGGAGCAAGGCGATCCCCGCGTCGCAGATGTCTGCGCTGCTCGAGCGAGGATTCGCCGCCACGCTCGAGTGGCCCGGGTCGGACTGACACCGGCTGCGCCGCGCGACGAAAAGCAGCCCCAGCCCGTCTAACGCGGGCACCAGCAGTCCGGCCGCAGGCGGAACACGCCCGAAGATCGCCTACGACGTCAAGATCCCGACCGACCTCGACGCCGCCGGGAAAGAGGCGATCCGCTCGCGCATCCTTGAGGTGCTGTCCGCCTGAGGGCCACGAACACGGCGTAGGACGTCAGGCTCAGGGCGATCGCGACCTCGAACGGCGTCATGACGAGCGCTCGCCGACCGCGAGGTTGTCCATCTTCGCGCCGCAGTCGGTGCACTGCACCGATCCGCAGGGATACAGCAGGAAGTGGTCGCCCGCGCAGCGCATGCAGTAGAAGTTGTTCGCGCCCAGCGACTTGGGCGGGCCCGACGGCCTGGGGGCCGCGGCGTTTTTGCGGAACCGGTCGGCAAGCTGAAGAACCTGGCCCATCGCTGCTCCTTCGACACCTGGTCGTAACGCGATGGGCCTACAGTGCACCGGCGCCGCCGGAAAAGGTGTCAGGAACCATTTGCATCGTGCGCTTCTTTTCACTTCCCCCGCCGCCGGCGTATAGTCGAAAGGCGGGTTCTGTGAAGTTCTGTCAGCGGGAGGTTCCCATGTCGACTCAGCAGGACGATTTCCTCGATCTGTACCGCGCCGGCCTTGCAGAGATGCTGACCATGACGCGCGCTTCTCTGGACGAATTCGAGCAGCTCCGCAGCCGTCAGCTGGAGGCAATCCGCGACGCGGTCGCGGAGAACGCCGAATTGACCGGCACGCTCGCCGGCGCCCAGGACATGGAGAGCCTGCTCGCGATCCAGGCGCGCTTCGCCAACCACCAGATGGAGGTCGCGCTCGGCTACTGGGGACGGCTGTGCGAGGCGGCGAGCCATACCCAGCTCGATGCGATGCGCCGGCTCGAAGCGCAGACGACGCGGTTCAACCAGCGCGCGACCTCGATGCTCGACGCTGCGCCCACGGGCGCCGAACCGATGGTCGCGGCGATGCGCGCGTTCCTCGAGGCAGCCCAGACCGCCTGCGGGATGGGCGCGCAGGCCACCGAGCAGGCGGCGAAGGCGGCCGAAGCGCAATTCGAGACCGCGACCGCCGGAATCCGCACGGCGCTGGCCGACGCAAGAAAGCGCTCCGCCGCTTGAGCGGGCGGGTCCGCGAACCCGCCCCAGGACAGGTACCAGGACTAGCCCCCGGCGCGGGCAAACGTATCGCAGGCGTCGACGCGACCGCGCTCGAGCCCCTGGCGGAACCAGCGCACGCGCTGCGCCGCCGACCCGTGGGTCCAGCTTTCCGGGACCACATGGCCCTGCGTGCGGCGCTGGATCGTGTCGTCGCCGACCGCCGCCGCGGCGCGCAGGCCCTCCTCGAGGTCACCCGGCTCGAGCAGCTTGCGCGCGCGGTTCGCATGCTGCGCCCAGACCCCGGCGAGGCAGTCGGCCTGCAGCTCCATGCGCACCGACAGCGCATTCGATTCGCGCGCACTGGCACGGCTGCGCAGATTCTGCACCTTGCGCGCGATGCCGAGCAGGTTCTGCACATGGTGCCCCACCTCGTGCGCGATGACGTAGGCCTGCGCAAAATCGCCCGGTGCGCCGAAGCGCCGATCGAGCTCGCGGAAGAACGCGAGGTCGAGGTAGACCTTGCGATCGAGCGGGCAGTAGAACGGCCCCATCGCGGCCGACCCGGTCCCGCAGGCCGACGGCGTTGCGCCGTCGTAGAGCACGAGGCGCGGCGGCTCGTAGCGCCGACCGGCGGCGGAGAAGATCGCAGACCAGCTGTCCTCGCTATCGGCGAGCACCACCGACGCAAAGCGCGCGAGCCCTTCGAGTCCCTCGGCGCCGCGCGTCGGTGCGGGCGCCTGCCGCGTCGTCGACACGTTTTCGACAACGCCGAGCAGCGCGAGCGGATCGACGCCGGTGGCGAGCGCAATGACGATCACGATTACCAGGCCGAGCCCGCCGATTCCGCCGGCACGCGCGCCGCGGCCGAAGCGCGGCCCCTCGCCGCGCCGATCCTCAACGTTGCTGCTCGTGCGGCCGGTCCGCCATCTCATGATCTGACCCCGCGCGCCGACGGAATGTCGGTCGGCGTTTCGAATTTACGCTACACCGGCGAGGATACCTTAGCGCTCGAAGGCGAACACGCGTTTCCAGTCGCGCTGCATGCTGACCACGGTCCAGCCGCGTTTCGGCGCCTGGTCCAGACCGCGATCGAGTCGGCCGACGTGCGACTTGCGGTCGTAGGCATACTCGCGCGCCGCGTCATCGTGATGCACGATCAGGCCGAAGCGCGACCCCGGGCCTGAGGACGTCCATTCCAGCATCTGCAAGTCGCCGTCGGAGTTACCGAAGGCCGCGATCGGCCGGCGGCCGATGGCGTACTGGATCCCCACGGGCTTGCCTGCCTTGTCGTCGATGAAATTGATCTCCGGCAGCCTGACCAGAACCGGCTTGCCCCCGCGCAGCTCATAGTTGACCTTGATGCTGCTGCCGATCACCTGCTCCGGCGGCACGCCGTACACCGCTTGGGTCCAGGGGCGCATGAACTCGATGCCGCCGCCCGAGACGATGTAGGTCTTGAAGCCGTTTGCGCGCAGGTAGGCAAGCAGCTCGAGCATCGGCTGATAGACGAGCTCGGTGTAGGGGCGCTTGAATCTGGGGTGGCGCGCTGTTGCGAGCCAGTCCTTCACGATCGCCTCGAACTCTTCGGTCGTATTGCCCGCGTGCGAAGCCATGACGAGCTCGAGCAGCCCCTTGTCGCCCGAAGCCGCAAGGGCCTTCATGTCGCCTTCGAGCGCCGCCTTGAACGGCTGCGTCACCTTCCACTCTGGATGTCGCGGCGCGAGCGCCTTGACGCGATCGAGAGCGAAAAGCAGCTGGAAGTAGGCGGGCTGCTCGCTCCACAAGGTGCCGTCGTTGTCGAACACCGCGATGCGCTCCGGTGCAGGCACGAAGTCCCTGCCACCGGAGGTCACCACACGCGTCACGAACGCGATGATGGACTGCTTGCTGCTGCCGTCGTTCCAGGACGGCAGCGGGTCCTGCGCCTGCGGCCACGCTAGCGAAGCGACCAGAACTCCCGCGAAGACGAGCGCGGTGCGCAGAGCCGAACAAGGATTCATGACGCGTCGATCTTCATTCTTGAGCGAACAACAAAACGGGCCATCACCCGATCAATGATGGCCCGTCGCGTATCTGGCGTCGATGCTTGGTCAGTGCGAGCCGCCCGCCCCCTTGCGCAGTTGCGCCTCGATCTTGTTGAGATTGAACGAGCCCGGCGTCTGGCTCGGCGGATACTCTTGCATCGTCTTCAGGAACTTCGCCGCGAGACCCTGCAGCGGCACGATTACGAAGGCACGGTCCAGGAACCAGTCGTTGTAGGTATTCGAGTTGTGCTGCGCCTTCTCGAACGGATCACGCCGCAGGTTGAACAGCAGCGGCACGCGCAGCTCGGTGAACGGCTCGCGCCAGACGCCGAAGGCCTGGCCGCGGTTCTCCAGAAAGACGACCTTCCAGGCGTCGTAGCGGATCGCGACCACCTGGCCGTCGTCGTTTACGTACATGAACTCCTTGCGCGGCGATTCCGTCGCCTTGCCGCTCAGATAGTCGAGCTGGTTGTAGCCGTCGATGTAGTTCTTGTAGCTGCGGCCGTTTAGCGAGACGCCCTTTTTCAGCTTGTTCTTGATTTCGGCATCGCCGCCCGCGGCTGCGAAGGTCGGCAGCCAGTCCTCGTGCGCGACAATGCCATTCAACGTCACGTTGGCGGGAAAATGGCCGGGCCAGCGGACGAACGCCGGAACGCGATAGGCGCCCTCCCAGTTCGAGTTCTTCTCGCTGCGGAACGGCGTCGTGCCCGCGTCGGGCCAGGTGTTGTAGTGCGGGCCGTTGTCGGTGGAGTAGAACACGATCGTGTCCTTGGCGATGCCGAGCTCGTCGAGCAGCTTGAGGAACTTGCCGACGTGCATGTCGTGCTCGACCATGCCGTCGTGGTACTCGTCGCCGCTCGGGCCCGAGATGCCGCGATGCTCTTTCTTGACGTGGGTACGGAAGTGCATGCGCGTGCCGTTCCACCACACGAACCAGGGCTTGCCCGCCTTTTGCTGCTCGCGGATGAA
>Ga0210067_1000054_pt1 | contig 14192 bp, 13 predicted proteins | sample RushMan_ThreeSqB_2_FD_185559 | JGI IMG/M metagenome (GOLD analysis project Ga0210067, IMG submission 185559) | Wetland microbial communities from San Francisco Bay, California, USA, that impact long-term carbon sequestration - RushMan_ThreeSqB_D2... | ecosystem: Environmental > Aquatic > Marine... | reverse complement strand
TCTTCGCCCGCCTCGAGGAATCCGTGCGCGCGATAGAAAGCGATCGCGTGCACCTGGGCAGCGAGCGCGAGCTCGGTGTCGCCGCGTCGGCGTGCCGCCTCGAGGAGCGCGCGGAGGATCGCGCTGCCTGCGCCCTGTCCGCGCCAGGGCGCCAGCACCGCCATCCGGCCGACGTGGCCGACGCTGTGTCCGCCATGGCGTTCGCTCGGCAGCAGGCGGCCCGTTCCGATCGCCGTATCGTCCGCGGTCCAGGCCAGCGCGTGCAGGCTGGTCGCATCATTCGCGTCGAGCTCGATTTCGACGGGGACGTGCTGCTCCTCGACGAAAACCGCGTAGCGAATCGGCGTCGCGCTGCTGCGTGCCGACTCCCATGGGCAGAGCCCGATGCGAAACATGCGTGAAGTATAGAATTTCCACCTTGCCGGAACCGCATCCCCGATGAAGAGCCTGTGGAACGACGCCGACGCTGCGCAGCATGCGGGGCCGCTCGGAGCGCGCGTCTACAGTTCGCGCCTGCTCGGCCGCGAAAAATCGCTCGTCCTGCACGGCGGCGGCAACACCTCGGTCAAGCTGCGCGAGAAAAACCTGTTCGGCGAAGAGCAGGAGGTGCTGTATGTGAAGGGCAGCGGCTGGGATCTGGAGTCGATCGAGGCGGCAGGATTCGCGCCGGTCGATCTCGCCTACGTGCGGCGCCTCGCGGGTCTGCCGGCGCTGAGCGACCCTCAAATGGTCAACGAACTGAACACGCACATGCTGCGCGCCGGCGCACCGGCGCCCTCGGTGGAGACGCTGCTGCACGCGGTCCTGCCGCATGCCTACGTCGACCATACGCATGCCGACGCGGTGCTCTCGGTCTCCAACGCCCCGCGCGGTGAAGAGCGGATCCGGGCGCTGTACGGCAGGCGGGTCGTCGTCATCCCCTATGTCATGCCGGGTTTCGACCTTGCCGCGTACTGCGCGCGCGCGTTTCGTGAACAGGCGGGTCCAGAAACGATCGGGATGGTCCTGCTGTCGCACGGCATGTTTTCCTTCGGCGCCTATGCGCGCGAGTCCTACGAGCGCATGATCGAGCTGGTCTCGATCGCCGAGGACGACCTCGCGCGTCAGCATGCCTGGGCGATTCGATTGCCGGATGCGCGACCCGTGACCGTTGCGCGCGAGACATTGGCCGAGCTGCGCCGCGCAGTGTCCGCGGCGGCCGGTGCGCCGATGATCCTGCGGCGCAATGCCGGAGCGAAGTTCCTCGCCTTCGCACAGCACCCGGAGGTCGCACGCCTGTCGCAGCGGGGACCGGCGACGCCCGATCATGTGATCCGGACCAAGCCGGTGCCGATGCTCGGCACCGACGTCGCCGCGTTCGGTTCGAAGTACGCGGCTTACTTCGCGCGTCACGCCCCGCAGGCGAAGGACCACAAGACGATGCTCGATGTTGCGCCGCGCATGCTGCTCGATGCGGCAATCGGCTTCGTCGCGGTCGGGCACACGGCAAAGGACGCCGCCATCGTCGAGGACCTGTACGACCATACGATCGAGGTCATTTTGCGGGCCGAGGCGCTCGGCGGCTGGCACGCGGTGAGCGAGCGCGATCTGTTCGAGATCGAATACTGGGACCTCGAGCAAGCCAAGCTGCGCCGGGCCGGCGCCGCGCCCGCGTTCACGGGCGAAGTCGTGCTCGTCACGGGCGCCGCGTCCGGGATCGGCCGCGCCTGCGTCGACGCTTTTGTGCGCCGCGGCGCAGCGGTGATCGCGCTGGATCGCAGCGCCGCGATCGCCGAGACCGCGAAGCGCCCCGACCTGCTCGCATTGCAATGCGACGTCACGGATGCGCGGGCGCTCGCGCAGGCGCTCGATGACGGCGTCGACCGGTTCGGCGGCATCGACATGCTGGTGCTAAACGCCGGGGTGTTCCCGGCCACGCAGCCGGTCGTGGACGTCTCGCAGGACGCCTGGCGCGCGGCGATGGCGGTCAACGTCGAGGCGAACTTGCGCCTGTTGCAGCAGTGCCATCCGCTGCTCAAGTGCGCGCCGCGCAACGGACGCGTGGTCGTGGTCGGCTCGAAGAACGTCCCGGCGCCAGGCCTTGGCGCGGCCGCCTACTCGGCGTCGAAGGCCGCTTTGAACCAGCTCGCCCGCGTGACGGCGCTGGAGTGGGCGCGCGACGGAATCCGGATCAATTCGCTGCATCCGGACGCGGTCTATGACACCGGCTTGTGGACCGACGAGCTGCTCGCCTCGCGCGCCAAGGCCTACGGTATGAGCATCGAGCAGTACCGGCGCAAGAATCTGCTGGGGACCGAGGTGACGTCCCGCGACGTCGCCGAATTGGCCGCAGAGATGTGCGGGTCGTTGTTCGCCAAGACGACCGCCGCACAGGTCCCGGTCGATGGCGGCAACGAGCGGGTCGTGTGATGAGCCGCGGCGCGCCGCACCCGAACGCGGTGCAAACGCTGCGCTGGACCGGTGCCAGCCTCGAATTGCTCGACCAGCGGCGACTACCGGACGAAGTGACCTACGTCCAGTGTCGCGGCGCCGCGGATGTTGCCGCGGCGATCCGGGACATGGTGGTACGCGGTGCGCCGGCGATCGGCTGCGCCGCAGCGTTCGGCATCGCCCTGGAGGCGCGCGCCGGCGGCGACCTGGAGCGCGCCGCCGCCCTGCTCGCCGCGAGCCGCCCGACGGCGGTGAACCTGTTCTGGGCGCTGAAGCGAATGCGCGCGGCGCAGGATCCACAAGCGGAAGCGCTGGCGATCCAGGCGGAGGACATTGCAGCCAACCGGGCGCTCGGTGGGCATGGTGCGCCGCTCATCCCGGATGGCTCGCGCATCATGACGCATTGCAATGCCGGCGCGCTGGCGACCGCAGGGCACGGTACCGCGCTCGGCGTGGTGCGCTCGGCGCGCGACGCCGGCAAGCGCATCTCCGTGATTGCGAACGAGACGCGGCCGTACCTGCAGGGCGCCCGCCTCACCGCCTGGGAGATGCTCGCGGAAGGCATCCCGGTGACCCTCGAGGCAGACGTGGCCGCGGGCCATCTCATGAGCCGCGGCGAAGTCGACCTGGTGATCGTGGGTGCGGATCGAATCGCGGCGAATGGCGACGTCGCAAACAAGATCGGCACTTACACCCTGGCGGTGCTGGCACAACGCCACGGCCTGCCGTTCTACGTCGCCGCGCCCTGCTCGAGCTTCGATCTGACGCTGCCTGACGGTGCGGCGATTCCGATCGAGGAGCGCGCCGCGGAGGAAGTGACCGGTTTTCGCGGGCAGCGCTGGGCGCCCCGTGGCGTCGCGGTGCGCAATCCGGCGTTCGACGTGACGCCCGCAGCGCTGATCAGCGCCATCGTCTGCGAGCGGGGCGTCATCGAGCGACCCGACCGCGTGCGCATCGCCGCACTGCTCGGCTGAGCGCCTGCCGCAGCGTCATGGTGAACGCGGCGCTGCGCTGGCTGGACCGCAACGTGCTCGAGCTCGGGCGCGAACTGCGTCTCGACTACCTGCCGCCTCTGATGGTGTACGTTGCCGCGGGCATTTCCGGTCTGACGGGCATCGTCGGCACGTTCTTCATCAAGGAGTATCTGGGCCTGTCGGCCGAGTTTCTCGCGGTGCTGGGCTTCTGGGCCGGCATTCCCTGGGCGCTCAAGATGCCGGTCGGTCACCTGGTCGACCTCATCTGGCGCTGGAAGAATCTCCTCGTCTATCTCGGCGCGGGCCTCATCGCGCTCAGCCTGCTCATCATGTACGCGCTCATCGCGCATACCGCGCAGATGCGCGCCCTGCTGCCGGCCGGACACTGGTTCGTGATCTCGAGCCTGCTCGCGCCGGTCGGCTACGTCGTCCAGGACGTCGTCGCCGACGCGATGACCGTCGAGGCGGTGCCGCGGGTCGACGCGCGCGGCCGGGCGTTCGATCCGGACACCCGCAAGCTCATGCACACCACCATGCAGACGCTTGGGCGCGTGGCGATCATCGGTGGCTCGGTGCTGGTCGCGATGGCGAACGTCTGGCTGTTCCGCAACGGGTCGGCCATGTCGACGCAGGACAAGGCCGACACTTACGCCCTGGTCTATCTGCTCGCGCTCGGGATACCGCTCTGCTCGGTGCTCGGCACGGCGCTCGCGACCCTGCTGCACTGGCGTCGCCGACGCCGCCTCGCGGGCGAAGGCTTCAGCGCCGTGCAGATCGCGCAGATGCTCGCCGTGCGCAGCGCTGCAACGCAGCCGAACTGGTGGATTCTCGGGGGAAGCCTGCTGTTCGTCGCGATCACGGTGTCGGTGGGCCTGTCGGATCTGCGTTACGGGCAAGAGCTCGTGTTTGGCGGCTCGATGTCTGTCGTGTTGTTCCTGATGTGGCGCTTGCTGCAGACCTTGGAGCCGGAGGGACGCCGCACCCTGGTCGGGACGGCCGCGGTGATCTTCGTGTTCCGCGCGATGCCGGGCCCCGGCGCCGGTTCGACCTGGTGGATGATCGACGCGCTGGGTTTCGACCAGTCGTTTCTGGCCAAGTTGTCGCTGATCGCGAGCGTATTGACGCTTGCCGGGATGTTCATCTTTCGCCGCTTCATGGCGGAGCGTTCCATCGCCTACGTCGTCGGTTTCCTGACCGTCGCGGGCACGCTGCTCTCGCTGCCGATCATCGGCATGTACTACGGGCTGCACCAATGGGCCGCAGACCTCACCGGCGGCATGGTCAACGCGCGCACGATCGCTCTCATCGATACCGCGCTCGAATCCCCATTGGGCCAGATCGCCATGATCCCGATGCTCGCCTGGATCGCGAATTCGGCCCCCGCGGAGCTGAAGGCGACGTTCTTCGCGGTCATGGCATCATTCACCAACCTGGCGCTTTCTGCGTCCCAGCTGGGAACAAAGTACCTCAATCAGCTGTTCACGGTGAGCCGGGAGGTGCGCGATTCGGCGACGCAAGCGATCGCCGTTCCGGCAGACTACAGCGAGCTGGGCTGGCTGCTGATGGCCGCGACGGTGATCGGATTTGCCCTGCCGATGCTCGCGATCCTGGCGGTACGCGTTTTTCGCTTGCGGACCGCGTAGCACGCAGGCGCGATGCCGACGCACGCGGCGCAGGACATTCCGCGGGTGCGACGGTTTGCCGTGCTCCTGCCCTGTGCTAAGGTTTCGGCCTCGCAGTGAGCTATCCGCGACGAAATCCATCAGGAGGAGGAAACCATGATGAAGCAGGCATTTGCGTTCAAGCGCGTTGGTTGCGTTGCAGCATCGGCGGTCGCCCTCGCTTTCGCCTCGACGGCGAGTGCGAAAGTTGAAGACGACACCATCATTCTGGGATCGGCGATCTCGATCACCGGCAAATACTCGCAGGAAGGCAAGAACGCGAGCGACGGCTACAACTTCGCCGTCGATGCGATCAACGCCAAGGGCGGAGTCACCGTAAACGGCAAGAAGTACAAGCTCAAGATCCAGTACTACGACGATGAGTCGACGCCGGCGCGTACCGCACAGCTGCTCGAGCGCATCATCAATCAGGACGGCATCAAGTTCACGCTTGGACCATACGCTTCCGGACCGACCAAGGCCGCGTTGCCGGTGATCGAGAAGTACAAGATCCCGATGGTCGAGGCCGAAGGGGCGTCGCGCTCGCTGTTCACGCAGGGCTACAAGTACGTCTTTGCCGCCCTGTCGACCTCGGACCAGTACCTGGCCCCGGCGATGGACCTGGCGGCCGAGCTGGCGGCCAAGCAAGGCAGGAAGGCGAGCGACCTGAAAGTCGCGATGTCGTTCGAGAACGATCCGTTCTCGCTCGACGTGCGCGCGGGCGCGGTGGAGAAGATCAAGGAGCACGGCATGAAGATCGTCGTTGACGACAAGATGCCGCGCGACCTGAGCGACATCTCGGCGACGCTGACGAAGATCAAGGCGCTCAAGCCGGACATCATCCTCGTCTCGGGCCACACCAAGGGCGCCACCACCGCGACGCGGCAGATGAAGGAGATGGGCGTCAACGCATCGATCGTGGCGATCACGCATTGCGAATCGGCCAAGCTCACGACCGCGTTCGCCGGCGCCTCCGAAGGCATTCTGTGTCCGACGCAATGGGCCGAGACGCTCACCTACAAGGACAGCCTGTTCGGCACCGCGATGGACTATTACAACAAATTCCTCAAGGCGCACCCGGAGTACAAGATCGTTCCATACCAGACCGCGCAGGCGAGTGCGGTGATCCAGATCTGGGCCGATGCCTTCGAGCGCGCGCAGAGCTTCGACACCGAAAAGCTGCGCGACGCGCTTGCCAAGACCGAGATGCAGACCTTCTACGGCAACATCAAGTTCAGCCCGGCGGGCAACAACATCGCCAAGCCGATGGTGCTGCGTCAGATTCAGGGCGGCAAGTACGCGGTCGTGGCACCGACCAAGTACGCCTCGGATCCGCTGGTGTATCCGCGCAAAGCACCGCAGTAACTTCCTCGACATTTTCTGAAGGAGGGCCGCGCCGGGGCGCAAGTCCGGCGCGGCGATCGCCATGTGGGACAACCTGCGGATCCTTGGCAGCGACGCGCCGATCTTCAACATCCAGCTGGTCCTGAACGGGGTCACGGTCGCGGCCGTGTTCTGCCTGGTGGCCTACGGCCTGGCCCTGGTCTGGGGCGTCACCAGCGTGAAGAACCTGTCGCAGGGCGACCTGGTGATGATGGGCGGCTATGGTGCCTGGGAATTCGCACGGCACGGCATGCACCCGGTCCTCGCGCTGATTCCGGTCTCGGCCATCATGTTCGTGTTCGGCTGGATCGTCTACAAACTGATCATCCGGCGCGTCATCCAACTCGACCTGTTCACCTCCCTGCTCGCCACCTTCGGGCTGGCGATCACCATCCAGCAGGCGCTCAATCTGGCATTCGGGCCGGACGTGCGCACGGTGCAGTCCGGCTTCGGCGAGCTCAAGCTGTTCGGCGGCATGATTGAGATCACGCAGATCAAGCTGATTGCCTTCGGGCTGTGCGTCCTGCTGGCGATCGCAATGGTGCTGTTCCTGAAGAAGACCCGCATGGGCCAGGCGATCCGCGCCACCGCGCAGGACCCGCGCGCGGCGCGCGTGCTCGGCGTGGATACCGACCTTGTGTACGCAATGACGTTTTCGATCAATGCGGCCATCTGCGGCGCGGCGGGCGTGCTGATCGCGATGATCTGGGTGATCCAGCCCTTTTACGGCATTGCCTACTCGGTGCGCGCCTTCGTCATCGTCACCGCCGCGGGTCTCGGCAACCTGCCGGGCGTGATCGTGACCGCGCTCGGCCTCGGGGTGCTCGAGCAGTACAGCGGTTTCGTGCTCGGCGCGCAGTTCCAGCAGGCCACCATCGTCGGCCTGCTCCTCGCGATCCTCATCTGGCGCCAGATGGCACTGCTGCGCCAGCGCAAGTCACTGCAATGAGCCTGCGCCTCGGTCTGACCCCGCGCTCGCTCACGGGCCACCTCTTGCTGCTCGCCGCGGGCGTCGCGGCGCCGTTCCTGTTTCCCGGCCACACGATCCAGCTCGCGGTGTTCTGGGTGTTCGTCCTGTTCGCGCTCACCTGGGACATCATGGGCGGGCAGATGGGCTACAACTCGCTCGGCAACATCCTGTTCTTCGGCCTCGGCATGTACGTCTGCGCGGTCGCGCAGATCGCGATCGTGTACGACGTCGCCCAGTACACGGCGGCGAGCGGCGCCGTCAGGGTCGACTTCTCACCCAAGGAGTATTACCAGGGTCTGGCGCTCGGGGTGGTGCTGGCAGCGCTCGTTCCGGTCGTGTTCGCCGTGGTGCTGAGCTGGATCCTGTTCGGCCTGCGCGGGCCTTACTATGCAATCGGCACGCTCGGGGTTGCGATTGCCGCCGCCGAGCTGACCAATTCCTGGAATTACGTCGGCGGCGGCATGGGCATCGCCATGCCGGTATTTCCGGGCGGACCCGGCATGCGCGAGCGCTTCTTTTATGCCGCCTGCATGGCGGCGACGATCCTGTGCTATCTCTTTCTGCGCTGGCTGTATCGCACGCGCTTCAGCCTGGCGATCAATGCCATCCGCGACGACGAGGACAAGGCCGAGGCGCTCGGGCTGCACACCTCGCGCTACAAGATGGTCGCCTGGTCGGTGTCGGCGTTCTTTCTCGGCATCGCGGGCGCGCTGTTCGGCAACATGACCGGCTTCATCGAGCCGATGGAGACCGCGTTCCCGACGCTGACCTTCGGTATTTTCATGGTCGCGATGACGCTGCTCGGCGGCAAGGGCACGTTGTGGGGCCCGGTCATCGGCTCGACGCTGTTCTACGCCCTGCGCGAGCTGACCTGGACCTACCTGCTCGGCTGGCAGTACATCGCCCTCGGCGTACTGATCATCGTCAATGTGGTGTACTTCCAGCAGGGCATCGTGGGCTGGCTGCGGCAGCGCCGTCCGCAATGGTTCGCGCCGCACGCCGAGACGCCGGCGGACAAGCGCCTGGAGACCGGCGGCAAGGCATGAGCGCACCGGTCATCGAGGTGCGCGGGGTCGCCAAGGCCTTCGGCGGCGTCGTCGCCAACCACGACGTCAGCCTGTCGGTCGCCGACGGCAGCATCACCGGCCTGATCGGGCCGAACGGCTCGGGCAAGACCACGCTGTTCAACTCGATCGTCGGCCAGCACCCGATCGACGCCGGCTCGATCCGCTTTCTCGGGCAGGAGATCTCGCGGCTGAACGTGCAGCAGATTGCGCGGCTGGGGATGCTGCGCACGTTCCAGCAGACGCGCGTGTTTTCCAAGATGGATTGCGTGCGCAACCTGCTCATTTCTCTGCCACACCGTGACAGCGAGTGGAAGGACATGTTCCGCCGCTATCCGGCGGAGGTCATGGAGCGCGCCGACGGCCTGCTGGAATTCGTCGGCCTGTATTCGAAGCGCATGCAGATCGCGGGCTCGCTCTCGTTCGGCCAGCAGAAGCTGCTCGAGTTCGCCATGGCGCTGATGAACCAGCCTCGGGTGCTGCTGCTCGACGAGCCCACCGCCGGAATCAATCCGACGCTGATCAACGGCCTCATCGACCGCCTCAAGCGCGCCAACGCGGAGTTCGGCATCACGCTGTTCGTCATCGAGCACAACATGCGCGTCATCATGAATCTGGCTTCGCATATCTACTGCATGTCGCACGGCGAGCTGCTCGCCGACGGGCCGCCGGCCAGCATTCAGGACGATCAGCGCGTGATCGATGCCTACCTGGGAGCGCATTGATGGCCGACGACGCTTCGCGCCGCGCCAGCGGATACCACGTCGGCAGCGTCGATACGGTCATTTCCGTCGACGACGTCGCGCGTCAGGCCGAGGAGCTTCGCACCGAAATCCCGGAAAAGGACCTGCTCGCGCTCGCGGGTGGCGAGCCCTTTTTGTCGATCCGCGGTTTGCGTGCAGGCTATGGCGCGATGGAGATCCTGCACGATTTCACGCTGCACGTCGGGCAGGCGCAGTCGCTGTGCCTGATCGGACCGAATGGCGCGGGCAAGTCCACTGTGCTGCACTCGATCTATGGCTTCACGCGCACTACCGCAGGCGAGATTTCAGTGGGTGCTGGCGCCGCCCGGCGCGACATCACCCGGCTCGGGCCCGAGCGCAAGCTGAAGGAGGCGCGTGTCGCCTATATTCTGCAGGACAAGTCGGTGTTTCCCGACATGACCGTGGAAGAAAACCTGCTCATGGGCGGGTTCCTGCTCGAATCGCGCGCGGCGGCACGCGCCGCCGCGGAACGCGTGTTCGACAAGTACGACCGGCTCGCGGCACGCCGAAGCCACCTGGCGCGCGTCCTTTCGGGCGGCGAGCGCCGCCTGCTCGAGATCTCGCGCGCGCTGGTCATGGAGCCCGACGTGCTGCTGGTCGACGAGCCCTCGATCGGCCTGGAACCACGCTTCATCGACATGGTGTTCGACATTCTGCGCGACCTTCAGCACCGTGATGGCAAGACCATCCTGATGGTCGAGCAGAACGCAAAAAAGGGGCTGGAATTCGCCGACCTCGGCTACGTGCTGGTCTCGGGACAGGTCGCGCTCGCCGGCAAGGGCGACCAACTGCTGCAGAATCCAGAGGTCGCGCGCCTGTTTCTCGGCGGTTGATCAGCCCTCGCGGCGCAGACGATTCACCACGCGCTCGATTCCGAACACGTACCAGGCATCGAGCTCGGCCTGGCGGCGACCCGACTCGGTGCGCACGCTGCCTTCGAGGGTCACGATCGCGTCGCGGCATTGCACAGAGAACGTTTCTGCCTTGAGCATCGGGTCCATTTCGAGCACGAGGCGTACCGCGTCGACGATCTCGTCGTCCGAGTCCTGTTCCTCCGGGACGACCGCAATTCCGTTGACGACGTCCCTGCAGCCTGGCGTCCACCAGGCAAGTACGCCGAGCATGCGTTTGTGCGTCAGGCTGAGCACCTGGCCGTTCAAGGTGATCACGCCGGCCTTGATCTCGGCCTCCACTTCGCCGTACGCACTCGGTCCTGCGTCGTGCAGGGTCTCGAGCCGCCCCTCGAGGTGCATGCGTAGCGTACAGTTCGAAAGCTCGCTCTCCTTCTCGATCAACTTGAGCAGGGAGTCCCGGATCTCTGCGTCGCTGCGCGGCGTGGCGACGACGATTCGCAGTCGGTCGACGATGCCGCGGACGCCCGGCACGCCAGCCGCGACCGACAGGGCGCTCTTGCGCGCCGCGACGTCCGCAACATCGCCCTCGAGCACGATCGCATCGTCGCCTGTTGCCTCGATGCGAAGCGGATGCCGGGCAAGGTTTACGCGTACATCGGCTTCGAGTGCGGCGCGCACCGACAGTGCGAGACCAGACTGTGTCATGGCGTTTCTCCTCCCAGGACGGTTGCGTTGCTTGGCCCTTCACGCCGAGATGATGACCTCGGTATAAGGCGGCACCCGCTCGAACAGCTCGACGATGTCGGCGTTGCGCATGCGGATGCAGCCGATCGAGCCGGGCGCGCCCATCTCGGCCGTCTCGGGGGCGCCGTGAATGTAAATGTAGCGCCGCATCGTGTCGACCTCTCCGAGCCGGTTGCGCCCCCGCTCGCAGCCGGAAAGCCATAGGATCCGCGTCAGCATCCAGTCGCGGCCCGGGCATTGCGTCTGGAGCTCGGGCGTCCAGCGCTCGCCGGTCGGCCGCCGGCGGACAAAGACGGTGTTTTCGGGTTCGCCCGTGCCGATCTTGGCGCGAATGACGTGGCGCCCGCGCGGCGTGCAGAATGAACCGTTGCGCTCTCCGGGGCCGTTTTTCGCGGTCGAAACCGGGTAGCGCCCGAGCACCTCATCAGCGTCACCGTACAGGGTCAGCGTCTGCGACGGCAGATCAATCTCGATTCTCATCTGCGTGCGGCAAAGAAAGCGCTCAGCAGTGCCCCACTCTCCTCCCCCAGGACGCCGCCGACCACGGTCGCATGGTGGTTTAACCGGGACTCTGAAAACAGGTTGATCACGCTTCCCGCGCTGCCGGTCTTCGGATCGCGCGCACCGAATACGACGCGTGCAATGCGCGCGTGGAACATCGCGCCGACGCACATCGCGCAGGGCTCGAGCGTGACAAACAGCTGCCCGCCCGCAAGGCGATAATTGCCGACGGCGCGTGCCGCAGCCCGCAAGGCCTGGATCTCGGCATGCGCGCTTGGATCAGCGGCTGCGATGGGCCGGTTCCAGCCTTCCCCGACGATCTGCCCATCGAGCACCACCACGGCGCCCACGGGCACTTCCCCTTCCGCCTGCCCCAGGCGTGCAAGCGCAAGTGCGCGCCGCATGAACTCCTCATCGCTCGTCACGCCGGGATCGCGGGCTTTGTCTGTCATCCTTTGCGCAGTCATCGATTCACCAGACGGCTTGAAGCTATCATCGCACACGCGATCGCGGCTTCCAATGTGCGATCTTTCATCGTGGTTCACCGATTCACCGGAGCAGTCGATGCACGTTGCCGCAGGGACGCGATGGCACTGAACGCCACCATTCACCACTTCAAGGTGCAACTCGCCGACGCCGACCGCCACCTTTACCAGGCGCTCGAATTCAAGGTGGCCCGCCATCCCTCGGAATCCGCGGCCTGGCTGGTGGCGCGTGTGCTCGCCTACTGCCTCGAGTACGCTGATGGCATCGCCTTCTCGCGCGGCCTGTCCGAGCCCGACGAGCCGGTCATCGCAGTGCGCGACCTGACCGGCGCGCTGCTGAGCTGGATCGAGGTCGGTTCGCCCGATGCGGCGCGCCTGCACAAAGCCGCGAAAGCGGCGCCGCGCGTCGCGGTCTATACCCATCGCGACCCGGTGCCGTGGCTGCGCGGGCTGGCCGGTGAGCGCATCCATCGCGCCGAGGCGCTGGAGCTGTACGCCTTCGATCGCAGCCTGATCGCGGGGCTCGAGGCGCGTCTCGAGCGGCGCATGGCGTTCGACCTGTCGGTGAGCGAGCGTCAGCTGTACGTATCACTTGGCAACGCGCATTTCGATGGCGCGCTCGAGGGTCTCGCGCTTGCCGCCTGAGGCGGCAGGATGCGTATCATAGGGGCGATCCGGGCTTCGATTAAGGATGCTGTGATGCCCCTGAGCGCTGCGCAGATCGCCCAGTACCAACGCGACGGCTACGTCTGCCCGGTGCCCGTGATGCCGCCGCAGGAAGCGGCCGAGCTGCGGCGCCGGCTCGAGGCCTTCGAGGCCACTCAGGGCGGCCGGCTCGAAGCGTCCCAGCGCAGCCGCTCGCACCTGCTGTTCAAGTGGCTCGACGACCTGATCCGCGACCCGCGCGTGCTCGACCCGATCGAGCAGCTGATCGGGCCCGACATCCTGTGCTGGAGCACGATCTTCTGGATCAAGGACGCCGGCTCGAAAAGCTTCGTCTCCTGGCACCAGGACAACACGTACTGGGGCCTGTCCAGCCGCAAGGTCGTGACCGCATGGTTCGCGATCTCCGAGGCCAGCCCGGAAGCGGGCTGCATGAAGGTCATGCCGGGTACGCACGAGGGGACCACGCTCGTGCACGAGGATACCTACGACACGGACAACATGCTGACGCGCGGACAGTCGATACCGGGCATCGACGAAACGCGCGCCGTGAGCATGCCGCTGCGCGCGGGAGAAATGTCGCTGCACAACTACTGTCTCGCGCACGGCTCGGGGCCGAATCATTCGGCCGACCGCAGAATCGGCGTATCGATGCACTTCATGCCGCCGCAAACGGAGCAGGTCGTCGGCGCCTGGGATTGTGCGGCGCGGGTGCGCGGAGACGATCGGTACGGGCATTTCACGCCGACGCCGGTGCCGACATGCGACTTCGATCCGGCGGCGGTCGCGTTCCACGCGCGCGCGGCTGGGGCGATGCGCGAGGTGCTCTATGCGGGGGCCGCGCGCAAACTGCAGAAGCTGTAACGCCGCGCCCGGCGAACCCAAAGACCGACGCTCCTCACTCCCACTCAATCATCAACGAGCCGTCTAACTCGTTGATTCGTAGGGCACGTGCCGCTGCCACGCGGACATTTACCGTCACTTTTACCGTCAAAGTACGGAGCGCCAGCATTGGCGCGGGTTTGCAGGCGATTCGGTCTGAAGTGACCTTTCAAGATCTATCGACATCTATCGATTGCCACGATGATCGCGGACCGCATCGCTGACAGCATCGCCGCGTGTCCGTGTGGTCAGGGGAACGCCTGTAAAGACCCCGCATCGAATTCATTAAGTGATGGTTAATACGACGCTTTTCACCAATCTTTTTACCGTCATGATGGCCAAATGGCCTGCCCCGTACTGTTCGGGCCGACCCGTCATGCGGATATCATTGGTTAGCCTGCTTTCCTTGCCAGTCGGGTGTGTCGGTCGGTTTAATCGCAGATTCGACTTACTGAACGCGTTCGATGTCCGGTGGCTTCCACGTCTTCTCGTAGACCGATTTGGCCGGGCCGTAGAAGCGGAAAATCACGAAGAAGTCCTGGCCCGCAGAGGGGAGCCAGTTGCCTAAGAAGCCCGAGGGCGCCTCGCTGCCCAAGTACAGGTCGATCGAGCCGTCGGCATTCGCCTTGAGCTTCGACTTGTCGTAGGAGGACAGGCCGATCCGGTCCTGCGTGTTGGGCACGAACGAATTCGTCTTTTGGCTGTACACGATCACTGACCAGAACTTGTCGACGGGCACGTCGGCCGGCACGCGAAGCCGGTAACTTAGGCTGCCGGAGAGCGGCACGCCCGACACGTCGCGCAGGCCCATCAGATA
>Ga0210067_1000053_pt1 | contig 14296 bp, 10 predicted proteins | sample RushMan_ThreeSqB_2_FD_185559 | JGI IMG/M metagenome (GOLD analysis project Ga0210067, IMG submission 185559) | Wetland microbial communities from San Francisco Bay, California, USA, that impact long-term carbon sequestration - RushMan_ThreeSqB_D2... | ecosystem: Environmental > Aquatic > Marine... | reverse complement strand
TATTACCCCAAGAAGCAAGAAGCGTCGAAATTCTAGCGGCTTCATATTTGCTCTATTATTCCTTTATATTATCTCATTGTTTATGCTTAATTGCAGGTTGAGTTTTTCGGATGGGTTCACCGATATGTGGGAAGTGGGCGAACCCCGCCCACTTATGCCCCCACCATTTAAGAGTTTTTCCTGTTGGGAACCTGAGAGCCAAAATAGTCAGGTTTTACGAAAATACAGGTGGTCAGATTTACAGGATTCCACAAGAATCGTATAATTTATGGCAGCACCAGATTCTTTATTCCCCACCATGCCCCCAAACTTCCCCGAAGTGCACAACTCCTAAATTGGTAACTTTCTCCGTGAAACCTCGCAAACATCAACTTCTTCAAGCCAAAATCTTAGTCGAGCGCCTGGCACGTCTCTCGGCTGATTCGATCTGGGCGCGGCGCTCGCGAACAAGGGCATCGGCTTCAGCGCTGCGGGCGCACGGCGCGTTCATGCAGACCGCAACACGCTCGAGCTCGGCGACGGCACGACCCTCGGCTACGACTACCTGGTGGTTACCACCGGCCCGAAGCCGGCCTTCGACGAGATCGAAGGCCTCGGCCCGGCCGGTCACACGCATTCATTGTGCGAGGCCGCACACCTGCAGCACTGCAGCCGTGGCTGGCGTGACTTCGTCGAACATCCCGGTCCCCTCGTCGTTGGCGCAGTGCAGGGCGCCTCGTGCTTCGCGCCGGCCTACGAAAGCCTGTTTCACATGGATGCCGACTTGCGCCACCGCGGCCTGCGCGATCGCGTTGCGGTCACCTTCGTGACTGCGGAGCCCTGGATCGGTCATCTGGGTCTCGGCGGCATGGACGATGCGCGCGAGCGGCTGGAGGCGAGCATGCGCGAGCGCGGCATCGCGTGGCTCGCCAACGCACGCGTCGATCGGGTGGAGCGCGAGCGCATGCACGTCAGCGAGTGCGACGCCGCCGGCAAGTCGCTGCGCCGGCGGGTGCTGCCGTTCCGCTACGCGATGCTGATGCCGGCGTTCCGCGGCATCGACGCCGTCGCCGGCATCGAGGGGCTGGCGAACGCGCGAGGCTTCATCCTGGTCGACGAGCACCAGCGAAACCCGCGCTACCCGAATATCTACGCTGCGGGTGCGACCGTCGAGGCGGCGAGCGCGCTGCCGACACCGGTGCCGACGGGCACGCACAAGACCGCGTACATGGTGGAATCGATGGTCACCACGACCGCGCAGAACATCCGCGACCAGATCGACGGACGCGCGCCCAGTCAGCGCGCAAGCTGGCGCGCCGTCAGCCTTGCCGATCTCGGTGCCGGCGGCCTGGCGTTCATCGCAAACGAAGAGCCGCCGCCGCGCAGGATCGACTGGTTCGAGCAGGGTGACTGGGTGCAGCTGGCGCGCTGCTCGGTGTGCAACGTAGGTGATTGACAAAGGTTCCTGCGCACTTGCGATAGATCAATTCCGCGCCCGGGCAAGCGGATTATCGTGAAAAGCAGGGAATTGCGCAGGTGAGTCAGGTACAGCTGTCGGACTTCGAAATCGTCGCGCGGGAGGATCTCTCCCCGGCGACCTTCCTGCTCGAGATCCGCCACCCGCTGATGGCCAAGGCCGCACGGCCGGGCCAGTTCGTCATCGTCATGTCGCACGCCGAGGGCGAGCGCATCCCGCTCACCATCGCCGACTTCGATCGCGATCGCGGCAGCGTGACGCTCGTGATTCAGGCGGTCGGCAAAACGACGCGCGAGATGCAGCAGCACGCAACGGTCGGCTCGACGCTGTACGGCCTGGTCGGCCCGATGGGCGTGCCGAGCCCGATCGGTCATGCGCGCAAGGTGGTCTGCGTCGGCGGCGGCCTGGGCGTGGCGCCGATCTATCCCCAGGCGCGCGGCTTCAAGCAGGCCGGCGCGTATGTGATCGGGGTGCTGGGCTTTCGCTCCAAGGACCTGGTGTTCTGGGAGGACAAGTTCCGCGCGTGCTGCGACGAGCTCGTTCTGTGCACCGACGACGGCTCGGCCGGCATCAAGGGGCTGGTGACCGAGGGCATCCGCCAGGCGGTCGAAAAGCATTCGGATATTGACGAAGTCGTCGCCATCGGGCCGCCGGTCATGATGAAGGGCTGCGCCGAGGCGACGCGCCCGCACGGCATCAAGACGATCGTCAGTCTGAACCCGATCATGGTCGACGGCACCGGGATGTGCGGCGGCTGCCGGGTGAAGATCGGCGACGAGGTGAAGTTCGCTTGCGTCGACGGTCCGGATTTCGACGGCCATCTGGTCGACTTCGACGACCTGATGACGCGCCTGCGGCGCTACCGGAGCGAGGAGCAGGCGGCGCTCGAGCGCTGGTCCGAGCAGTGCCGCCTGATGGCCGGCCGCTGAGCTCATGGCAGCGAAAAAGAAAAAGACGATCCGCACCATCCCGCAGCAGCGCACGCCGGCGCGCGAGCAGGCGCCTGCGGAGCGGGTGAAGAACTTTTCAGAAGTCACCTTCGCCTACCGCGCCGAGGACGCGCTGGTGGAGGCCGAGCGCTGCCTGATGTGCCCGGACCAGCCCTGCGTGCGCGGCTGCCCGGTCGGCATCGACATTCCCCGATTCATCGAGAAGATCAGCCAGAAGAACCTGCGCGCCGCCTACGACGTGATCGGCGAGACCAATCTGCTGCCAGCGGTTTGCGGCAGGGTGTGTCCGCAGGAGACGCAGTGCGAGGGGGTATGCACCGTGGGCGACACGCTCGAGCCCGTGGCAATCGGGCGCCTCGAGCGCTACGTGGGCGATGCGGCGATCGAGAACGGCTGGGTCAACAATCCCTACATCGAGCCGAACGGCATGCGCGTCGGCATCGTCGGCTCCGGTCCTGCGGGCATGGCCTGCGCGGCCGACCTGGCGAAGGCTGGCTGCGAGGTCACGGTGTTCGAGGCGTTCCATCAGCCCGGCGGCGTGCTGCGCTACGGCATCCCGGACTTCCGCTTGCCGAACGACGTGGTCGACGCCGAGATCGAGAACCTGCGCAAGATCGGCGTGCGCTTCGAGTGCAACACCCTGGTCGGACGCCTGTTCACGATCGCGCAGATGCGCGACGAGATGGGCTTCGACGCCGTATTCATCGGCACCGGCGCAGGCACCCCCTCGATGCTCGGCGTTCCCGGCGATTCGCTGAACGGCGTGCTCTCGGCAAACGAGCTCCTGACGCGCTGCAACCTGATGCGCGCCAAGGACTTTCCCAAGGTCGACACGCCGATGCCGCTCGGCCGGCGCGTCGCGGTGATCGGCGCGGGCAACACCGCGATGGACGCGATGCGCGTGTGCCTGCGCCTCGGGGCGGAAAAGGTGACCTGCGTCTACCGGCGCTCGCGCACCGAGGCCCCGGCGCGCGTCGAAGAGGTGCATCACGCCGAGCAGGAAGGCGTCGAGTTTCACTGGCTCACCGCGCCGGTTGCGGTGCTCGACGACGGCCAGGGCGGCGTGCGCGGCATGCGCTGCGTGCGCATGGCGCTCGGCGAGCCCGACAGCTCGGGCCGGCGCCGGCCGGTGCCGGTGCCCGAGAGCGAGTTCGACTTCGAGTGCGACCAGGTGGTCTACGCCATCGGCACCAACGCCAATCCGATCATCGGCCAGACCGCGAAGCTCAAGCTCGACCGGCGCGGCTACATCGCGGCCGACGAGGAACTCGCCACGTCGATGGCCGGGGTGTACGCCGGGGGTGACATCGTGACCGGCGCGGCGACGGTCATCGAGGCGATGGGCGCGGGCCGTCGCGCCGCCGCGAGCATCAAGGCCAGCCTCGGGATCGGCGAAGCGTCGGCCGGTGCGGGCGCGGAGCGGCTGTTCGGCATACCTGTCGGCGAGCGCAACCATGTGCGTGTGCGCATCGCCTAGCCTCGAGCAATGAAGCGCGCGCGGACCCGAAAAATGAAAGACGCCCCACCCCAATCGCCAGTTACCTCGATCGCCCCCGGCACCGCCGGGCGCACGCGCACCACGCTCAGGGAGCACATCGTCGAGGTGATCAGCGATTCCGGGGAAGGGGCGCAACGCTGCGGGCAGTCGCTCGGCGCGATCGCCGCGCGCATGGGCAACGGCATCTGGACCGTCGAGATCATCCCGGCCGAGATCCGCCCGCCCGCGCGCAGCGTCGCCGGCGCGAGCGGCAACCGGATCCGGATCGGCGCCGAGAAGGTGACCAACGGCGGCGACGAAGCCGATCTCGTGATCGCCTTCAACGAACAGGTGCTGCTCGGGCGGGTACGCGCCGGCGAGCTCAAGCCGGGCTGCATCATCCTCATCGAGAGCCTGTGGCGCGAGCATGCCGATCCGGCGATCGCCCAGGGCTACATCGAGACGCACGACCGCCTGGTCGAGGCCGGCTACCGCGTGATCGAGATCCCGATGGAGAAGGCCTGCAAGGCGATCGTCGCGGATGCGCGCCGCGGCAAGAACATGTTCGCGCTCGGCATGCTGTGCAACCTGTACAGCCTCGAGCTGCAGCTCGCGCGCGAGCAGATCGCGCTCACCTTCGGCAAGAAGGGAGCGTCGGTGATCGAGCCGAACGTGAAGCTGCTCGAGGCAGGGCACGCCTGGGCCGAGGCCAACCTGGATTTCCAGTACAGCATACCCGCGGCGCGGGCGCGCGAGCCGCAGGTGGTCGTCAACGGCAACACGGCGCTCGCGCTCGGCGTGCTCGCCTCGGGAATGGAAATCTGCGCGATGTATCCGATCACCCCGGCAACCTCGGCTTCGCATTACCTGTCGGAGGTGTTCGAAAAGGTCGGCGGCGTGGTGCACCAGGCCGAAGACGAGATCTCGGCCTGCGCCTTCGCGATCGGTGCGTCCTATGCGGGCAAGTGCACGGTGACGATCACCTCCGGACCGGGCTACTCGCTCAAGCAGGAGGCGATCGGCCTCGCGGTGATGGGCGAGATCCCGCTGGTGGTGGTGAACGTGCAGCGCGGCGGACCGAGCACCGGGCAGCCGACCAAGGTCGAGCAGGGCGATCTGATGGCGGCGATCTTCGGCAGCCACGGCGATGCGCCGAAGGTGGTGATGGCGCCGGCGACCATCGAGGAATGCTTCTACGCGATGATCACCGCGCGCAAGATTGCCGAGACCTTCAACATGGTCGTCGTGGTGCTGACCGATGCGAGCCTCGCCACCTCGCAGCAGCCGTTTGCGCGGCCGCAGTTCAGCGAATCCTGGATGGCCCCGCCGGTCGACCAGAGCGCGGTGCCCGAAGGGCTCAAGCCCTATGACTGGGACGCGGCCACCGGCCTCGCGCGGCGCTTCATCCCCGGCCAGCCGGGCGGCATGCACACCCTCACCGGTCTCGCGCACGATCGCGCGAGCCACGTCGCCTACGACCCCGAGACCAACCAGGAGAGCATCCACTTCCGCAGCCTGAAGCTCGCTGCCCTGCAAAAGACGCTCAGGACGCCGCCGCTCTACGGCGACGCCGAGGGCGACCTGCTGGTGATCGGCTGGGGCAGCACCAAGGGCGCGATCGAGGAGGCGGTCGCCGGGCTGCGCGCCGAGGGGCGCAAAGTGTCGTCGCTGCATCTGACGTTCCTGCAGCCGACGCACGGCGGGCTTAAGGAGATCATGCAGCGCTTCGGCAAGGTGATGACCGTGGAAGGCAACTGGTGCGACGACCCGAACGACGCCCTGATCGATGCGTCGAACCGGCGCTACGCGGCGCTCGCCACGCTGCTGCGGGCGCGAACGCTGGTCGATGTCGACTGCTGGGGCGAAGTCAAGGGACAGCCGATCAAGCCGAGGGTGATTCGCGAAGCGCTGGTCGCACGGTTGAACGGATAGAGGAACGCGTATGACCACGATGGCGACCGAGTGCCTGCTCCAGCTCTGCGAGGAGCGCCACGAGATCGAGGACTACCAGAGCGGCGTGCCGCGCTGGTGCACCGGCTGCGGGGACAACGCGATCCTGGCCGCCGTGCAGCGCCTGTGCCGCGACGAGGGGCTGCGGCCGGAGAAGACGGTATTCGTGTCCGGGATCGGCTGCTCGAGCCGCTTTCCGCATTACATGCGGACCTATGGCTTTCACGGCATCCACGGCCGCGCGCTGCCGGTCGCCGAGGGCATCCGCCTCGCACGTCCCGACCTGAAGGTGTTCGTCAATACCGGCGACGGCGACTGCTGCAGCATCGGTGCGGCGCACTGGATCCATGCGATCCGCTACAACATGAACATGACCGTGTTCCTGCACGACAACCAGATCTACGGCCTGACCAAGATGCAGGCCTCGCCGACCTCGCCGCGCGGCACCAAGAGCAACACCACGCCGCGCGGATCCACCCTGGAAGCACTGCAGCCGCTGAGCGTGACCCTCGGGGTGCAGAACGTGTCCTTCGTCGCGCAGGCGGTCGACTGGATTCCCGAGATGCTGTTCGACATCGTGCGCGCGGCGTATCACCACAAAGGCTTTTCGTTCATCCGCATCGTGCAGCGCTGCCCCGAGTGGCTGCCGAAGGTCTGGGATCCCTGGCTGCACGACCCGAGCCGTATCCTGGTGCTGACCCACGAGAACGGCATCCGGCCGAGCGAGGGGCTCGCCAAGGTCTACCGCAGCCAGCGCGAGCACGATCCGGCGGACCTCAACCGCGCGCGCGAGATCGCCTCGGACACCGACAACATCCCGGTCGGGATCCTGTACCGCAATCCGGAGGTGCCCTGCTACGAGGATCTGCGCTCGAGCACCCGCTTGCGCACCGCCGACACCCTCAAGGCAGGTCTCGAGGCGGAGCTCGACAAGTTCACGATCTGGCCGCAATGTTGACGTTGAGCCGCGTGCAATGAACATGCCGAGCGAAGCGCAGGTCACATTTTTCCTGACCGGCCGACGCGCCGCGACCGAGCTCGAGCCGCTCGACGCGAAGCGCCTGCGGCCGGCAGCGCTTGCCGCCTACCGCGACCTGACGCGTCTGCGCCATGACTTTCCGCTGCTGCTGGTCGAGGACGGGGACGCGGGCGACGAAGTGGCGCTCGCCTCGCTCACCGCGCTGGTCGACGCGGTGCTTGCGGCTGCGCCGGGTGCGGGAGAGCACACCCGGCTGCGCGCGCACGCGCTCAAGGTCGAGCGCGAGATCCGCACCCTGGTCGCGAACGGCGCCAGGGGCGGGCTCCATGCACTGATCGACAGCGCGGCGGCGCGTCTTGCGCCGCTGCCGGATACCGCGTTTGCCGAGAGCGTGCAGCGCCTGCATGCCGGCATTGCGCAGGACGGCGCGCTGGTCGATTGCAGTGCGACCCTGCCGCGGCAGTTGCTCGGCCACGTCTGGCGCAGCGTGCAGCGGGCCAAGGGCGAGGCCTTTCGCGGCGACGCGGCGCGGCTCATCCTTCGGCTGGAGGACATCCTGCGCGCCGACCACGCGCTGTCCAAGGCGGGGCGCGCCGCCAGGCAGCTGCGCGCCTCGGTCGGCAGCGTGCACGCCGAGGTGTTCGATTTCGAGCGCATGGCGCAGCTGCTCGGGCGCGTTTCGGCGGAGACGACGCTGCCGCCGGCACGGCGCCGGCGCATCGACGAGGTGCTGGCGGTGCTGCGCGCGCAGCGCTTCTTCGCCATGCCGGGCGCCCCGGTCGCGCCCTACGGCTTCGAATTCGAGGACTGCGACAGCGCCCTGGCCGCGTTTCGCGCGCGCCTGCCCGAGATGGTGGCGCTCGCCCGTGCCCTCGCGGTCGGCGCGCTGGAAGCCGAAGGCGAATACAGCGAGGCGCGGCACGACGCGATCTTCGCGGACTTCGGTGCCGACGGGCTCGGTGCCGAAGAGCTCGCGCAGTTCCCGGACTTCTTCGTCTGCCTGAACGAGACTGCGCTGAACGCGCCCGAAAACCAGGCGCTCGCCGAGATGCTCTCGGGCGGGCTGCCGGTCAAGCTGCTGATGCAGACCGATGACCTGCTCGAAGCGCCGCTCGCGGGCAGCGGCCACCTCGCCATGGGCTCGCGCGGACGGCAGTTCGCCAACATGGCGCTCGGGCTGAACGAGGTCTATGTGCTGCAGTCGGCGAGCTCGAACCTGGTCGCGCTGCGTGCGCAGATCGAGCGCGCGATGCGCTACGCCGGACCCGCGCTGTTCAACGTCTATTCCGGGGCGAGCGTGCACGCCGGCGGCCTGCCGCCGTACCTGGTCGCTGCCGCTGCGATGGACGCGCGCGTGTTTCCGGCGTTCTCCTACGATCCGTCGGCGGGCAGCGACTGGGCCACGCGCTTTTCGCTCGAGACCAACGCCCAGGTCGAGCGCGATTGGCCCGTGCACCGACTGGCCGCCGAGGATGCCGAGCAACAGCGCGTGGTCGAGGACATCGCCTTCACCCTCGCGGACTTCGTCGCCAGCGACACGCGCCACGCGCGACATTTCGCGCAGGTGCCGCGTGCCCAGTGGAACGGCGGCCTGGTGCCGCTCGAGACCTGCCTGGCCGAGACGGCGCGCGGGCTGCCCGAGCGGCTGCCGAGCCTGATGATGGTCGATGCGGACAATCGGCTGCAACGCGCCATCGTCGACGACAAGCTGGTGCGCGAGACGCGCCGTTGTCGAGAGGCCTGGCACAGCCTGCAGGAACTCGGCGGAATCCACAATTCGCACGCCGAGCGGGCGAGAGCGCAGCAGAAGCAGGCCGCGCCGCCGCCCGCCACGCCCGCCACGCCGAGCGCACCGGCGGCCGAGGCCTCGCCGCCGGCCGCCGCGGCGACCGAAGCGGCGCCGGCGGCGGTGCCGCCTTCCGACGAGCCCACCATCGAGACGCCGCGCTGCTCGAGCTGCAACGAGTGCACCCAGATCAACCCGCGCATGTTCGCCTACGATGAAAACCAGCAGGCGCGCATCGTCGACGCCAGCGCCGGAACCTATCGCGAGCTGGTCGAGGCGGCGGAAAACTGCCAGGTGGCGATCATCCATCCGGGCAAGCCGAAAAACCCCAAGGAGCCCGACCTCGAGGCGCTGCTCAAGCGCGCCGAACCGTTCCTCTAGGGGGTGTCGCCGGCATTCAGAGGCCGCGCTCCTTGAAGACCTCCCTGGCGCAGCGGAAGCTCTCGACCGCCGCCGGCACGCCGCAGTAGATCGCGACCTGCAGGAAGACTTCGCGGATGTCCTCCTTGCTGAGGCCGTTGTTGAGCGCGCCGTTGATGTGCAGCTTGAGCTCGTGGGCGCGGCCGAGCGCCGAGAGCATGGCGAGGTTGAGCATCGAGCGCGTCTGGCGCGGCAGGCCGGGCCGGTTCCAGACATCGTTCCAGCAGTAGCTGTTCAGCAGGTCGACGAACGGCGCGTTGAAGTCGTCGACCGCGGCCATGCCCTTGTCGACGTACTCGGCGCCGAGCACCTCGCGGCGGGTCTTCAAGCCGTCGGCGATGCGTTCCTTGTGTGATCTCTTGTCCATGGTGACTCCCGGCCGTTGCGGTGTTGTGAATGGTCAATGCGCTTGCTCAGCGAACAAGTGTAACGCGGGGCCTTTGTGGCTTGCTAAGATCGAAGCGCTCACCGGAGGAGGTTCGCATGTCCGACTCAGGATCGAAATTCGCGGCGCTCATCGGCCGCATGACCCAGGCGATCTGCGCGGGCGACGCGCAGGCCGCGGCCGCCTGCTTCACCACGGACGGCGTGTATCACGACGGCTTCTACGGCGAATTCAAGGGCCGCGCGGCAATCGTCGACATGCTGCACAAGCATTTCTACGCCGACGCGACCGATTTCACCTGGCAGATGAGCGATGCGGTCAGCGACGAGCGCATCGGCTATGCGAGCTATCTGTTCTCCTACACGGCGAAGGTGAAGGGCGCCGAGGGCCGGCGCATTGCGTTTCGCGGCATGTCGAAAGTGCGACTCGCCGACGGCCTGATGGCGCGCTACGAGGAGATCTTCGAGCGCGCGCCGGTCCTCGCCAGGCTCGGATTTGCCGACGAACGCATCCTCAAGTCGGTTCGCAAGTGGGCGGGCGAGTGAAGATCGTTGACGTCAAAACGTATTGCCTGTCGACGCCGCTCGAGACGCCGTTCGCCTACTCGCAGGGCTGGGTCAAGGCGCGCGGCGCGACGCTCGTCGAGGTGATCACCGACGGCGGTCTCTCGGGCTGGGGCGAATCGATCTGCATGGGTCTGCAGCCGCCGCAGATCGCAGCGGCCGCGATCGATTACGCGCTAAAACCGGTCCTGCTCGGCGCCGACCCGCGCGATGTCGAGGTGCTCTGGCACCGCATGTACCACCACAGCCGCGACTACGGCCAGAAGGGCGCGCTGATTGGCGCCCTCTCCGGCGTCGACATCGCGCTGTGGGACATCGCCGGAAAGTCGCTCGGCGTGCCGGCGCACCGGCTGCTCGGCGGCGCCTTCCGCAGCCGCGTCGAGGCCTATGCCACCGGCTTTTACCGGGTGCGCGGTCAGGGCGAGGCGATGCGCCTGGCCGACGAAGCCGCGACGCACCGCAAGAACGGCTTTCGCGCCATGAAGGTCAAGCTCGGCTTCGGCCTCGAGGACGACCTCGCCGTGATGCGCGCGGTGCGCGACGCGCTCGCCGGCGAGCCGGTGACGCTGATGATCGACGGCAACCACGCCTATGGCGTGGCCGATGCGATCCGCCTCGGCCGCGCGCTCGAGGACGCGGGGCTGCGCTGGTACGAGGAGCCGGTGGTGCCCGAGCGGCCCGAGGACTACCGGGCGGTGCGTGCGGCGCTCGATATTCCGATCGCCGGCGGCGAGAACGAGTACACCCTGTATGGCTTTCGCCAGCTGCTCGCGCAGGACGCGCTCGACATTGCGCAGCCCGATCTGTGCTGCTGCGGCGGGTTCACCGCCGCGAAGCATATCGTCGCGCTCGCCCACGCCCAGGGCGTTCAGGTCAATCCGCATGTCTGGGGCTCGGCAATCGGCCAGGCGGCCTCGCTGCAATGGATCGCGTCGATTCCCGTCGCCCATCACGCGCTGTTCGCGCTCGAGCCGGTGTTCGAGTACGACACCTCCTCGCATCCGTTCCGCAGCGCGCTGGTCAAGGAGCCGGTGCTGCAGCAGGGCGGTTGGATCGAGCTGCCGCGCCGTCCGGGCATCGGCGTCGAGGTGAATCGCGACGTGATCGAGGCCTACGCCGTCTAGCGCCGGGGCGCTCGTGCCGGTCCACAACGCGGACATTGCGCGCGTCTTCGAGGAGATCGCAGAGCTGCTCGAGCTCGAAGATGCCAATCCGTTCCGCGTGCGCGCCTACCGCAACGCGGCGCGCGTGGTCGGCGAGCAGCGCTTCGACATCGCCGCGCGCCTCGCGCAGGGCGAGGCACTGCCCAAGCTGCCCGGCATCGGCGAAGACCTTGGCGCGAAGATCGAGGAGATCGCGACCACCGGCAGCTGCGCGTTGCGCGAGCGGCTCGCCAGGCGCGCACCGGCGGGCATCACCGAGTTGCTGCACCTGCCGGGGCTCGGTCCGAAGCGGGTGCGCGCGCTGAATCGCGAGCTCGACGTGCACGGCCTTGCGCAGCTGGTGCGTGCGGCGCAGGACGGCCGCCTGCGAACGCTCGCCGGCTTCGGCGAAAAAACCGAGAAGACGCTGCTCGATGCGGCGCTCGCCCAGCTCGGCACCACCAAGCGCTTCAAGCTCGCCGTCGCAGGCGAGTACGCGAAGAGTCTGGTCGCGCACCTGGAGAAGACGCGTGGGGTGAAGAACGTGGTGGTCGCCGGCAGCTACCGGCGCATGAAGGAGACGGTGGGCGACCTCGACATTCTGGTGATCGCCGAGACGAAAACGGCCGCGCGGGCGGCGATGTCATGCTTCGTCGAGTACGGCGAGGTGAAGAAGGTGCTCGCGCAGGGCGAGACGCGCGCCAGCGTGGTGCTCGCCTCTGGGCTGCAGGTCGATCTGCGCGTGGTGCCCCCTGAGAGCGCCGGCGCCGCGCTGCATTACTTCACCGGCTCGAAGGCGCACAACATCGCGCTGCGCCGCATGGCGCAGGCGAAAAAGCTGAAGGTGAACGAGTACGGCGTGTTCCACGGCGAGCGGCGAATCGCGGGCGAGACCGAGGAATCGGTCTACAAGGTGTTCGGCCTGCCCTGGATCCCGCCCGAGCTGCGCGAGGACCAGGGCGAGATCGAGGCGGCGCGTCAGGGCACGCTGCCGAAGCTGGTGACGCTCGAGGACCTGAAGGGCGACCTGCACGCGCACACCAGGGCCACCGACGGCCGCAACACGCTCGAGGAGATGGCCCAGGCGGCACGCGCACGCGGCTTCGCCTACCTCGCGATTACCGAGCACTCGCGGCGCGTCACGGTTGCGCACGGGCTCGATCCGCAGGCGCTTGCGCGCCAGGTGGCGGCGATTGACGCGCTGAACGCGAAGCTGAAGGGCTTCACGCTGCTGAAGGGCATCGAGGTCGACATTCTGGAAGACGGCACGCTCGATCTGCCCGATGCCGCGCTCGCGCCGCTCGACCTGGTGGTCGGCGCGGTGCACAGCAACTTCAAGCTGTCGCGCGCGCGCCAGACCGCGCGCATCCTGGCCGCGATGGAATCGCCGTTCCTTTCGATCCTCGCGCACCCTTCCGGGCGGCTGATCGACGCGCGTGAGCCTTATGACGTCGACATGCTGGCGATCGTGCGCAAGGCGAAGGCGCGGGGCATCGCGCTCGAGCTGAATGCGCATCCCGAGCGGCTCGACCTCAGCGACGTGCACTGCCGCATGGCGAAGGACGAAGGCGTGCTGGTCTGCGTCAACTCGGACGCGCACAGCGTCGATGAGTTCGACAACCTGCGCTACGGCATTGGCCAGGCGCGCCGCGGCTGGCTGGAGAAGGGCGACGTGCTCAATACGCGAGGGCTCGGCGTGCTCAGGAAATTTCTCGCACGCGGACGCGGCTGACCGGCTATTGCGCGAGCGCCTGTTGCGCGGCGGCGTAGCCGACGCGCTGCACAAGCGGCAGCGGCTTGCCGCGCGCAGCGCGCACCAGCACGCGGCGCAGGTCGTCCTGGCGATGTGCCTTGAGCGCCGCGTCGAGGAACAGCTGCTCGAGCACGTCCTGCTGCGCGTGGCTGCCGCCCAGCCGATGCATGGTTTCGAGCACCGGGCGCATCAGGTCGACCGCGCGCCCGGAGTTCCCCGTGCGATGCGCGAGCACCGCTTCGCAGATCGGCAGCGCGATGTCGCGCACGATCGGCGCGAGCGTCTCCGAGCCATCGCCGAAGCTGCGCATGGCCTGGAGCATGCGGTTCCCGGCGGTGTAGCGCCCGCAGGCGGCGAGCGCCATCATCCAGTGCGGCAGGGTGAACGCCGAGCGGCAGTCGCCGATGCGCGCCTCGGCCTTGTCGGCGAGCTCGACCCAGCGCTCGCCGACCGCAATTCCCTGGCGCTCGAGGCGGAACAGCATCGCCGCCGCGTTCTGCACGTCGATGTACAGGTCGGGCTGCGCCTGGGTGAGCGGCGAGGCGAGGTTGCGGAAGCGCCGGTCATAGAGGTCGAGCGCCGCTTCGAACTCGTGCCGCTCGTAGTGATACAGCGCACGATGCCACCACAGGTGGTGCGCCAGGTTGTTGGCCCCCGCCCAGTGGCGCTCCATCGCGCCGAGGAAGGCGATGCCCTCGGCCGTGCGGCCCTGCATCTCCATGACATGGGCCAGCGCGTGGGTGCCCCACAGATCCTCGGGGTCGATCTCCACCGCCTTGCGTCCGGCGGGCTCGGCGATGGCGTACTCGCCGCATTCCTCCCAGGCAAAGCACTTGCACGACAGCAGCGTGCCGTAGCCGGGCAGGTCGGCGCCCCATTTGTTCTCGATGCGCTCGACCGAGGCGCGCATCGCCGCCGGCCGGCCGAGCCAGAAATTGTTGAAGTGTGCCAGGCGGAAGGCGAGCAGGTCGAGCGGATGCGCGGCGAGGATCTGCTCCCAGATCTCGAGCGCGCGCTCGAGATCGCCGGCGATCCAGGCCTCGAGCGCCGCGCAGTGCTGCTGCTCGCGCGACGTGGTCGTGGCGATGGCATTTCTTGCCGCACGGGCGGCCTCTGCGGCGGCGGGAACCTGCTGTTGATTGAAGGCGAGGAGGAGGAAGTAACCGCGCAGGATCTGCGCGAGCGCGAAGTCCTCATCGGCTTCGAGCGCTGCCGCAAGCTGCCTGGGCGTATCTGCGCGATACTTCAGGTACGCGACCAGCGTGCGATTGAACGCGTCGGCAGCCGCTGTGGAAGCGGTCGAGAGCGGCAGGCCGTGCAGATCGGCGGGCATCGTGCGCGAGTGTGCCAGAAGTGGGTCGCGAACCGTTAGCCGCTTGCCGCGGACTCGGCTTGCCCCGAAGAAGGACGCGTGAGACAGTGACGCCGCCGGTCG
>Ga0210067_1000052_pt1 | contig 14321 bp, 11 predicted proteins | sample RushMan_ThreeSqB_2_FD_185559 | JGI IMG/M metagenome (GOLD analysis project Ga0210067, IMG submission 185559) | Wetland microbial communities from San Francisco Bay, California, USA, that impact long-term carbon sequestration - RushMan_ThreeSqB_D2... | ecosystem: Environmental > Aquatic > Marine... | reverse complement strand
CGCTCGATTCCGGCGGCCTCGTTCAGCGCCGGGACGATGATCGAGAGGTTCACCGCTGCACCGCGCTAGCGTTTGACGTCGTTCAGCGTCCAGTCGTACGCGAGGAATGCGATCGAGGCCCTGCCTTGCCGGATCTTCGCGCGATCCGCGGGCGCATCGGCGAGCAGATTCGCGTAGCGCGCGAAATAGGCCTCACGCGAGCCGATCGGCGGGGTCTTGCCGTCGAAGCCGCGGGTGCCGCTCTGCCAGTCCTCCTTGAACCAGTCGAAGATCTTGGAGACTTCGAGCCGGCCCTCGGCGGCGTCATAGCGGTTGCGCGAACGATCCGCGAGAAAGCGCCTCGCCTGCTCTTCGAGCTGGGCGTCGAGCCGCTCGGCGACGTACGCCTCCTCGCGCAGCATCGGGCAGCCGATCGAGGCGCAGTTCACCGCGAAATGCACGCGCGGTTCGTCGTAGGCACCGGGCTTGCGCAGCGTCTCGTGCTCGATCGCGTCGAGCGTGTACGCGCGTCCGAACAGCGTGAAGAACGCGTCCTTGAACGGGTTGCCGAAGATCTTGCCGAAGTCCCAGATCGAGCCGATGTCGGGATAGCGCGTCAGGATCTTCTCGACGGCGAACGCGTTGTAGGCGTTGATCAGGAAGGCCATGCGCTGCGGCTTGGACCAGCCCTTGAACTCGGGCTCGGGCACGGCGGAGAGCGTCTGCAAATACGCCTTGAGCGCCGCACGATCCTTCGCCATACCGGCGTAGTCGAGCTGCGAGGCCTTGCCCTGCGCGATCAGCACGACGTGCTTCGCGAGCAGCGCCGTCCAGGCCTTGTGCGCATGGTCGAACCCCTGCGCCGATGCGGTCACGGCACACAGGGCGAGCAGCCAGGCGGCCAGAAACCTCATCCGCCGCCGCGCATCCAGGCGTGATAGCGCGCGAGCAGTCGCAGCACGCCCTGCGGGGCGTGCGCCTTCTTCCAGGCACCCGCTGCGTACTTGTTCGCTTCGGCCAGTGTCGGGTAAATGTGGATCGTGCCGAGGATCTTGTTCAGCCCGAGCCCGTGGCGCATCGCCAGGACGAATTCCGCGATCAGGTCGCCGGCGTGCTCGCCGACGATGGTCACGCCGAGAATTCGGTCCTTGCCCGGCACGGTCAGCACCTTGACCATGCCGTGGGCCTCGCCGTCGGCGATCGCCCGATCGAGATCGTCAATGCCGTAAACGGTGACCTCGTGCGGGATGTTGCGCTCCCTGGCCTCGGTTTCGTTCAGCCCGACACGCGCGACCTCCGGATCCGTGAAGGTCGCCCAGGGAATCGCCGAGTAGTCGGCGCGGAAGCGCTTGAAGGTGCCGAACAGCGCGTTTACCGACGCATACCAGGCCTGGTGCGCGCCGACGTGCGTGAACTGGTAGGGCCCGGCGACGTCACCGCAGGCGGTGATGTTGGGGTAGAGCGTCTGCAGGTATTCGTTGGTTTCCACCGTGCGCGCGCGGGTCGTCGGAATGCCGAGCGTTTCCAGCCCGTAGCCCTCGGTGTTCGGCACGCGGCCCACCGCGCAGAGCAGCGCATCGAACTCGATGCGCACGTCCTCGCCCGCGTGCTCCGCGATCAGCACTTTCTGGCCGTTCTCGACCCGGAACTGCTTGGCCTTGTGATTGACGCGCACGTCGATGCCTTCGGCCGCGAAACGCCGCATGACCATCTCCGAGACTTCGGGGTCCTCACGGCTGAGGATCCGCGGCAGCATCTCGATTTGCGTGACGTTGGCACCGAAACGCGCGAAGGCCTGGGTCAGCTCGGAACCGATCGGACCACCGCCGAGCACGAGCAGACGCTGCGGCAATGCCCGCAGGCGCCACACCGTATCGGAGGTCAGCACGCCGACATCCTGGATGCCGGGGATCGGCGGCACGAACGGCCGCGCGCCCGCGGCGATCACGATCGCCCGCGTCGACAGGCGCCGCGTCGTGCCATCGGTCAGCGTGACGTCCACTTCCCAGGGCGTGACGATCGTCGCGCTGCCCTGCAGGCACTCGACGCCGAGCGCGGTGTAACGCTCGACCGAATCATGCGGCTCCACCGTCTGCACGACGCGCTGCACGCGCGCCATGACCTCGGCGAAGTCGACGCTGGCCTGCGCTTCGCGCAATCCGTAGTCAGGCGCGCGGCGCATCTGGTCGAGCACGCGCGCCGACTTGATGAGCGCCTTGGACGGTACGCAGCCGGTGTTCAGGCAGTCACCCCCCATCCTGTGCTTTTCGACCAGCGTCACCTTGGCGCGCACGGCGGCCGCGATATACGCGCTCACCAGGCCGGCCGAACCCGCACCGATCACCACGACGTTGCGGTCAAAGCGCGCCGGTCGGGTCCAGCGCGCGTAGACGCGGCGCAGCTTGACGAATTCAACGATGCGCTTGGCGATCAGCGGGAACAGGCCGAGCAGCACGAAGGCGCCGACCAGCCCCGGCGACAGGATTCCTGCCGGCGTTTCGATCGCCGCCAGCTGCGTGCCGGCGTTCACGTAGACGATGGTGCCGGCAAACATGCCGAGCTGACTCACCCAGTAGAAGGTCCAGGCGCGCATCGGCGTCAGTCCCATCGCGAGGTTGATCACGAAGAACGGCACGGCCGGGATGAGGCGCAGCGTGAACAGGTACAACCCGCCCTCGCGCGCCACCCCGTCGTTGATCGTGCGCAGCGACTGACCGAAGCGCGCCTGCACCCAGTCGCGCAACAGGAAGCGGCTGACGACGAAAGCGAGCGTCGCGCCGACGCTCGACGCGAAGGAGACGATCACCGTGCCCCACAGCAGGCCGAAGATCGCCCCGGCGATCAGCGTCATCAGCGCCGCCCCGGGCAGCGACAGCCCGGTGACCGCGACGTAGGCGAGGAAGAACAGCGCCCCGGTCGTCCATGGATGCGAGCCGAACAGCGCCTGAATCGACGCCTGCTGCGCCTTGATGTTGTCGAAGCTGAGGACGCGGTGGCCGCCGAGGGCGAAGAACACGCCGACCAGCACGACGAAGACGGCGGCGACGACGAGCTTGCTTTTGTTCATGGGTCCCCCGGAACGGCGCTCAACATTATGGCGTAAGCCACGTTCCCACTTCGTTGTGGAACCCTGTGCGGCGTTACGCCGCAACGCGCGCGACGTCCCCGGTCGGCCTCAATGCCTGCTCGATTCGGTAGCTCGGCCCCTCCGAGATGCGCGCGAAGTACGACGCGTACGCATCCGAACCCGCCGGCCACTGGGCGAGAAAGCGGCGCATCCAGCCCTGCGCATCGAAATCGATCGCGATCGCCTCGACGTGCACCGCGCCGAGCCGCATGCGGTACAGCGCCGCGGGGCTCGGGTCCACCGAGATGCGCGTCGCCAGGCCGTGGCGGCTGCGCGCGAAATTCGGCATGCCCGCGGCGCCGTTGTTGATCAGCGCGCGCGCTCCGGCAAAGCCCTGCAGGACCGGCAGGCAGCTGTGGCTCGAGGCGAAGACCGACACGCCGGCCGCATCGAACGCGCGCTCGGCCGCGCGCACGCCCTCGGACGATCCGAGCGCCTCCTGGGAAAAGCCCCAGCCGGCGAGCGAGTCGGCGTCGCCGTGCACGATGCCGACGCGCGCGCCGCCGACCGCGGCGAGCGCCGTCATCGGGAGCGCTGCGAGACGCCGGCGCGCGTCCGGGAAGCCCTGCGCCGTCGCGCGCAGGCGCTCGATCATGCGGTTCGAGCGCGCCACCGTGTCTTCGCCGACCCAATCCGGGTAGGCGCAGCCGCAGCCTGCGCCCGTCTCGGGGCACGCGAGCTCGGCCTCGACGTTGCCGCGCGTCGCGGCATGCGCGCAGACCCCGCGCTCGATCGCGGCGAAGTCCTCCGGGTCGATGTCGAACCAGTGAAAATCGCCGTTGAACACGAGCGCTTTCGAGCCGCGCTCGGCCGCGAACAGCGTGCACAGGCGCTCGAGCGCGAAGACGTTGCCGTAGAGCCCGCCGGCAACCCACAGGCTGTCGACCTGGACGCTTGGCGGGCCGTCGAAGGCCGCGCGGCCGGTGCGGTAGCTGAGGGGGCAGCCGCGCCCCGGGCGCGACGCGCCGGACGCGGCAGCCTCAGTCACCGAGTGCACCGCCACAGGACGAGCCCTGGCCCGCGGTGCAGCCGTAGCAGTGGTCGCGCACCACGATCGGATTGCCGGCGAGGTCGCGCCCGATCAGATCCGAGAGCTGCGTGCGCGGTCGGCCCTCGACGACCAGCGGCAGGCCGAGCATCTGGTTGAAATCGCAGTCGTACACCGTTCCCTGCCAGTCGACCGAGATCAACGAACGGCACATCACGCCGTCGAGGTTCTCTTCGCGATGCGCGCCTTTCAGCAAGGCCATGTAGTCATCGAAGCGGCCTTTCGACACGAGGGTGGAGCCGAAGCGCTGGATCGGCATGTTCGCCAGCGTGTAAAGCCGGTTGAAGCGCAGCCCGTATTCGTCCGCGAGGATGCGCTTGTACTCCGCCTCGAGCGCGTCCTGCGCCGGCGGCAGGCTCGGTCCCTGCGGGTTGTAGACCAGGTTCAGCTCGAGCCCGCTGCCGTCGCGGCCGTAGCCGAGCGCATTCAGCCGCGCGATGCCGCGCAGGCTGCGCGCAAACACGCCCTTGCCGCGCTGGCGGTCGACGTTATCCTCGAGATAGCAGGGCAGCGAGGCGACCACTTCGACGCCCTGCAGGGCGAGGAATTCGTCGAGCCCCTCCTGCCCCGGCTCTTCGAGAATCGTCAGGTTGCAGCGATCGATCACGTGCACGCCGAGCTCGCGCGCGCGCAGCACCAGCTCGCGGAAATGCGGGTTCAGCTCCGGCGCGCCGCCCGTGACGTCGAGCCTGCGCACGCCCGCGACGCCGACAAACGCGAGCACGTCGACGATCGTCTCGCGCGACATCAGCTCCGTGCGGTTCGGACCGGCGTTGACATGGCAATGCAGGCAGCTCTGGTTGCAGCGGTAGCCGAGATTGACCTGCAGGGTCTCCAGGCCCATCCGCCGGATCGCCGGAAAGCCGTACCGCCGCATCAGGGGAAGCGTCGCGTGCACCAAGTCCTCCTTGTCGTTTGGCCGCCGGGTCCTTGGTCGTCGCGGAAGCCCGGGCATTACACGCCAGGCCGGGTCGCCTGAGAGCCCATTGGACCCGCGGCGGGCCCGCGGGGTTCAGTCCTCGTGCAGGCCGGAGTCGCGCCGGGCCTGGGCGTCGAGAGCCGCGACCAGGCGCGAGCTGGTTGCGCGCAGGCGCTGCGAAAGCATCAGGACGAGCTCCATCAGGATCTTTGCACCCAGCATCGGCTGCTCGACGATGATGCGCGCAAGACTCTCGCGATGCATGACGGCGACCAGCGCCGGCTCGATCGCAACGCAGGTCGCGAAGCGCGGCGCGCCGTCGATCATCGACATCTCACCGAGCGTGCGGCCCGGCCCGACCTCGGCAATGGGCTGCATCTGCTTCCAGCGGTCGCGCTTGCGTACCTCGACACGGCCCTCGAGGATCATGACCATGAAGTCGCCCCCATCGCCCTCCCGAATGATCTCGACGTCGGGCGCCGCCCGGTACACGTCCATGAAATGCGCGAGCAGGCGCACTTCGGGGATCGAGAAATTCTCGAGCAGCATGCACTTCGGGATCAGCACGCGCAGCTGCTCGGAGTACTGCGTCGCATCGCCGATGTAGGTCAGTCTGGCAAGCTGAGGCGGACGATCAGACATGGGGTTCGGCGGCGCAATGCCGCGCCGCATTATGCCCAATCCCGGGGTTCGGCACTACGCGCCGCCCCAGACCCGCAGCAGCAGAGACACCCCGGCGAGCAGCAGGACCGCGTACACCGCGCGAACCACCGCCGCGGCCGGCACCACGGTGTGCAGCCGGTGCCCGAGCAGGACGCCCGCCGCGAGCGCCGGCAGCATCAGGCCAACGAGCAGCCACAGGCCGTCCTGGGCGAGCAGCCCGGCGGCGCCGAACAATCCCAGGCGAACGAGCGAGGACAGCGCGATCATCGCCGCGTTGCTCGCGCGCAGCTCGCCCTTGTCGCGGATGCGCCCGGCATTGAAGATCGCGAACAGCACGCCGCCGGTGCCGAACATCGCCGAGAACGCGCCGCCTGCGAGCCCGATCGGCAGCCCTGACCAGCGCGGCAGGCCTGCCGGCAGCCCGCGGCGCGTGAGCCCGTAGAGCGCGTAGCAAAGGACGAACATGCCGAGCAGGCCGAGCAGCCAGGACTCGGCGACGCGGACCAACAGCGTCAGCCCGAGCACCATGCCAAGAAGCGCCGTGGGCACCAGCCAGCCGATCTCGTCAAAGCGGATTCCGCGCCGCACGCGCAGGCCGAAGCCGATAAACGCGGAGAAATCGAGCAGCATGAGCAGCACGACGGCGAATTTGAGCGGCAGCAGCTGCGCGAGCAGCGGCAGCGAGATCACCGTCGAGCCGAAGCCGGTCAGCCCGAACACGAGATACGCGGCGGCGACGATGAGCGCCGCGATGACCACCACGTCCGGCGTCAAGGTCACCGTGGCCTCCGGCACCACGCCGGCGCATCGCGCAAGGCGCCGGCTTTCGCTCTTAGGCGGTCGCCGGCGCGCGCCGGGCGCGCACTTCGCGACGCCGCGCGACGGCTTCCGAGAGCGCAGCGAGCAGCTTCGCCGAATCGTCCCAGCCGAGGCAGGCGTCGGTGATGCTCTGGCCGAACTCGAGCGCCTTGCCCGGCACGAGGTCCTGCCGTCCCTCGACCAGATGCGACTCGATCATCACGCCGACCACCCGGTCTTCACCCTGCGCGAGCTGCGCGCAGACGTCTGCGCAGACCTCGCGCTGGCGACGGTAGTCCTTGCGACTGTTGGCGTGCGAGCAGTCGATCATCAGACGCTGCGCAAGGCCTGCGCCGGCGAGCTCGCGGCAGGCCGACGCCACGTTCGCCGCGTCGTAGTTCGGCTGCGCGCCACCGCGCAGGATCGCGTGGCAGTCTTCGTTGCCTCGCGTTTCGACGATCGCGACCTGGCCGCTCTTGTGCACCGAAAGGAAGTGGTGCTTCTGGCGCGCGGCGAGGATCGCGTCGACCGCGATGCGCACGTCGCCGTCGGTCCCGTTCTTGAATCCGACCGCCGCCGACAGCCCCGAGGCCAGCTCGCGGTGCACCTGCGATTCGGTGGTGCGCGCGCCGATCGCGCCCCAGGACACGAGATCGCCGATGTACTGCGGTGAGATCACGTCGAGAAACTCGCAGCCGGCAGGCACGCCGCGCTGGTTGATGCGCACGAGCAGATCGCGCGCGATCCGCAGCCCCTCGTTGATCCGAAAGCTGCCGTTCAGGTAGGGATCGTTGATCAGTCCCTTCCAGCCCACCGTGGTGCGTGGCTTCTCGAAGTACACGCGCATCAGCACTTCGAGGCTCCCCGCATGCTTGCGGCGTTCCTCGGCGAGGCGCTCGGCATACTCGAGCGCCGCGGCCGGATCATGAATCGAACAAGGCCCGATCACCACCAGCATGCGGTCGGACTGGCCGTGCAGGATCTCCCGCACCCGGCGCCGCGTATCGGAGATCAGCACCTCGACCGGCGTGCCCCGGATCGGGAAAAAGCGGATCAGGTGCTCCGGCGGCGGCAGCGGAACGATGTTTTCGATCCGTTCGTCGTCGGTGAGCGAAGTCTTGTCCGCTGGGACCATCGAGAGATAGGCGTCGGTCGGTGTGGTCATGGCAGGTCCTGGAAACAAAAAAACCGCCAGGCTTGCGGCGCTGGCGGTTTTGTCGGGATCCTCGTGGGTGAGATCAGCCGCTTCCCTCCGCCAGCCGGCGCAGGAAGTCGAAGAAAAAGCCGAAAAACCCTTGCTGCACTGCGTTCATGGGATCCCCTAGCGAGTGATTCAATCACGAAGCCCACCGCGCTGGCAAGCCGCGGGGAGAGGCGCGCCACGGCCGAGAATCAGCAGACCCCGGCGGTCGCTGCCAGCGGGGGGCGAGGCCGGCGATGCCGCCAATGCCAACTATTGGCCGCGGCACACGCCAACTATGGCCGGCTTTGGCCAAGTTTGACCTTGACGGCGATGCACCGCGCCCCGATTCCGTGCACGATGACAGGCACGTGTATTGCTTCTTCCGGAAGTGGCGTGATAGCGTTTTCGTAACGGTCTCGCCGCCTGACAAGGAGAAACAATGATGACGGCCAGTATCGCGACTCAGAGTGCCGGCAGCGAATCGGCGTGCATCCCGATCGCGGGCTTCAAGGACGTGTACGACGTCTCCGGCGTCGAGAAGGCGCTGCAGGAGCTCGGCCCGGGCGCAAACGAAGCGCTGCGCGCGGTCTACGAGAAGATGCTGCGTGTCGGCGGCCAGCGCTTCACCGTCAAGCCCTCGACCATGCCGCCGATCGACGCGCTGTTCGACGAGCTGCCGAATTTCTGCGGCGTGCTCGAAGACATCCGCAAGCAGCTCGCACTGTGCCTCGATTCGAGCGACCCGGTCGAGCTGCCGCCCATGCTGCTGCTCGGCGAACCCGGGATCGGCAAGACCCACTTTGCGCGACGCATCGCGCAGCTGCTCGGCACCGGCTTCGGCTTCGTGCCGATGAGTTCGCTCACCGCGGGCTGGATCCTGTCCGGCGCCTCGTCGCAGTGGAAGAACGCCAAGCCGGGCAAGGTGTTCGACACCTTCCTGCACGGGGATTACGCCAATCCGGTGATGGTGGTCGACGAGCTCGACAAGACCTCGGCCGACGGCCAGTACGATCCGCTCGGCGCGCTCTACAGCCTGCTCGAGATTCAGACGGCGACGCGCTTCGTCGACGAATTCGTCGAGCTGCCGATCGACGCCTCGGGCGCGGTCTGGTTCGCCACCGCGAATGACGCCGCGCACATCCCGGAACCGATCCTCAATCGGATGAACGTCTACGAGATCGAGCCCCCGGATGCCGAAGGCGCCGTGCGCATCGCGGGTGCGATCTACCGCGAGATCCGCGGCGCGCACGACTGGGGCCGGCAGTTTCCCGAGAGGCCCTCAGACTCGGTGCTCGAGAAGCTCGCGACCCTGTCGCCGCGCGAGATGCGCCGCGCCGTCCAGTCCGGGTTCGGCAACGCGAAGCTCGCGGGCCGCAACGAGATGCAGCCGGAGGACGTGCAGGACCCGCGCGCCGGCAAGCGCCAGCGGATCGGCTTCTAGCCCGACAAGCGCTGCGCGATCCAGGGTCCGACCGAGCGCAGCGCCTCGGGCAGCTTGGCCGGCTCGTTGCCGCCGGCCTGCGCCATATCGGGGCGCCCGCCGCCCTTGCCGCCCACTTGTTGTGCAACGTAGTTGACCAGCTCGCCGGCCTTCAGCTTCGCTGTGAGGTCTGGCGTCACCCCCGCGATCAGTGAAACCTTGCCGTCGGCGACGCTGCCAAGGACGATCGCGGCGCTCTTCAGGCGGTCCTTCAGCCGGTCGACCGTCTCGCGCAAGGTCTTGGCATCCGCCCCGTCTAGGGTCGCCGCAAGCACCTTGGCGCCGCCAACGTCCACCGCCTGCGCCGTGAGGTCGGCGCCCTGGCCCGAGGCGAGCTTCGATTTGAGCTTTGCCAGCTCGCGCTCGAGCGCGCGCGCGTTCTCCGTCAACTGCGCGATCTTCGCGCTCACCTCGCCCGCCGGCGCCTTGAGCGCCGTGGCCGCTTCGTGCAGCTGCGCCTCCTGGGCGTGTACCCAGGCGAGCGCGCCGTCACCGGTCAGCGCCTCGACGCGGCGCACGCCCGCGGCCACGCCCGACTCGGAGACGATCTTGAAAAAGCCGATGTCGCCGGTGCGCCGGACATGCGTGCCGCCGCACAGCTCGGTCGAGAAATCGCCCATCGACAGCACGCGCACCTCGTCGCCGTACTTGTCACCGAAAAACGCGAGCGCGCCAGCCTTGATCGCGGCATCGAATTTCATGATGCGCGCCTGCACCTCCAGGTTGCGCCGGATCGCGTCATTGACCCGCGCTTCGATCCTGCGGATCTCCCCGGCGCTGACCGGCTGCGAATGCGAGAAATCGAAGCGCGTGCGGTTGGCGTCGACCAGCGAACCCTTCTGCTGGACGTGTGCGCCGAGCACCTCGCGCAGCGCGGCGTGCATCAGGTGGGTCGCGGAGTGATTGAGCATCGTGCGCCCGCGCGCGACGGTGTCGACGCGCGCGCCCACCTCGTCGCCCAGCTTCAGGCGCCCGGTCGACTGCACGCCGTGGTGGCCGAACACGTCGGCCTGGACCTTCTGCGTGTCGCTCACGGCGAACGTCCCCGCAGGCCCGACGAGCTCGCCGCGGTCGCCGACCTGGCCGCCCGACTCGGCATAGAACGGCGTGCGCTCGAGCACCACCACGCCCGTCTCGCCGGCGTTTAGCGCCTCCACCGCGCTGCCCTCGCGGTAGAGCGCCGCAACGCGACCGCGCGCCTCGAGCCGGTCGTAGCCGACGAAGTCGGTCTTGTCGCCTGCGTAGTCGAGCCCGCCCGCCGTCGAGAAGCGGCTCGCAGCGCGCGCACGCGCGCGCTGCGCCTCCATCGCAGCCTCGAAGCCCGCCATGTCGAGCATGACGCCGCGCTCGCGGCAGACGTCCGCTGTGAGGTCGACCGGAAAGCCGAAGGTGTCATAGAGCTTGAACACCGTCTCGCCGTCGAGCAGCTTTTCGCCCGACGCGAGCGCGCCCTCGAGCACGCCCATGCCGTGCTCGAGCGTCTCGGCGAAGCGTTCCTCCTCCTGCTTGAGGATCTGGGCGACGCGCGTCTTCGCCTGCGTGAGCTCCGGATACGCGGCGCCCATCGCCCGGTCGAGGTCCTCGACCAGCCGGTAGAAAAACGGCTGCTTCTGGCCGAGCTTGTAGCCGTGGCGGATTGCCCGCCGCACGATCCGGCGCAGCACGTAGCCGCGACCCTCGTTGCCGGGGATCACGCCGTCGACGATGAGAAAGCTGCAGGCGCGGATATGGTCGGCGATGACGTTTAGCGAGGGATCGTGCAGGGTCTTGTGCCCCGTTTCGCGCGCCGCCGCCCGGATCAGGTCCTGGAACAGATCGATCTCGTAGTTCGAGTGCACGCCCTGCAGCACCGCGGCGACGCGCTCGAGGCCCATGCCGGTATCGACCGACGGCTTGGGCAGCGGGTGCATGACCCCCGCCTCGTCCCGGTTGAACTGCATGAACACCAGGTTCCAGATCTCGATGTAGCGGTCGCCGTCGGCGTCCGCCGAGCCCGGCGGGCCGCCGGCGATGCCGGGGCCGTGGTCGTAGAAGATCTCGCTGCACGGGCCGCAGGGCCCGGTGTCGGCCATCTGCCAGAAATTGTCCGACTGGTAGGGCTGACCGCCGGCCTTGTCGCCGATGCGAATGCAGCGCTCGGGGGGCACGCCGATCACCTTGGTCCAGAGGTCAAACGCTTCGTCGTCGCTGTGATAGACGGTGGTCCACAGGCGATCGGCCGGAAGCCCGTAGATCTTGGTCAGCAGGTCCCAGGCAAAGCGGATCGCATCCTCCTTGAAGTAGTCGCCGAAGCTGAAATTGCCCAGCATCTCGAAGAAGGTGTGGTGGCGCGCGGTGTAGCCGACGTTCTCCAGGTCGTTGTGCTTGCCGCCGGCGCGCACGCAGCGCTGCGAGGTCGTCGCGCGGGTATAGGCACGCTTCTCCTTGCCGAGGAAGACCTCCTTGAACTGGACCATGCCCGAGTTGGTGAACAGCAGCGTCGGGTCGTTCGCCGGCACGAGCGGGCTCGAGGCGACGATCGCGTGCCCCTGGGTACGGAAGAACTCGAGAAAACTCGAGCGGATCTCTGCGGATTTCATAGCCGCCCATTCTAATTGAGCGGCGGGCCGGACGGCGCGGGCTAGCCTTCGTCCGTGTCGAGGTCCATGTCTGCGTCACCGCGCAGCGCTGCGCGGATCGTGTCATAGGAAAAGCCGCGGCCCTGCAGGAAGCGGATTCGCCGTGCGCGTTCCTCCCGCGTTTGCGCCGGCACGAGATAGCGCCGGCGCACGATGGCGATGGCGCGCGCCAGCTCGCCTTCCGCGGACAGGCGCTCGACGATCTCCGGAGCAACGCCCTTCGCCTTCAGATCCTGGCGGATGCGCGCGCTGCCGTACTTGCGCGCCAGCACCCGCGCGCGTTCTTCCGCGTAGCGTGCGTCCGACAGCAGACGCCTCTCGACGAAGGCATCGAGCAGGGCCTCGAGCGCTTCCGCGGAGGCGGCGTGGGGTTCGAGCTTCCGCGCCAGCTCGGCGCGGCTGTGCTCGCGCCGCGCAAGCAAGCCGAGCGCCCGCCGCTTCAGCGCAGCGGGCGAATCGGGCGCAGCCGGCGCGCGGCTATCCGCGCTTGCGCGCGGCACGCGGCGCGGCGTCCTCGGACGGTTCCGCGGGCTCTTCGTTGGCCGCCGCGGCCACCGGCAGCGGCAGCGCGACGCCCGCCTTCTCGCGGATCTTCATCTCGATCTCGCGCGCGAGCTCCGGGTTCTCGCGCAGGAAATCGCGCGAATTGTCCTTGCCCTGCCCGAGGCGGTCGCCCTTGTAGCCGTACCAGGCGCCGGTCTTTTCGACCACGCCGTGCAGCACGCCGAGCTCGAGCAGCTCTCCGTGGCGCGAGATGCCCTCGCCGTAGAGGATGTCGAACTCCGCCTGGCGGAACGGCGGCGCGACCTTGTTCTTGACGACCTTGACGCGCGTTTCCGAGCCGATCACCTCGTCGGCCCTCTTGATCGAGCCGATGCGCCGGATGTCCATCCGCACCGAGGCGTAGAACTTGAGCGCGTTGCCGCCGGTCGTCGTCTCCGGGCTGCCGAACATCACCCCGATCTTCATGCGGATCTGGTTGATGAAGATGACGAGCGTGTTGGTGCGCTTGATATTGGCGGTGAGCTTCCGCAGCGCCTGGCTCATGAGCCGCGCCTGCAGGCCCATCTGCGGCTCGCCCATCTCGCCCTCGATCTCGGCCTTCGGCGTGAGCGCGGCCACCGAATCGATGACGATCACGTCGACCGCACCCGAGCGCACCAGCATGTCGGCGATCTCGAGCGCCTGCTCGCCGGTATCGGGCTGCGAGATCAGCAGCTCGTCGATGTTGACGCCGAGCTTGCCCGCGTACTGGGGGTCGAGCGCATTCTCCGCGTCGATGAACGCGGCGGTGCCGCCCATTTTCTGCATCTCGGCCACGACCTGCAGCGTCAGCGTGGTCTTGCCGGAGGACTCCGGACCGTAGATCTCGACCACCCGGCCGCGCGGCAGGCCGCCGACACCGAGCGCGAGGTCCAGACCCAGCGAGCCGGTCGAGACGACCTGAACGTCCTTGATCGCCGCGGAGTCCATGCGCATGATGGAGCCCTTGCCGAACTGCTTTTCGATTTGGGAAAGCGCTGCCGAGAGCGCCTTGGCTTTGTTCTCGTCCATGGTGTACCTCTTATGGGTGCGTCGACATCTACGGCAGGCCGCAGTCTTGCCAATGGCCCGCGGCTGGGCCGACACCGGATACTGTATAAACGTCCATGCATTGTAGCGGTTGACTGCAGCCTGTCAACGGGGGCGGTGGTAAATTCCCGCTTTCTGAATCCAAACAATTTGTTGGGGGTGTAGTGATGGCAAAGGTCGCATTTCTCGGGCTTGGCGTGATGGGCTACCCCATGGCGGGGCACCTGGCGAAAAAGGGCGGGCACGACGTCACGGTGTACAACCGCACCGCCGCCAAGGCCGGCGAATGGGCCAAGGCCCACGGCGGCAAGAGCGCCCCGACCCCGGCCGAGGCGGCCAAGGACTGCGACATCGTCATGATGTGCGTCGGCAACGACGACGACGTGCGCTCGGTGGTCTTCGGCGACCAGGGCGCGCTCGCCGGGATGAAGAAAGGCGCGATCCTGGTGGATCACACCACGGCCTCGGCGCTCGTCGCGCGCGAGGTGCATGCCAAGGCGAAGGACAAGGGCGTCGGCTTCGTCGACGCACCCGTCTCCGGCGGCCAGGCGGGGGCGGAAAACGGCCAGCTCGGCATCATGTGCGGCGGCGAGCCGGCGGTGTTCGCCAAGGCCAAGCCCGTGCTCGACATCTACGCCAAGAGCTGCGTGCTGATCGGCGGGCCCGGCGCGGGCCAGCTCACCAAGATGGTCAACCAGATCGTCATCGGCGGGCTGATGCAGGGCCTCGCCGAGGGTCTCAACTTCGGCCAGCGCGCCGGGCTCGACATGGAGAAGGTCGTCTCGGTCATCTCCAAGGGCGCGGCGCAGTCCTGGCAGCTCGAGAACCGCTGGAAGACCATGGCCGAAGGCAAGTTCGAGGGCTTCGGCTTCGCGAGCGACTGGATGCGCAAGGACCTCAACATCGCGCTCGCGGAAGCGAAGAAGAACGGCTC
>Ga0210067_1000051_pt1 | contig 14323 bp, 15 predicted proteins | sample RushMan_ThreeSqB_2_FD_185559 | JGI IMG/M metagenome (GOLD analysis project Ga0210067, IMG submission 185559) | Wetland microbial communities from San Francisco Bay, California, USA, that impact long-term carbon sequestration - RushMan_ThreeSqB_D2... | ecosystem: Environmental > Aquatic > Marine... | reverse complement strand
GATCTTGCGATCGCTGAGCTCCACCGCGCGCGGGCGCTCGGGCGGCAGTCGGAGCTCGCCGGACAGCGCCGCGCTGAATTGCGTGCCGTAGGTCTGCATGTGGTGTTCCGGCTCGGTGAGCACGACGCAGTCCACCAGAATGCCGGGGACTTTCACGTTGCGCGCATCGAGCGTGCCTTCAGCGGCGACGCGCTCGACCTGCGCGATCACGATGCCGCCGGAGTTGCGCGCCGCGATCGCCAGCGCGAGGTTTTCGAGCGCCAGCGATTCGCGCTCGGTGGTGATGTTGCCGTCCGGGTCGGCCGTGGTGCCGCGGATCAGCGCAACGTTGATCGGGAAGGCTTTGAAGAACAGGACGTCCTCGCCGTCGATCTGCATCAGCCGCACGAGTTCTTCGCTCGTCCGCGCATTCATTTTCCCGCCGCCATGGCGGGGGTCGATGTAGGTGCCGAGCCCGACGCGGGACAGCGTGCCGGGCTTGCGCGCGCCGATGTCGCGGTAGAGCTGCGTCATGACGCCTTCCGGAAGGTTGTATGCCTCAATGCGGTTTTCGACGATCAGGCGCTCGAGCTTGGGCGACAGGCCGAAGTAGCCGCCGATCACGCGCTTGACCAGCCCCTCGTGGGCGAGCCGATTGAGGCCCTTTTCCTGCATGTCGCCCTGCCCCGTGGAGAAGACCAGCGTGAGGTCACGCGGCGATCCCGTTTGGAGGAAGCACTGCTCTAGGGAGACGAAGAGCTGATCGGGCGTGCCGCTGCCGGCGTAGCCGGCCGAGGCCACGGTGTCGCCGGCGTGGATCACCGCAACCGCGTCCGCGGCCTCGACGATTTTCTTCAGCCTCATCGCTGCTCCCCGGGTGCGCGAACCGGGCTTTTTAGCACCCGGCCACCGGCCTGTCCAAGTGCGTGGCCGAAGTCGCAGCCGCGCATTTCGCCTGGCGCAGCGAGCAATTTGCTGCGCTGCGTCAGAGGACGTGAATATTCCACACGGACTTGGCGGCATGCTTCGCTGACCGGACCCACCCTCTAGGTCTATCTTGGGCTCGTAGCTGAACCGAACCGGAGGGAACCATGGAAGCCTTACAAGACATTCAAACCGCGCTCATCATGGCAGTTCCGACTGTGGTCGTAGCCCTCGCCGCGCTGATCTCGATTCTCTAAGCCGCCCGCAGCACCTCGCACCCCGAACGTTCATCGGCGCGTCACGCCAAACCGGTCGTTGTCGGGCTCCTCCGCCACCCCTTATCCACCGCGTCCCAGCCGCCGCTGACGCGATCCACGGCGCCGATTGCATGCAACCGACGCCTGCGCACGGGCTCAGTGCGCGCCGCCCGTCCCCAGGTACGCCTGTCTTACCGCCTGTATGTTGGGAATGAAGAACGACGCTACCGAGATTTCATCGACCATCCGGTCGATGAACTTGAGCTTGTCGTCGCGACCGAGTGAGGTGTGCCATTCGATCGCCAGCCTCGATTGAAGCTGCTCGGCGTGATTCCAGGTGAGGCCGATCGAAGGCAGCACGTCCGCTTCGGCCAGCAGCACAGCCTCCTGCGCCAAGTCGGGCTCAGCGCGCAATTGCGCGAGCGGCGGCGGCAGCGGTCGAGCGAGCGGCGTCTCGGCGCCGCCTGCATGGTGGTTGGCCCAGCACGCACGGGCGAACGGCACGCCGGCGCTCGAATCCGTGGCGAGCACGAGCGCCTCCAGCCGGTGGCATTCAGCCTCATCGACGCCTGCCGCACGCAGATACGGCTGCGCCTTCTGGACCGCCAGTCGTTCCAGGCGAAACGGCGATGCCGTCCCGTGCGAGCCGTCGTGATGAAAATCGTGCATCAGCGCCGCGGTCACCACGCGCGCCGTACGGCGCGGATCGAGGCGCTGCAGCCGGGCGAGATACAGCGCGCTCAGCATGACCTCGAGGAAATGCTGGCTGTTGTGGTAGCCGGTAGCCACGCCGGCCCCGACCCCGCTGTCGACGTCGCGGGCGATCGCTCGACCTGCCTGCAGCAGCGGCTCGGTTTCGGGGAGCCCGATGCTGGCCGCGACCAGGCCGTGGGCGTACTCCAGCCGGTCGGAGCGCGCCCCCAGCGTTGCAAAGCAGACCACCAGCTCGGCACCCACCTGCGGCGGGCTAAGAGAATCCACGACGGCAAACGGTGGTCGGGTGAGCATTGGCGCCTCCCTCGTTTCGCGCGGGCCGAGTCCGCGCGCAAACAAACTCCTCGAGTGAGACCGTACCACTGCGCGCAGTCTTGCGTAAGGGCATCTGAACCTGCGCCTGCTGCGCGAAAGTCCCTCATGACAATGCGCCTATGCTCTGTCGCGGGAACAGGGGAACAGGTAGAGTGCGCGCTCGATTGTGGACGCATGCTGATGGGGACGAGCCTAGACAGGGACCTGCCGCCGCCCTCGAGCGCCTACCTCGCGCTCGAAAATGGCCTGTACGACGCGACCGGCCTGACCCGCGGTCCCTGGCATCCGGAGCATCAGCACGGCGGCCCGCCAATTGCCCTGGTCGGGCGCGAGATCGAACACGCCGCGGCCGCACTTGGCCTCGGCCACGTCGCCCGGCTGACCGCCAACCTGTTGCGCCCGATCCCGCTCGCGCCACTTGGCGTCGAAGTGCAGACCGACTATGCCGGACGCAACGCGGCACATTTTTCCGCGCGCCTGATCGCCGACGGGAAAGACGTGGCGCGTTTCACCGCCCTCGCCCAGCGCGAAAGCGAGTTGGAGATTCCCGCCGGCCTACCCGGCCACCCGCTGCCGGAGGCGCCGCGCGCGGCGGAAGACTCGCCCGCGGAGCGCTTTCCCTGGTCGATCAAGGCGATCGGCTATCACGACCTGATCGAGAGCCGGGTCGCGGAAGGCGCCATGTTTCGCGGCCCTTCGGCGGTCTGGTTCCGCATGCTTTACCCGCTCGTCTCCGGCGAGGCCCCGAGCGGCTTGCAGCGGGTCGTGATCGCTGCGGACTCGGGCAACGGCATCAGCGCAGTGCTCGACTTCCAGCGCTATGTCTTCGTCAATTCCGACCTGACCGTCAACCTGCTGCGTAAGCCGCAGGGCGAATGGATCTGCATCGACGCGCGCACGCTGCTGGGGGCGAGCGGCGGCGGCCTGGCCGAGGCGCGCATCTTCGATTCGACCGGGTTGGTCGGTCGCTCGACGCAAAGCCTCGCAATCCGGCTTCGCGCCTGAGGTGCGGAACCTGGACCCGGCGTTCAGGCGGGGTCCGGCGCCACGCGCACCATCCGCTTGCCGCGATTGTCGCCGGCGAGCAGACCAACCAGCGCGGCCGGGGCGTTCTCGAGACCCTCGACGATGTCCTCGACCACTTTCAGCTTGCCTTCTGCGACCCAGCGCTTCAGGTCTGCCGCGGCCTTGGCCTCCTGGTCGGGAAAATCCATGACGATGAAACCTTCCATGCGCAAGCGCTTGACCACCACCATGCCGGGCAGGTTGCGCGGTCCGGTCGGCGCAGCGGCGTCGTACTGGCTGACCGCGCCGCAGCACACGACGCGGCCCTTCAGGTTCATCTGGTACAGCACCGTCTCGAGGATACTGCCGCCGACGTTGTCGAAGTAGACGTCGATGCCGGCCGGGCAGGCGGCTTTGAGGTCCTTGAACAGGTTTTCGCCGCGGTAGTCGACGCAGGCGTCGAAGCCGAGCGCATCGGTCACCCAGGCGCATTTTTCAGCGCCACCGGCGATGCCCACCGCCCGGCAACCGAGCGCCTTGGCGATCTGTCCGACGTACATGCCGACTGAGCCCGCCGCGGCCGATACGACCACGGTCTCGCCCGCCCGCGGACGTCCGACGCCGACCAGGCCGTGGTACGCGGTCTTGCCGGCGATGCCGTAGACCGACAGCAAATGCGACAGCGGCCGCAGCCGCGGCAGCTTCTGCGCGCGGCGCGCTTTCACCGCGACGAAGTCGGCCCAGCGCGACTCCACCGCGACGACGTCGCCGGGCGCGAGCGACGCGTCCTTCGACTCGACGACCTCGCCGATCGCGTAGGTGTGCATCACGTCGCCCGCCTTGACCGCCTCGCGGTAGGTCGCGCCCTGCATCCAGGCGCGGTTGGCGGCGTCGATCGACATCAGGATGGTACGCACCAGCACTTCGCCGTCTGCGACCGCAGGGCGCTCCGCATCGCACAGCTCGAAGTTGGCTTCGGTCAGCGTGCCTTTCGGCAGTTCGCGAACGACGATCTGGCGGTTGCCGGGCATGGTGGTCTCCTCGCGAGTGACGGCGAGGCTTCAGCGTACAGGACCCAGCTTCGATTGTTCCCGCGAACCCGCCGGTGCTGTCGATCGGCGCCGACGGACTGTAATTCGCTGACCTGAAGGCGGCCGTTTTCGAGCCGACGCAGCCATTCAGGCGTAGACTTTTTCAGCGTGGGTCATCCCACACCCGGCGGGAAGGTTCTTGCCTATCGCTGCGCGCTGGAAGCTCGCCATGCCCACGAAAACCAAGGCTCAGCTGCTATCCGAAAATGAGCGCCTGCGAAAGCGGATTGCGACGCTCGGGCGCGTCAAGCCAAAGCCAAAGCGCACGCGCGGGTTGCAGGATGCCAAGAAACTGCGCGCCGCTCTGTCCGAGGCCGAACAGCAGCAGGCCGCGACGAGCGAGATCCTGAGCTTGATCTCCAGTTCGCCAGCCGATCTATCGCCGGTGATGACTGCGCTCGCGGAAAGTGCGGCGCGGTTGTGCGAGGCGACCGACGCCCACATCTGGCAGCGAGAGGGCGATTTTCTGCATGCAGTCGCCTCGCACGGCGACGTTCCGATCCGCCGGCCGCACCTTCGAATCGGGCGCGACTCGGTGACCGGGCGAGCGGTGCTCGATTGCAAACTGGTCCACGTTCGTGACCTTGCGGCCGTCTGGCAAAAGGAGTTCCCTAACTCCAAGGTGATGGTGGATAGCGGTCATCGCACCGTTCTTGCGGTGCCGCTGGTTCGCAAGGGAAGCTCCATCGGCGCGATCCTGATTCGCCGCAGCGACGTCCGGCCGTTCGCGCCGAAGCAGCTCGCACTGCTCAAGACCTTCGCCGACCAGGCGGTGATCGCGATCGAGAACGTGCGCCTGTTCCGCGAGATTGCAGAAAAGGGCCGCCAGCTCGAGGAGGCGAGCCAGCACAAGTCGCAGTTCCTCGCCAGCATGAGCCACGAGCTGAGAACGCCGCTGAACGCAATCCTCGGCTTCAACGAGATGATCATCGACCAGGTCTACGGCGAGGTGCCGGCGGACGTGATGGCGCCGCTGGAGAACATTCAGACCAGCGGCAAGCATCTGCTGCGGCTGATCAACAACGTGCTCGACCTCGCCAAGATCGAGGCCGGGCGCATGGAGCTGGCGCTCGCGGATTACGCGGTGAACGACGTGGTCGAGAGCGTGCGTGCGACGCTGCAGCCGCTCGCGGCGGAGAAGGGCCTCGAGCTTGCCGCGATGCTGCCGGATGACCTGCCGCTTGCCTACGGCGATTTCGGCCGCATCACGCAGTGCCTGATGAACCTCGCCGGCAATTCGCTCAAGTTCACCAAGAGCGGCAGCGTCACGGTTGCGGTCGAGCAGAACGGTGAGATCCTCACCTATCGCGTCGCCGACACCGGGATCGGCATCCCGCCAGACAAGATCGACACGCTGTTCACCGAGTTCAAGCAAACCGACGCCACCATCGCGAGCGAATACGGCGGCACCGGCCTCGGCCTTTCCATCACCAAGCAGTTCATCGAGATGCATGGCGGCCGGATCTGGGTGGAAAGCGTGCTCGGCCAAGGCTCGACGTTTATCTTCGAGATTCCGCTGCGCGTAAACCAGGGAGCCGAGGCATGAGTGGCAAGTCAATCCTCTACGTCGAGGACAACGAGATGAACCGCCAGATCGTGCGCGATCTGCTCAAGCGCACCACGTACCAGCTCAGCGAGGCGCACGACGGCGAGGCGGGCGTGGCGAAGGCAATCGAGACGCGGCCCGACCTCGTGCTGATGGATATTCAGCTGCCGAAGATCTCGGGCATGGAGGCCATGCGCCGCCTGCGCGCCGATCCGGCCACCGCGGCGACACCGATCATCGCCATCACCTCGTTCGCGCTATCCGGCGACGACCTCAAGGCGAAGGAGGCGGGCGCGACCGCCTACCTGGCGAAGCCCTACAGCCCGCGGGATCTCCTGGGCCTGATCCGCAAGATTCTTCCTGAAGCGTGAAGCTGCCGCGCCGGGCCCTTCAAAGCGTCGGCGGCGCCTCGAACTCCCCGCCGAGCGCGACCTGCCCCCAGGGCGTGGCCTGCGCGTCCCAGGAAAAGCCGATGTGTCCCATCAGCGCATGCGCATCGCGGAACAGGCGCTGGATCGGGTAGTGGTCGTAGATGCCGCGCGCGCCGGCCATGGCGTGCAGGTTGTCGACTGCCTCGGTGCTGAGCTGCACGGCGTAGGCGACGTTCCTCTTCCAGCGCAGCTTCTCGTCGAGGGTCGGCGCGCGCCGCGCCTCGGCGATCGCCTGCGCCTCGAGGCAGTCGTTGCGCACGATGAGCCGCGCGGCGTCGACCCGCGCGCCGGCCGCAGCGACGCGCAGCTGCACCGCCTGGAACTCGCGCATGCGCAGCGCGGTGTAATTGGTGTTGCGGTCGCGTACCGCCTCGAGCGTCATCTCGAGCGCGCCCTGGGCGTTGCCGACTGCGGCGCCGGCGATGCAGTGCGAGCCCAGTCCGGAGAGCGGGATCGCGTAATGCGGATGCGGATTGGTCCTGGCGCCGGGGTACTGCGCCTCGCCGCGTGCGAGGTACATGCACAGCGCACGGTATTCGGGCACGAACAGGTCCTTGACCTTGACCGACTTCGAGCCGGTGCCGCGCATGCCGAGCACCTGCCAGTCGTCGACGATTTCGAACTCGCCGCGCGGCACCAGGCACATGCGGTGGTCGATCACCGCGTCGCCGTCCTTGACCGTGACCGCGAGCATGTTCCAGCTGGCGCCGTCGACGCCGCTCGAGAAGTTCCAGTAACCGTCGATGACGAAGCCGCCGTCTACCTTGCGCGCGCGGCCCTGCGGGTAGGCGATGCCCGAGGCGATCAGCGCATCGGGGTTCTCCTCCCAGACCTCGGCCTGGGCGCGCTCGTCGTACAGCGCGAGCATCCAGTGGTGAATCGCGAGATTGGCGCCGCTCCAGGCCGTCGAGGCGCAGCCGCGGCCGAGCTCGGCGGGCAGCTCGAACATGGAGACCCAGGGCAGTTCCATGCCGCCCCAGCGCTTTGGCTGGGTCATGCGCAGCAGCCCGCTCGCGTGCAGGTCGGCCTCGGTCTCGGGCAAAAGCGACCGCATGTCCTCGGCACGCGGCGCACGCTCGCGCAGCGCCGGCACCAGCGCGCGCGCGCGCGCCAGCGCCTCGTCGTAGCCCACATCCGAAAAGTCTCGGCGCGGCGCCGAGAGCCCCGCCTTCTTCGGCATCGGCGTGCTCACGTGATGGCCGCCGCGCGCGGCATCGCCGAATAGTTCTCGGCGCCCTCCGACCACTCGGAGATGTCGCTGACGCCGAAGAAGTTGAGCTCGATCATGAGACCGTTCGGGTCCTTGACGAACAGCTGGTAGAGCTGCGACTCGGGCAGGTAGCGCGGCCGGAAGGGCACCCCGATCTTCTTCAAGTGCATTGCCATCGCCCTGGGGTCGTCCGCGACGAACGCGATATGGTCGATCACCCCGGCATGGTCGGTCGCGGCGTTGCGCGGTGAACCGATGTAGTACAGGTCGGCCTGCTCGACCCCGTGCAGCGCGACGTGCACCTGGATCTTGCCGCCGATGCCGAGCCAGTAGCCCGGAAACGGAAACTCGGGCCGCGGCATGACTTGGAAGCCGAGCACCTTGACGTAGAAATCCTTCGTCGCCTCGATGTCGTTTGCGCGCAGCAGATAGTGGTTGAGGTCCGTGACAGGCATCGTCTGCTCCCGCTGGTTTTCAGTCCGATTCCACGAGCTTGAACTCGCGCGCGGCGGAGGAGTGCGACAGGATGATCTCGCAGGGCTCCGCACCCGCATTGCGCAGCGCGTGCACCGCGCCGCGCGGCACGATGCTGCGCTCGCCCGCGGCGAGCATCACCGATTCGCCATTGGTCGTGCACTCGACGCGCCCGCGCACCACGTAGACCGCCTCCTCGCAGTTGCCGTGGATGTGCACGTCGGTCGCGTTGCCGGGCGGCATCGAGATCCGCGCGAGTGACAGCTCGCTGCTGTTGCCGACCTCGGCCCCGGCGAGCCATTCGATGACGCCCCAGGAAAATTCGTTGCGGACGATCTTGTGAGCGGTCTGTGCCATGTGGGTCTCCCCGGCTCGCGCGCGGCGGGCCGTCAGATCTTGCCGAGGGCCTTGAGGATACGCTCCGGCGTAAAAGGCTGCACGCTGACCCTTGCGTTGAGCGGTGCGAGCGCGTCGTTGATCGCGTTCATCACTGCGCCGGGCGCGCCCGCCGTGCCGGCCTCGCCGACTCCCTTGGCGCCGAGCTCGGACTGCCGGGTCGGCGTCGAGACGTGCGCGATCTCGATGTCCGGCGTATCGCCGGTCATCGGAACCAGATAGTCGGCGAGCGAGCCGTTGAGCAGTTGCCCTTCCGCGCTGTACAGGCACTCCTCGAGCATCGCCGCACCGATGCCCTGCACGATGCCGCCGCGGATCTGCTCGTCTACGAGCATCGGGTTGATCACCGTGCCGCAGTCCTCGACGCACCAGTGGCGCAGCAGCCGGACGAAGCCGGTGTCGGTATCGACCTCGACGTACGAGGCCTGGATGCCGTTGGTGAAGGTGAAGCCGTACTCGCGCGGCGTGTAGTGCCGCGTCACCGTGAGCTCGGCCTGGAAGGTCATCGGCAGCGTGTCGGGGCGAAAGTAGCCGATGCGGCCGACCTCGGCGAGCGGCAGCTGCTCCGCCCCGCTCGCGCGCTCGACCACCGCGTTGCCGCGCACCTCGAGCGTTGCGCGATCGACCTGCAGCACCGCCGCCGCGAGCTCGACGATGTTGGCGCGCAGCGCCTTGCCCGCCTGCAGCACGGCCTCGCCGCCGATGCCCGCGCCGCGCGAGGCCCAGGTGCCTCCGCCGTAGGGCGTCACGCCAGTGTCGCCGGTGATCACGCGCACCTTGTCGATCGTCACCCCGACCGCGTCGGCGCAGACCTGGGCGAACACGCCCTCGGTGCCCTGGCCCTGCTCGGTGACGCTGACCAGGCAGGTCACCATCCCGGTCGGCTCGAGGCGCACGGTGGCCCCGTCCTGCGCCGAGATGCGTGCGCCGCCGACGCCGTAGAACGCGGGCGAGGGATTGGTGACTTCGATCATCGCCGCCAGGCCGATGCCGCGGTGAATACCTTTCTTGCGCAGCGCGGCCTGCTCGGCGCGCAGGCCTTTGTAGTCCATCAGCGCGAGCAGCTTGTCCAGGCACTGGTGGTGCGAGAGCTTCTCGAACTTGAGCCCGGAAGGAAAGCTGTACGGGTAGGCGTCGTCCGCGATCAGGTTCTTGCGACGGAACTCGGCCGGATCCATGCCGAGCTTCTGAGCGGCGAGATCGACGATGCCTTCGGTCAGCGCGACCGCGATCGGGTGGCCCACGGCGCGGTACTGGCAGGTGACGTTCTTGTTGGTGAACACCACGTTCATCTTCGCGCGGTAGGCCTTGTGCGCGTACGGCCCGCCGACCAGGTTCACCACCTGGTTGCCCTCGATGCCGCTGGTGCGCGGGTACACCGAGTAGGGGCCGATCGCGGTGAGGTCGTCGAGGTCGAAGCCGACGATCCTGCCGTCGTTCATGCAGGCCAGGCGCACCGTGGCCTTGTGCTCGCGCGCGTGGATGTCGGTGAGGAAGGATTCGAGCCGGTCGGCGATGAACTTCACCGGCCGACGCAGCATGATCGAGATCGCCGCGGTCGCCATCTCGTCCGGGTAGACGTGCACCTTGATGCCGAAGGAGCCGCCGACGTCCTTGCAGATCACGCGCACGTTGGCCTCGGGGATGTTGAGGTGGCGCGAGAAGATGTCCTGCATCATGTGCGGCGCCTGGGTGGCGTGGACCACGGTCAGGCTGTGCTCGGCGGCGTTGTAGTCGGCTAGGATCGCCCGCCCTTCGAGCGTGACCCCGGTATGCCGGCCGAAGCCGTAGGTTTCCTCGACCACGACGTCGGCCTTCTTCATCGCGGCGTCGAAGCCTTCGGTCTCGAAACTGCGCGCGAAGCAGATGTTGTCGCCGAGCTCGGGGTGGATCACGACGCGGTTGGCGAGCGCGTCCTCCATGTCGGTGACCACCGGCAGCTCTTCCCACTCGGCGACCACGTGGCCGAGTGCATCCTCGGCCTGGGCGCGCGTCTCGGCGACGATCGCCGCAACCGCTTCTCCCTGCCAGCAGGCGCGCTCGATCGCCACCGCGTGCTGCGGCGGCGACTTGATGCCCTTCAGGTGGGCGAGGACGCCCACCCAGGGCGTGCAGTACTCGGCGATCGCGCGCCCGTCGAAGGCGGCGATCACCCCGGGCTGGCGCGCCGCCTGCGACAGGTCGAGCCTCCTGATGCGCGCGTGCGCGTGCGGGCTGCGGAAGAACACCACCTGCGCGAGGCGCGGGAACTTGAGATCGTCGGCGTAGGTACCGCGCCCCTGCAGCAGGCGCCTGGCGTTCGCCCGCGGCACGCTCTGGCCGACGTAGCCGACCTGGGTCCTGGTGGACTTGGCGATCTTGGCAGGCTCGGTGGTCTTTGGCCTCGGCGGCGCTTCGACCTCCGCCGCCTGCGGCGCGAGCCCGGTCGAGATGCGCGGGTCGATTCGGTCGTTCATCGCACGCCCTCCGTGCGCGGTGTGCGCAGCACCGTCTCGATCGCGTCGATGATCGCCTGGTAGCCGGTGCAGCGGCACAGGTTGCCCGACAGGTACTCGCGAATCTCGTCGCGCGTCGCATCCGGGCGCTCCCGGATCAGCGCCTGCGCCGTGAGCAGCATGCCCGGCGTGCAGTAGCCGCACTGCAGGGCGTTGCGCTCGTGGAAAGCCTGCTGCAGCACGGCGAGCTCGCCCGAATCCGACAGTCCCTCGACCGTGTCCACCGTCTTGCCGTCCGCCTGCACCGCGAGCGTCAGGCAGCCGCGGCGGATCTCGCCGTCGACGCGCACCGTGCACGCGCCGCAGACGCCGTGCTCGCAGGCCACGTGCGAGCCGGTGAGGCCCAGCTCCTCGCGCAGGAAATCGATCAGGTGCATGCGCGGCTCGATGCGCCGCGTGACCCCTGTCCCGTTCACCGTCAACGCGATGGTCGTTTCGATCCGCTCGTCCACGCCCTGTCTCCCGGTTCTCGGTTCAGCCGACGAGCGCCGCGGCCGCGCGCGCGACGAGCACGCGCGCCATGTGGCGCTTCGCGTCTGCCGAGGTGTAAAGATCCGGGCCCGGCGCGAGGTCGCGATCGAGCGCAGCCTGCGCCGCGCGCACCGCGTCGGCGTCCGCCGTCTTGCCCTCGAGCGCGGCAATTGCAGCCTTCGCCCGGACGGGCGTCACGCCGACGCCGAGAAAGACCAGCTGCACGCCCGAGAGCGCGCTGGCCTTGACGCGCGCACGCGCCGCGAGCCCGACGATCGCGTAGTCGCCGCGCCGGCGCACCAGCTCGAGGAAGCTGTGGCGCTCGTCCGTTTCCGCGCAGGGAATCTCGACCGCGGTGATCAGCTCGCCCGGCCCGAGCGCGGTGGTGTAGAGGTCCTTGAAGAATTCGGTCGCCGCGATGCGCCGCTCGCCTTTTTTCGACGCGACCACGATCGTCGCCTGCAGCGCCACGCAGCAGGCTGGCCACTCCGCCGCCGGGTCGGCCATGGCGAGCGAGCCGCCGAGCGTGCCTGCGTTGCGGATCGCGATATGCGCGATGTGCGGCGCCGCCTGCGCGAGCAGCGGTGCATGCCTGGCGACCGCTTCGGAACGCTCGATCGTGCGGTGCGTGGTGCGCGCGCCGATCACCAGGGTCTTGCCCTTGACTGCGATCCCGTCGAGCCCGGGGATCGCGCCGATGTCGACCAGGATCTCGGGCGTCGCGAGACGCATGTTGAGGCTCGCGAGCAGGCTCTGGCCGCCGGCGAGCAGCTTCGCGTTTTCTCCGTGCGCCTCCAGCAGCGCGAACGCTTCTTCGAGGGCGCGCGGCCTTGCGTAGGCAAACGCAGACGGCTTCATCGCTGAACTCCTCCCCGGCGGATTATGCCCAAGCTAGGCCTTCAGGCGGTAGCCCGTTTTGAAGATCCACCACACCGCGATGAGGCAGGCGGCGAGGAACGCCGCGATCATCGCGAGGCTGACGCCCACATGCACGTCGGCAATCTCGTAGAAGCTCCAGCGAAAGCCGCTCACCAGGTAGACGACCGGATTGAACAAGGTCACCGTCTGCCAGGCCGGCGGCAACACATGGATCGAATAGAAGGTGCCGCCGAGGAAGGTGAGCGGCGTGATCACCAGCAGCGGCACGAACTGCAGCTGCTCGAAGCCGTCGGCCCAGATGCCGATGATGAAGCCGAGCAGGCTGAAGGTCACCGCGGTGAGCAGCAGGAAGGCGAGCATCCAGCCCGGGTGGGCAATGCGCAGCGGCACGAACAGGCTCGCCGTCGCAAGAATGACCAGGCCGAGGATCACCGACTTGGTCGCGGCGGCGCCGACATAGCCGATCACCACCTCGAAGGCGGACACCGGCGCCGAGAGGATCTCGTACATCGTGCCGGTGAAGCGCGGGAAGTAGATGCCGAACGAGGCGTTCGACACGCTTTGCGTGAGCAGCGTCAGCATCACCAGCCCCGGGACGATGAACGCTCCGTAGGCGACGCCCTCGATCTGGGCAATGCGCGTGCCGATCGCCGCGCCGAAGACGACGAAGTAGAGCGAAGTCGAGACCACCGGGGCGACGATGCTCTGCAGCAGCGTGCGCCCGGTGCGCGCCAGCTCATAGAGAAAAATCGCGCGGATGGCGTGCAGATTCACGGCCCGCGCCTCACCAGGTCGACGAAGATGTCCTCGAGCGAGCTCTGCGTGGTGTGCAGGTCCTTGAACGCGATGCCCTCGCGCCCCAGGTCGGCGAGCAGCTCGGTGATGCCGCTCGCCTCGCGCTGCCCGTCGTAGGTGTAGATCAGCTCGCGCCCGCCGGCTGCGAGCGTCAGGCGATGCGCAGCGAGCGCTTCCGGCACCGCCTCGAGCGGCGCGGGCAGCTCGAGCATCAGCTGCTTCTTGCCGAGCTTGCGCATCAGCGCCGCCTTGTCGTCGACCACCACGATCTCGCCGCGGTTGATGACGCCGATGCGATCGGCCATCAGCTCGGCCTCCTCGATGTAGTGCGTGGTGAGGATGATGGTCACGCCCGCGTCGCGCAGCGCGCGTACCGCCTGCCACATGTCCTGGCGCAGCTCGACGTCGACCCCCGCGGTCGGCTCGTCGAGGAACAGAATCTGCGGCTCGTGCGCCAGCGCCTTGGCGATCAGCATGCGCCGCTTCATGCCGCCCGAGAGCATCATGACGCGCGCATCCTTCTTGTCCCACAGCGACAGGTCCTTGAGCACCCGCTCGATGCGGCCCGGGTCGGGGGACTTGCCGAACAGGCCGCGGCTGAAGCTGACCGTGCCCCAGACGCTGTCGAAGGCGTTGTTGGTCAGCTCCTGCGGGACCAGCCCGATCATGGCGCGCGCGGCGCGGTACTCGCGCACGATGTCATGGCCGTCGACCGTCACCGTGCCCGCGCTCGGGGTCACGATGCCGCAGACGATGTTGATCAGCGTGGTCTTGCCGGCGCCGTTCGGCCCCAGCAGGCCGAAGATCTCGCCGCGGCGGATCTCGAGGTCGACGCGCTTGAGCGCCTCGAAGCCCGAGGCGTAGGTCTTGGAGACGTTCGAGATCGAGATGACCGGCGGCACCGGCCGAAGCTTAGCCGGTCTGCGACGCCTCCGCCGAACGGCTCAAGCCGTCTTCCAAAGCCCCATCATGCGGCCCTCGGGGTCGGTGAACAGCGAAAACGCGCCCATGCCGGGCACCGCCTGCTCCTCGACGTGAATCGTCCCCCCCGCCGCAACGATCTTCTTGCGGTACGCGGCGAGGTCGTCGACCGCGATGTAGAACAGCATGTTGCCCGGCCATGGGCCTTCGCGCTCGGGCTTGACGATGCCGCCGTTGATGCCGCCCTCGCCGCCGGTGTCGACGATGCGGTAGTTCATTTCCGGCCTGTGCGTGACCTTCCAGTCGAACAGCCTTGCGTAGAAGGTCGATACCGTTTCCGGGTTCTTCGACATCAGCTCCCAGTGCACGACGGGGTTTCCCATGAAGTTCTCCTCAATGTAGCGCCAGATAGTTCGCGAG
>Ga0210067_1000050_pt1 | contig 14349 bp, 15 predicted proteins | sample RushMan_ThreeSqB_2_FD_185559 | JGI IMG/M metagenome (GOLD analysis project Ga0210067, IMG submission 185559) | Wetland microbial communities from San Francisco Bay, California, USA, that impact long-term carbon sequestration - RushMan_ThreeSqB_D2... | ecosystem: Environmental > Aquatic > Marine... | reverse complement strand
GATCGCCTGGATCTCCCGGCGGTTCAGGGCCTCATTCGCGCTCAGCCACGCGCCGAGAGAAACGTTTAGGTCGACCTTCTTGGCGAGCTCCGGGACTGCGCGCAGGTCGCCGCTACTGGAGTAGGTGCGAATCATTCGCGTTGCGCCAGCGGCGATCCGCAGCTTCCGATCGATCTGCGCACGGCGGCGATCGTGTTCCTCAAACGAGACGTCGTCTTTCGGCGGCAGGACGTTGAACGAAAGCGATTCGACGAAATTCTCGATATCGGGCGGGGTGATCGTCTTGGCCGCGACGAACCAGGCCACCGCATGCGCAGTGGCCGCTACGACGAGCGCCGCGAGAACAACCTTTTTCATGGGGATCCTTCGAAGACCTGGCCTTCGACCGCGGTTGCGGTCGAAAGTTTTAGCGTCTGCGCGGCCGCGACTATATCGCTGCGCGGCGCGCGGCGCGCAAGCCTCCGACTAACGGCTCTTGGCAGGGGCAGGCGGTTTGTCCCAGCACTGGTCGACCCGGTCGCTCAGCACCTTGCCGGGGGCCGGTGCCCCGCCCGCGACCGCGCAGCGGAACGCCTCGCGCAAGTGCGCGGCCGGACAGGAAAACATCTCATAGAAGCGAACGAATTTCTGCGCGGCATCGACGTCGTCCCGGGCCAGGGAACTGACGATCCGCTTGCCGGTAAACGCGCATTCCGGGTCCTGGGCGACAGGCTTGCCCGACGTCCGCCGGACGGTCGCTCGCTCAATCTTGGCCGGAGGCTGCTTGGGCTGGACTTGCTGCGGCGGCGCAGGCGGCACCTGGGTGTATTGGGCGATCGCCAGGCTGGTGAAGAACAGCGCGCCGAAGACGCCAGCCAGAAATTGAATGTGGGTTCTCATGTTGGTCAGGATCGTGCTTACCGCGACGAAGGGCGGCACTATAGGGATGGGGCCGCGCATTGGCAATGGTATTCGGCATCGGGCGGCCTGTCTGTTTCCGAGTCTAATCGGCGACAGCCGGCGCGCGCCGTGTCCCCCGCACCGACAGCCAGAACGACAGGCCGAGCAACAGGTTGGCCGCGCACCAGAGCAACAGCTCGCAATTCGCAAGAATTGATCGCGCGATAAGCGGTACCTGCTCTCGCAGCGACGGATGAAGAACGACAAAGTCCTCGCCGCCGAGCATGGCGCCCGCCTCTCCCCAGAGGCAGCCGAGCGCGGCGAGCAGCAGCAGCCACCTGGCGTGGCGGCCGAAGGAGTTGTCTGCCGGCGACAGCGCGCAGCGCTGCGGCGAGGCACCCGGCTGCAGCCGGGCGATGCACAGCAGCGTACCGAGGGCGCCCAGCGGCAGGATGGCATGCGGCAGCGGGATATCCATGTAGCGTCCGGCCGTCGCGAACATGGCGGCGAAAACAACCATCGAGACCGCGTACAGCGCGAAGCCGGTGCGCGCAAGGCGCGCCGCGCGACCGGCGGGCCTGCCCGCAAGGAGGGCGCGCGCCCAGCGCAGGAAGACGAGCGCGAAGCCGAGCGCGAACAGCGCAATCGCCCAGCCCACCAGCCGCGCCTGCGGACCGACGAAATCGCGCAGCAGCGGCAGGTACAACGCATCCAGCACCGGCGCGGCGAGTCCCCGCGCGTACAGCGCGTGCACCAGGTGCTGCGCCATCCACGTAAATGAGGCCGGCGCAATCGTCAGGCGCAGCGCGTGGTAGACGCTTTCCACCACGCCGGCGGCAAGCCACTGCGCGCACAGCGCGAGCGCAGCCGCGGCGGCTGCGCTGCGGGCGAGCGGCAGTAGCAGCAGCGCGAACGCAACGCCGAGCGCAATTGCCGCGCCAGCGCGCAGTCCGGCGTTCGGCAGCGGCCACACCGGACCGGCAAGGCCGTACTTCTGCCTTCGCTCCGCATCGAACAGCCCCCAGCGCGCGCCGACCGTGCCTTCCAGGCGCGCTTTCCAGGTCTGGTCGAAGGCCTCGACCAGGTTGTAGTCGAAGCCGTGCCGCGCCGCCAGCGCGGGCAGCGTGCGCACGTACTGCGCAGCCGCCGGGATGCTCGCCTGCGCCGGCCCGCGGCTGCGACCTTCGGTCGGCCATCCGGTCTCGCCGACCAGGATCGGCTTGCCGGGGAACGCCGTGCGGATGCGCTCGATCTGCGCCATCAGGTGCGCGGCCGCATCCGCCTCCGCGACCGGTTCGTCCTCCCAGTACGGCAGGACGTGAATGGTGATGAAGTCGACGTGCGCGGCAAGCTGCGGGTACTTCAGCCAGAACGCCCACACGTCGGCGTAGGACACCGGTTGCCGGATCGCCGCCCGGACCCGGTCGATGTATGCGATCAGTTGCTCCGGTTTGAGGTCGCCGCGCAGCAGGACCTCGTTGCCGACGATCACGCGCTTGACCGCATCCGGGTAGCGATTGGCCGTCGCGATCAGCGCCTTCAGTTCGCGCTCGTTGGCCCGCGAGCCGCGGCCGAGCCAGGCGCCGAGCGTGAGCGCGAAGCCATGCTTCGCCGCAAGCGCCGGGACGGCATCCATGCCCCCGGTCACGCTGTAGGTGCGCAGGCCCTCGAAGACAGCCTTCAGGCGCAGGAGATCTTCTTCGATCTGCTGCACGCTCGGAAAGATCTCCTCGAGCGGCGACTGCCCGTCGCGAAACGGCGCGAAGGACGCACTCTTCAGCGGGCCATGCCACTCGACCGCGAGCGTGCGGGGACGAGCGACGCCGTACCAGACTGCGGCGGCCACGAGCACGCTGAACAGCAGCGCGAGCCAGGCAGCGCGCGACATCGCCCGAACGGGCCTCATGCGACGCGCAGGCGAGGTGCCCAGCGCTCGGTATGGAGGTACGGCAGCCCGAGGATCAGCAGGTTGATCACGCCGGCGATGGAAGAATTGAGAAAGGCCCGCACATAGTCGCCATTCAGGTCGTAGAACAACCCGCCCTGCCAGCCGCCGAGCGCCATGCCGATCATGTACGCCGGGATGGTACGCCCCTCGGGCACGATGCCCCGGCCGCTCCACAGTTCCCGGCGCACCCCGCGCTTGTTCGTTCGGCTAGACTCGGAACGATGCACGCGGCAGTTTCCACCCTGGCTTGGATGTTGATCGGCTACGGTGGACTGGTCGCGCTCTTCTATACGTTCGTCATGGTGCGGATCGTCCGCATGCTGGTGCGCGGTCCGCGCGTGCGCGACGGGTTGGCCGAACCCGCCCCGCCCGAGGGCTGGCCGCTGGTATCGATTATCGTTCCCGCGCACAACGAGGAACGCGTCATCGCTGACTGCGTGGCGAGCCTTCTCGCAAGCGACTATCCCGCGCTCGAGCTCATGGTCGTCCTGGACCGCTGCAGCGACCGTACGCGTGAGCTGCTTGTTCCGTTCACCGAGCGCGACGCGCGCTTGCGGGTCATCGAGAACGCCAGCTGCCCGCCCGACTGGGCCGGAAAATGCAACGCCGCGCGCGTCGGCGCCGCGGTCGCGCGCGGCAGCATGCTGCTGTTCACCGACGCGGATGTTCGCTTCCATCCCGCGCTCGTGCGCGCCGCAATCGGATTGCTGCGCCGAGATCGGCGGGGACTGCTCTCGCTCCTGCCACGCGTGGTCGCAACCACCTGGGTCGAGCGGGTCGTGCAGCCGATCGCGTCGCTCGCGCTGATGATGATGTACCCGATCGACAAGGTGAATCGGGAATACCGCAGGCGACCGTTCGCGAACGGGCAGTTCATGCTGTTCGATCGCGGCGTCTACGAGCGCATCGGCGGCCATGCAGCGACGAAGAACGATCTGCTGGAGGACCTCGCGTTCGCCCGTCTGGTCGAGGCGAGCGGCGCCCGGGTCGCACTGGCATTCGGCGTGGACATGCTCGAAGTCCGCATGTACGCCTCGTACGCCGCGCTGCATGAGGGCTGGAAGCGGATTTTCATCGAGGCCTGCAGGCGACGCGTGAAGTCGCTTCGCGAGAAGGCCTGGCTCGTCCTGTTGCTCGGCGTCGGCACCCCCATCGCGCAGGTCGGGGCGCTCATCGCGGGCGCCGCGGCGGGCGATCCATTGCTCCGCTCGGCCGCGGTCGTCGTCGTGTCGGGCATCGTGACGCAGGCCGTGGCGCTGGGGATCTTTTATCGTTCCGGCGGATCCCGGCTGCGGGACGTCGTTTCGAGCCCGCTGGGCGCGGCACTCGTCGCCCGGATGCTGTGGCAGGGCGCTGCCGACCTCGCGCGCAACCGTCCGCTGCGCTGGGGCGGGCGCGAGTACCGGCTGGCCCCGGAGGACAAATTCCCGGCGGCCGGTTCCGGCCAGGACGGATAGGCGAAACGCGCTACAGCAGGAGCCCGCCCACGCCGAGACCCACGAGCCCGGCGACGAGATTCGCCGCGGTGCCGAGCACGAAGAAGCGGTAATCCATCGTCGCGCGCGCGAGCAGCGCCGCCTGGTCGGTGACCTGCCCCGCGTCGAGCAGCTTCGAGGCCTGGGTCCAGGAATGCCACTTGGCGGCCACCTTGAACCCGAGCCAGGCCGCGGCGAGCATCCAGCCGCCCGCGATCCAGAACGCGGCAAAAAACAGCAGTCGCTCGAGATGACCGAGCGCTTCGCCGCCCGGCTGGCGCTCGATGAAGTTCCGGTTCCAGACGTCGTCTGCGATACCCGCCGGGGCGGGCGGCAGCCCGCCCCAGCGCGCGCGGAACTGCCCGGCGACGACATCGAGCAGCCAGACGGTGAAGTAGTGGCCGCCGACCACCGCGACGAGCGCGCCGATGAGAGAGCTCCACAGCATGGCCATCGCCTAGGACTTTCGCTCTTCGGGCAGCCGCACGACGTTGTCGGACTCGGCCGGCGGCTCGTCGATCTCGGCCGACTCGATGCGTTGGAACTGCTGGCTGATCTTGCCGCCGGTGACCTGGATCTTCTCGACGTCCTCGTGTGCCTGGCGCACATGGCGCGCGAGGTCGCGCAGGCGCTCGTCGAAGCGACCGAACTCGACCGCGAGGCGCGCCAGCGCCTCCTTGATGACGTGGATCTGCTTGCGCGTCTCGACGTCCTTCAACACCGCGCGCGCGGTGTTGAGCACCGCCATCAGCGTGGTCGGCGAGACGATCCAGACGCGCTTCTGGTTGGCATAGTCGACCACCTCGGCGTGGTAGGCGTGGATCTCGGCGAACACCGCTTCGGCCGGCACGAACATGACCGCGCCGTCGGACGTTTCGTTCGGCACGATGTACTTTTTCGCGATGTCATCGACGTGCTTGCGCACGTCGGCGCGAAACTGGCGCTGGGCGAGCGCGCGGTCGACCTCGTTCACGTCGGGCTCGAACATGCGGTGGTAGTTCTCGAGCGGAAACTTGGAATCGACGCACACCAGCCCGGTCGGATCGGGCAGGCGCAGCACGCAGTCCACGCGCGCGCCGCTCGAAAGGGTGTATTGCATCTCGAAGGATGCGGGCGGCAGCGCATTGCGCACCAGGGCCTCGAGCTGCACTTCGCCGAACGCGCCGCGCGATTGCTTGTTGCCGAGCAGCTCCTGCAGGCTGACCACGCTGCCGGTGAGGGTGTCGATCTTCTTTTGCGCCTCGTCGATCGTCGCCAGGCGCTGCATGACGCTGACGAAGGTTTCGTTGGTCTTCTTGAAGCCTTCGTCGAGGCGCTCATTGACCCGCGTCGAGATCGCATCCAGCCGCGCGTCGATCCGCGCGTTCAGCTTCTCGCCGGTCTCGCTCAGGTTGGCGCCGATCGAGAGCTGCAGCGCGTGCAGCGTCTCACGCGTCTGCCGCAGCTCGTCACCGACCGCATTGCGCAGACGGTCGGTCGATTCGGCGAGGCTCGAGTTGAGCCGGTCGGTCTGGCCGGCGAGGCCGCCGTGCAGGTCGGCGAGCATCGCGCGATGCTTGTCCTCCAGCGCGCGCTCGAGCGCGTCGCCCGGTTTCGCGCCACGCTGCAGGTACCAGAACGCAAACGCGATCGCAATCAACGCGACGAACGCAACCACGAGAGCGAACTCAGCCATGGCGCATTTTACGTCTCGTCGAGGCGCATCAGCGACGGTAGATCTCGCGCCGGTGGCCAACGGCAAGCGCGAGCACGACGAGTCGATCGTCGCGGATATCGCACAGGATGCGCCAATCGCCGACGCGATAGCGCCACAGCCCGGCGTGGCCGCCTTTCAGCGCCTCGCCGAAATGGCGCGGGTTCTTGCAGCCCTCGATGCGGTCCTCGAGCCAGTCGAGTATGCGACGCCGCACCGGCGCATCGAGCTTGCCCAACTGGCGCTCGGCGACATCCGAGATCTCAACGGTCCAGGCCAAGCTCTTTCCTGAGCGCGCGCAGCGACTTGGTCGAACGCGTGTCGCGCAGCGCGCGCTCCGCAAGCTCCAGGTCTTCTGCGTCCTCGATCAGGCGCAGGATGGCTTCGCGCACCACCTCGCTCTTGGAGCGCCCCCGCAGACGCGCGAGCGCCGCGAGCTTGGCTTCGAGGTCCTTTTCCAGGCGCAGGGCGAGCATTTCCGGTTCCTTGTATAACGATGTATGACAAGGCTACGCGCGCTGCGGGCAGGGGTCAAGACCGCGGCTGTTCAGGTCTCCTCGCGCAGCGTCAGCGCGGGCGAGGCGCGCAGCACCTTGCGCGCGGACAGCCAGGCGTTCAACGACAGCAGCAGCAGCCCGGCAAGCGGCCCGACGACGACGAGCAGCGTGCTCGGCGGCAGGTCGAGCTCGAACACGCGGCGCGCGAGCAGCTGCCCGATCAGCGCGGCACCCACGGTGGCGAGCACGCCGGCCAGCAGCCCCATGGCGAGGAATTCGACGCGCTGGCTGCCGGTGACGTGGCGGCGCGAGGCGCCGACGACGCGCATCAGTGCGGCCTCGCGCCGGCGCTCGTCCTCGGTGGCGACGAGCGCCGAATACAGCACCAGCACGCCCGCGCCGAGCGCGAACAGGAATACGAACTGGACGGCGTTGATCAGCTGGTCGATCACCGCCTGCGCCTGGCGCACCGCGGCACCGACGTCGACCACGGTCAGGTTGGGGAAGCGCGCGGCGAGCGCGTTCATCGACTGCTCGCGCCCCTCCGGGAGGCGAAACGCGGTGATGAAGCTCGCTGCATAGTCGGCGAGCAGCTGCGGCGGCGCCATGACGAAGAAATTGACCTTCATCGAATCCCAGCGCAGCGTGCGCAGCGAAGTGATGCGCGCGGTGAAGGCATCGCTGCCCACCGAGAAGGTCAGCGTATCGCCGAGTTTCCAGCCGAGCGTGTTGGCGATTCCCTCCTCGACCGACAGCTCCTGCCGCGGCCCGGCCTGTGCCGACCACCAGCGGCCTGCGGCGAGGCGGTTGTGCGCCGGCAGCGTGTCGGCGTACGACAGGTTGAACGCGCGCTCGATGAGGCGCTTGGCGCGCTCGCCCTCGTAGGCTTCGCTCTTCACCGGCACGCCGTTCACCGCAGTCAGCCGCCCGCGGATCATCGGGTAGAGTTCGGGCACCGTGATGCCCTGCTCGGCGAAGAACGCCTTCACCGCCCCGAGCTGGTCGGGCTGGATGCCGAGCACGAAGCGGTTCGGCGCATCCGGCGGCGCCGCGCGCCGCCAGGCATCGACCAGGTCGTTGCGCGTGAACGACAGCAGCAGCACCGCGGTCAAGCCGAGGGCCAGGCTCGCCACCTGGATCGCGTTGGCGCGTGCGTGCCGGCGCAGGTTGGCCAGCCCGTAGCGCAGCGCCAGGCTGCGCGCGCCGAGCCGGCGCGCCACCGCGCTGCTCGAGGCCAGCTTGAGCGCCCCCCAGGCGACCAGCGCATACACGACGACCGCGCCGGCGAATCCCGCGACGATGGTCAGCCCGAGCTGGACGTCGCCCGCCTGCCAGACGAGCAGCGCCGCAAGCAGGCCGAGGCCGAGCGCGTAGCTCGCGGCGGCGCTCGCCTTCGGCCCCCCGGCTTCGCGCCGGATCACGCGCAACGCGGGCACGTTCTTCAGCTGCACGAGGGGCGGCAGCGCGAAGCCGAGCAGCAGCACCAGGCCGACGAGAAAGCCGCGCAGTGCGGGCAGCAGCGTCGGCGGCGGCAGCTCGGCGCGCAGCAGATCGGCGAGCGTGCCCGCGATCAGTTCCTGCGCGGCAAAGCCGAGTGCACTGCCGAGCGCGCAGGCCGCGAGGCCAAGCAGCGCGAACTCGGCGGCGTACAGCGCGAGCAGCCGCGCCTGGCGCGCGCCGAGGCAGCGCATCACTGCGCAGCCGTTGAGGTGGCGCTCGACGAAGCGCCGCGTGCCGAGTGCGACCGCGACCCCGGCGAGCACCGCGGCGAGCAGCGCGGTCAGGCCGAGAAAGCGCTGCGCACGGTCGAGCGAGGCGCGCACGTTCGGCCGTCCGTTCTCCAGGGTGTCGATATGCTGGCCGCGCTCGAGGCGCTTCGCCGCCCAGGCTTCGAAATCGGCGAGCGCGTCGCGCGCGCCCGCGGCGTAAAGGTAGTAGCGCACCCGGCTGCCCGGCTGCACCAGGCCCGTCGCCGCGACATCGTCCAGGTGCATCATCAGCCGCGGCGCGATGTTGAAGAAGTTGGCGCTGCGCTCGGGCTCGACCGTAAGCACGGCGGCGACGGTGAATGTGCTGCGCCCCAGGCGCAACCGCGTGCCGACCGGCGCGCCGAGCGCCGTGACCAGCCGTTCCTCGATCCACACCGTGCCGCGCGCCGGACCCTCGGCGGCAGGCGCGTCCGCCGCGCCGGGCGCCGGCGCCGTGCGCAGCCGTCCACGCAGCGGGTACGCCGGGCTGACCGCCTTGACGCCGGCCAGCTGGCTGCGCGGCGCCTCGTCCTTCGTCGCGGGCGCCTCGGCGCTGCGCAGCATGCTGATGAAGTTCCAGGCCTCCGCGTCGCGCAGCCCGCGCGCGGCGACCGCGCGGCGCATCGCCGGGTCCCAGGCGTGATCCGAGACCATGACCAGATCCGCGCCGAGCAGCTGGTGCGCGTCGCGCACCAGCGCCTGGCTGACGCGATCGGCGAAGAAGGCGACGCTGGTGACGCTCGCGACCGCGACGACGAGCGCCGCGGCGAGCACGCGCAGCTCGCCCGCGCGCCAGTCGCGCGCCAGCATGCGCACGGCGAGCGCCAGGGTCGCGAGCATGTCCGCAAGTCGGTTCACGACGCCGCCTGGCCGACGATGCGTCCCGCCGCCAGACGCACGATGCGCGTGCAGCGCTGGGCGAGGCTTTCGTCATGCGTCACCAACACCAGCGTCGTACCCGCCTCGCGGTTCATGTCGAAAATGAGCTCGATCACGCCGGCGCCCGAATCCGCGTCGAGGCTGCCCGTCGGCTCGTCGGCGAGCAGCAGCTTCGGCTGCACGACGAAGGCACGTGCGAGCGCCACCCGCTGCTGCTCGCCGCCCGACAGGTGCTTCGGGTAGTGCTGCAGGCGCTCGGCCAAGCCGACGCGGACCAGCGCCGCACGCGCAGCGGCTTCCGCGCCCGGCGCACCGGCAATCTCGAGCGGCAGCATCACGTTCTCGAGCGCGGTGAGTGCGGGCAGCAGCTGGAAGGACTGGAACACGAAGCCGACCGTGCGCCCGCGCAGCTCGGCGCGCGCGTCCTCGTCGAGCACGCCGAGCTCGGAGCCGTCAAGAACCACCGCGCCGCTGCTCGGCTGATCGAGCCCTGCAAGGATCGCGAGCAGGGTCGACTTGCCCGAGCCGGAGGCGCCGACCACGGCGACCGCCTCGCCCCGCGTGACCGAAAGGTCGATGTCGCGCAAAATGTCGAGATTGCGATCACCGCTCTTCACCGTCTTGCCGATGCCGCGCGCCTCCAGCACCGTCGTTGCTTCGATCATCGTCTGGCTCGCGTCCATTGTCGCCATCGCTGCGGCCGCTGCTGCGTCGGCCGAGCCGAGGATACTCGTCTACGGGGACAGTCTTTCGTCTGCCTACGGAATCGCGCAGCAGCACGGCTGGGTTGCACTGCTCGAGGCTCGGCTGAAACGCGAGCAGAAGGATTATAACGTCGTCAATGCCAGCATCTCGGGCGAGACCACCCGCGGTGGACTTGCCCGCATGCCGAAAGTTCTCGCCCAGGTCAAACCCGCGATCGTCATCCTGCAGCTCGGCGCGAACGACGGCTTGCGCGGCCTGCCGGTCGAACAGATGAAGGACAACCTGGCCGCGATGATCGAGCAGTCGCAGCAGGCCGGCGCGAAGGTGCTGCTCGTCGGGATGAAGCTGCCGCCCAACTGGGGGCCCGAGTACACCGACGCCTTCGCGCAGGTCTATCCGGCGCTCGCCGCGGCGCACGGCACGGCGCTGCTGCCGTTCCTGTTTGCCGGGCTGACCGACGTCTCGGCGCATTTCCAACCTGATCGCCTGCACCCGACCGAGGCCGCGCAGCCGATCATTCTCGACGCCGTCTGGGCGAAGCTCAGCGCGCTGCTTTGAGCGCGGCGGCGAAAGGTAGAATCGATGCTGATGCGTACCGACACCCGACCCTCGGCGGCGATGTCTGCCTCCGTCCTGTCGAGCTTCGACGCGATTCTCGACGTGCGCTCGCCGTCCGAATTCGCCGAGGACCACCTGCCCGGCGCGCTGAACGTGCCGGTGCTGGACGACGACGAGCGCGCAAAGGTCGGCAGCCTGCATAAACAGGTCTCGCCCTTCGAAGCCAAGCGAATCGGCGCCGCGCTGGTCGCGCGCAACATCGCGCGCCACATCGAAGGTCCGCTCGCCGGCATGTCCCGCGGCTGGCGGCCGCTGGTCTACTGCTGGCGCGGCGGCAAGCGCTCGGGCGCGATGGCGCACGTGCTGCGCGAGATCGGCTGGGACGCAAAGACGCTCGAAGGCGGCTACAAGGCCTACCGCCGGCACGTGGTCGAGGCCCTCGAGCGCCTGCCGCGACGGTACCCGTTTCGCGTGGTCCACGGCGCGACCGGCAGCGGCAAGAGCCGGCTGCTCGCGGCGCTCGCCGAAGCCGGTGCGCAGGTCCTCGACCTGGAGACGCTCGCCGCCCACCGCGGCTCGGTGCTCGGCGCGCTGCCGGACCAGGCGCAACCGTCGCAGAAGATGTTCGAGAGCCGGCTGCTCGCGCGGCTTGGCGCGCTCGATCCGGCCCGCCCCGTGTTCGTCGAAGGCGAGAGCCGGCGCATCGGCCAGGTCCAGCTGCCCACCGCGCTGATCGAGACGATGCGCGCCGCGGCCTGTCTGCGGCTGGTCGCCAGCCTGAACACGCGCGTGGCGCTGCTGCTCGAGGAGTACCGGCATTTCTTCGCCGACCGTGCCGTGCTGGAGACGCAGCTCGATTGCCTCGTCGAGCTGCATTCGCGCAGCGCAGTGGAGGAATGGAAAGCACTTGCTGCGCAGGGCGACTGGCGCGGGCTCGTCCTGCGCCTGCTCGAGGAGCACTACGACTCCGCCTACCGGCGCTCGGCGGCGCGCAATTTTCCGCGTCTGGCAGACGCCGAGACCGTCGAGCTGCCCGACGCGGACGCCGAGAGCTTCGCGCGCCTGGCGCGCCGTCTTGCCGGGCGCAGCGAAGCCGAGCGCGGCGCCATCGCGCTCGGCGCATGAGCCTGCGCCGGCGCGTCCTCGCGCTATTGCTCGGCGCCTGCGCCTTCCCCGGCCACGGCCAGGCGAAGCCGCTCGACGACGCCCTTACGCAGGGCGACCTGATCTGCGAGTTCCACGAAGGCTGGCGCCACAGCCTGATCGCCGATCTGGTCGGCGAGCCCGATCCGGTCGCGCTGCTGCTCGTCTACGAGCAGGTCACGCCGGAGCGCGCCGCGGTCCTGTCCTCGAAAACGCCGGGCCGCAGGCCGGTCGCGGTGCGCGCGACCGTCGAGCACGTGCATTTCATCGAGCGCGTCGGGCCGAGCGTGCGGGTCACCACGCTGACCGGCTGCGCGCGCACCAAATGGAAGGACGGCGTCGAGACCTGCGTGCGCTTCACGGCGCGCCATGCCTGGCATTTCGATACGCGCGCGCGCGTCGAGCCGGACGCGGCCTTCGCGCGTCAGCCGAGCGGCGCCTCGGTCGGCGCCTGCGAGCCCTGGAACATCGATTGAGGGCGCCGCGCGGCGGTTATTCGAGCAGCGCTTCGACCGCGCGCCGTCCAGCGCCGCTCGACCAGTCGAGCTCGCCGAAGTGCACCTGCCGGATGCGGCCGTCGCGCCCGACGAGGTAGGTCGCCGGCAGGATGCGCGCCCGCCAGGCCTTGGCCACCGCGGTATCGCGGTCGAGCAGCACCGGAAAGTTGAGCGGCGTACGCGCGAGGAACTTCTTGATCCGCGGCACCGGTTCGCCGAGGTTCACGGCCAGGACGATGAACGGCCGATCCGCGAGTGCCGCATGCAGGCGCCCGAGCGAGGGCATCTCGGCCCGGCAGGGCTCGCACCAGGTGGCCCAGAAGTTGACCAGCACCACCTTGCCGCGATAATCGGCCAGGCGGTGCGTGCGCCCCGCGAGATCCTCGAGCGCGAACGGCGGCGGCTGAGCGCCCGTCCAGGCCTGCAGCTCGGCGCCGGCGGCCGCCCCGGCGCAGGCGAGCGCCAGGACGGCAAGCGCGGCGCGTGCGCGCGCCGCGCTCACACCTCTTTGGCGCTGATCGTGTAGCGCACCGAGGGCGGATCGAGCTGGTCACGCATCTCGCCGCCGCTTTCGGCATTGACGTACATGAGGTACGGAATCTTCGCGCCGCTCGCGCCCGGCAGCTTCACGTCATGCGCCGTGTTGTACGCGATCCAGTTCATCTCCCAGCTACCGAACAGGCGCTTGCGCGCAGCGACGACCTTCGGATCGCTGATCGCCAGATTCTTCGGCGGCTCCTCGAGCATCACCTTGCGCACGTCGGCCGGGTCCACCGGCACCCAGCCATGGCCCTGCGCGAAGAACTCCGCCCGGCAGTGCTGCGCCTTGCTGATATCGGGCGAGCCCGCGCCGAGGCTCTTGTAGCCGTACTTCGATTTCGCCACGCGAACGCCGTATACATCACGTGCCGGTACGCCGGCCGCGCGCGCCAGGCCGACGAACATCGCGTTCAGGTCGCCGCATTTGCCGCCGAGGTTCTTGCTCTCAAGCATCGCCTTGATGTCGCCCCAACCGCAGCCGCGCGTCTTCGGGTCGCGGAAGGTGTTCTCGACCACCCATTCGTAGATCGCGCGCGCCTTCCCGACATCGCCGCGCGCGCCCTTGACGGCCTCGCGCGCGGTCTCGCGCACGATGCCGTCGGTCGGGATCAGGTCCGTGGGCGCGGTGTAGAAGGCGATCTCGGCGGGCGTCAGCGTCGCGCCGCCGCGTGCCGGGCGCGCCAGGTCGACGCTGCGCTCGCGCGTCATGACGCGGCTGGTCACCTCGAGCACCGGGTTGCGCTCGTCGGCGCCCCACTCGGCGGAGACCATCGCGGCGCCGTATTTGCCGTCCGACTGTATCGCGGCCTGCGAGGCGTTTCCGGTCCAGGTGTTCGAGATCGTTTGCTGCCAGTCGTTCGAGAGGACCAGGGGCAGCGGTACCCAGGTACGCGAAACACCCGTCGGGTTGACGATCTCGATATGCGTGGTGATGTCGAAGCTGCGCCAGCCTTCGGCGGCAAGCGCCGCGCGCCACGGCAGTGCGGCGACCGCGGACGCCGCGGCGGAGCCAAGCAGAAAATCCCTACGCTTCATGGGGCCTCCTCATGTTGTCGAAGTACAACGAAAAAAACCATTGCCGCGGCGTATGCGCAGCGATGGAGGAAATTCGGACGGAGGGGGAAACGGCGGGAAGGGACAGACGTGGCAATCGATACGGGTCGTCGCACCGTCTCGCTCTCACCCGCATCCCGGTAGGCGCCTCCGCCCGGCAGGCGCGTGCCGATCATGCTCGAGAGCGCGCGGCAGCTGCGCGAGATCAGTCGGTCAGCGAGGATCATGTGCCTGTCCGGAATCGGTTACGCCATCTAACATCATCGCCCGCGCCCCGGCAAGACGGCCGGGATCTGCGGATGGGTCGCGCCGCGGAGAGAAACCTTACGGCCGTTAGGTATTCAACCCGGCCAGCACGCGGACGTGTTGTACCACGCTCCGCGCGAGCGCTTCCAGCGCGTAGCCGCCTTCGAGCATGGAGACGATGCGCCCCCCGGCGTGCCGGTCGGCGACGCCCTTGACCTGCTCGGTGATCCAGCGGTAGTCGGCGTCCTTGAACTGCAGCATCGCCATGTCGTCCTCGGCATGCGCATCGAACCCGGCGGAGAAGAGCACCAGCTCGGGCCGGAAATCGTCCAGCGCCGGCAGCCAGTGCTCGCGGACCGCTTGCTGCAGCTGCTTGGAGCCCGCGCCCGCAGCGAGCGGCACGTTGACCATGTTCGATGCGGGCATCTCGGTGCCGCTGTACGGATAGAACGGATGCTGGAAGGTGGAGGCCATCAGCACCGCCGGGT
>Ga0210067_1000049_pt1 | contig 14687 bp, 17 predicted proteins | sample RushMan_ThreeSqB_2_FD_185559 | JGI IMG/M metagenome (GOLD analysis project Ga0210067, IMG submission 185559) | Wetland microbial communities from San Francisco Bay, California, USA, that impact long-term carbon sequestration - RushMan_ThreeSqB_D2... | ecosystem: Environmental > Aquatic > Marine... | reverse complement strand
CCAGGCGTGCGCGTGGCCGCCGCCGACCAGCAGGACGCGCCTCACGCCTTGGCTTCTTCGCGCTTGCGCAGCTCCTTCCTCTGCACCTTGCCGGTGGTGGTCATCGGCAGCGCGTCGATGAACTCGATCTCGCGCGGGTACTCGTACGGCGCGAGCCGCCCGCGCACATGCTGCCGAATCTCCTCCTCGAGCGCCGCGGAGGCGCGCACCTCGGGCTGCAGGACGACGAAGGCCTTGACGATCTGCCCGCGCGCCTCGTCGGCCTTGCCGATCACCGCGGCATTCGCGATCGCCGGATGCTTGACCAGGCAGGATTCAATCTCGGCCGGTCCGATGCGATAGCCGGCCGACTTGATGAGGTCGTCGGTGCGCCCCTGGTACCAGAGGTAGCCGTCCTCGTCCATCTTGCCCTGGTCGCCGGTGAGCCCCCAGTCGCCGACGAACTTCTCCCGCGTCGCCTGCGGGTTCTTCCAGTACTCGAGGAAAAACACCGGGTCGCCCGCGCGGTGCACCGCGATCTCGCCGAGCGTGCCGCGCGGCAGCTCGGCTCCGCGATCGTCGATGATCGCGACCCGATGCCCGGGATAGGGCCGCCCGATCGACCCCGGCTTCACCGGCCAGGCCGCCTGGCAGTTGCCGACCACGTAGTTGATCTCGGTCTGGCCGAACATCTCATTGATCGTGACTCCGAGCTGCTCGCGGGCCCACTCGAGCACGGTGACGCCGACGCTCTCGCCCGCGCTCATCACGGAGCGCAGCCGCAGATCGTATTTCCTGCGCGCCGCGGGAACCGCCTTCATCATGAGCTTGAGCGCGGTCGGGAACAGAAAGCTGTTGCGCACGCCGTAACGCTCGAGCAGGTCGTAGGCGCGCTCGGCGTCGAAGCGGCCGCGGTATCCCAGGATCGGAATGCCGAAGTACCAGCTCGGCAGCAGCGCGTCGAACAGCCCGCCGGCCCAGGCCCAGTCCGCAGGCGACCAGAAGATGTCCCCGGGCACTGGGAAGAAGTCGTGCGAATGCACGAAGCCCGAAATGTTGCCGATGATCAGGCGGTGCGCTTCGAGCGCGCCCTTCGGCGCGCCGGTGGTGCCGCTGGTGTAGATGATCAGCGCCGGGTCGTCGGCCGCCGTATCCACGCAGGCGAACTCGCGCCCTGACCGCGCCAGCAGCTCTTCCCAGGGCAGCACGCCGGTCTCGCGGGCACCGCCCACGCCGATCACCTGGCGCAGCGCCGCGAGGCGATCCTTGACCGCCCACAGGCTGGGCAGCGTGGTCGGCTCGACGATCGCGACGCAAGCCCCGGCGTGCGCCAGGCGATATTCGAGCGCGTCCGGGCCGAACAGGTGGCTCAAGGGCAGCGCGACCGCGCCCATCTGGAAGATCGCCATGTAGGCGATCGCGGCCTCGGGGCGCTGCGGCAGGATGATGGCGACGCGGTCGCCGCGCGCAACGCCGAGTGCGGCAAGCGCGTTCGAGAGCCGGTTCGCCGCCTGCTGGATGTCCCAGAACGTGTACGCCGCGCGCGCGCCCGACTCGTCCTCCCAGTACAGCGCGAAGCGGCTGCGGTCCGCGGCCCATTGTCCGCAGCAGGCGCGGGCGATGTTGAAGCGCGCCGGCACGTCCCAGCGATGACTGCGATAAAGCTCCTCGTAGCGGTCCGTCATCGCGTCCTGCGCGGCTCTTCCGATCGACGAAATCAGTTTAGCATTCGACGCTTCTGTCTTCTGCGGGGAGGATGCGATGACACTGCGGGCGCTCGTCTTCGACGCCTACGGCACGCTGTTCGACGTCCATTCGGTGATCGCGCGCTGCGAGGCGTACTGGCCGGGCCGCGGTGCGGCGCTGTCGCAGACCTGGCGCACGAAGCAGCTCGAGTACAGCTGGCTGCGCACCCTGATGGGCCGCTACGTGCCGTTCTCGACGGTCACGCGCGATGCGCTGGCGTACGCCTGCGAAGCGCTCGGCCTCGCGCTCGACGCGGCGAAGAGCGACGCACTGATCGCGGCCTACCGCGCGCTCACGCCTTACCCGGACGTCCCGGGCGCGCTCGAGCGGCTGCGCGCAGGCGGGCGCAAGCTCGCGATCCTCACCAACGGCTCGCCCGACATGATCGATCCGCTGGTGCGCCACTGCGGCATGGAAAAAACCTTCGACGCGGTGCTCAGCGCGGACGCGCTGCGCACGTTCAAGATCGCGCCGCAGGTCTACCAGTTCGCGGTCGACCAGCTCGGTGTCGCCCCGTCCGGCATCGGCTTCGTGTCGTCGAACTGCTGGGATGCGCTCGGCGCGAAGAATTTCGGCTTCAAGGTCTGGTGGATCAACCGCCAGGATGCGCCGGTCGATCGACTCGACGCGCGGCCCGACGGCATCCTCGCGGGCCTGGGCGAGCTCCCGGCGCGACTGGCATCGTGATGACTGCGCGAGCCGTTCCGGGCGCGCGCGTGGCGGCGCGACGGTTATGATTGCGGCGATCCTGCCCGCCGGACGCACACGATGAACTTTTGCTCCAATTGCGCCGCGCCCCTCGCACGGCGCGTGCCGCCCGGCGATTCGCTGCCGCGCTTCGTCTGCGATCAGTGCGGCGAGATCCACTATCAGAATCCGAAGCTCGTGGTCGGCGCGCTGCCCGAGTGGGAGGGCCGCCTGCTGCTGTGCCGGCGCGCGATCGAACCGCGCTACGGCTACTGGACGCTGCCGGCGGGGTTCATGGAAAACGACGAGACCGCCGGCGATGCCGCCCTGCGTGAGACCCTCGAAGAAGCCGGCGCGCGCATCGAGCTGATCGACGCCTACACCATGATCTCGGTGCCGATGGTCAATCAGGTGCACCTGTTCTACCGGGCGCGGCTGCTCGACCTCGACTTCGCCCCCGGCGAAGAAAGCCTCGACGTGGCACTGTTCGAGCAAGCCGAGCTCCCGTGGAAGGACATCGCGTTCCGCACGGTCGGACTCACGCTCAAGCACTGGGTCGCGGATCGCACGCGCGGCAGCTTTCCGTTTCGCGCAGAAGACGTTCGGCCCCGCTAAGATACGCGCTGCGAGGGTGCCGGCGTGCACCCGGACCGATCGGGGAGGATCGCATGACAAGACGAATCAATGCCGCGGCGCACGGCGCGCTTGCCCTTTGTCTGCTCTCGGCCGCGTCGCCGGCCGCCGCCGCCGACGCGGCCAAGCTAGACGGGGCGAACACCGCCTGGATGCTGACGTCCACTGCGCTGGTGCTGTTCATGACGCTGCCGGGGCTCGCGCTGTTCTACGGCGGCCTGGTGCGCGCGAAAAACGTGCTCTCGGTGCTCATGCAGTGCTTTTCCATCGCCTGCGCGGCCACCCTGCTGTGGGTGCTGTTCGGCTACAGCCTCGCGTTCGGCGACGGCGGCGCGGCGAACGGCTTCTGGGGCGGCTTCGGCAAATCGTTTCTCGCCGGCATCGGCGTCGGCACGCTGCGCGGCAGCATCCCGGAGACGGTGTTCGCAATGTTCCAGCTCACCTTCGCGATCATCACCCCGGCGCTGGTCGTCGGCGCCTACGCCGAGCGGGTACGCTTCTCGGGGATGCTGCTGTTCAGCACCCTCTGGCTGATCGTCGTGTACTTCCCGGTCGCGCACTGGGTCTGGGGCGACGGCTGGCTGCAGAAGCTCGGTGTGATGGATTTCGCCGGCGGGCTCGTCGTACACTTGAATGCAGGCATCGCGGCGCTGGTCTGCGCGCTGTTTCTCGGCCGCCGCCGGGGCTTCCCCGAAACACCGATGCCGCCGCACAACATGACCATGGCGGTCACCGGCGCGTGCATGCTCTGGGTGGGCTGGTTCGGCTTCAACGCCGGCAGCGCGCTCGCCGCCGACGGCGCCGCGGGCATGGCAATGCTGGTCACGCATATCGGCGCGGCGACCGGGTCTCTGGCCTGGATGCTCTGCGAGTGGCTGCGCTACGGCAAGCCGTCGGTGCTCGGCATCGTGACCGGGATGGTCGCAGGGCTCGGCACGATCACGCCGGCCTCCGGATTCGTCGGGCCGCTCGGCGCGCTGGTCATCGGCGGCGCGGCCGGCGTGGTCTGCTTCACGGCCACCAACGTCATGAAGCGGGTGATGCACGTCGACGATTCGCTCGACGTGATGCCGGTGCACGGCGTCGGCGGCATTCTCGGCACGCTGCTGACCGGCGTGTTCGCCGCGCAGGCGCTGGGCGGCGCTGGCTACGCGGACGGGATGACCATGGGCGGCCAGGTCCTCGTCCAGCTCGGCGGCGTGCTCGCGGTCGGCGCATGGTCTGGCGTGCTGACCCTGGTGCTGCTCAAGATCTGTGACGCCGTGACCGGGATGCGGCTTGGCCGCGAAGACGAGACCGAGGGCCTCGATACGGTGCTGCATAACGAAAAGGGCTACATCCTCTAGCCTGTTGCGCACCGGAGACAGCACCGGGGCGTGCCCGCGCGGCGCGGCGCGCCGCTTGCCGTCGCCCGCTGCCGCGTCGTTACAATGGGCGTGGCCATGACGCAGCCCGAATCGTGAGACGCCGCGCCTTCATCCGGCTGTGCGCCGCGACCGCCGGCGGCGCATCGCTGCCGGCGTTTTCCGCGAACGATGCGCGCCCGCACCGCTACCCGCGCGCCCGTCTCGAGGCGAGCGACGGTCGAGCGCTGCACGCATCGACGCTGCCGGTCGATCGCAACCTGATCTTCCACTACCCCTACGCGACGACGCCGTGCTTCCTGCTCAACCTGGGCCGCCCGGTCGACACGGCGGCGCGGCTGAAAACGGCCGCCGACCGCAGCTACCAGTGGCCGGGCGGAGTCGGGCCGCAACGCTCGATCGTCGCGTATTCGGCGATCTGCGCCCACCAGCTCGCCTATCCGACGCGCGAGATCAGCTTCATCAGCTACCGCAGCGAGAAAAGCGCGCACAACCGCTTCGCCAAGGTGATTCACTGCTGCTCCGAGCACAGCCAGTACGATCCTGCGCAGGGCGCGCGCGTGGTCGCCGGCCCGGCGCCCCAGCCGCTCGCCGCGATCCTGCTCGAGTACGACGCGGCCGAGGACACGCTCAGCGCGGTGGGTACGCTCGGCGGCGAGATGTTCAATGCGTTCTTCGCCAAGTACGCGTTCCGCCTGAGCATGGAGCGCGGCCGCGCGGCGCAGGCCCTGGTCGGCGCCGCGACGCGCGTCACCGAGCTCGACAACTACTGCCGCCAGCAGGTTCGCTGTTGATCGACCCGGGCGCCGAGGTCCCGCAGCGGTGATTCCCTGGCTCGAGGCCGACAGCCCTTTTCCGCCGATCGAGCGCGCGCTCGAGCAGCCCAACGGCCTGCTCTGCGCGGGTGCCGACCTGTCGATCGGCCGGCTGCTCGATGCCTACCGGCGGGGAATCTTCCCCTGGTACTCGGGGGGCGAACCGATCCTGTGGTGGTCGCCCGATCCTCGCATGGTCCTGTTCACCGACGAGCTGAAGGTGTCGCGCTCGCTCGCCAAGAACATCCGCAACAAGGGCTACGAGGTGCGCCTCGACACGGCGTTTGCCGCGGTGCTCGAGGGCTGCGCGGCACCCCGTGCCGCACGCGTGGACGACGACGGGATCGGCGCGGACGCCGGCACCTGGCTCGGCGCCGCGATGCGGGCGGCGTATGCCGCGCTGCACGCGGCGGGCTACGCGCACAGTGTCGAAACCTGGCGCGACGGCGTTCTGGTCGGCGGGCTGTACGGCGTGGCGCTGGGGCGCATGTTCTACGGCGAGTCGATGTTCTCGAGCGCGGTGGACGCCTCGAAGGTGGCGCTGGTCGCGCTGGTCGGGCGGCTGCAGGCGCGCGGTTTTCCGCTGATCGACTGCCAGGTGCGCACGCCGCTGCTCGCCGGGCTCGGCGCGCGGGCGATCCCACGACATGATTTTTTGCGCCGCGTCGCAGCATTGGTACACTACGCCGAGCCAGTGGTGCGCTGGGAAGCAGACGATGCAAGCAGGGTCGTTGCCCCGCTGCGCAGCGCCGGCGCGGTGAAATGACGAAGGACTGACGTGTCGAGACTGAACGATCTGCCCCAGGCGGTACTGCAGTTCTACGTCACGGCGCCCTATCCCTGCAGCTATCTGCCGGAGCGCATGGCGCGCTCGCAGGTCGCGACGCCGAGCCATCTCATCAATACCGAGCTGTACGGCGATCTGGTCCGCGCCGGGTTCCGGCGCAGCGGGATCTTCACCTACCGTCCGCACTGCGACAGCTGCCGCGCCTGCGTTCCGGTGCGCATCCCGGTCGATGCGTTCACGCCGTCGCGCTCGCAGCGCCGTGCCTGGGAAAGTCACCAGGCGCTGGTCGCGCACCCCCAGCCCCTCAAATTCCGCCTCGAGCACTACGCGCTGTACCTGCGCTACCAGTCGCGCCGGCACTCGGGCGGCGGCATGGACAACGACAGCCGCGACCAGTACTCGCACTTCCTGCTGCAGAGCCGCGTCGACACCCGCCTGATCGAATTTCGCGAGGCGGGCCAGCTGATGATGGTCTCGATCGTCGACTACCTGCCGGATGGCCTGTCGTCGGTCTACACCTTCTACGAGCCCGAGCGCCGTCGCGCGAGCTTCGGCACCTACAACGTCCTGTGGCAGATCGACGCCTGCCGGGCGGTCGGCTTGCCGTACCTGTATTTGGGGTACTGGATCGGGGAGAGCCCCAAGATGGCGTACAAGTCGCGCTACGCGCCGATCGAAGGACTCATCGACGGGACGTGGCAGCGGCTCGACGGGCACAGCGCCGACTGACCTCCGCGTCGATGATATACGCGCTCGCGCGGCCCCTGCTGTTCGCGCTCGAGCCCGAAACCGCGCATCACGCAACAATGGGCCTCGCCGAGCTCGCACGGCGCTGCGGCCTGCTCGGCCTGGCCGCACGACGCGTGCCCGCGCATCCGGTCGAAGTGATGGGCCTGCGCTTCCCCAATCCAGTCGGCCTCGCTGCGGGTCTGGACAAGGACGCGGCGCACATCGATGCCCTCGCCGGCCTCGGCTTCGGATTCATCGAGGTGGGCACCGTCACGCCGCGTCCGCAGCCGGGAAATCCGCGCCCGCGCCTGTTCCGCATTCCCGAGGCGCAGGCGCTGATCAACCGCTTCGGCTTCAACAACGTCGGGGTCGACGCCTTCGTCGAGAACGTGGCGCGTGCCCGCTGGCCCGGCGTGCTCGGCATCAACCTGGGCCGCAATGCGGACACGCCACCCGAACGGGCGGCGGACGACTACGTGCTCGGACTCGAGCGCGTCTACGAGGCGGCGTCCTACGTCACGATCAACGTGTCCTCGCCCAACACCAAGGACCTGCGCGCCCTGCAGGAGCAGGCCGCGCTCGAGGCCCTGCTCGCGCGTCTCGCCGCGAGCCGCGAGCGGCTCGCCGAGCGCCACGGCAAGCGCGTGCCGCTGGTGCTCAAGGTCGCGCCCGATCTCGAGGCGGCGCAGATCGCTGCCATCGCCGACAGCGTGCGCCGCCACGGCGTCGACGGCGTGATCGCGACCAATACTTCGCTCGCGCGCGACGGCATCGAGCGCCTGCCGCAAGCGCTTGAGGCTGGCGGTCTGTCCGGCGCGCCGATCCGCGCGCGCGCGACGCGGGTGCTCAGTGCGCTCGCCCAGGCGCTCGCCGGCGAGGTGCCCCTGATCGGCGCCGGGGGCATCCTGCACGGTGCCGACGCCGCGCAGAAGGTGGCCGCCGGCGCCTCGCTGGTGCAGCTCTACACCGGGCTGATCTACCGCGGCCCGGCGCTGATCGCCGAGTGCGTCGAGGCGATCGCGGCGCGCGCGCCGGCCTGAGGCGATGGACGTCGGCGTTCCACGCGAAATCAAGGACGGCGAGTTCCGCGTCGGCCTCACGCCGCAGGGCGTGCGCGAGCTCGCGCGCGCCGGGCACAGCCTTCTTGTCGAGCGCGGCGCCGGCGCGGGGGTCGGCTTCGACGACGATGCCTACGCGGCAGCCGGCGCGCAGCTGTGCGCGCAGGCCGATGCGGTCTGGGATTGCCCGCTGCTCATCAAGGTGAAGGAGCTGCAGCCCGCGGAGTACCGCCGCCCGCGCGCGGGACAGACGCTGTTCAGCTTTCAGCACTTCGCTCCCGAGCCCGCGCTGCTCGATGCGGCGCTCGCCTCGGGGGCAACCTTCATCGCCTACGAAACCGTCGGCCAGACCGGCGGCAGCCTGCCGATCCTCGCGCCGATGTCGGCGATCGCCGGCCGCCTCGCGGTGCAGGTCGGCATGTGGTGCCTGCAAAAGCAGAACGGCGGCAGCGGCGTGCTGCTGCCGGGCATCGCCGGCGTCCCGCCCGGGCGCGTGCTGATCCTCGGCGCCGGCAACGTCGGCGCCAACGCGCTCGCGCTCGCCCACGCCGTCGGCGCCGAGGTGACGATCATCGCGGCGAGCGAGCGCCGGCTCGGTCCGCTGCGCGCGCGCTACCGCGAGCGGGTCGCGTTCTCGAGCCGCCAGAACGGCCTCGCCGAGCGCCTTGCGGAATCCGACCTCGTCATCGGCGGGGTCCTGACGCCGGGGCAGCTCTCGCCCAGACTGATCACGCGCGCGATGCTCGGAGGCATGCGCCGCGGCTCGGCGCTGGTCGACGTCGGCATCGACCAGGGCGGCATCGCCGAGACCTCGCGCCCCACGACGCACAGCGAGCCGATCTACCTCGCCGAAGGCGTCGTCCACTACTGCGTGCCGAACATGCCCTCGGCCTGCGCGCGCACCGCGAGCCTCGCGCTCGAAGCCGCGGCGCTGCCCTACGCGGCAGCGCTCGCCGCGGGAACGCTGCGCGAGGCGCTTGCGCGCCTGCCGGCGCTGGCCACCGGCGTACAGGTCCACGCGGGCCGCGTGACGCACGCCTACCTCGCGCGCGACACGCAGCGCCGCCTGACGCCGCTGGAGGCCGCGCTCGCATGAAACGGTCCGCGATCGCGCTGATCGACGAGGCGCGCTGCATCGGCTGCACGCGCTGCATCGACGCCTGCCCGGTCGACGCGATCGTCGGCGCCGACCAGCTGATGCACACGGTGATCGCCGCGTACTGCACCGGCTGCGCGCTGTGCCTGCCGCCCTGCCCGGTCGACTGCATCGCCATGCTGCCGGCGCGCGCGGACCAGCCCTGGCTTGAGGCCGACGCGCGCGCCGCCAAGGCGCGCGGCGCGGCACGCAAGCGGCGTCTCGCCGCAGAGCGCCGCGCCCTGGACAGTGCCGCCACGCCCGGCGGAAACCGTCAGCGCGTGCTGCGCGAGGCGATCGCGCGTGCGCGCAGCCGCCGCGCGCAGCGCAAGCTGCCGACGCCATGAATCTGGCCAAACGCGCCGAAATCTACGCGCGCCTGCGGGCGGCGAATCCGAAGCCGCGCTCCGAGCTCGTCTATCGCACGCCCTACCAGCTGCTGGTCGCCGTGGTGCTCTCGGCGCAGGCGACCGACAAGTCGGTGAACCTCGCGACCGCCAAGCTCTTTCCGGTCGCCGATACGCCGGCGAAGATGGTCGCCCTCGGCATCGCGCGGCTGGAGGACACCATCCGCACCATCGGCCTGTACCGCAACAAGGCGAAGAACGTTGTCGAGCTGTCCAGGCGCCTGCTCGAGGACCACGGCGGCGAGGTGCCGGCCGAGCGCGATGCGCTCGAGCGCCTGCCGGGCGTCGGCCGCAAGACTGCCAACGTCGTGCTCAACATCGCCTTCGGCCAGCCCACCATCGCGGTCGACACCCACATCTTCCGCGTCGCCAACCGCACCGGGCTCGCGCCGGGCAAGGATCCGCTCGCAGTCGAGCTGAAGCTGCTGAAGTTCACGCCCGCCGAATTCGTCCACGACGCGCATCACTGGCTGATCCTGCACGGGCGCTACGTCTGCCTCGCGCGCAAGCCCGGCTGTCCGAATTGCGTGATACGGGATCTGTGCGAGTTCAAGGGGAAGACGAAGGACGCATAGACGAGCGCCTCGTTCCAATCGAGCGCCGTGCGTCGATCGACGGCCCCATGTCTCCCGACCTTCGTCACTTTGGCAGCGCACCGCACATCGAACGGCGGCGCCGCGCGCGCCAAAGTGACGAAGGTCGGGAGATAGTTGGGTCTTGCACTACGGTTGCGGCAGCTCTGGACACGCAAACTCGCACAACGGCCATAGCCATTTCCGGAGCCACCGGCCATGTTTGACCCCTCCCGCGACCAGGCGCGCGCCTTCTTCTTCGAAACCTGGCGCAAGTACCGCGCCACAGAGCCGCTCCTCGGGCTCGAGACGGTGGCGCTCGACGTGGTGCTGCTGCATCCGGAGTACCAGCGTGTGCTCGACGACCCGGGGCGCTACCTCGCGCAGGAATACTTTCCCGAGCAAGGCGAGACGAACCCGTTCCTGCACCTGAGCCTGCACCTCGCGCTCGAGGAGCAGCTGTCGATCGACCAGCCGCCGGGCATCGCGCGGCACTTCGCCGCACTCGCGGCGCGGCGCGGCGAGCGCCACGCGGCGCTGCATGCGGCGCTCGACTGCCTGGCAGAGACGGTCTGGCGCGCGCAGCGCGATCGCGCGCCGCCGGATGGCGCCGCTTATCTCGCCTGCCTGGAACGCTGCGCACGCGGCTAGGATGCATAGAAATGGAAAGGGCCGCGGTGCGCGCGGCCCTTTTCGGCGGTCCCCGGTGGTTTGCGCTCAGCGCTCCGAGTGCAGCTCCGAGGACTGGCTCGAGAACCAGGCGGCGACGTCCTCGATGTCCTTGTCCGACAAGGTCGAGGCGAAGCCCTTCATGATCGGGTTGCTGCGCTTGCCGCTCTTGTAATCGCCGAGCGCCTTGATCAGATAGTCGGGATACTGGCCGGCGAGGATCGGCTGGTCCGGCGCCGAAGGCTTGTTGCCATCCGGCCCGTGGCAGGCCCCGCAGACCTGCGCCGCCTTGGCCTTGCCCGCGGCGGCGTCGCCCCCGGCCCAGGCCGCTGGCGCTGCCGCCAGCGCGGCGATTACGGCAATCGTCAGAACGCGCTTCATTTCTTGGCTCCGTAGTACGCCGCGAGGTCGGCCATGTCCTGCTCGGTCAGGCTCGCCGCGATGCCGAGCATCGACGGATGCGAGCGCGCACCGGACTTGTAGGCCTTGAGCGCGCTGACGATGTATTGAGGCTGCTGCCCGCCGATCTTCGGCACGTGGTAGACCTTGGGATACGCGGTCCGGTATCCGGGGATGCCGTGGCAGCCGGTGCACATCGACACTTTGTTTTGCGCGGCCGCCGCGTCGCCGGTGACGTTCTGCGCCTGCGCGACCGGCGCGGCAAACACAGCAGCGACACACGCGGCGAGGAATCCGGTGCGAATGGAAGTGATCATGCGGAGGGTTCTTGTGGTCTCGTGGGGAAAACCGCCGGATTCTAGCCGAAGCGGGCCCGCAGCCTCAACCGCGGCGCGCGGCGCGCTTATAATCCGGCATTTTCCGCCCCCGAAATCCCCCATGCGCTTCAACGGCTCCGAAGAATACGTCTCGACCGACGACCTGACGCTCGCGGTGAATGCCGCGATCCAGCTCCAGCGCCCGCTGCTCGTCAAGGGCGAGCCCGGCACCGGCAAGACCATGCTCGCCGTCCAGGTCGCCAAGGCGCTGGGCGTGCCGCTGCTCGAGTGGCACATCAAGTCGACCACCAAGGCGCAGCAGGGCCTGTACGAGTACGACGCGGTGTCGCGCCTGCGCGACTCGCAGCTCGGCGACCCGCGGGTGCACGACATCCACAACTACATCGTCAAGGGCATGCTCTGGCAGGCGTTCACCGCCGAGAGCCCCGTGGTGCTGCTGATCGACGAAGTCGACAAGGCCGATATCGAGTTTCCGAACGACCTGCTGCGCGAGCTCGACCGGATGGAGTTCTACGTCTACGAGACGCGCGAGCTGGTCAAGGCCATGCACCGGCCGATCGTGTTCATCACCTCGAACAACGAAAAGGAGCTGCCCGACGCCTTCCTGCGGCGGTGTTTTTTCCACTACATCCGTTTCCCGGACAAGGAGACGATGGAGAAGATCGTCGGCGTGCATTTCCCGGGGCTCAAGAAATCCCTCCTGCGCGAGGCGATGGACGTGTTCTTCGAGGTGCGCGAAGTGCCCGGGCTGAAAAAGAAGCCCTCGACCTCCGAGTTGCTCGACTGGCTGAAGCTCCTGCTTGCCGAGGACATCCCGCCGGATGCGCTGCGCTCGAAGGACCGCAAGACCATCATCCCGCCGCTGCACGGCGCGCTGCTCAAGAACGAGCAGGACGTGCACCTGTTCGAGCGGCTGGTGTTCATGACAAGAGCTAAGGGTGGATAGAAAGACAAAAAAGGGGTCAGACCCCTGTGGATAACTTAGACAAGTGCGACATCGGGGTCAGACCCCTTTTTGGATGATCGAAGGCCTTTAGCGAACTAAAAGGGGGTCTGACCCCACCATGCTGATCGACTTCTTCCTCAAGCTCAAAAGCCATAAGCTCCCGGTCTCGATCAAGGAGTACCTGACCCTGCTCGAGGCGCTCGACAAGGGCGTGATCGGGCCGTCGGTCGACGATTTCTACTACCTGTCGCGCACCGCGCTGGTCAAGGACGAGGCGAACTTCGACAAGTTCGACCGCGCGTTCGCCGAATTCTGGGAGGGCGTCGAGACCATCCCCGGCATCGAAGCGCAGATCCCCCTCGAATGGCTGCTCAAGCAGGTCGAGCTGACCCTCACCGACGAGGAGAAAAAGCAGATCGAGGCGCTCGGCGGCTGGGAAAAATTGATGGAGACGCTCAAGCAGCGCCTCGAAGAGCAAAAGGGCCGCCACCAGGGCGGCAACAAGTGGATCGGCACCGGCGGCACCTCGCCCTTCGGCGCCTATGGCTACAACCCCGAGGGTATCCGCATCGGCCAGGACAAGAGCCGCAACCGCAGCGCGGTGAAGGTCTGGGACCAGCGCGAGTACCGCAACCTGGACGACTCGGTCGAGCTCGGCACGCGCAACATCAAGGTCGCGCTGCGGCGGCTGCGGCGCTTCGCGCGCGAGGGCGCGCCGGACGAGTTCGACCTCGAGAACACGATCCACTCGACCGCGCGCAAGGCCTACCTCGACATCCACATGCGGCCCGAACGCCGCAACACCGTCAAGGTGCTGATGCTGATGGACATCGGCGGCACGATGGACGATCACATCAAGCTCGCCGAGGAGCTGTTCTCGGCGGCCAAGACCGAGTTCAAACACCTGGAATTCTTCTACTTCCACAACTGCCTGTACGACTTCGTGTGGAAGGACAACCGGCGGCGCCACTCCGAGCGCACGCGCACCTGGGACCTGCTGCACAAGTACGGCCACGACTACAAGGTGATCTTCGTCGGCGACGCGACGATGAGCCCCTACGAGATCCTGCAGCCCGGCGGCTCGATCGAGTACTTCAACGAAGAGCCGGGGTCGGTGTGGATCAAGCGCTTCACCGACGTCTACTCGAAGTGCATCTGGCTCAACCCCGAGCCCGAGGAGATCTGGGGCTACCGCCAGTCGATCCAGGTCGTCAAGGAGCTGATGAACAACCGCATGTACCCGACCACGCTCTCGGGTCTCGAGCGGGCGATGCGGGTGCTCGCAAAGTAGGCTCCGGCAAGTCGTTAAACGCCGTGCGTGCAGGCCGCGGGCGCTAGCGTTGCAACTTTGATACGCGATCGATACGCTTCGAATCATGCGCATCACCGTCCGCATCGACGATCGCCTGCTGGCCGAAGCCAAGAAGCGCGCGGCCGAGACCGGACGCACTCTGACTGCGGTGCTGGAAGATGCCTTGCGCGCATCGCTCGCGCAGCGCAGTGAGCAGCCGATATCCAAACCGGTCCGCCTGAAGACGTTCAAGGGCGTCGGCATCCGGACCGGCGTGGACCTCGACGACTGCGCGTCGCTGCTGCGCGTGATGGAGTCTTGAGTCGCGACGGACCGCGACTTCAGCCGCTTCGCCGGCCTGCGCTGGCGAAATCCGCTGTAGCCGCGCGAGCGCCGCGCCTCAGGCCACTGCTCTCGCGCGCACCTCGAAGTCGTCCAGGCTCGCCTCGCGCGTGCGCGCCCAGTAATCGACCAGCCGGAACGGCATCGGCGAGCGCACCTTGCCGTGCCGGTTGCGGTAGTACGTCGTCATGCCCGGGTGCGTCCACACCAGCTGCGCGTGCAGCTCGTCGATCTCGCGCGTGTACTCAGTGCGCTGCTCCTCGCGCACCTCGATCGCCGCGACGCCGCGCTCGGCCATCGCGACCAGGCAACCGCAGATGTAGCGCGCCTGGGTCTCGGCGAGCCACATGACGCTGCCGCCGTGCCCCATGTTGGTGTTCGGCCCGTACATGACAAAGAGGTTCGGAAAGCGCGGCACCGTGATGCCGAGGTAGGCGCTCGGGTTCTCGTCCGCCCAGTCGTCGGCCAGTCGCGCCCCACCCCGCCCGCGGATGTCGACCTGCTGCGGCAGGCTGGCGATCCTGAAGCCGGTCGCGAGCACGAGCACGTCGAGCGCGTGCAGGACGCCGTCGGCGGTGCGTACGCCGTCGGCTTCGATGCGCTCGATCGCAGCGGTCACCAGCTCGACATTCGGGCGGCACAGCGTCTCGAACCAGCCGTTGTCGATCAGGATGCGCTTGCCGAAGGGCGGATAGTTCGGCACACAGCGCTCGATCAGCTCCGGACGGCTCGCGAGCTGTTGCCGGATGTAGTCGGTCATCTCGCGGCGGTGGCGGTCGTTGGTGCGGTT
>Ga0210067_1000048_pt1 | contig 15003 bp, 14 predicted proteins | sample RushMan_ThreeSqB_2_FD_185559 | JGI IMG/M metagenome (GOLD analysis project Ga0210067, IMG submission 185559) | Wetland microbial communities from San Francisco Bay, California, USA, that impact long-term carbon sequestration - RushMan_ThreeSqB_D2... | ecosystem: Environmental > Aquatic > Marine... | reverse complement strand
CCGCCTCGTAGAGCTTGACCGGCGGGATGCGCAGCCCCTCCTGGTAGATCTCGGTCGAGTCGCTCGCGTTCGAGCCGGGGACGCGTCCGCCGACGTCGGTGTGATGGCAGATCACCACGCACCAGCCTTCGAGCGACGCCTCGTGAAAGAACGGCACGAACATGAAAATGTCGGGCAGGTGCATGCCGCCCTCGTAAGGGTCGTTCAGGATCACCGCGTCGCCCGGCCGCAGATCCTCGCCGAAGCGCGCCCGTACCGCCGCCATCGCCTCCGGAATCGCGCCCAGGTGCAGGGCGATGGTCTTGGCCTGCGCGACCATCTGTCCGTGCCGGTCGCAGAGTGCCGCCGAGTAGTCCATGACGTCCTTGACGATCTCGGAGCGCGCGGTGCGCAGCACCGTGTAGGCGACTTCGTCGACGATCGCGTCCATGGCGTTCTTGATGACGGCGAAGGTGATCGGATCGAAGCGCATGGCAGCGACTCCCAGTCAGGCATCCAGGTCGAGCAGCAGATTGCCGACCGCATCGGCACGCACCCGCACCGCCGGCGGCACGACGATGGTCGTGTCATACGACTCGATGATGAGGGGCCCCGCGCGTTCGTCCGCGCCGAGGTCGGCGCGCGCGAGCACCGGCGTCGCCACCGCCGGCGCGCCGCGCGCAAAGCTCGCCAAACGCTCGCCGCGCGTGCCGGCGAGCGCCGCGCGATCGACTTGCAGGCCGTCGAACGCCAGCCGGTCGTCGCGATGGCCGCGCGCGGAGACGCGCAGGTTCACCAGCTCGACCGGCTCGTCGGCGGCGTAGCCGAATGTTTCCCGATACGCCTGCAGGAACGCCGTGCGCAGCACTTCGAGCGCCGCGCGGCCGATCGCCGCATCGCCCATGGCGATGGTCAGCTCCGAGGACTGGCCGACGAAGCGCAGGTCGGCCTTGAGCACCATCGAGACGGCGGACGCGTCGTAGCCCTCCGCCGCGAGCGCCGCGAGCCCCTGCTCTCGCAGGGCGGCGGCCACGGTCTCGAGCCGCACCGGGTCGCTGGCCTCGAGTCGGCTGGTCACCGCGCGCAGGAAATCGTGCTCCGCGTCCGCTGCCAGCATGCCCGCGGCGCTGAACACGCCCGCCATCACCGGGACGATCACGCGGAGTGTGCCGAGCAGGCGCGCGACGTCCACCGCGTGCGTCGGTCCCGACCCGCCGAAGGCGACGAGCGTCATGTCGCGCGGATCGCGGCCCCGCTCGACGGTCACCGCGCGGATCGCGCGCGCCATGTTGACGTTCGCGATGTGGCGGATGCCGTGCGCGGCATCGAGCGTCGACAGACCGAGCGGCGTGCCGACATGCTGCGCGACCGCCGACTGCGCGGCAGCCGTGTCGACCGGCAACGTGCCGCCCGCGAGCGCAACCGGGTTCAGATAGCCGAGCACCATGTTCGCGTCGGTCACCGTCGGCCGATAATTGCCGAGCCGGTAGCAAGCCGGCCCGGGATCGGCGCCGGCCGACTCGGGTCCGACGCCGAGCAAACCGCCGGCGTCGACCGTCGCGATCGAGCCGCCGCCGGCGCCCACCTCGGCGATGTCGATCGCCGGCACCTTGAGCACGTAGCCCCCGCCTTTCAGGAAGCGGCTGGGCACGCTGATGCCGTCGCGAAACTCGTACTCGTTGGTGAGCGCGGGCACGCCGCCTTCGATGATCGAGGCTTTCGCGGTGGTGCCACCCATGTCGAACACGATCAGATCCTGTGCCTGCGTGCTCGCGCCCAGGCGCGCCGCCCCGGTCACGCCGCCGGCCGGACCCGAAGCGACGGCGAACACCGGACGCTCGCTCGCCGCGGCGATGCCGATCATGCCGCCGTTCGACGCCATGACGTGGATCGGCGCGTTGATGCCGATCGCCGCCAGGTCCCGCTGCAGGCGCGCCAGGTAGCGGCGCATCACGGGCAGGATGTAGGCGTTGACCACGGTCGTGCTGGTGCGCTCGTACTCCTTCATCTCGGGCAGCACGTCGCAGGACGCCGTCACCAGAAGGCCCGGAAACTCGGTTTCCAGAATGCGCCTGGCCTCGATTTCGTGCGTCGGGTTCGCATAGCTGTTGATGAAGCTGATCGCAACTGCCTCGACCCCCTCCGCCTCGAGCCGGCGCGCGGCCGCGCGCACCTCGTCCGCATCGAGCGGCCGCACCACGGCGCCGTCGGCCGCGATGCGCTCGTTCACCTCGAGCCGGTAGCGGCGCGGCGCGAGCGGCTCGGGCTTGCGCCAGGCCAGATCGAACATCGTCGGCGTGCGGATGCGCCCGATCTCGAGCACGTCGCGGAAGCCGCGCGTCGCGAGCACGCCGGTGCGCGCACCGGTCTTCTGCAGGATCGCGTTCGACGCGACCGTGGTGCCGTGCACCAACTCGCCGATCGCTTTAGGGGTGAGGCCGGACTGCGCCAGCACCGCGCGAATGCCGGCGATCACCGCCTGCGCCGGCGCCTGCGGCGTGGTCGATGTCTTGTTGACGAACAACCGCCCGTCCGGGTGCTGCAGGATGATGTCCGTGAAGGTGCCGCCGATGTCGCAACCGATGCGCGCGGCGCGCGCGGTCTGTGACGCCTGCGGCGTCTGCGAGGTCTGCGAGGCGATCAGGGCGGCCATGGGCGGGCCGCCAAGTTAGCCCAAGAATCGCTCGCGCGGCAACTCGCGCGCCGCGCGAGCGCGGTTTCAGGCGGCGTTCGCGAGCACCATGATCCCGGAGGCCGTGTTCGAGATCGGGATGTGGTAATTGCGGTGCACTTCGCTCACCCTGCCGCCGAGCGCGGCGCGCGCAACCAGCCAGTTGATCACCTCGACCCCCTGCGTGCCGGCCTGCTCGACCAGGTCGTCGATCGAATAGCGCGTCAGCGCCTCGGGATCGCCGACCAGCTTCTCCATGCACATCGCGTCGAATGCCTTGTTGATGAAGCCGGCGCGCGGGCCGTCGAGCTGGTGCGAAAGGCCGCCGGTGCCGAGCAAGACGACCTTCAGGTCCTTGTCGTAGGACTCGATCGCGCGGCCGAGCGCGCGGCCGAACTTGTAGCAGCGCAGCGGCGTCGGCAGCGGATGCTGGACCGTGTTGACCGCGACCGGCACCGTCATCACCGGGCAGGCATCCAACGCGGGCCACATCAGCTTGAGCGGCAGCGTGAAGGCATGGTCGACGACCATCTCCTGGCAGGTCGTGAGGTCGAACTCGTCGGCCACCAGCGACTCGATCATGTGCCAGGACAGGTCCGTGTTGCCGCGGTACGGCGGCAGCGTCGGCAGGCCCCAGCCTTCGTCGGCGTTGCGGTATTCCGGCGCCGCGCCCACGGCGAAGGTCGGCAGCTTGTCGAGGAAGAACTGCAGGCCATGGTCGTTGTAGACCACCACCGCGACGTCGGGCTTGGTCTTTGCGAGCCAGGCGTGCACGCCGTCCCAGCCCTGGAAGAACGGCTTCCAGTACGGGTCGCCCTGCAGCCCCTTGGCGATCGCGTTGCCGATCGCCGGAACGTGCGAGGTGGTGACTGCGCCGACGATTCTTGCCATGACGATTTTCTCCTACTTCGCCGCGTCGAGCAGCTTCTGCTTGAACGCTTCGACGCTCATGCCGGTCTGAGCCGCGCCAAGGTCCTGGACGCCGAGGCCGAAGATGCCGGCGAACTTCGCGAGGTAGTACACGTTGCCACCCGCGGCGATCAGGCCGGGCACGTCGCGGTTCTTGATCGCGGTGCGCTGCGCCTCGTTCAAGCCGTATTTTCTGCAGTAGGCGTCCTCGTCGGCGACGAACGCGGCGCGGTTCTCGGCCGCGTTGAACGAGTAGCACATCTTGTTGAGCGCATAGCCCTTCTGCGCCTGCACACCGTCGAAGATCGTCGTGCCGGTGATGTCCCTGTGCGCATAGCGCGGGCGCGAACCCATAACCTGCTCCTCCAAAGCCCAATCCAGCCGGAAACGCTACCCGTCCGGTCTGCCGCCAAACTTGATCCAGCGCAAGCCCCCCGCCGCGCAGGCTAGCCCAGCGCCACCCACAGGGCGCCGTCTCGTACCAGGCATGGCAACGGCGCAATCGGAGTTTGATTTTTCGAGATGTCGCCGATGAATTCCCAGCCTGGCGAGGTGCCATCGGCCTGCAGGGTCGGCGTCCACGCCCGCACGGCGCCGGTCTGAATGTCGAAACAGCTCTCGTGCCACCGGCACACAAGCCCGAGATCCTCGGTCAGCCAGCTGTCGCGCGGCACCACGCGCCCCTGCCCGGGAGAGGTGATCACCCCGGTCTCCTCCTGCGGCCGTTTCTCGAAAAACGGCAGGTTCAGGTGCGGGCAGGCATTGTTGCAGGCGACGTAACGCTCGCCCCGGCGGATGACGACAAGATCGAAGCTTTCGAACTCGAACACGCGGCGCTCGCCGTCGCCGATCTCGTCCGCGCCCGCAAGCCGGGTCCATTGCCGCCCGGCGAAGTGCAGCGTATCGCGACTGTCCTTCGCCTTCAGCCGCGCTTCGGCTTCCGGGGTAAGGCGGGAAATTTCGTGCAGCGACATGCGCTCGTCGGTGCCGCGCAGCCGCACGCGGATGAAATCCGCGACTTCCACATCGTTGGCGACCTGCTGGTAGAGCGCCTCCGAGATCAGCAGCCGGGTGCCGGCCTCCTTGTTCGCGCTCTCGATGCGGCTGGCGACGTTCACCGTCTCGCCGATCGCCGTGAGTTTGGTCTCGCGGCCTCCACTGATCGTGCCGATCACCGCTTCGCCGTAGTGCACACCGATGCCGATGTCGAAGTCTTCGTCGTACATCGATTTCATGTACCCCTTCATGCGGTCCGCCGCCGCCAGCATGTCGATTGCCGCCTTGATCGCGCGCAGCGGCATGTCCTGCAGCTCGTCGACCCCGAAGGTCGCCATGATGGCGTCGCCAATGAACTTCTCCACGTGACCGCCGTTGCGCTCGATGACGTCGGACATGTGGAAGAAATAGCGGTTCAGCACGAACATCAGGTCGTACGGCGAAAGGCGCTGCGACAACCCCGTGAAGTCGCGGATGTCGCAGAACAGCACCGCAATGGTCCGGCTTTCGCCGATTCGCCCAAGACTCGGCTTCGCAAGCTGGCTGGTGATTGCGAGATCGGTGTCGTCGAGCACCAGGCGGCGTAGCTTCAGGTCGCCCGACACCTTCGTCTGGCACGCGAGGCGCAGCTCCGGCCCGAAGTGCAAAGGGCCGGCGATCGCGCGCTCGGCCTCGGTCGGCGCGCTGCAGTGCTCCAGTCCCTCGAGGATCCAGACCCGGCAGGTCGAGCAGCGCGCCAGGCCGCCGCAGGCATGGGCGTGAGGGACGCCAGCGCGCAGCGACGCTGCGACGCTGCGAGGATGGTTTCTCCTGCCTCGATGGAGAACTGCGTCGTGTCGGGCAGGCAGGTGATCTTGGGCATCCGTCGACGATCCTTCGGAGAAATCCTGGTCTTGGCAGACGTTACGGCGTCGGCAGCCTATCGCAATTCCAATGACCGATGCGCGGCGCCGGCTTCGCCCGCGGCGCAGCATCGAAGGCTCAGTTCCGCCACCTAACGCTTCACGTTTAACGTGACATGTTATATGCTTCCTGCCGTGATCCGCACGTTCCGATGCCCGGACACCGAGGCGCTTTTCGCCGGCCGGCGTGTCGCGCGTTTCCGCAACATCGAGCGCGTCGCTACGCGAAAGCTGCAGATGCTAGAAGACGCAACGGAGTTGAAGGACCTGCGCGCGCCACCGGCAAACCGGCTCGAGGCGCTTAAGGGCGACCGCAGCGGGCAGCACAGCATCCGCATCAACGACCAGTGGCGGCTGTGCTTTGTCTGGACGCCCGGCGGTCCGGAACGGGTGGAAATCGTGGACTATCACTGAGGGCGATGCGATGAACAAGATGCGACCGATTCACCCCGGCGAGGTGCTGCGCGAGGAGTTTCTCGAACCGCTCGAAATGAGCGCGCACGCGCTCGCCCAGGCGCTGCGCGTGCCGGCACCTCGCGTGAACGACCTTGTACGCGAGCGGCGCAGCGTCACGCCGGACACCGCACTGCGCCTTGCGCGCTACTTCGGCACGACGCCTCAGTTCTGGCTCAACCTGCAGGCGAGCTACGACCTGAAGATCGTACTGCGGGAGGAAGGCAAGCGGATCGAGCGCGAGGTCGAGCCGCGGGCGGCGTGACCGGGCGAGCATGACCGACCTCAGGCAACGCCTGGCCGCTATCCTCGCCGCGGACGCACTGCGATGACGACCGAACTTCCGATCCCGCAGACGCAGTACGCCGAATCCGACGGCCTGAGCATCGCCTGGCAGGCCTTCGGCAGCGGTGCGCAAGACCTGGTCGTCCTGCCGGGAATCGTCTCCAGCATTGATTCAGACTGGCAGGATCCCGGAAAGGCGCAGGTGTTCAGGTGCCTTGCGAAGGCATATCGCGTCATCGTGTTCGATAAGCGCGGACAGGGTCTCTCGGACAGCTTCGCCGGGGTCCCGACGCTCGAGCAGCGCATGGACGATGTGCGTGCAGTGATGGAGGCGGCGGGATCGGGCAGGGCCGTGGTGTTCGCCCATTCCGAGGGTGGCGCGATGGCCGCGCTCTTCGCGGCGACCTATCCGGCCTTGGTCGACAGGTTGGTGCTGTTTGGATCGATGGCGCGCTTTGCGCGGGCCGACGACTATCCGCATCGGCATACGGTGGAACAGATCCTGGAGGCAATGACGGCCTGGGGCACGCCCGAATTCGTGCAGCGCATGGTGCCGAGTCGCGCGAACGATACAGCCTATTGTGAAATGCTGGCACACTTCGGTCGGCAAATCGCCTCACCGAGCGCGCTTCGACGTGTGATGCTGGCCAACTGCCAGATAGACGTGCGCGCGATTCTGCCGCAGATACGCCGGCCGACGTTGATCATTCAGCGGCGCGGCGACCGCCTCGTGTATTTCGGTAACGGGCGCTACCTCGCGGACCACATTCCGAATGCAATGTACATCGAACTGCCGGGCCGGGATCATCTGTGGTGGGAAGGCGAGGTCGGACCGATAATCGATGCGCTCGTGCGTTTCGGCGGGACCGATCTCGTACAGGCTCAAACGCAGGCACAAGCTACCGACCGCTGGCTCGCGACGGTGCTGTTCACCGACATCGTCGGCTCGACCGAGCTCGCAGTAAAGCTGGGCGACACCAGGTGGCGCGATCTGCTGCGCGAATTCCACGCGCTCGGCCGCCGTCAGCTCGAGCCGCACCGAGGCCGCGAAATCGACACCGCGGGCGACGGCCTGTTCGCGATCTTCGACGGCCCGGCGCGCGCGATCCGCTGCGCCGCGGCGATTGCACGCGAGGCGAAGACGCTGGGCATCGACGTCCGCGCCGGCCTGCACACCGGCGAAGTCGAGCCGAGCGGTGACAAGGTGAGCGGCATGGCGGTACATATCGGCGCGCGCGTGATGGCGCTCGCCGGCGCGGGCGAAGTGCTGGTCTCGAGCACGACGCGCGATCTCGTCGCCGGCTCGGGCATCGAATTCGACGCGCGCGGCGCGCATGCGCTGAAGGGCGTGCCGGGCGAGTGGCAGATCTTCAGGGCAAACGTGGCCTGAGCGCAGGAGACGAACAATGGCGGAAATCCTCGGCCTCGGCCTTTCGCACTACCCGCCCCTCTGCCTGCCGGACGCCGACATGGCGAGCCTGCTGAGCTGGACGCTGCGGGACACGTCGATCCCGGAAAAGGAAAGAGACCCGAAAAACTGGCCTGCCGCGATGCGCGCCGAATGGGCCGACGACCGCGGCGCCAACGCCGCGGCCGCCCACCGCAAACAGCTCGTCGCCGGCTTCGACCGCGTGCGCGCGGCGCTCGATGCCTTCAAGCCCGACGCCGTCGTGATCTGGGGCGACGACCAGTACGAAAACTTCAAGGAGGACTTGATCCCGCCCTTCGCGATCCTCGCCTACGACGACCTCGACCTGTATCCCTGGGCCCAGGCGCAGGCTTCGTCGATGATGAAGGGCAAGGCAAATGCCTGGGGCGAGGACGCGTCCAAGCATTACCGCCTGCGCGGCCGGCCCGACATCGCCAAGCACCTCGTCACCGGACTGCTCGAGAACGACATCGACATCGCCTACGCCTACAAGCCGCTGCACCACGCGAGCCTGGCGCACGCCTTCACCAACGCGATCCTCTACCTCGACTATCACCGCAGCGGCTACGAGCACCCGACGATCTGCTTTCCGCTCAACTGCTATGGACGGCGCGTGGTGTCGGCCAGGGGATTCGTCACGCGCATGGACGCCACGCTCGAATTCGACCCGCCCTCGCCCTCGCCGAAGCGCTTCATGCAGGTGGGTGCCGCCACGGCGCGCGTGCTGAAGTCGAGCCCCTGGCGCATCGCGCTGGTTGCCTCATCGAGCTGGTCGCATGCCTTCCTCTGCGATCCGACCTTCCGGCTGCGTCCCGACACACCGGCTGACCGGCGGCTGTACGAGGCGCTGCGCAAGGCCGACTACGCCGCCTGGCGCGCGACGCCGCTCAAGGCGGTCGAGGACGCCGGCCAGCAGGAGGTGCTCAACTGGTTCGCGCTCGCCGGCGCAATGGAAGAACTCGGCGCGAAGCTCGAGTGGTCCACCTTCGTCGAGACGCACATCTTCAACTCGAACAAGGTATTCGCGGTCTACTCCGCGGCCTGAAAAACGTGGCCTAGTGCCCGTCGGCTGCGGCGTCAGGACTTGTAGAATCCGGCATGGCCAGCGAGAGCGCACAGGCACCGGGCGAAACGACCGCCTCGATCGTGCGTGACGGGGTGGAGCTGCGCTTCGTCGTGGTCAACCCGACCACGCAGTGGCGCGTCCAGACGATCATGACCAAGGAGCCGGGCACCGTTGCCTGGATCGAGGAATTCGCGCCCGACGACGTGCTGGTCGACATCGGCGCCAACGTCGGCATTTACGCGCTCTGCGCAGCGGCCTTTCGCGGCGCCCGGGTCTACGCCTTCGAGCCGGAGTCGCAGAATTTTGCGATCCTGAACCGCAATATCGACCTGAACCGGCTCGACGCGCGCGTGACGGCGTACTGCGCAGCCCTCTCGGATCGCACCGGCTTCGACTTCCTCTACCTGAGCAAATTGAGCGCCGGCGGCTCCTGCCATACCTTCGGCGAGAGCGTCGACCATCAGCTGGCGCCGATGAACGCGGCGTTCCGTCAGGGCTGCTACGCCACCACGCTGGACGCGCTGGTCGAATCCGGGGTCATTCCCGTGCCGCGCCACATCAAGATCGACGTGGACGGGATCGAGCACAAGGTGATCGCGGGCGCCGCGCACACGCTCGCGAACACCGCCCTGCGCTCGGTTCTGGTCGAGCTCAACACCAACCTCGACGAGCACTGGAGCATCGTCGATCTCATGCTCGAGCGCGGCTTCGGCTATTCCGAGGAAGAGGCCGCGCGGGCGCGCCGTGACGACGGCCCGTTCAAGGGAACCGGCAACTATGTCTTTCGACGTTAGGCAGTTCGTCAGCTACCAGATCGCGAACGCGCCGATGCGCGGGTACCCGTTCCCGCATTTTTTCGCGCACCCGGTGTTTCCGCCTGACGCCTACGATGCGCTGCAGGCGAATCTGCCGCCGACGCCCCTGCTGGAGCCGATCACGAAGTCGACCGTCGGCTACACCGACCCGGAAACCGGCGAGCCGATTGCGCCGCCGCAGAAGGGCAGCGAGCAGAACCGCTATATCGCCGACGTCGGCGACTTCAGCACGCGCGACGAGGACGCAGCGCGCGGCGCGTTCTGGCGGGGCATCGCGGAATGGATCCTTTCCGACGCGTTTCGGGACCTCGTGATCGCCAAGTTCGCGGACGGCATCCGCCAGCGGCTCGGGCCGACCATCCGCATCGACACGCGGGTGGAAGCGCGCTTCGTGCGCGACTTCACCTCGTACGCGATCCATCCGCACACGGATTCCCCGCACAAGCTGATTTCCCTGCTGTTCTATCTGCCGCGCGACGATTCGATGAAGCAGCTCGGCACGACGATCTTCCGGCCGATCGACCCGGCAAAGCGCTGCGAGGGCTCGGCGCGGCACCCGTTCTCGGAATTCAAGAAAGTCGCCACCATGGAATACCTGCCGAACGCGCTGTTCGCGTTCCTGAAGACCGACTTTTCGTTCCACGGCGTCGAGCCGATCCGCGAGCGCGACATCGAGCGCAACCTGCTCCTGTACAACATCTACCTGCGCAAGGTGGTCGTCCCGGCCCAGGCGCCCGCCGCCTAGGGATCGGTCCGCGCGCTAGGCCGCCGCGCGTGCGCTCGACTGCGGCATCCCCTCGATCCCGTCCCAGGCCTGCGCCGGAACATGCGCGTGGCCGTCGAACAGCAGCCGCGCGGTGCGCAGCAGCGCCGAGCGCGTGATCTTCGGCGGCACGCGGTCGCCTTCGCTTTCGATGCGCACCGTGAACTCGCCGGTCGGATGCTCGATCGGCAGCGTCTTGGCGCTGCCTGCCGGCACGACCGCGACGCCCTCGGCAACGCCGCCGGGCAGCACGCAGGCCGTGGCCACCGTCACCGCACCGAGCACGCCGATCGAGGAATGGCAGTCGTGCGGAATGAAGGTGCGCGTGCACACCGCGCCGCCGGCGCGCGGGGGCGCGATGAGCGACATCTTGGGCACGTTCTTTTTCGTCACGTCACCGAGCTTCATCAGTTTCCCGGCCTTGAGGCGGATCGCCTCGATACGCGACTTGAGGTCGGTGTCGGCGTCGAGCGCTTTCTTCGTCTCGTAGCCGGACCGGCCGAGCGCCTGCGCCTGCATCACGACCACCGGCATGCCGTTGTCGATCAGGGTGCAGGGCACGCCGTCGATCACGTCGACCGCGTTGCCGGTCGGCAGCAGCGCGCCGCAGGTCGAGCCGGCGACATCCAGGAAATCGATCAGCACCGGGGCATGGGTGCCCGGCACGCCATCGATGCGCGCCTCGCCCTCGTAGGCCACGCGTCGGCCCGGCGTCTGCACGGTCGCGACCGCGATGCTCTCGCTGTTCACCATGTGGATGCGCACCCGCGTCTCGCCGTCCTGCGCCTTCACCAGGCCGCGCTCGATGGCGAACGGCCCTACGCCGGCGAGGATGTTGCCGCAGTTCTGGTTGTAGTCGGCGCGCGGCTCGTTCACCACCACCTGGACGAAAAGATAGTCGACGTCCGCATCCGGGCGCGTCGACGGACCGACGATCGCCACCTTGCTGGTGAGCGGGTTGGCGCCGCCGATGCCGTCGATCTGGCGATCGTCGGGCGAGCCCATCACCGCAAGCAGGATGCGCTCGAGGATCGCCCGGTCGGCGGGCACGTCGGACGCGGCGAAGTAGGCCCCCTTCGAGGTGCCGCCGCGCATGATCGAGCAGGGGATACGCGTCTGCATCGCAGCCTCCTTCACACTTTCGCCGGCGGCTCGAAGGTCCCGTAGTCCACCGGCCCTTCGATGCTGCGCAGGCCCTTGTCGGCAAGCGGCTTGCGCATGCCGTACAGGTCGATGCCGAGCGCCCCGGCGACGAGCTGCTTGCGGTTGGCGGCTTCCTTCTCCTCGCGCGCGAGGCCCGCTTTGGCCACGGCGGCCGCCTTCGCACGCGGCACGACGACGACGCCGTCGTCGTCCGCCACCACCACGTCGCCCGGCACGATGTGCACGCCGGCGCAGACCACCGGCACGTTCACCGAGCCGACCGTCTCCTTCACCGTGCCCTTGGCCGAGATGGCGCGCGACCAGACCGGAAACTTCATCTCGGTGAGCTCGGCTGCATCGCGGCAGCCGACATCGAGCACCACGCCGACGACGCCATGCGCCTTGAGCGAGGTCGCGAGCAGCTCGCCGAAGGCGCCGTCGCGGTTCTCGCTCGAGCAGGCCACGACCAGCACGTCGCCGGGCTTCACCACCTCGACCGCGACGTGGATCATCCAGTTGTCGCCCGGGTGGGCGAACACGGTCACCGCGCTGCCGGCGATGCGCGCGCCGCGCCACACCGGGCGCATCTCCGGATGCATCAGCCCGAGCCGCCCCTGCGCCTCGTGCACGGTGGCGACGCCGAGGCGCGCGAGGGTTTCGATCGATGCCGCATCGGCGCGCTGGATGTTCTTGATGCAGAGTCCGTTCATCGGGTGATTTCCTATTCGAAGCCGTACAGGCGCGCCGGGTTGTCGACCAGGATCTTCTTCTGGATCGCCGGATCGGGCGCCATCAGCGGGATGAGGTCGACGAGGTCGCCGTCGTTCGGCATGTGCTTGACGTTCGGATGCGGCCAGTCGGTGCCCCACAGAATCCGGTCGGGCGCGACCGCGATCAGCGCCCGGGCGAACGGCACCGCGTCGGTGAACGGCGGCCCCATCGAGGAGACGCGCTCGGCGCCGCAGACCTTGACCCAGACGTTGTCGCTCTTCATGAAGTCGAGCAGCACCTTGAACGGCTTCTGCTCGAGGCCGTCGGCCGCCGCGACGCGCGCCATGTGGTCGATGACGATCGGCACCGGGAGCTTCCTGAATATGTCCTCGAATTCGACGATGTCGCGCGAATCGAGGTGCAGGATCAGGTGCCAGCCGAGCGCCTTGACGCGCTCGACCGTGCGATGAAAGAAGCCGAACTCGGGCCGCCCGCCGAGGTGCTGCACGAAGTTGAAGCGCACCGCGCGGATGCCGCCCGCGTGCATGCGCTCGAAGTCCTTGTCGGTGATGCGCTCGTCGATGATCGAGGTGCCGCGGAACCGCCCGCCGGCCCGGGCGATGCCGTCGAGCGTCGCGCGCATGTCGGCACCGTGGCAGCTCGCATGCACGATCACCGCGCGCTCGAGGCCGAGCGTGGCGTGCAGCCTGACCAGGTCCTCGAAGGGCGAATCGGGCGGGTGGTAGGCCGCCTTCGGGTCGTAGGGGAACTTCGCCGCGGGCCCGAAGATGTGGCAGTGCGCGTCGCAGGCGCCGGGCGGCGGCGTGAACTTGGGCTTGCGCGTGTTCGGATCGGGCGCTGGAATGGATTTCGGCGGCATCGGCGGTTTGCCTTCTACTTCGTCTCGTTGTCCTTGAGCCGCGCGAGCAGCGCGCGCGCGATCGCCCGCGCGTCCTTGGGCACCTCGCCTGAAAATGCAGCGCGCACGCCGAGGTCGCTGACCCATTGCTGGTGCGCGGCGGTGGCCTTCGCCATGAAGGCCGGCAGGCCGATGTGCTCGAGCGTCGCGGCGACCTCGCGCATTTCCGCGGCGCGCCGCTTGCCGTGCACCGTGACGCGTTCGCTGACGTGGTTCGCGAGGCTGTCGATGTCCGGATGACGGAACAGCGTCTTGCCGACGGAGGGCAGCACGCGCGCGTCAATGCCGAGCTTCACCGCCGCGGCGACGCACTCCATGGTCACGCTCTCGAATCCCTTGATCGCGACCGAGCGGATCATCTTCAGGGTCGAGGCGTCGCCGACGCGCTCGGAGATGAGCTCGAACTGCATGCCGAGCGCCTCGAACTGCGCTGCGAGGCCCCGTGCACCCGGCCCCGAGAGCAGCAGCGGCGTGCGGTGCAGCTTGGGCAGCACCGGGTCCATCACCGCGACATCGACGTATTGCGCGCCGCGCGCCTCGACGAGCGCAGCGGCCTCGACCTTGCGGAACGGCGCCACCGAGTTGATGTCGCAGTAGCGCTGCCCGGGTCCCAGTGCGGGCAGTGCGCTGCGCGCCGCGGCGATCGCCTGCTCCGCGGTCACCGCGCTGAACACCAGGTCTGCGCCCGCGACCGCGTCGCGCGCATCCCGCCCCGCGCGCACGTCGAGCGCGCTGCACGCGGCGCGCGTGTTCGCCGCCGCGGCGGCATCCGCGTCGAACAGCAGGTCGTAGGCCGCGACCGACGGCGGGTCCGCGAGACCCGCATCGCGCCAGCCGCGCGCAAAGGCCTGCGCGGCCTCGCCGAATCCGATGAATGCAATCTTCATGCTGGCCGCCATGATGCCAGCGCGCACCTCCGCAGGGGTTTCGATAGGCCGTGCCGGCCCATTGAATCTTGCTATAGTCATGCTCCGCGCCGCGGATTACGGGCGACCATCCGCCGTCTGAAACGCGCAGCGTCCCCTTATTTCAAATTCGACCGGAGCAGCTCATGAAACTCGTCATGGTAGGCAACGGCGCATTCGCCAAGAAGCACCTCGACGGCCTCAAGCGCATTCCCGGCGCCGAGGTCGCGAGCATCGTCGGGCGCAGCACCGAATCGACCGCGGCGGTGGCCAAGCAGTACGGCATCGCGCACCACACGACGAGGCTGGCGGAGGCGCTCGCGCAGCCGGGGGTGGAGGCCGCGATCCTCACCTCGCCCACTCAGGTCCACGCCGCGCAGGGCATCCAGGTCATGGAGGCCGGCAAGCACGTGCAGATCGAGATCCCGATTGCCGATTCGCTGGCGGACGCCGAGCGCCTGCTCGCCACGCAGAAAAAGACCGGCAGGATTGCGATGGGCGGCCACACGCGGCGTTTCAACCCGAGCCACCAATGGGTCCACAACCGGATCCGGGCGGGCGAGTTCAAGCTCCAGCACCTGGTGGTACAGACCTACTTCTTTCGCCGCAGCAACATGAACGCAGAGGGCAAGCCGCGCAGCTGGACCGACCATCTGCTATGGCATCACGCCTGCCACACCGTGGATCTGTTCCAGTACCAGACCGGCGAGACGGCCTCCGAGGCCCAGGCGCTGCAGGGACCGATGCACCCCGAGCTCGGCATCGCGATGGACATGTCGATCGGCATGAAGACGCCTTCGGGGGCGCTCTGTACGCTTGCGCTCTCGTTCAACAACAACGGGCCGCTCGGCACGTTCTTTCGCTACATCTGCGACAACGGCACCTACCTTGCGCGCTATGACGACCTGCTCGACGGCAACGAGAAGCCGATCGACGTGTCCAAGGTCGCCGTGTCGAAGGACGGCATCGAGCTTCAGGACCGCGAGTTCATCGCCGCGATCAAGGAAGGCCGCGAGCCGAATGCGAGCCTCGCACAGGTGCTGCCGGCGATGCAGAC
>Ga0210067_1000047_pt1 | contig 15150 bp, 14 predicted proteins | sample RushMan_ThreeSqB_2_FD_185559 | JGI IMG/M metagenome (GOLD analysis project Ga0210067, IMG submission 185559) | Wetland microbial communities from San Francisco Bay, California, USA, that impact long-term carbon sequestration - RushMan_ThreeSqB_D2... | ecosystem: Environmental > Aquatic > Marine... | reverse complement strand
ACCAGCAGGGGCACGGCCGCCACCAGGGGGTACGGGAGCAGCACGAGCACGGTCAGCAATATCGCCGACCAGGCCGTGATGCCCGCCAGAGCGGCTGCCGGCCGGAAGGTGCCCCGTGACGCGATCGTTTCCCTAAGCACCCGATATTCGATGTCGCCGCGGCGGTTCATGGCCGACAGTGTAGCGCGGCCGGCGACGACCTCCGAAAGCCCCTTGATTCCTGGAGGTAGTGTGCATACAATGCCGCAACTTCTCCGATGCTGATCAGGGTGCCTGTCGGTCGGATCGTGGCGAGTCTCGCGGCAGGCGCGGCCCTGTTCTGTATCGGGGCGGTCTCCGAGGCCCAGACGGCCGGTCCGAAGGCGGAGACCACCGCGACCCGGCCGGCGCGGTCGACGCCGAAATCGTCCTACTCGGCGGCCAGTGCCAAAGCGCGCCGGGCCCGACTCGCCAGGGCGCGTGCCGCGGCGAAGGCGCGTGAGGCGCGTGAGGCGCGCACGCCGCGGTTCCGTGTCGACGAGTCCGGACGCGAAGTGCCGGATGTCCGCGCCGAAGCAGCCATCATCTACGACCCCGAAACCCGCGAAGTGCTCTGGGGCGACCACGTCGAGGATCAGCGGTCGATGGCCAGCATCACCAAGGTCATGACGGCGCTGGTTTTTCTCGATAGTGGCGCCGATTTGGCGATGCCGGTCACGGTCCAGCGCAGCGACGTGTGGCGGGCATCGACGACCTATCTGCGCAGCGGCTACAAACTGACGGCGGGCGATCTGCTGAACCTGCTCCTTGTCGGATCCGACAATGCGGCCGCGCGCGCCCTGGCTCGCGTTTCGCCGTACGAGTCGACCGGATTCATCGAGCAGATGAACCTGCTGGGTCTGGTGCAGGAGCCGACGCGCGCGGTTCTCGAGACCGCGCTGCTGCGGTTTCGTCCGGCGAACCTGGACGTGCTGCCGCTCTACATCGTCGTGCTGGCGAGCTTCGCATTGACGCTCCCGGCGCTGCGCCGGGCGCCGTGGCTGACGCTCGCCGGGTCGGCGCTCGTCTACTTCGTCGCGCGCCGCTTCGGCTGGAACCTGGCCGCATTCCCGGAGGGCAAGACCTGGTACTTCGACCCGTTCATGTGGCAGCTTGCGTTCTACCTGGGCGCCGCCTTCGCCGCCGACGGGCGCGTGGGCGAGCGCCTGCGCCCCTATGCGAAGCTGCTCGCGCCAACGGCGGTCGTCACCCTCTTGATCGCCGGGTTCATCGCCTTGTCGTGGGAATTCAACGCGCTCGGGCACATGGTGCCCGACTGGCTGGGACGCCTGATCTATCCGATCGACAAGACGACCCTGGACCCGCTGCGCCTGCTGCACTTTCTCGCGCTCGCCTACCTCGCGCAGTTGCTCATCCGGCCCGACGCAACGTTCCTGCGCTGGCCGCTGGCCTCGCCGCTGCGGCGCTGCGGCGAGCATTCGCTGCTGGTGTTCTGCATCGGCACCTTCCTGTCGTTCAGCGCGCATATCGCGCTCGATGCCTGGGGTCCGACGCTGACTGCGCAGCTGCTGGTCAGCGCGCTCGGCATCGGGGTGCTGATCGCCGTTGCGTATATTGCAGACTGGTACAAGAAAAAGCAGGCCGCAGCATGAGCCACCGAAGGGGAACGGCATTGAGATCGACATTCGTGGCGCTTGCGTTGACGTCCGCCTGTGCGGTGTTCCCGGCGATGGCCAAGGAGCGCTGCGGCTACCTGCCCGGGCAGCTGCGGCTCGGCGCCGAGCTGCCGAAAGCACGCGCGGCGATGAATGCGCGCAAGGCGCTCGAGGTGGTGGCGCTCGGCTCCTCATCGACGCAGGGCTACGGCGCGACGTCGCCATTCCACTCCTATCCGGCCGAGCTGCTGCGCGTGCTGCAGGAGAGCTACCCGAGCATCAAGGTGACCGTCTACAACCGGGGCATCGGCGGCCAGGACGTGACCCAGATGCTCGAGCGGCTCGAGCGCGACGTGTTCGCCGAGCATCCCGACCTGGTGGTGTGGCAGCTGGGGACCAACGCCGCATTGCGCTCGCAGAACGTCGCGCAGTTTCATCGTCTGCTGGCCGGCGGCATCGCGCGGATGCATGCCAAGGGCATCGAGATCGTGCTCATGACGCCGCAGTACGCGCCGGCGTTCAACGCCCTGGAGAACGAAGAGGACTACCTGGCCGCGATGCGCGAGGTCGCCCAAGAAACGAACGTGGCGCTGTTTCCGCGCTACGAGATCATGAAGTTCTGGTTCGAGAACGAGCGCCTGCCGTATGCGCGCTTCATCAACCGCGACGGGCTGCATCTGAACGATTTCGGGTACACCTGCATCGGGCGTCTGCTCGGCGAAGCGATCAAGCGCGCGATTCCACGGTGAAGTGCCACGCCCGGGTCTGCTTTAATCCACGTCAACACGGGCGGAAAAAACCCGGTGTAAGAAAAATGCTTGGGCGGTCGATCAGGCAGGTCCGACGACCATCCGCAGGAGATAGCCAATGATGCCCATTCCGCGCAGTGGCACGCAGTTTGCGGTGGCGGGACCGAGCCGCTCGACAGCGGCCTTTCTGGCGATGCTGGTTGCGTTCGCGGCAGCGCCCGCCTTGGGTCAAGAGCCGGGCTACCGCGGCGTCGACATCTTCGATGCGGTGTGCTGGGCCTGCCACACCGACGGCGTGGACGGCGCGCCGCGGATCGGCGACCGCGCCGACTGGGGCAAGCGCGCCGCGCAGGGCCTGGATGGCCTGACTGACAACGCGCTCAAGGGCATTCGCGGCATGCCGCCGCACGGCGGCAACACCAGCCTCACCCGCCTGCAGATTCAACGCGCCATCGTCTACATGGTAAACGCCTCCGGCGGCAACTGGGTCGAGCCGGCCGACCCGCGGCCGGCGGGCCCCGCGCGCAGCGGCGCGCAGGTGGTGATCGCGTACTGCGCGCTGTGCCATGAACCGGGCTTCGACGGGGCGCCGCGCATCGGCGACCGCAACGCCTGGCTGCCGCATACGAGACTGGGGATCGACCCGATGGTGCGCAGCGTCGTCCGTGGCCATGGCGGCATGCCGCCGCGCGGCGGGCAGGCGAACCTGAGCGACGCCGAGCTGCGCGACGCAGTGATCTACATGATCAGCTCGCCGAGCGCGCGCGAAGCCGCGGACCGCAAGGCAGCGCTGCCGCGCTAGCGCCGCACGACGCTCAGCGCTTGAGGACGCATTTCTCGTACAGGTCCGGAAACACGCCCTGCGGGTCGTAGCGCGCCTTCAGCGCGCGGTAGTGCTCGCCCCCGTACAGGGCGGCGAACTCGTCCTTTTCGAAGGCGCTGTCCGAATAGAGCGACTTGATGCCGCCGAGGCGCTGCACTTCGCGCTCCACGAGGCGATTGTGATGACCGGGCGCGAACGGCTGCCTGCGGCTGACCACGTCCCAGAAGCCGAAATTGACGTACAGCGCGCCCGGCGCCAGCGGGTAGAGGGCGAAGTCCCCCGACAGCGCGCGCAGCGGGCAGATCCAGATCGGCAGGATGCCGATCTCGCGTTGGAAGAAATCGAGGAACTCGGCGCAGCGGTCGATGGGGATGTCCACGTCCTGGATCACCGACTCGGTGTGGCGCCCACTCAGGCGCGCCGCCGCCCGTGACAGCCCGAGCCGCGCGTTTAGGCGCATGATCTTGGCGTAGGTGATCGAATTGAGCCGTTCGCGGCCGAACAGAAACTTGCGCAGCAGCGGGTTCTGGGCGCCCACGTTCTTCGAGCACCAGAACCAGTCGGTGTCCCAGCGCCAGAGATAGTCGCGGGTCGTGAGGTAGTCCTCGTCGCGCGCGCGCAGCGAGCGGTAGTAGATGTTTTCGAACGTGTAGTCACTCGCGTACGGCGCCGCGTCGACGAACCGACCCCTGCTCAGCACCATTTCGTCGACCGCGAAGACCACGCCGTCGAGAAAATCGGCGCTGCCGGCACACTCGGCCTGCAACGCGAGGAAGAACAGCTTCGGGTCGCTGTAGCGCTGGTGCTCGAGCCGGACGTAGCGCTTCACCGGCACCGCGTTGGCCGTGACCCGCAGCGCATAGCCGAGGGTGCCGTACGAATTGGGAAAGCCGTAGAACAGATCACGGTGCGCGTTGTCGCGGCGGCACAGCACCACCTCGCCGCTGCCGGTGAGCACCTCCAGCTCGTCGACCGTCTCGTGCACCAGGCCGTAGCGAAACGAGCTCGACTCGATCCCCACGCCGGCGACTGCGCCGCCGAGCGTGATCGACTTGAGCTGCGGCACGACCGCGGGCATCACGCCCGTGGGCAGCGACAGCTCGGTCAGGCGCGCGTACGGCACCATGCCCTCGGCGTCGATGCGCAGGCGGCCCGGGTCGATCTCCAGCACTTCGCGCAGGCCGCGCACGTCGAGGCGGCGCCGCCGCCCGGCCGCGCGGTCGCGAAACAGGTTCGAGGTCTTCTTGGCGAGCCGCACCGGCCCGCGGCCGCGGCCGAGCGCCGCGGCCAGACGCGCCACCTTGGCGGCGTGTCCGCTCACGATGACCCCACCGCCGGCTCGCCGCGGTACAGGAAAGCACGGCTCATCGGGAAGCTGCGGGTGTTGCCTTTCGAATAAACGATCTGGAACAAATGCGTGTAGCCGGCATCGGCACGGAACATCTCGGCGCACGAGTACAAATAGACGCGCCAGGTGCGGCGGAAGCGCTCGTCGAATTTCTGCGGATCGAGGGCCCGGATTCTCTCCCAATTGGCATCGAAGCGCTCGGCCCAGGCGTCCAGGGTCAGCGCATAGTGACGGCGCAGGTTCTCCACGTCGAGGATCTCCAGCCCGGCGCGCTCCATCGACGCCAGGGTCTCGGCCAGGCTTGGAATCCAGCCGCCGGGAAACACGTGCGCGCGGATCCAGTAGTCGGTCTCATAGCGGCCGACGTGGCCGATGAAATGCAGCACGCCGAGGCCACCAGGCTTGAGCGGCGCGGCGTGCGCCGCCACCACGTCGTCCAGCTGGTCGCGCCCGGCATGCTCGAGCACGCCGATCGAGCAGACCTTGTCGTAGGACCCGGGCACATCGCGGAAGTCCGCTTCCATGATCTTGATGTTCTCATTCAGCCCGCGGCGCTCGAGCTCGGCCCGCAACTCATGCACCTGTTCCGTGGTGGTGTTGACGCCCGTGCCGACAATGCCGTAGTGCGCCTGCGCGTAGAGCAGGAATCCACCCCAGCCGCAGCCGATGTCCACCACCGACTCGCCGGGCGCGAGGCGCAGCTTGCGGCAGACGTGCTCGATCTTGTTCTGCTGCGCCTGTTCCAGCGTCTGCGTGCCCGCCTTCCAGTAGGCGCAGGTATACATCTTGTAAGGCTCGTCGAGCCACAGGCGGTAGAACGCCTCGCCGAGCCCGTAATGGGCGCGGGCGTTGGCCTTCGCCTGCGCGCGGGAGCGGTTGCTGAAGCGCATTTCGTGCACGCGGTTGCGCCAGCGCACGGCGAGCGGCGGCGCGGCGGACATGCCGCTCTCCATGCCGGCGCGCATGGCCATCTGCAGGCTGCCCTCGACGTCGATGTCGCCCTCGAAGTAGCCTTCCAGCAGCCCGACGTGGTGCTGGCTGAGGACACGCCGCTCCGCCGCGGCGGTTCTGAAGATCAGCGTAAAGTCCGGCTCGCCTTCGCGGTTCTGGTAATCGCTGCCGTCGGCGAAGCGGATCCGGACGCAGACGCCCGAGACCTTGCCAACGGGCTCCAGGATGGTTCGCAGTGCGCGCATCCGCTATCGCTTCAGGCGAGCGCGCATCGGCTGCCTGGGTCAAATTCTGCTCCGTTCACCTCGACTAGCCCCTCCCGGTCGTACCGCGCCGGCATGTTACTACTGGCGATCAGCCGATCGGGTGCTGAACCATTCTCCACGCGGCGACAGGCATGCCGTCTGCGCGCTGGCGCGGACTTCAGCGTGAATCCCCGTCGGCTGCGGAGCCGGACAGGTCGAGGTGGCCCTTGCGATCGCGCAGCCGCGTCAACGCGAGCGCGGCAAAATACAGGAAGCCCGCGGCAATCGGCTTGTAGGGAAAATTCGCCCACTCGTACTGACCGCGCAGGCCGTAGTCCGCGCCGTCCTCGGTGATCCCGAGCATGGGGAACGGCAGGAACATCGTCGCGAAGACCGCCACGAAGTAGTACGTCACCGACAGAATCCAGATCGTCATCTCGGCTTCGCGCCCCATTGCGTTCGGATCGCGGCCGAGCAGCGCGGTGAACACCTTTACGCCGAACAGCCAGACGAAGATCAGAAACGGAAACCAGGCGTCGAACGAGGCCGCGGCAAGCCCCGCGAACAGCAGGTACACCGCGCCGAGCACCAGTGCCATGCGCTGGCGCTGACGGCGATCGAGACCCATCTTCGCGCCGTAGACGACCGACCCGATGAACGGGCCCGCCTGCACGGCAACGAACTCGATCAGCAGGACCAGCACCAGCAGGCCGACCAGTTCCTGGTGCCAGGCGACCGGCGCGATCCAGCACCAGAGATAGACCAGCGCGGTCAGCGCCTCGGGCAGGGCGATCGCGATCCTGCGCGCCGGGCTCATGCGCCTGCCGCGAGATCGACGCCACGCCCAAGCGTCTCGCCGGGCGACTGGCCAGAACCAGACGCCCGCTGCGTACGCTCCCCTGAGCCCATTTCGCCCCGCCGCTCCCGAGCCGTCGTGCCGCCCTATGGTACGCCCCGCGATCTGGCGGGCTTCGCCGCGCGGCGCGGCGCAGGACAGGGGCGGCTACTTGGGCGCCGGCACCGTGACGACGAGCGTTCTCAAGACCCCGCCTTCTGCCACGCTGCCGGTGACCGTGCCCTCGCCGTGCATGCGGCGCAGGCAGTACTCGCGTTCCTGCGGGTCCTTGTGATAGGCGCAGCGCGCAAGCCGGTTCTTCTCGTAGTCGGCCTGCGCTTCGGTGAGCGTGCCGTGCCGCGCCTCGGCTTGCGCGGCGCCGGCCTCGCGCAGGCAGGTCTTGCGATCCTCGGCCGAGTTGCCGCTCAGGCACGCGGCGCGCTGGCTCAGGTATTGCTGATGGATGTCGGACGCGCGGCCGGCGTCCGCGGCGAACGCCGCCGGAGCGCAAACGAATACGCCGATCGCACAGAGCATGGACACGCTGTTGCCGGACAGTGACATGAAACCTCCTTGGTCGGTTCGACTAGCGGAATCCTCTTTGACCGGTCGCTGCCGCGCGGGTTCGCGCGGATCGACTTTCTCGTCTGAATGGCCGTATCCTGAGACGCGCAGGCAGAACGTGGCAAAAAAAGGAGAACCCATGTCGGAGAAACCGCCCGTCGCAGTGGTCGCCGCCGAGGCGCAGGCCCGCGCGCAGAAATCCAACTATCCGGAGCCCTTCATCGCGCGCGTGGCCGGGCGCGAGAAGCGCCAGCTCGGTGAGGTTTTCGGGCTGTCGAACTTCGGCGTCAACCTGACGCGGCTCGCGCCGGGCGCCGAGTCGGCGCTGCGCCACTGGCACGGCAAGCAGGACGAGTTCGTCTACGCGCTCGACGGCGAAGCCACGCTGATCACGGACGCGGGCGAAACGCGCCTCGCGCGCGGCATGTGCGCCGGCTTCAAGGCGGGTACCGGCGACGCGCACCATATCGTGAACCGGTCTTCGGCGGACTTCGTCTATCTCGAGATCGGCGATCGCACGCCCGGCGGCGGCGTCGGGTACCCGGACGATGACCTCGGCCTCACCATCGTCGACGGCAGGATGCGATTCACCCACAAGGACGGCTCGCCGTACTGAGCGCAGCCGGGCTTTGCCCCGGGTCGATCGTTCGCCCAGGCATGCCGGCCGGTTGCGCCAATGGTGAGCGTATAGTGCCGCGCTAGCCACCCCGACGGCCCGTCCGCGATGAATCGTCCGACCACCGAACGGCAGAAATCCGCGCTCCCGGCCCTCACCCTGGCCGCGCTCGGGGTGGTCTATGGCGACATCGGAACCAGTCCGCTCTACGCGTTCAAGGAAGCCTTCAGCGGCGCGCATCGGCTTGCGTTGACCGAGGCCAACGTGCTGGCGGTCCTGTCGATGATGTTCTGGGCAGTGACGCTCATCGTGTCCTTGAAGTACGTCTCGATCGTGCTTCGCTTCAGCAACGCCGGAGAGGGCGGGATTCTCGCGCTCCTGGCCCTCGCTTCGCGCCTGACCCGGGAGCGTCCGCGGCTGGCATGGGCCACGGCAACGCTCGGCATTCTGGGCGCCTCGCTGTTCTACGGAGATTCAGTGCTCACGCCCGCAATCTCGGTGCTTTCCGCAGTCGAAGGCATTTCGGTGGCCACGCCCGCATTCGGGTCCTGGGTCGTGCCAATTTCCATCGCCATTCTGATTGTGCTGTTTGCCATTCAGTCACGCGGTACTGGAGCCGTCGGCAGGCTGTTCGGACCCGTCACGCTGGTCTGGTTCGCGGTGCTTGCGGTCGCCGGAGCGGTTTCGATCGCGCAGACGCCCGCGGTGCTGCACGCTCTGGACCCGCGCTACGCCCTGAGCTTCGCGGTCCACTGGCCGGGACCGACCTTCTTCGTGCTCGGCGCGGTGTTCCTGGCGATCACGGGCGGTGAGGCCTTGTATGCCGACATGGGGCATTTCGGTCCCCGTCCGATCCGGCTCGCCTGGTTCTCGATCGTCTTCCCGTCGCTCATGATCAACTACTTCGGACAGGGCGCGCTGGTACTGCGCGATCCGGCTGCGTTGCAGAACCCCTTCTACCTGCTCGCGCCGCAAGCTCTGCTGATTCCGCTCGTTTTGCTGGCGACTGCGGCGACCGTCATCGCCTCGCAAGCCACCATCTCCGGGGCGTTTTCGATCACCCAGCAGGCAACCCGTCTCGGCTATCTGCCGCGCATCCCGACGCGTCACACCTCCGCCACCGAGCGCGGGCAGATCTACATACCCCAGGTGAACTGGATCATGCTCGTGCTCGTGGTGCTGGTCGTTCTGGGCTTCCAGAACTCGGGCGCGGTGGCTTCCGCGTACGGCATCGCCGTGTCCGGCACGATGGTGCTCACCACCTCGCTGATCGCGATCGTGCTCTGGTCGCTGCCCGGCCGCTTCAAGAAGGCCGCTTTGGCGGGCCTGGCGCTGATCGGTATCGTCGAACTGCTGTTCTTCGTCGCGAACGGCGCCAAGATTCTGGAAGGCGGCTGGTTTCCGCTCGTTGCGGGAACCGCGGTCTTCATCATGCTGACCACCTGGAAGCGCGTCGAATTCATTCTCCTGTCGCAGCAGCGGCGAACCAGCGTGCCGATCGAGAACTTTCCCGAGCAGTTCGGCCCCGGCATACCGCGTGTCGCGGGCACCGCCGTCTATCTTTCCCCCGATCCCAGGTACGTGCCCTCGGCACTCATCCACAATTTGAAGTACAACAAGGTGCTCCATGAGCGGATCGTCTTCGTGAGCGTGGTGGATGCCGATGTGCCCAGGCTGCCGGACGCCGAGAGGACCGAGGTCGATATCCTCGCGCCGGGTTTCGCATACCGCGTTCAGCTCCACTACGGATTCATGGAAGAACCGGACGTGACCAAGGGATTGGCGCTCCTGCGCCGTCACGGCCTGGACATCGATGCTTTGGAAACGACCTACTTCCTCGGCAAGACGACCCTCGCGCGGCCCGAAAGGCACGGCCTGTTCACCTGGCGCCGCTACCTCTTCCGATTCATGCAGCGCAACAGCCCGGCGCCGGCCGAGTACTACAATCTTCGTCCCGAGAGAGTCGTCGAGCTCGGCACCCGCACCACCATTTGAGTGCGCCGGCATTGCTGCGCATCACGCCTCCCCCGCCGCTCGTCCGCCGGCGGGCGCCGTCTGTCGCGTCCCCGGGTCAGAGACTGTCGCAAACGGGATTCCTTCCTCGCCGCGCGGTCCCTCGGACGCGATGCTGCAGGCGCACGAGGTGGCCCATGAACACGCTACAGCACCGTTCCGAATTTGTCCGGCTGGAGTCCGATCTGGCCGCGCGCCTGGACTCCCTGTTCCGGCGCTGCCCTGCGCTGCAGGGGTTCTCGGTGCAGCCCGGCTCGAGCGTGAGCCGCGAGCGGGTCGTCATGGGCTTGCAGGATGACCTCTTCCTCGCCGACGTCGCCTGGCGCCGGCCGCTGAACAGCGAGCAAATCGCGACGCTCGTCGACGAGATTTCACAGGCGCTGTTTGACCTGGTGGACGAGCAGCCGGAAGCGACCGCGCTGCTGCGCGGGCGCACCTTCGCCAGAATCCTGCATTGACGCGGGCAGGCCGATGGGCCCGGCGTGCCGCCGCGGCTGACCTGAGCGCGGTTACTTGTCGGCGTTTGCGGCGCGCTGCTGCGCCTGCTGCATGGCGCTGTCGATCTTCTGCTGCGCCTGCTGCATGGTCTGCTGTCCCTGCTGCAGCTCCTGCTTCTTGAGCGCAGCGGCGCTCGCCGCGGTGCTGGCGGAATCCACGCCGCAGCCCGCGAGGGCCGCGCTAACGGCGATTACGAGCAACGTCTTCATGGTCCACCCCCCCGATTCGGGTCGTCGCGCCACTATAGGCGCTTGCTGCGCCTTGCGCCGTCAATTCCGTCACGCGCGAAGGCTACATCGCCATCAACGCGCCGCCCCGGCGCGCTCGCGCTCGATGAGGACGCGGCGCAGAAGCTTGCCGGTGGCCGATCTGGGCAGCGCCTCGACGAACTCGACCATGCGCACCTTCTTGTGCGGCGCCACGCGCTCGGCGACCCAGGCCATCACCGCCTCCGGGCTGATATCGCCTTTCTTCACCACGAACGCCTTGGGCACTTCTCCCGCCTCCTCGTCGGCGATGCCGATGACGCAGGCGTCCGCGATCGCCGGATTGCCGAGCAGCACCGATTCGAGCTCGGCCGGCGCGACCTGCAGCCCCTTGTACTTGATCAGCTCCTTGGTCCGGTCGACGATGAAGAAATCGCCATCGGCGTCGACGTAGCCGATGTCGCCGGTGCGTAGCCAGCCTTCGGCATCGATCGTGGCCGCAGTGGCACCCGATTGGCCGAAGTAGCCCTGCATCACGATCGGCCCGCGCACCAGGATCTCGCCCTGCTCTCCGGTGGGCAGCTCGGCATCATCGCCGGGCGCGACGATCTTGCACTCCATGTTGGGCATCAGCCGCCCCCCGGAGGCCGGCTTGATCTTGTCTTCCGTCGTCGGCCCGAGGTGGCAGGCGCCGCTCACTTCGGTCATGCCGTAGGCCTGCGAGACGGAAAAACCCAGCCGCGCATGCAAGGCGCTGGCGACCGCGTCGCCGAGCGGGGCCGCGGCCGAGAACGCGCCGCGCACCTTCGACAGGTCGAACTTGTCGACGATCGGATGCTTGGCGAGCGCGAGCGCGATCGGCGGCACCACGTGCAGGATGGTCACGCCGTGCTTTTCCACCAGCTGCAGATATTGCTCGAGGTCGAAGCGCGGCATCGTGACGACCGTCGCCCCCTGCTTCAGGCTCAGGTTGAGGAACGCGACGATGCCGTAAATGTGAAAGAACGGCAGGAAGGCGAGCACCGTATCCTGCGGCGTGATCAGCGCGGCATCGGTCACCCCGTTGAGCGAGCACAGTTCGGCCACCAGGTTGTAATGCGAGAGCATCACGCCCTTGGGCAAGCCGGTCGTGCCGCTCGAGTAGGGCAGCGTCACCAGGTCCTTGCGTGGATCGATCGTCACCGCGGGCGGCGCGCGATCGCCCGCGAGCAGGGCGCCGAACGCTGTCGCGCCGTCGGCTTCGCCGAAGACGAAGATCTCTTCGACGTTCGCCTGTGCCGCAGCCTCGCGCGCGGTCGCGAGAAACGGCGGCACGGTGAGCAGGAAGCGCGCCGCGGAATCCTGCAGCTGCTTCGCCACCTCGCCCGGCGTATAGAGCGGGTTGACCGTGGTCACCACCCCGCCGAGCGCGGCCACGGCGTGAAATGCGATCACGTACTCGGGAACGTTCGGGCTGAGGATCGCGAAGCGCTCGCCCTTCTTGAATCCCCGCGCGGCGAGCCCTGCCGCCGCACGCGCCACGAGTCCCGGCAGCTGCGCGTAGCGGATCGTGCGTCCGCTCGGCCCATCGATCAGCGCCGGCTTGTCGCCGAGCGCCGCCGCGTCGGCGAGCACAAAGCTGCCAAGCGCCACTTCCGGGATCTTGACGTCTGGATACAGACTGCGGAACGGCATGTTCGCCTCCTCAAAGGTGGCGCGGATCGCGCGCTGGCTATGTAAAGCGCGCGAGCGCCCGGCGTCAAGCCGCGCCGGCGGCGTGCCGGCGGCGCATACGGGCATTGGCTGGCGGTCCTGCCTCCGCTCTAGCGCGGCGGCACCGAATGTCGCGTTCTCGACCCACAATCAAAACGCCGCCAGGCGCTGAATCACCCAGAACGCGGCCAGACCGCCGATCGCGTAGGGCGGCACGCGCCAGGCCCATGGCGGCCGCGGTATGCGCATGCGACGCGCGAGTTTTCGGCCAAGCACGATGACGGCGAGCACGCAGGCGATGAACGCGAGCTGCCCCAGCTCGACGCCGATGTTGAAGAACGCCAGCGCGAGCGGAATCGCAGTCTGCGGCAGGCCGACCTCGCGCAGGGCGCCGGCAAAGCCGAAGCCGTGCAGCAATCCGAAGGTGAACGCGACGAGCCAGGGCCAGTGCTCGGCCATCCCGGGATTGCCCTGGCGCGCCCGCACGATCTCCGAGGCGACGAAGGCGATGCTGAGCGCAATGCACGCCTCGACGGGCGGCCCGGGAACGCTGACGAAGCCGAGGGTGGCCGCCGCAAGCGTGATGCTGTGCGCCACGGTAAACGCCGTGATGGTACCCACCAGCCGCTTCCAGCCGCGCACCAGCAGCACCAGGGCAAGGACGAACAGGAGGTGGTCGACGCCGCCCAGGATATGCTCGACCCCCAGAACCAGGTAGCTGCCCGCGACCTGCCACCCGGACGGCGCCGCGGCAATCTCCATCCACGGCTGCGATGGACGCGCGATGCTCGTCCAGCTGCGGCCATCGAGCAGCTCGACGCGGACCAGCACGTCGGTGATGGTCAACTGCAGCCCCGGGAATTCGATGCGTTTGCCCGCGAGGCCGCCTCGCCCGGCATCGATCCAGCGCCGCTCGACCAGAGAATCCGCCAGCTCCTGGACGACGGGATCCCTCAGGTTGCGTACGTCTTCGGGCAGCTTCAGGACGATCGGCAGGCGCATGCCCGAGAGCACCGGCGTGCGCCAGCGCACGCTGAACCGGCCCGGCGCGGTTTCCTTGAGCTCGAGATACGCGGGCCGCGACTCGTGGGCGCGCGCCGCCGGTAGCGCGGCGAGAAGCGCAAGCAATACCCAACCAATGGTTTTGGCAAATCGCCGCCAGCCGATCACTTCTGGGCCTCGCCGGAAGCAGGCGGCGCGGGCAGCAGCACGGTGTACTTGGCGCGCATGTCCTTGTACGCCTTGTCCCAGGCCAGCGCCTTCTGCTCGTTCAGCCACGCGGTCTTCACGTCGGGCTCGATCTCCTCGAACGCCGGCACGCGCCCGGGGATCACGGTGTCGACGAATACCAGGTGCCAGCCGAAGCCGGACTCGATCGGCCCCTGCCACGATCCCGGCGCGAGCTTGGCGACCGCGAGCGCGAACAGCGGCCCGAATTCCTTGCCGAGCGAGTCGGGCGCGCGATCGCGGTAGTAGTCCTGGAACATGAACGGATCGGCGAGCGCCGCGGCGAGCTTCGCGTCCTCGGGCTGGCCGCCGAGCTTGGCGAGCGCCTGCGCCGCGTCCTGCCGCGCGCGTGTGCCGCGCCGGTCGGGCGAGAAGTAGAGATGCCGGAAGCTCAGCCGCGGCGGCAGCGCGAACAGGGCGCTGTGCTTGTCGAACCAGCGCTTCAGCTCGACCGCGGTCGGCTCGCGTGCCGCGGCCACGTCCTCGGCGAGGAACTGCATCTTCTGCGCCATGCGGCGCTTGACGATCTCGTCGTCCTTGTCGATGCCCATCGCCAGCGCCTCGCGGTAGAGCACCTCCTGCTGGACCTTGTTCTCGACCATGCGCTGGAGCTCCTGCGCGGTCGGCGGGCGACGCCACTGGGACTGGTAGAGCATGACGAGCTGGGCGACCTCGTCGAGCGACAGGCGGATTTCCTTCGCTGGCGCGGCCACTGCGCGTCCGTGCTGCGCAGCGCTGTAGAGGCCGAACAGGACGGCGCCGATCAGCAAGAAATGAACGAGCGGCTCGCGCAGAAGGCGCTTCATGGGCAGCCCGGGACAGCGGGCGGGAACGTCCGCGGAAACGCAGCGCCGGTTGTGCCCTTAGGATCCGCGGCGCCGTTCAGTGCTTGTCCTCGATTCGGGGCACGTCGACGAACCACGACGACACTTCCGCCTTCACTTTGTGCAGCGCCGTCTCGGCCATCTCCTTGACCAGCCGCCGCCGCATCTGCTCGCGCATGGTCTGGAACTTCTGCTGCTGGTCCGGATTGAGCAGCGGCGAGATCTTCTGGTCGAAGGAGACTCCGATCTTGCGCAGCTCCTTCGCCTTCTGCAAGCCGCTGAGCTTGGTGTTCTTCTTCAACTCGCCGAGCTGCTTGAGCTCCTGCTGGAGGATCGGAACGATCGTCTGTTTCTGCTCCTCCGTCAGCCCCAGCTGGACCGAGAACTGGACCGAAAGCGCAGTCAGCGGGTTCTCCGCGATCTGCGGCGCCGGAATGATCTCGTAGTTGGCATAGCCGAACTCGTTGCTGCGTGCGGCGTAGTAGCTGTCGCCGAGCTTGTAGAAGGTGAACGCGTACGGGTCCTGCGACACGAGGGTGATCAGCTTGCCGCCCGCGATCCGGTAGTGGCTGGTCGTGCCCTGGTAGCCATCGCGCGCGACGTTGCCGAAGCCGCTGGGCATGTCGGCGGTCGTGCCGACGCGGAACACGATCATCTGGCCCTCGCGCGTGAAGTTCTGGCTGAACTGATCGCCGGTGACGTTGTTGCGCAGCCAGAAGGCCTTGCCGACGATGAGCGCCTTCAGCTGCGCGTCGTTCAGCGCGTTGCTTCCGTTCTTCTTCAGCTCAGTCACGGTCATGCCCGCCGGAGCACCCTTGCGCGCCTCGGCCGACGGCGTGTACCAGATCGGCGAGCTCCAGGCGCGCTCCTGCCCGGTGAGCGGCAAGGTATCGGGCGGCGGCAGCCCGGCCTTGACGGCCTGGAT
>Ga0210067_1000046_pt1 | contig 15195 bp, 13 predicted proteins | sample RushMan_ThreeSqB_2_FD_185559 | JGI IMG/M metagenome (GOLD analysis project Ga0210067, IMG submission 185559) | Wetland microbial communities from San Francisco Bay, California, USA, that impact long-term carbon sequestration - RushMan_ThreeSqB_D2... | ecosystem: Environmental > Aquatic > Marine... | reverse complement strand
CGAGCCCAAAGTTCGGACCTACTAGCCCAAAGGGCGCCTACCAATGAAGCTCTCCATTTACCGCTACGACCCGGACAAGGACGACAAGCCGTACATGAAGGACTACGACGTCCAGCTCGGGCATGCCGACCACATGCTGCTGGACGCGCTGGTGAAGGTGAAGGAGATGGACGACAGCATCGCGTTCCGGCGCTCCTGCCGCGAGGGCGTGTGCGGCTCCGACGCCTTCAACATCAACGGCAAGAACGGCCTGGCCTGCATCACCAAGCTCGCCGAGCTGCCGGCCCAGGTGACGCTGCGCCCGCTGCCCGGGCTTCCGGTGGTGCGCGACCTGATCGTCGACATGACGCAGTTCTTCAAGCAGTACGAGTCGATCCGCCCGTACCTGATCAACGACGAGCCCGCCCCCGAGCGCGAGCGCCTGCAATCGCCCGAGGCGCGCGAGGAGCTGAACGGGCTCTACGAGTGCATCCTCTGCGCCTGCTGCTCGACGGCCTGCCCGTCGTTCTGGTGGAACCCCGACAAATTCGTCGGGCCCGCCGGCCTGCTGCAGGCCTACCGCTTCATCGCAGACTCGCGCGACCGCGCCACCTCGGCGCGCCTGGACGATCTCGAGGACCCGTACCGGCTGTTCCGCTGCCACACGATCATGAATTGCGTGGACGTGTGCCCGAAAAACCTCAATCCGACGCAGGCCATCGGCAAGATCAAGGACATCATGGTGCGCCGCGCCGTGTAGGCGCGAGGCGACAGGCGTATGGACCGGCTGCAGCGCGATCGACTGAAGTGGCAGTGCCGGCGTGGCTTGCTGGAGCTGGACCTCGTGCTCGAGCGGTTCCTGCAGGCGCAGGCGGCGCAGCTGTCGAACGAGGACGCCGCCGCGCTCGGCGAGCTGCTGGAGCAGGCCGACAACGACCTGTGGGACTTGGTGATTGGCCGCACGGACCGCGTCGAGGCGCGGCTGCGCGGCATTCTGGCGCAGTTGCGCGCCTGCTAGACGGTGGAAGGAACAACCATGGAAAAGAAAGCGACGCTCACGCTGCCCGACGGCAAGAAGGTCGAGTTTCCGGTGCTCTCCGGATCGATCGGACCCGACGTCATCGACATCCGCGCGCTCTACGGCCAGTCCGGCGCGTTCACCTACGACCCGGGCTTCATGTCGACCGCGAGCTGCAGCTCGACCATCACCTACATCGACGGCGACAAGGGGGTTCTGCTCTACCGCGGCTATCCGATCGAGCAGCTCGCGGTGCACTGCGATTTCCTCGGGGTCTGCTTCCTGCTGCTCTACGGCGAGCTGCCGACGCGCAAGGAAAAGGACGAGTTCGTCGGCATGGTGACCAAGCACACGATGCTGCACGAGCAGATCCTGCGCTTCTACAGCGGGTTCCGGCGCGACGCGCATCCGATGGCGACCATGGTCGGCGTGGTCGGCGCGCTGTCGGCCTTCTACCACGACTCGCTCGACATCAACGATCCGCGCCACCGCGAGGTGGCGGCGTTCCGGTTGATCGCCAAGATGCCGACCATCACGGCGATGGCCTACAAGTACAACATGGGCCAGCCGTTCATGTATCCGCAGAACAACCTGTCGTACACCGCGAACTTCATGCGCATGATGTTCGGTACGCCCTGCGAGGAATACCTGATCAACGACGTGCTGGTGCGCGCGCTGGACCGGATCTTCATCCTGCACGCCGACCACGAGCAGAATGCCTCGACCTCGACCGTGCGCCTGTCGGGCTCCTCCGGCGCGAACCCCTTCGCCTGCATCGCCGCGGGGATTGCCTGTCTGTGGGGGCCGGCGCACGGCGGCGCGAACGAGGCCTGCCTGCAGATGCTCGAGGAAATCGGCGACGTGTCCAAGGTCGGCGAATTCATCAAGCAGGTGAAGGACAAGAACTCGCACGTGCGGCTGATGGGCTTCGGCCACCGCGTCTACAAGAACTACGACCCGCGCGCCAAGCTCATGCGCGAGACCTGCCACGAGGTGCTCGGCGAGCTGGGCCTGGCGAACGACCGGCTGTTCGAGCTCGCGATCGCGCTGGAGAAGATCGCGCTCGAGGACGATTATTTCGTCGAGCGCAAGCTCTACCCGAACGTCGACTTCTACTCGGGCATCGTGCAGCGCGCGATCGGCATACCGACCTCGATGTTCACCTGCATCTTCGCGCTCGCGCGCACGGTCGGGTGGATCGCGCAGTGGAAGGAAATGATCGTCGATCCGGACCAGAAGATCGGCCGTCCGCGCCAGCTCTACCAGGGCGCGACGCCGCGCGACGTGCTGCCGATCGACAAGCGCGGCTAGGCGGCGTCCGCCGCAGCCGGGCGCGACCATGCAGGAATCTGGCGCAGTGCAGCCGACGGAGGTGATGCCATGAGCCGCATGCTGGAGTTCATGTCCAATTCCTACCTCTTTGGCGGCAACGCGCCGTTCGTCGAGGACCTCTACGAGCAGTACCTCGCCAACCCGGGCGCAGTGCCCGAGCAGTGGCGCGAGTATTTCGACGCGATGCAGGTCATGCCGGGTGCGGGCGGCGAGGGCGCGAAGGACGTCGCGCACGCACCGGTGGTCGAGTCCTTCGTGCAGCGCGCCAAGGCCGGCGCGCTGAGCGGGCGTGCACCGGGTGCGGTGCACGCCGACGAGCGTTTGCAGGTGGCCGCGCTGCTGCTGGTGACGAGCTACCGCATTGCGGGTTCGCGCTGGGCGACGCTCGATCCGCTCAAGCGCCTGCCGCGCCTGCCGGCGCCAGAGCTCGAGCCGGCGTACTACGACCTGACCGAGGCCGATCTCGACCGCGAAGTGAACGCCGGTTCCTACGTCGGGATCGACCGCAGCTCGCTGCGCAGCCTGCTGCAGGCCCTGCGCGAGACCTACTGCGGCAACATCGGCTTCGAGTTCATGTTCATCGCCGAGCGGGCGCAGCGCCTGTGGATCCAGGAGCGCATCGAGCCGCTGCGCGCGACGCCGAAGCTCTCGCCGGAGCAGCAGCGGCGGCTGCTGCAGAAGCTGACCGAGGCCGAGACGCTCGAGCGCTACCTGCACACCAAGTACGTCGGCCAGAAGCGCTTTTCGCTCGAGGGCGGCGAGTCGCTCATCCCGGCGATCGACGAGCTGATCCAGCGCGCCGGCAGCCTGGGCGTGCAGGAGATCGTGCTCGGCATGGCGCATCGCGGGCGCCTGAACGTGCTCGTCAACGTGCTCGGCAAGATGCCGCGCGACCTGTTCCTCGAGTTCGAAGGCAAGCACGCGCCGGCGATGAGCGCGGGCGACGTCAAGTATCACAACGGCTTCTCGTCGGACATCTCGACGCCCGGCGGCCCGGTCCACCTCTCGCTCGCGTTCAATCCTTCGCACCTGGAGATCGTCAATCCGGTGGTCGAGGGCTCGGTGCGCGCGCGCCAGCGCCGGCGCGACGACAAGACCGGCGACCAGGTGCTGCCGATCCTGGTGCACGGCGATGCGGCATTCGTCGCCCAGGGCGTGGTGATGGAAACCCTCAGCTTCGCCAATACCCGCGGCTACGGCACCGGCGGCACGGTGCACCTGATCGTCAACAACCAGATCGGCTTTACCACCTCGGACCCGCGCGACACGCGCTCGACGACCTACTGCACCGACGTCGCGAAGATGGTCGAGGCGCCGATCTTCCACGTCAACGGCGACGACCCCGAGGCGGTGCTGTACGTCACGCAGCTCGCGCTCGACTACCGCCAGACCTTCCACAAGGACGTGGTGGTGGACATCGTGTGCTTTCGCAAGCTCGGCCACAACGAGCAGGACGAGCCGTTCGTCACCCAGCCGCTGATGTACAAGAAGATCGCGCAGCACCAGGGCACGCGCCGCCTGTACAGCGAAAAGCTGCTCGCCCAGGGCGTGCTCGGCGCGGACGAGCCGGACGAGATGATCAAGCAGTTTCGCGCCGCGCTCGACACCGGCCAGCACACCAGCAACCCGGTGATCTCGAACTTCAAGAGCAAGTTCGCGGTCGACTGGGCGCCGTACACCAATACCAAGTGGACCGACGCGGCCGACACGCATGTGCCCTTGTCCGAGCTGCAGCGCCTCGCCGAGCGGGTGACCACGGTGCCCGAGGGCTTCCATCTGCACCCGTCGGTCGCGCGGGTGATCGAGGCACGGCGGCAGATGGCCGAGGGCAAGCTGCCGGTCGACTGGGGCATGGGCGAGACCCTGGCCTACGCGTCGCTGCTGTCGAACGGCTACGAAGTGCGCCTGTCGGGGCAGGACGCGGGGCGCGGCACCTTCGCGCACCGCCACGCGGTGCTGCACGACCAGAGCCGCGAGCGCTGGGACCAGGGGGCCTACACGCCGCTGCAGAACATCGCACCCGACCAGGGTGCGTTCGTGGTGATCGACTCGGTCCTGTCGGAGGAAGCCGTGCTCGGCTTCGAGTACGGTTTTTCCACCGCCGAGCCCACGGCGCTGGTCATCTGGGAGGCCCAGTTCGGCGATTTCGCGAACGGCGCCCAGGTCGTCATCGACCAGTTCATCTCCTCGGGCGAGGCGAAGTGGGGGCGCGTCTCGGGACTGGTGATGCTGCTGCCGCACGGCTACGAGGGGCAGGGCCCCGAGCACTCGTCGGCGCGCCTCGAGCGCTACCTGCAGCTCTGCGCCGAGCACAACATGCAGGTCTGCGTGCCGACCAACGCGTCGCAGATCTTCCATCTGCTGCGACGCCAGATGCTGCGGCCGTTCCGCAAGCCGCTGATCGTGATGACGCCGAAGTCGCTCCTGCGCCGCAAGGAAGCTGCAGTCTCGATCAAGGACCTGGCGGGCGGGTCGTTCCAGCCGGTGATCGGCGAGGTCGACGGCCTCGAGCCCAAGGCGGTGAAGCGCATCGTGGTGTGCTGCGGCAAGGTGTATTACGACCTGCTCGCCGCGCGCCGCGAGCAGCGCCACGACGACATCGCGATTATCCGCGTCGAGCAGCTCTATCCGTTCCCGCACAAGCAGTTCGCCGCGGTGATCAAGCACTACCCGAACGCGAGCGAGGTCATCTGGTGCCAGGAGGAGCCGCAGAACCAGGGCGCCTGGTACCAGAGCGGCCACTACCTGGCGGCGAACATGCGGCCGCAGCAGAAGCTGTTCTACGCGGGGCGGCCCGCGTCCGCCTCGCCCGCGACCGGCTATCTCGCCAAGCACATCGAGGAGCAGAAGGCGCTGGTGGAGCAGGCCTTCGGAAAGTTCAAATGACGGGCTAGCAACTCGCATCGCGAACGCCGGTCGAAGGACTGGCGGCCCCGGCGCGTTACGCGCTGGTTTTTGCAAACCCGGGGACGGCGAAGCCCAAGCCGGGGAAAACCAAAACGGGAGTCTGGATGATCATCGAAGTGAAGGTGCCGCAGCTGTCGGAGTCGGTTGCCGAGGCGACGCTGCTCGAGTGGCACAAGCAGGCGGGCGAGCCCGTCGCGCGCGACGAAAACCTGATCGAGATCGAGACCGACAAGGTCGTGATGGAGCTGCCCTCGCCCGCCGACGGGGTGCTGATCGAGATCGTCAAGGCCGAGCGCAGCGCGGTAACCTCGGGCGAGGTCATCGCGCGCATCGACACCGAGGCCAAGGCGGCGACCGGGACCAGGTCCGCGCCCGCGGCGCCAGCGGCGCCGGGCGCAACGACGCCCGCCGCCGCAGGCGCGGAACGGCTGCCACCCCCGGTAATGCCCGCGGCGCAGAAGCTCGCCGCGGAACAGGGGCTCGACCCCGCCAGGATCCAGGGCAGCGGGCGCGACGGCCGCGTCACCAAGGCCGACGTGCTGGCGCACGTCGGCAAGGCGGGCAGCTATGCCGCGGCGCCCGAGGCGCCCGCGGCGACGGCCAGCGCGCCTGCCGCCGCGCGCCCGGCGCAGCCCCAGCCCGCCGCGCCGGTCAACATCCAGCGCATGCTCGGCGAGCGGCCCGAGCAGCGCGTGCCGATGTCGCGCCTGCGCGCGCGGATCGCCGAGCGCCTGGTGCAGTCGCAGGCGACCGCGGCGATCCTGACGACGTTCAACGAGGTCAACATGCAGCCGGTGATGGCCTTGCGCAAGGCGCACCAGGCGCAGTTCGAGAAGGCGCACGGCGTGCGCCTCGGCTTCATGTCGTTCTTCGTCAAGGCGGCGGTCGCCGCGCTGAAGAAGTTCCCGGTGGTCAACGCCTCGGTCGACGGCAACGACATCGTCTACCACGGCTACTTCGACATCGGCATCGCGGTCGGCAGCCCGCGCGGCCTGGTGGTGCCGATCCTGCGCGACGCCGACCAGATGGGCTTCGCCGTGATCGAGAAGGCAATCGCCGATTTCGGCCAGCGCGCCCAGGACGGCAAGCTCGCCATCGAGGACCTCACCGGCGGTACGTTCTCGATCTCGAACGGCGGCGTGTTCGGCTCGATGCTGTCGACGCCGATCATCAATCCGCCGCAGTCGGCGATCCTCGGCGTGCACGCGACCAAGGAGCGGCCGGTGGTCGAGGACGGCGCGGTCGTCATCCGGCCGATGAACTACCTCGCGCTGTCCTACGACCACCGCATCATCGACGGACGCGAGGCGGTGCTGTTTCTGGTCGCAATCAAGGAGGCGCTCGAGGATCCGGCGCGCCTGCTGCTCGAGCTTTGAGGAGTCTCATGGCACAGATCTTCGACGTCGTCGTCATCGGGGCCGGACCTGCCGGCTATGTCGCCGCGATCCGCGCCGCGCAGCTCGGCATGAGCACGGCCTGCATCGACCAGTGGAAAACGCCGCAGGGCCAATACGCGCTGGGCGGCACCTGCCTGAACGTCGGCTGCATCCCGTCCAAGGCGCTGCTCGAGTCCTCCGAGAACTACGAGCGCGTGCTGCACAAGTTCAAGGTGCACGGCATCACCGCCACCGGGGTCAAGCTGGATCTCGCGCGCATGCTGGCGCGCAAGGAGGCGATCGTCGGCAAGATGACCGCGGGCATCGAGGGCCTGTTCAAGAAGAACAAGATCGCCTGGCTGCGCGGACGCGGCAGCTTCCTGAGCGGCGGCACGACCTGGAAGCTCGAGGTGGCGGGCGAGCAGGGCAGCGAGGCGATCGAGGCGCGCAACGTCATCATCGCCACCGGCTCCAAGGCGCGCAGCCTGCCCGGGATCGAGGTCGACAACCGGCTGGTCTGCGACAACGAGGGCGCGCTCGCCTTTGCGGCGGTGCCCGAGCGCCTCGGGGTCATCGGCGCCGGGGTGATCGGGCTCGAGCTGGGCAGCGTCTGGCGGCGGCTCGGCGCCAAGGTGAAGATCCTCGAGGCGCTGCCGACCTTCCTCGGGGCCGCCGACGAGTCGGTGGCCAAGGAGGCGTGGAAGATCTTCACCGCCGAACAGGGCCTCGACATCGAGCTCGGGGTGAAGATCGGAGGGGTCAGGAAGACAAAGAAAAGTATTACTATAGAATATGTTACAAGTGATAACTCATCTAGAACATTAGAAGTAGACCGGCTCATCGTGTCGGTCGGTCGGGTACCCAATACGGACGGCCTGGGTGCCGAGTCGGTCGGCCTGCGGCTCGACGAGCGCGGCTTCGTCGACGTCGACAAGAACTGCCGGGCGAGCCTGCCGCGGGTGTTCGCCATCGGCGACGTGGTGCGCGGGCCGATGCTCGCCCACAAGGGCGAGGAGGAAGGGGTGATGGTCGCCGAGATCATTGCCGGCCAGCACGGCCACGTGAACTACGACGCGATCCCCTGGGTCATGTACACCGCGCCCGAGATTGCCTGGGTCGGCAAGACCGAGCAGGAGCTGCGCGCCGAGGGCGTGGCTTACCGCAGCGGGCGCTTTCCGTTCGCCTACAACGGCCGCGCGCTCGGCCGCGACGAGCCCGAGGGCTTCATCAAGATGCTCGCCGACGAAAAGACCGACCGGGTGCTCGGCGTGCACGCGCTCGGCGGGCAGGCCTCCGAGCTGATCGCCGAGGCGGTCATGGCGATCGAGTTCGGCGCCAGCGCGGAGGACATCGCGCGCATCTGCCACGCCCATCCGTCGATGTCGGAAGTCATGCGCGAGGCGGCGCTGGCGCTCGACAAGCGCAGCCTGAACGGCTGAGCGCGCGGTTCTCGCTACCGGTTGATCTGCGCCGCCGACTTCGAGCTGGTCGAGGGCGCGCTCGATGGGGTCGACCCCGCGGGCTGCTGGGCGGCCGCGGGAACGAAGACGAATTTCCAGTCCGAGTATTTCTTCGCCCCCTCGAACGCCGCCTGCACCGGCCTGAATCCCGCTTCCTTGATCGGCTTGTCCTCCGAGCGGCTGTAAACGCCCATGATGCCGCCGTCGGGCGCCTTGACCAGGCCCCATTCGTCGGCGTTGGTGATCGGATCGGGATAGAGGCTGCGCAGGTAGCGCTCGACGCCGGGTTTGCGTGAGTCCTGCAGCAGATCCGAGAGCGCGCGCGGGTATTGTTGCGGACCGGCGAGGACATAGCGCGCGATCGCCTTGCGGTACTGGTCGCCGACGAACAGCAGCGCCGCTTCGCGCTCGCGCAGCGCGGCGGTGTGCCAGACCTCGCCGGCGAGCGCGAGCCCCAGGCCCATCAGCGCGACCACGAACAGGATCGTGAGATAGGTGAAGCCGCCGACGTTTCGCGGTCGTCGCATCACCACTCGCTGTACGGGGTGCCGTCGCTTGCCACACCCTCCGCGCCGCTGCGCACGTCCGCCACGCCGCTTTGCTGCGCATCCGCCGGCGGCACCAGGATCCAGTTGGTCGCGCTGTCGGTGACCGGATCGAGCGGCAGCTTGCGCAGGTATTTCTCGCTCACCAGCGTTTCGAGCGCTTCCGGGTATTTGCCCTTGTCGGCGTAGTACTTGCCGATCGCGTCGCGTACCTGGTAGAGGTTTTCCTTCAGCACGGCCTCTTTCGCTCTGTTCTCGCTGGCGAAGTAGCGCGGTACGGCGATCAAGAGCAGCGTGCCGATGATCGCCAGGACGACGAGCAGCTCGATCAGGGTGAAGCCGCGCGCGCGCGTCACCATTCCCGGTACGGCCGGCCGTTGATGCCCGTGCCCGTCGCGCGCGAGTAGACGTCGAACACGTCGTCGCCTTCCCGCGGCGCATCCGGCGGGCTGGCGTAGCTGCGCTTGCCCCAGGCGGATGCGGCGGGGAGGTCCGGGTCGCCGGCAAACGGGTCACGCGGGATGCGGCGCAGGAAGTAGATGCGCGCCTTGGTGGGCGCCTTTTCGTCCTCCACCCCTGCGACCAGGTCCTCGAGCCGCTTCGGATAGCCGGATTCGCCGACCCGTTTCGCAATGCGGCCGTCGTCCGAGGCCTGCTTGTAGCCGTCGATCGCCTCGCGGATGTCGCGCAGCGCGCGGCGCAGGTCGTGCTCCTTGGCGCGCTGCACGACGAGCTCGTTCAGCGGCATGGCGACGGTGGCGAGCAGCGCGACGATCGCCACCGTGATGACCAGCTCGATCAGGGTGAAGCCGCCGGCGCTGCGCGTCGCGGCGAAGCGGCCGCTCATTGCTGTTGCGGCGCTGCGGGTGCGACGCCGCCGAAGGGACGCATCTCGTTGCCCGCCGGTGGCGCTGGCGGGACAGGCTGCGCCGGCGACTGGACGCGCGGCGCCGGCCGTGCTGCGGCGGGCGCCGTCGGGGCGACGGCTTCGTTGTCCCGCGCGGAGAATTCCACTGTGTTCGCGGCGGGCCGCGCCAGCGTGTGCACGAGGCGCGGGGTGATCAGCAGCACGAGCTGGGTCTTGAGGTTTTCGTCGTGCTGCGAGGAAAACAGCCGGCCGAGGGTCGGCAGTTCGCCCAGGCCAGGCACCCGGTCCGCGGTTCTCCGGTCCTCGTCACTGATCAGCCCGGCAAGCACCTGGGTCTCGCCGTCGTGCAGGCGCAGCAGGGTGCTCGCGGTGCGGGTGCCGATCTGGTAGACGAGGGTGCCGGAGGTGCTGCGGATTTCGCGCACGATGCGGCTCACTTCGAGGGCGACCTTGATGCCCACTTCGTCGTCGAGGTAGATGAGCGGTTCGACCTCGAGCTTGAGGCCGACGTCCAGGTAGCTCACGTTTTCCGAGACGAAGCCGCCGGTCGCGGCCGCGGTGGTGGTGATCACCGGCACGCGGTCGCCGATGTGGATCTTGGCCTTCTCGCGGTTCTTGACGCGGATCCTGGGGTTGGCGAGCACGCTGGTGCTGCCGTCCTGCTGCTTGAGCGACAACAGGAACGCCGGATTCGGGAACACCAGCTGCGCCAGGTTCGAGTTGAAATGGAGAAACTCGTTCAGCGTCAGCGCCCCCGGCACGCCGGCGGCGCCTTGCACGTAGAAGGCCAGCGTATCCGGGTACTTCATGCCCAGCTCGGTGAGGCGGTTGACCGCAACCTCGAGCACCTCGACTTCGAGCATCACCTCGGGCTCGGCGAGATCCTGCGCCGCGATCAGCCGCTCGGCGATGCGCACCGCCTCGGGCGTGTCGCGGATCACGACCAGGTTGACCTTTTCATCGACGAAGATGTCGCGCGTCTTGATCACCGAGCGCAGCATGGTGGCAGTCTGCTTGACGTCGGCATTGGCGAGATAGAAGCTCTTCACCACCAGCTCCTGGTACTCGCGCTGCTTTGCCGGCGTGTTCGGGTACACGACCAGGGTGCTGCTGTTGGCGACCTTCATGTCGAGCTGGTTGGTCATCAGCACCAGCCGCACCGCCTCCTCGAAGGTGGTCTCGCGCAGCGCAATGTTGGTGCGCTGGTCGGCCTTCACGTCCTTGTCGAGGACGATGTTGATGCCGTAGGTGCGCGACAGCACCTCGAACACCGAGCGCAGCGTGACCTCCTGCAGCTCGAGCGAAATCGGCCGCGTCGAGGTCGGCTTGAGCTGCACGCTGGCGAGCGTCGATGGGGCGAGCTTGTCGTCGATGAGGCGCTGCAGCCGCAGCGCCTCGCGCTGCGTCGGGTTCTCGGCAAGCACCGGGTGCAGCACCGCCTTCGCCTCCCGGTACCTACCGGCGGAGAACAGTTTCTGGGCGTCCGCGACCAGCGCGCGCTGCCGCTGGTCGAGCTCGATTTGCGCCAGGCCGGCCCGGGCGCGCGGATTCTCGGGGTCGTACTTGAGGATCTTCTGGTACAGGACTTCGGCGAGCCGGAACTGCCCGGCCAGGCGCAGCGACTCCGCCTGGCCCAGCCACTGCACCGCGAGCAGGCTGCGCTGCCGGTCGTACTCGGCACGCACCGCCGGATCGCTGTTGCCTTCGGCGGCGGCCTTGTCGAGCAGGGCGAGGGCCTCCTCGCCGCGGCCCTCGCCGAACATCTGGCGCGCGTCGTCGATGACCGTATAGGTGGCGCAGGCGCTGAGCAGCAGGCAGAGCGCGAGCCGCGCGAGGGTGAATGCGGGAGAGCTGCGGGGGGCTTTCATGGCATTACCTTTGTCCGGCATCGGCGCTCGGCCGGAAATGCAGCGTCAGGCGGATCTGCGCATCGAGCTGCGCGTCTGCGGCTTTCTTGCGCTCGAAGCGCAGGGAATCCACCGAAGCAATCGGCATCTCGCGCAGCACCGCATCGAGGAAGGCGCGCACCTGTGCGTAGCTGCCGCGTGTCGGCAGGGTGATGCGGTAGGCAAAGGGACCCGCCGCGCGCCGCTCGAGGCGGTATTCGCCCTGCAGCAGCTCGAGCTTTGCCGCCCGGGCGAGCGCGTAGAGCTGCCCGAGCGCCTCGGGCAGTTGCTCGAGCGGCGGCAGCTGGGCGTAAAAGCGCAGCAGGTCGTCGGCGCGGTCATCCACCGCGACGCCGCGAAACGGCCCGCGGCCCTGCAGTCGCGCGGCGGCGTCGCGCTGTGCCGCGAGCTCGCGTTCCGCGGGGCGCAGTGCGGAAAAATAGAACGGCAGGCAGAACAGCAGCACGCCGAGGCCCAGCACGCCGAGGGTGCCGAGCCTCCCCAGCATCTCGTTCACGCGGTTCACGGCAGTCCCTTGAGCGAGGCCTGCACGGTGAAGCGCACCGGGTGATGCGGGTCTTCGACCTGCACCTGGTGGCTCACGACGTGTACCGCCGTGAGGGCTCGGGCCGCCGCGAGCCGCTGCAGGTAATCGAGCATTGCCTGCGGCGTGCGCGCTTCGGCACCGAGCCGCAGCTGGCGCTGCTGGGCGTCCGGCTGCAGCTGGAGGAGGGCGACGTCATCGCTGGTCGCCTGCTCGACGCTCTCGATGATCGCCCCCCAGGGCAGCGCAAGCTGGCGCAGCACCGCTTCGACCTGTTTTGCCTCCTCGTCAAGCCGAGCGGGCGAGCGGGCGCGCAGCGCAAGCTGCTCCGGACCGAGCAAGGCCTGCGCAGTCTCGATCTGCTGCAGCGACTGGCTGACCGTGCGGTAGCGTTCGACGAGAATGCCGGCGGCGGCGAGACTCAGGATGAGCAGCAGCACGCCGAGCAGGCGCGGCCGGCGCGGCGCGGTGACGTAGTCGAGCTCGAGGCGTGGCAGGCGCGTCATGCGGTGAGCGCCATCGCCAGGCGCGCATCGTCGCGCGGCACCAGCCCCTCCAGCGGCGGCAGGCCAAGGCCGCGCAGCGTCCAGCCCTGCGCCTCGCCCGGGATCGATCCGCCGCCCGCGGGCGCGACGACATGCACGCTGTGCGCCTCGGTTTGGACGTCACTGCGCAGCCGCTCGCGATCGAGCAGCGCGGCCCAGTCCTCCGGCGCGGGATACGCGCCGCGCAGGGTCTGCACCGCCGCCCAGCGCTGCGACGCGATCATCGCGACACAGGCGCGCTGCGGCTCCACCAGCAGCAGCCAGCCATCGGCCTGCGCGATCGAGCCGTACCAGCGGTTGAACGCGGCCATCAGGTACGGCTGCACCGAAACCAGGCGCGGCCGCGCGCTGCGCGGAAAGCAGGCGCGGATCGCCGGCACCAGCCCCGCGTCGAGCGCGCTCGCCAGGCGCGGCGCGCCGCGGCGGCCGGCGCTCAGGCGCACGTCCCAGCCCTTGGCGCGCTCGCCGTAGATGCGGGCGAACTGGAAGCGCGCCAGGCCGAGCTCTTCCGCCGGACCGGCGAGCACCGCATCCGGCCTGACGATCGCGTAGCGCACGAAGTGGTTGGAGAGCACGACCGTCGCGTCGAGGCGCTCGCCGCGCAGCGGCGCGAGCGCCGCCGCGAGCGCCGCGGTCGCGCTCGCCCAGGCCTCGGACCCGGATCCGGGCTCGAATTCGACCACCTGCTTGGCCACGACCCGCGGGCGCAGCCCGCGCGTCACGCGCACCAGCGCCACCGCGTCGGGCCCGAGCGATACCCGCAGGCGGTCAGGCCACAAACGTGACACGGTTGATCTCCTGCAGGGTGGTTTCGCCGTTTTTCACCGCCTCGAAGGCCGCTTCGCGCAGGAAGCGCGTGCCGCTGCTGCGCGCGGCCTGCTTGATTGCGCGCACCGGGGCGCGCTGCGCGATGAGCTCGCGGATGTCATCGTTCAGGATCAGCAGCTCGGCAATCGCCTTGCGTCCCTTGTAACCCGCGCCGCGGCACTCGCGGCAGCCGCGCCCGACACGGAAATGGAAGTCCTTGCTCGCCACCGCGTCGAGCCCGGACTCGCGCAGCAGCGCGGCGTCGGGCTGCACGTCCTCGGCGCAGTGCGGGCAGACGAGCCGCACCAGGCGCTGCGCCAGGATCGCGTTCAAGGCCGAGACGAAGCTGTACAGGTCCACGTTCATGTGCATGAAGCGGCCGATGACGTCGAACACGTTGTTCGCATGCACCGTGGTGAACACGAGGTGCCCGGTGAGCGCCGACTGCACCGCGATGTTCGCCGTGTCCGGGTCGCGGATCTCGCCGACCATGATCTTGTCCGGGTCGTGACGCAGGATCGAGCGCAGGCCGCGCGCAAAGGTCAGGCCCTTCCTCTCGTTCACCGGGATCTGCAGCACGCCCGGCAGCTGGTACTCGACCGGATCCTCGATCGTCACGATCTTGTCCTGGCCGTTGTTGATTTCGCTGATGGCGGCGTACAGCGTGGTGGTCTTGCCGCTGCCGGTCGGTCCGGTGACCAGCAGCATGCCGTGCGGCTCGTGCGACAGGCGCCGCAGGGCGTGCACTTCGTCCGCCCCGAGACCGAGCGAATCGAGCGACAGCTGCTGCTGCGTGCTCTCGTAGAGCGACTGCTTGTCGAGCACGCGCACCACCGCGTCCTCGCCGTGGATGCTCGGCATGATCGAGACGCGGAAGTCGATCGCGCGGCCCTGGTCGAGCGCCTTGAATCGCCCGTCCTGCGGCACGCGGCGCTCGGTGACGTCCAGCTCGGCAAGCACCTTCACGCGCGCGATCGCCTGCTCGGCCTGCTGGCTGTCCTGGATGAGCTTGATCTGCGACAGGATGCCGTCGATGCGGAACTTGATCGCCAGGCCGCTGGCCAGCGTTTCCAGGTGGATGTCGCTCGCGCCCAGCTTGAGCGCGTCGCGCAGCGTCGAGCGCACCAGGCGAACCACTTCGCTCGTCTCGTCGCTGATCGCGCGCAGCGAAAGATCCTCGACGCGCAGGTTCTCTTCGCCCGCGCCGACCGCCTCGGCCTGCACGCTGTCCAGCGCGCGCAGCGTTTCCTCGTGCCCGGCGAGGAAGGCCACCAGGTCGCCGCGGTGCACCAGCCGCCAGGCAAACGGCGCCGCGAGGCGCTCTTCGGCCCAGGCGGCGAGCTCGGCGGAGAAGGGGTCGTCGATGGCGAGCAGCAGGGCGCCGTCCGGCGCGCGCAGCAGTGCGCAGCCGCGCTGCGCGCACTCGCTGAAGGGCAGCAGCTCGAACGCCGCGCTCGCCTGGCGCAGCGCATCCATGTGCAGCACCGGCATGCGCAGCGTCGCGCCGAGCCGCTCGATAAAGGCGTCCGCGTCGAGCGCCAGCGTTTCCTCGAGCACGTCGACGAGGCGGCGGCGGCCCGCCGCGGCCGCGGCGCGCGCCGCGGCAGTCGCCTCGGCGGCGATCGGCTCGGCGAGCGCCGCCTTGTCCGTCGGCACGCCATCGGGGATCGCCACGACGTTTCGCTCGGGAATGGCCAGCCGCTGCGCGAATGCTCCCTCGCGAGGAGGCATCGATATGATCTGTCGGGAGCGGCATAGGTTTTCGCGGCCGGCGGCGCAGTCCTCGCACGTTCCGCAGGTCACGAGCGGGTTGACCGTGACGCGCTGGCCTTTGCGCGGGCCCGTTAGAATCTCCCCGGCGGCCTCATGTCCGAGAATGAGCGGCGCTGGGCGACGCTCGTCATGGCCGGCCCAGGCGTGCATGTCCG
>Ga0210067_1000045_pt1 | contig 15338 bp, 19 predicted proteins | sample RushMan_ThreeSqB_2_FD_185559 | JGI IMG/M metagenome (GOLD analysis project Ga0210067, IMG submission 185559) | Wetland microbial communities from San Francisco Bay, California, USA, that impact long-term carbon sequestration - RushMan_ThreeSqB_D2... | ecosystem: Environmental > Aquatic > Marine... | reverse complement strand
TGCAGCGGGTGCACGGCGAACAGCCCCGCCACCACAAGGCTCCGCCATGGCGCCCCCGTCATCAGCCGCAGCGCCAGAAACAGCAGCGCCGCGAATCCGGTCGCCAGCCAGAAGCCGTAGGCGATGTTGCCGAAAGCGTCGCCGACGGCGCCGATCGCCATGGGCGCCAGCACCGCTGATACGCACGTGAAAAACAGGATGACACCGGCTGCGGCGCCGTGCTCGGACTTCGGCAGGCAACTGATCCCCTTCGAGTTGATGGTGGGATACATGACCGACATGAACACGCCCGACAGGGGCAGCAGATAGACCGCCCAGTTCAGGCCGCCCACGATGCTGAAGACGAAGCACGCCAGAATACTTCCGCTGAACAGCGCGAGCACCGCCTCCATGCGCGCCTGGATCCCGCCCATCCAGGCCTGGAAGCCCGGCTCAGTCGTCCTCACCGTCGTCGGGTGCGAGCGCCTTGAGCGGCTTGAGCACCTCGCCCTCGAGCACCTTGACCTGCTGCTCGGCCGCTTCGAGCCGTGTCTGGCAGAAACGCGCCAGCTCGAGGCCGCGCGTGTGCGCGGCGAGCGCCTGCTCGAGGCTGAGCGTGCCGCCTTCCATCTGCGCGACGAGGCGCTCGAGCTCGGCGAGCGCCTTTTCGAACGATAGTCCTTCGACGGGCTTTCCCGCCGCCGCGCCGCTACGGCTCGCCTTGGTCATGCGCAGACCATAGCCGAACGCTTGCGGCATGGTCAAACCCGTGCACGGTGCGCGCAGTAGAATGACCGCTTTCGCCCGCTTCCTGTCGGCAGCGTGCCCGCGTTTCGGCCGCGCTGCGCTCCGTGCGGCGAGGAGGATCCATGTCCTACACGACACTCGTTGCGACGCAGGTCCTCGCACAGCATCTGCAGGACGCGAGCTGGCGCGTGATCGATTGCCGCCACGAGCTCGCCAAGCCGGCGCTCGGCGCTGCGCAATACGCCGAGGCGCACATCCCGGGCGCGGTGCACGCGCATATGGACCGCGACCTCGCCGCGCAACCCGACGGCAGCAACGGCCGCCACCCCCTGCCCGCGCCCGAGGCATTCGCCGCCTGGCTCGGCCGCCAGGGCCTGCGGCCCTCCGACCAGGTCGTCGCCTACGACGCGAGCGGCGGCACGGCCGCCTCGCGCCTGTGGTGGATGCTGCGCTGGCTCGGGCACGAAGCCGCCGCCGTGCTCGACGGCGGGTTCGCCGCCTGGCGTGCCGAGGGCCGGGCGGTGAGCGCCGCCGTGCCGCGCTTCGCGCCGACCCGCTATCCGGGGCGTCCGCACGCCGACGCCCACGTCGACGCCGGGCGCGTCGCGGCGCATCTCGGCGCCGAGGACATGCTGATCATCGACGCGCGCGCGGCCGAACGCTTCCGGGGCGAAGTCGAGCCGATCGACCCCGTCGCCGGGCGCATTCCCGGCTCGCGCAACCGCTTCTGCGGGCTGAACCTCGCGCCCGACGGGCGTTTCAAGGATGCCGCGACGCTGCGCGCCGAGTTCGCCGCGCTGCTCGGCAAGCGCGCGCCGGCGTCGGTCGTGCACAGCTGCGGCTCCGGCGTCGCCGCCTGCCACAACCAGCTCGCCATGGAGATCGCGGGGCTGTCGGGTTCGCGCCTGTATCCCGGCTCCTGGAGCGAGTGGATCGCCGATCCGGCACGGCCGCGAGAGAAGGACTAGGGCCGCGCAGCGTGGCGGCCGACGCGCTGCTGGTCGCTCACTTTCTGATCGCCGCGTTCATCGTCGGCGCTCTGCCGCTCACCTGGATCGGCGCGGCGCGCAGCTGGCGCTGGGTGCGCAATCCCTGGTTCCGCTACCTCCATCTCGCGGCGATCGCCCTGGTCGCGCTCGAGGCAGTGCTCGGCATCGCCTGTCCGCTCACGGTCTGGGAAGACCTGCTGCGCGGGGGGCTGCGCCCCGGGTCGTTCGTCGGACGCTGGGTCGCCGCCCTGCTGTACTACCGCGCGCCCGAGTGGCTGTTCGCCGTGGCCTACGTCCTGTGGGCGCTGGCGACGCTGGTCACGCTGAAGCGCGTGCCGCCGCGGCGCGCCTAGCGCAGCCCCACCAGCAGCCCCTCGTCGAGCCAGCGCCGCAGCCAGCGCCCGGCGAGCGCCGCCGCATCCTGCGGCGCGCGCGTCGCGGCGAGCCGCGCGCACAGGGCGGCGAACGGCCGGCCCGCGCGCAGGCTGCGCAGCGCGGCGTCCTCCTCGCGATCCAGCGTCCTGAAGTGCGGCTGCAATCCCTGCCGCCAGACGGCGATGACGCCGGCTTGCGGCAGGCGCAGCGCGGCGGGCGGCGTTTGCTCGCCCTCGAGCGCCTGCCACAGCGCCACCGTGTTCCAGTGCTGCGCGAGCAGCCGCAACGACGGATGCAGGCGAAAGCGCACGCGATCCCAGTCCTGTGGCGCGAGACCGGCGAGCGCGGCGGTCTCGAGGGGCGCCGCGTCCGTGCAGTCGAACGCGGCCCGCAGCGCCCAGTCGAGCGCGGCCAGTTCGGCCACCGCCGCGTCCTGCGGAACCGCGCGACGCAGCCAGGCCGGAAACTGCGCGCCGTACCAGCGGATGCTGGCGGCCGTCGGCGCATGGGTCTCGACGTACGCGAGGGCGCGGGCATGGAACCGTTCTGCACCGAGGTAGCGCGCGCTGTGGCCGAAGGTATCGGCCAGCGCGTCGACCAGCCGCGCACGATAGGCGTCGCGATAGATCGCGAAGCGCTCGGCCGCATCGAGCCCGCCATGGGTGCAGAGCGCGCCGAGGATCGCGCGGTCTTCGCCGAGGATGCCGGCGGCAAACCGCGCCTGCAGCTGCTCGAGCGCCGCACTCATGCCGCCCGCCTCTGCGCGCTGCGCGCGGCAATGGCGCGCGCGCCGTCGAGCTCCTCGATCAGCGTCTCGAGCGGCGGAATGCAGTCGTCGCGCTCGATCAGCGTCGCCACGCTGCCGAAGCGCTCGCAGGCGCGGCGATACAGCGCCCACACCGGATCGGCGATCGGCTGGTCGTGGGTGTCGACGAGGTGGGTGCCGTGGTGGCGATGGCCGGCGAGGTGGACCTGCTGCACGCGCGCGGCAGGCATGGCGTCGATGAAGCGCGCTGCGTCGGTGCCGTGGTTGACGCTGCTCACGTAGACGTTGTTGACATCGAGCAGCAGCAGACAGTCGGCTTCCTCGGCCAGCGCGGCGAGAAATTCCCATTCGGTCATCGTCGAATCCCGATACGCGGCGTAGCTCGAGACGTTCTCCAGCACCAGGCGCCGGCCGAGCGCATCCTGCGCCTGGCGGACGTTGCGCACGACGACGCGCAACGCCTCCTCGCTGTAGGGCAGCGGCAGCAGGTCGTGCAGCTGGCGCCCGTGCACGCCGGTCCAGCACAGGTGGTCCGAAATCCACAGCGGCTGCACGCGTGCGGCGAGCCCTGCCAGGGCGCGCAGATAGCGCGCATCGAGGCCACGCGCCGAGCCGACCGACATCGACACGCCGTGCAGCACGATCGGGTAGCGTTCGCGCATCGCCTCGAGCATGACGCGCGGCTTGCCGCCCGGCACGAGGTAGTTCTCCGAAATCGCTTCCAGCCAATCGACGCGCTGCGGCGCCTCGAGAAACGCCGCGTAGTGCGCAGGGCGCAAGCCCAGGCCGAAGCCGGGTGAAGGTTCGAGCAAACGAGGCATAACGGCCGCCGGCGCCGCGCGTGGGATTCCTCGCGACGCCGGCCCTCTCGCGTTACTTGCCCGAGAGGTCGCCGATGACGCCGCCGTGGTCGAGACAGGCCTTGGCGGACGTGCCCTTGAAGCCCTGACCCTTGCAGGCGTTTTGGCCCTTGCAGTCGTTGGCGGCGGTCTTGCACTCGGCCTTGCCCTTGCAGGCGTTGATGCCGTAGCAATGCACCGTGTCGCCGGCCGAAACCGCGGCGCCCATGCTGCCCTTGGGTGCGTCGGCGGCAAAGGCGCTGGCCGAGAGCGCGACTGCGGCGGCCATCGACGCGAGCGAGGAAGCGGCTGTACGGGTGGTCATGTGGTGATCTCCTTGTCGACAAATGGTGGACGACCGCGCCGCCGCGAGCCAGGCTGTCGCCCGAGCCGCGCCGCACGATCTGTTGAATAGTTCGCGCGGGCCGCGCCGCCGGTTACAGGGTTACCGGGGTTTCACGCGACCGGGCCACAATGTGCGGCTGTAACCGACCGGGGCAGTGCAGCGAATCAACCATGGAGGCGGTTTGAGCGACGAACAAGAACGCCTCCGCGGCCTGCTCGCGCGCGGGCTAGACGGCGACGAGGCGGCCTACCGCGGCTTTTTGGATGGGCTGGTCGTTCGCCTGCGCGCGTTCCTGCGGCGGCGATTGACGCGTGCGCCGGACGAGGTAGAGGATCTGTTGCAGGAGATACTGCTCGCCGTGCACAACCAGCGCCACAGCTACGACCCCGCGCAGCCGCTCACCGCCTGGCTGCACGCGATTGCTCGGTACAAGCTGGTCGACTGCCTGCGCCGGCGCGGGCGCCGCGAGCTGTTGCACGATGCGCTCGACGATGCGCCCGAGCTGCTCGCGGCGGCGGACGAGGAAGCGCGCGATGCACGCCGTGATCTCGCGAAGCTCCTGCAGACGCTGCCGCCGCGCCAGCGCCTGCCGATCGAGTGCGTCAAGCTCGAGGGTCTGTCGGTCGCCGAGGCCGCGCATCGCCTGGCGATGTCGGAGTCGGCGGTCAAGGTCGGCGTGCACCGCGGCCTGAAGGCGCTCGCCGCGAAGATCCGGGACGACGCATGAGGACCGACGCGCTCGTCGAGATGCTGGCGCGCGGTGCGGGCGCCGTGGACCGTGCCGCCGCGGCGCGCCGCGTGCTGATCGCGCTCGCCGTCGCGCTGGTGCCGACGCTCGTGCTGATGCAGCTCCTGTACGGCGTGCGCCCGACACTCGCGCAGGACGCGGCGCGCTGGATGTTCTGGGCGAAGGCCGCGTTCGTCGCCGCGATCGCGCTTGCCGGATGGGCGGCGACGCTGCGCCTCGGCCGTCCGGGCGCGGCGCTCGAGCGCCTGCGCTGGCTGCTGATCGCGCCGCTGGCGGCGATGTGGCTGCTCGCAGTCATCGAGCTGCTGCGCGCCGCCGATGGCGGGCGCGGCGCAGTGGTCCTCGGCCAGACCTGGCGCGAGTGCCCGTTCCGGATCGCGATCCTGTCGCTGCCGGCGTTCGCCGCGCTGTTCTGGGCAATGCGCGAATGCGCCCCGACCCGCCTGCGCCTCGCCGGCGCCGCCGCGGGCCTGTGCGCCGGCGGCGTGGGCGCACTGGTCTATACCTTCCACTGCCCCGAGCTGGCCGCGTCCTTTCTCGGGGTGTGGTACGTCATCGGCATGCTGATTCCGGCGGCGGCGGGCGCCGCGCTCGGCCCGCGGTTGCTGCGCTGGTAGCCGCGCGCGCCGTTGACCGCTGGAGAGGCGAACGATCATGCGTCACGCGGGCTTCACCCTGCTCGAGTTGATGGCGGTGCTCGGGATCGTCGCCATCCTGCTGCTGATGGCGATTCCGAGCTACCAGCACAAGATCGTGCGCGAGCAGGTGCTCGAGGCGCTGCCCCTGACGAACATCGCCAAGGGGCCGATCGCCGCGTCGTGGGCGTTGACCCATGCGTTTCCCGCCGACAACGCGGCGGCCGGACTGCCGCCGACGGACAAGATCGTCAGCAACCTGGTCAGCGGGCTCGCGGTGCAGGACGGCGCGATCCACCTCAGCTTCGGCAATCGCGCCAACGGCCAGCTCAAGGGCAAGGTCCTCAGCCTGCGGCCGGCGGTGGTGAGCGATGCGCCGATCGTTCCGGTCGCCTGGGTCTGCGGCAACGCGCCGGTGCCCGCACAGATGACCGCCAAAGGCGAGAACCGGACGAGCGTCGCCGCGGAGTACTTGCCTTACCAGTGCCGCGCGGACTGAGTGCCCGCGGCCGCGTGCCGCGCCAGCGCCCAGTGCACGTGCTCGCGCACCAGCGCTGACGGATGCGCCGCGCGGGCGCGTAGCGCCGCGACCACCTCATCCGAGCTGGGCGCGTTCCCCAGACCGACCGCAAGGTTTCTCAGCCAGCGCGCGTGGCCGATCCTGCGGATCGGCGAGCCGCGCAGGCGCTGCTCGAACTCGGCTTCGGTCCAGGCGAACAGCGCGACCAGCGTCGCCGCATCGAGCCCGTTCCTGACCGCGAAGTCGTCCTCGGCCGAAGGCTGCGCGAACGAATTCCAGGGGCACGCCGCCTGACAATCGTCGCAGCCGTAGACCCGGTTGCCGATCTGCGGGCGCAGTTCCTCCGGAATCGAGCCCTTGTGCTCGATGGTCAGGTACGAGATGCAGCGCCGTGCATCGAGCTGGTACGGTGCGCGAATCGCAGCCGTCGGGCAGGCTTCGATGCAGGCGACGCAGCTGCCGCAATGTTCCGTCGCCGGGGCATCCACCGGCAGCGTCAAGCTCGTGTAGATCTCGCCCAGAAAGAACCAAGAGCCTGCCTCGCGCGACAGCAGCAGCGTGTGCTTGCCGCGCCATCCGATGCCGGCCTTGGCGGCAAGCGCCACCTCCATCACCGGGGCGGAATCGCAAAATACGCGGTAGCCGAACGTGCCGACGCGCGCCGCGATCCGGTCGCAGAGCGTCTGCAGGCGGTTGCGCAGCACGCGGTGGTAGTCGCGCCCGCGCGCATAGCGCGCGATGACCGCGCGCCGCGCGTCGTCGCCTTCGTCGGCTGCGCCGCCGGGCGGCAGGTAGTCCATGCGGCAGGAAATCACCCGCAGGGTCCCCGCCACCAGCGCCGCCGGACGCGCGCGGCGCGCACCGTGGCGCGCCATATACTCCATGTCGCCATGCCAGCCCCGCGCGAGCCACTCGAGCAGCCGCGTTTCGGCCGCCGCCAGGTCGCAGTCGGCGATGCCGACGGCCTGAAAGCCGAGCGCCCTGCCCCACTGCTTGATCTGCGCCGCGAGCGCCGCGTCACTCATGCCGGCGCATATTAGCGTCGAGTTGCCTGACGAAGCCGCGACCCTGCATCTCGGCGCGGTGCTGGCCGCAGGGGTGGCGCCAGGGCGGGTGCTCACCCTGCGCGGCCCCCTGGGTAGCGGCAAAACCACGTTGGTGCGCGGCTTGCTGCGCGCCCTGGGGTACCAGGGACGTGTCAAAAGTCCTAGCTACGCGCTGGTTGAACTTTATACGTTTTCGAGCTTAAACTTGTATCACTTTGATTTCTATCGGTTCAAACACCGATCGGAATGGCTGAGCTCAGGATTCCGGGATTACTTCAATTCGGCATCCGCGTGCATCGTCGAATGGCCCGAGCGGGTCGCTGGCTTGCTCGCCGCACCCGACCTCGACACGCAGATCGCGTTCGCCCTCCCCGGTCGCAGCGCGACGCTAAACGCCCAGACAGCGGACGGCCGCGACTGGCTCGACGCTGTGCGGAAGCGCTGGTCGCGGGCGCCGTCGCCCTGATCCTGCTGCAGGTCGCGGTGCCGGCGCTGGCCGGCGAAGCGGTGGTCGCGGCACGGCTCTGGCCCTCGCCCGAGTACACGCGCCTCACGCTCGAGACGCACAGCGCGATCAAGTACGCATTGTTCAGCGTGGCCGATCCCGAGCGCCTGGTGCTCGATCTGGAAGGGGTGGACTTCGGCACCGCGCTGGAGACCCTGCAGCGCAACGTGCGCGCCGAGGACCCGTTCATCGCGCAGCTGCGGACCGCGCGCAACCGTCCGGGCGTGGTGCGCATCGTGCTCGAGCTGAAAACCGTGGTGCGCGCGCAGGCCTTCACGCTGCGGCCGATCGCGCAGTACGGCCACCGCCTGGTGCTCGACCTCTACCCGCTGGTGCCGCCGGATCCGCTCGCCGCATTGATCGCGCTCGATGGCAAAGTGCCCAAGGTGGGCGTTGCGCCGAAGGACGCCACCGGCGGGGGCGACGGCGCCAAGCCGTCCATGGCGCGCCTCGCGATGATCGTCATCGACCCCGGTCACGGTGGCGAGGATCCCGGCGCGCGCGGCCGGCGCGGCACGCAGGAAAAGGACGTCACGCTGCTCATCGCGCGCCGGCTGAAGGCGCACATCGACAGCGACCCCGGCATGCGCGCGCTGCTCACGCGGGACGGGGACTACTACCTGCCGCTGCAGGTGCGCGTCGACAAGGCGCGCCGCGTCAAGGCGGATCTCCTGGTGTCGATCCACGCAGACGCGTTCATCCGCTCGCACGCCCACGGTTCGTCGGTATTTGCGCTCTCGGAGCGGCGCGCGACCTCGGAAGCGGCGAGCTGGCTCGCCAAGAAGGAAAACGAGGCCGACCTGATCGGCGGCGTGAACATCGATCGCAAGGACCGCTACCTCGCGCAGACGCTGCTCGACCTTTCGCAGACCGCGACGATCGACCACAGCCTGCGCCTGGGCAATGCCGTGCTCGCCGAGCTCGGCAACGTAAACGCGCTGCACAAGCCGCGCGTCGAGCAGGCGAGCTTCGCAGTGCTCAAGGCGCCGGATATTCCGTCAATCCTGGTCGAGACCGCGTTCATCTCCAATCCGGACGAGGAACAGCGCCTGACCGACCGCGCCTACCAGGACCGCCTGGCGCGCGCAATCCTCGCGGGCATCAAGCGCTACCTCGAGAAGCATCCACCGCAGCCGCGCCCGACGCTCGCGGCGCTGCCCGGCGTGCGCGCGAAGCACGCCGACTGAAGCAGCTCAGCGCCGCGCGACCAGCGCGGCGCGGCGCTGGCGCAGCCACTCGAGGCCGAGCGGCACGAGCGACAGCGCGATGATCAGCATGATCGCCGCGGTCAGGTTTCGCTTCACGATCGGCAGGTTGCCGAAGAAGTAGCCGAGCGAGGACAGCGAGGCCACCCACAGCAGCGCGCCGCCGATGCTGAACCCGAGGAAACGCGCGTAGTGCATGCGCCCGACGCCGGCGACGAACGGCGCGAAGGTCCGCACGATCGGCACGAAGCGCGCAATCACCACGGTCTTGCCGCCGTGGCGCGCGTAGAACGCCTGCGTCTGCTCGAGGTGGCGGTGATTGAGCCAGCGCGCTTCGCTCGAGCGGAACACGCGCGGCCCCAGCCAGCGCCCGAACCAGTAATTGAGGTTGTCGCCGAGCAGCGCGGCGCAGACTAGCACCGCCATCACCACCCGCAGATCCATGGCGCCGACCGCGGCGAGCGCGCCGACCACGAACAGCAGCGAGTCGCCCGGCAGGAACGGCGTCACCACGAGACCGGTTTCGCAGAACACGATGAGAAACAGCAGGCCGTACACCCACAGACCGTACTGCGCGACGAATTCCGCGAGATGACGGTCGAGGTGGACGGCGAAATCCCACAGCAGGGCGATCAGCTCCATGCGCGGATTGTAGCGGCTGCGCCGCTATAATCGGTGCGCTGCGCATGGCCACCATTCGCGTTCTTCCCGAGCTCCTCATCAGCCAGATCGCAGCCGGCGAGGTCGTCGAGCGTCCGGCCTCGGTGCTGAAGGAGCTGCTCGAAAACAGCCTCGACGCGGAATCGACCGCGATTCAGGTGACGCTCGAGCAGGGTGGCGCGAAGCGCGTGCAGGTCGAGGACGACGGTGCCGGCATTGCGCGCGACGAGCTGGCGCTCGCGCTGGCGCGCCACGCGACAAGCAAGATCCACAGCCTGGACGAGCTCGAAGCCGTCGCCACGCTCGGCTTCCGCGGCGAGGCGCTTGCCTCGATCGCCTCGGTCGCGCAGCTGACGATCGCCTCGCGCACCGCAGACAGCCCGCACGCCTACGCGATCCGCGCCGAAGGGCCCTTCATCGGCGAGGTCGAGCCGACCGCGCGCGCGCAGGGTACGACCGTGAGCGTGAGCGACCTGTATTTCAATACGCCGGCACGGCGCAAGTTCCTGCGCACCGAGGCCACCGAGTTCGCGCACTGCGACGAGACCTTCCGCCGCATCGCGCTCGCCCACCCCGAGCACGCCTTCACGCTGCGCCACAACGGTCGGGTGAGCCACTCGCTGCGCCGCGCGCCGCTCGGGGACCGCGCGGCCGCGCTGCTCGGGCGCGCATTTCTGGACGCCTGCCTGCCGGTCGAGGCGGCCGCCGGGCCGCTGCGGTTGTACGGTCTGGCGGGCGCACCGAGCGTCGCCCGCTCGCGCGCCGACATGCAGTACTTCTTCGTCAACGGCCGCTTCGCGCGCGATCGCCTGCTCGCCCACGCCGCGCGCGAGGCCTGGCGCGCGCTGCTGCACGGCGAGCGCCAGCCGGCCTACCTGCTGTTTCTCGAGCTCGACCCGCGCGGCGTGGACGTGAACGTGCACCCGGCGAAGACCGAAGTGCGCTTCCGCGATTCGCGCGCCGTGCACCAGTTCGTACTGCAGGCCGTCTCGCGTGCGCTCGCGCCCGGCGCCGGCGCAGCACCGGTCCCGTACGCCGATCTGACGCCGCCGCCCGCGGCGCGCGCGGGCACGCAGAGCGCGGGCGTGCAGCAGGCCTTCGCGCTCGCGCAGCCGGCTGCGGCCTACGCGGCCTTCGTCGCCGGCGCCGCGCGCGCGCCGGCGGCCGCGCAGACCCTCGAGGCCACGCCGGAGCAGGCGCATCCGCTCGGTTATGCGCTTGCCCAGCTGCACGGCGTGTACATCCTCGCGCAGAACGCGGCCGGGCTGGTGCTCGTCGACATGCACGCCGCGCACGAGCGCATCGTGTTCGAGCGCCTGCGCACGAGCTTCGAGGCCGGGCGCATCGAGCGCCAGCCGCTGCTCGTGCCGGCGGTGTTTCGCGCCGCGCCGATCGAGCTCGCGACGGCGGACGAGCACGCCGAGGCGCTCGCGCGCCTGGGGCTCGAGCTCGATGTCGTCGGCCCGGACAGGCTCGCGGTGCGCGCCGCACCCGCGGCGCTCACCGGCGGCGACCTGCCCGCGCTCGCCCGCGCGGTGCTCGCCGAGCTGCGCGAATTCGGCGCCGCCCAGGTGCTCGCGGCGCGCCGCGACGAACTGCTCGGCGGCATGGCCTGTCATGCCGCAGTGCGCGCGAACCGCGCGCTCACCCAGCCCGAGATGAACGCACTGCTGCGCGAGATGGAGGCCACCGAGCGCTCGGGCAGCTGCAACCACGGCCGGCCGACCTGGTACCAGCTCTCGCTCGCCGACCTCGACAGGCTGTTCCTGCGCGGCCGGTGAAGCGCACGGTCGCGGTCTGCCTACTCGGCCCGACGGCGAGCGGCAAGTCGGCGCTCGCGCTGCCGCTCGCCGAGCAGCTGGACGCGGAAATCGTCAGCGTCGATTCGGCGCAGATCTACCGCGGGATGGACATCGGCACGGCCAAGCCCTCGCCGGCCGAGCGCGCGCGCGTGCCGCACCATCTCATCGACATCCTCGAGCCGACCGCGCGCTACTCCGCGGCGCGCTTCGCGGCGGACGCGCGCCGCCTGGCGGCCGAGATCCGCGGGCGCGGGCGCAGCGTCCTGCTCGTCGGCGGCACCATGCTCTACTTCAAGGCGCTGCGCGAAGGACTCGACGGACTGCCGTCCGCGGACCCGGCGCTGCGGCGCGAGCTCGAGCGCGCCGCCGCGCGCGAGGGCTGGCCGGCGCTGCACGCGCGGCTCGCCGCGCGCGATCCGGCGAGCGCCGCGCGCATTGCGCCGAACGACGCGCAGCGCATCCAGCGCGCTCTGGAAGTGTGCGCCCTGACCGGGAAACCGATGTCGGCGCTGCTCGGACGGCGTTCCGCCGAGCCCTTCGATGCGCGCTGGATCGCGCTGATGCCGGCCGACCGCGCGGCGCTCCACGCGCGCATCGCGGCACGCTTCGACGCGATGCTCGAAGCCGGCCTGGTCGAGGAGCTGCGCGCTCTGCGCAGGCGGTACCGCCTCGATGCGGAGCTGCCTGCGATGCGCTGCGTCGGCTACCGCCAGGCCTGGCAGCACCTCGACGGTGAGCTGGATGCGCGCGGCTTGCGCGACAAAGGCATCGCCGCCACGCGCCAGCTCGCCAAGCGCCAGCTCACCTGGTTGCGGCGACTCGCGACGGACGTGACGCTCGATCCCTTCGCAGACGGAGCGCCGCAGCGCGTGCAGGACGCGATCAAAGGCGCGCTGGTGCAGGCGCCTTAGAATGCACGCAGGCAAAGGAGAATCCGCATGCAGATCGGAATCGTCGGACTCGGCCGCATGGGCGCGAACATGGCGCGCCGCCTGGCGCGCGGCGGCGCGCAGGTCATCGCGCACGATCGCAAGGACAGCGCGCGCGCCGCGCTCGCCGACGAGGCGGGCGTCACGACCGTCGCCGGACTCGCCGCGCTTTGCGCGCAGCTAAACGAGGGCGAGCGCGTCATCGTCATGATGCTGCCGGCCGGCGGCGCGATCGACGCCACGTTGGAAGAGCTCGCTACGCTGGTCTCCTCCGGCGACACGCTGGTCGACGGCGGCAACAGCCACTACCGCGACTCGATGCGCCGCGCGCTCGCGCTGTCGCAGGAAGGTCTGCGCTACGTCGACGCCGGCGTCTCCGGCGGCATCCACGGCCTGGCGCAGGGCTACTGCCTGATGCTCGGTGGTACGCCTACGGCGGTCGAGCAGTTCGCGCCGTTCGCCGAAATCCTCGCACCCGGGCGGCAGACCGGCTGGCTGCACTGCGGCGCGAGCGGCGCCGGGCACTACGCCAAGATGGTCCACAACGGCATCGAGTACGGGATGATGCAGGCCTACGCCGAAGGCTTCGCGCTGCTCAAGGCAAAAACCGACTTCGAGTTCGACCTCGCGCGGCTCGCCGAGACCTGGCGGCACGGCAGCGTGGTGCGCTCCTGGCTGCTCGATCTGTGCGCGGAGCTGTTCGCCGAGGACGAGGGCCTGGAGAACATCGCGCCGATCGTCGCCGATTCCGGCGAGGGCCGCTGGACCGCGCTCGAGGCGGTCGAGCTCGGCGTGCCCGCACCGGTCATCGCGCTGGCGCTGATGGCGCGCTTCTCCAGCCAGGGAAAATCGGACTACGGGCGGCGGGTGCTCGCGATGATGCGCGCGAAGTTCGGCGGCCACGCGGTGACCAAGCACCGCTAGCGGCGCCGATGATCGTCGTCGTCATGGGCGTGTCGGGCTCAGGCAAGACCACGCTCGGCGAGCGGCTCGCCGCGCGGCTCGGTTGCGCATTCGTCGATGCCGACGATCACCACCCGGCGGAGAACGTCGCCAAGATGGCCGCCGGGGTGCCGCTCGAGGACGCCGATCGCTGGCCCTGGCTCGACCGGCTGAATCAGCTGCTGCGCGCGGATTCTGAGCGCGGTGCGTCCTTGGTGCTGGCCTGCTCCGCGCTCAAGCAGGCCTACCGTGCGCGGCTGTGCGCCGGGATCGACGATTGCCGCCTCGTCTATCTGAAAGGTTCGATCGAGCAGATCCGCGCGCGTCTTGCCGAACGGCAGCACCGCTACATGCCGGCCTCGCTGCTCGACAGTCAGTTCGCCGCGCTCGAGCCGCCCGAGGTTGCGATCACGGTCGGCGTCGAGGGCTCGGCGGAAGACTGCGTCGCGACCGTTCTCGGCGCGCTCTCGGCGCCGCGCTCGTCCTGAGTCTGCGGACGCGCCAACAGGCGCAATTCGAGCCCCCGCCACACGGCTTCGCGCGCGGAGCGCACGTCGAGTTTGCGATAGAGGTTCTTGACGGGGGTTGCGACCGTGTTAAGCGAGACGCCAAGTCGGTCCGCGACCTGCGAGTATCTGCAGCCTCGCGCGAGCGACTGCAGGACTTGGATTTCGCGCGGGGTCAGGTGCACGCGCCCGTTCACGATGGTCTCCATCTATTCGACCGCGAGCGGCCGCCTGCCCGCCCGCGGGGCGTCGAGCGCGCGCGATCGCCTAGCCGCCGAGGTGCACGTCATATTGCGCACCGTCGGAGAATGTGCAGACGCCCGAGCCCTGGCGCGGGTTGTTCATGCGGTACTGGCAGTTCATGTAGGTCCCGCGCGGACCCCAGGCGTTGGCGACGCCGTTGTGCGCGTCGCCGGACGACGCGCGCGTCGCCTCGCCGGTCAGCGTGTCGCCGCGGTAGTTGAGCTGAAAGCGCCCCTTGCCGTTGCGCATATTGGTCACGGTACCCGTCAACATGCCGGTTTGCCGCGCGAGGTCATTCGTGGGGTAAAGGCGCGCGGGTACGCTCGCCGGGAAGGGATCCGGCGAGTACATGATCGGCGCGAGCGGCAGCGGGACCGGTTCCCAGTTCACGTCCCCATCGGTCGAAGTGACCGGCACCGCGACGCAACCGCTCGCCGCGATTCCCACGAGGCACAGTCCAATCAGATTCTTGAGCGGCTTTCTCATGACATCCTCCGATTCGTTGAGCAGACCTGCCTGGCCTGCACAGCCATCATGGAAGACGCCCGCATGCACTCGGCTTACGGAGCGCTTACGGATGACTTAGTCCTGCCGCGGCGCAGCATCCGGCTCCTGTAAGCGATCTATGACCGATTCGTATCTCGCCCGTGGGTGGCGAGCGCCGAGCATGGCTGCATGCAAGCCAACAACGCCACGCGCCGGCCCCGCACGTCGCTGCACGCGCTCAACCGCAAGGCACGCGAGGTCGCGCGCGATGTCGAGCAGCCCGACTGGTCGCAAGTCGTTGACCGCGGCAAGCCCTGGGAGCCCGAGGCACTGGGTGCTCTCGGCTTTCTGCCGTCAGCCGCGTCGCTTTCTCCGGCGCAGCGCCTGCGCTGCAACCAGCTGCAGGCGCTCGGCCGCTGCGAACAGTTCATTTGGTTCGAAACGCAGCTGATCCGCGCGGCGCAGCGCGTGCTTGCGGGCAGCGGACTGCCGGCCCCGCTGGACGAATCTCTGCGTCACCTGGCAACCGAAGAACGCAGGCACATCGCGATGTTCTGGCGCCTGCTCGAAAAGTCCGAGCCGCGCTGGTACGCGAACCGCAAGCCGCGTCTCGCGCACCCTGCGCCGATACAGCGCTTCGCGATGATCCGCGTCATCGAACATCCGCGCACGCTGCTCGCCTGGATCTGGCTGGCGATCTTCGTCGAGGAGCGCGCGCTGTTCCTATCGGTCGAGCACGTCAAGGCAGCGAAGGCCACACCCGGGCGGATCGACGCCTTGCATGCGCAGGTGCACGCCTTGCACCTGCGCGACGAGGCGCGGCACTGCCGCCTCGACGAGCATTTGCTCAGCTGGCTGTACGACCCGCAACCGCGCTGGAAGAAGGCGCTCGCAGCCGCGATGCTGCACCCGCTGGTGCGCGCCTGGGTTTCGGCCGCGCGCACCCCGGCACAGGTCCTGGCGCAGCTCGGGCGCGAGTATCCGGGTCTGCGAACCTGCCAGCTGCCGCGTTTGCGCATCGAGCTGCGCCACGTCGCACACAGCCCCGAATACCACCGCAAGTTGTTCAG
>Ga0210067_1000044_pt1 | contig 16520 bp, 15 predicted proteins | sample RushMan_ThreeSqB_2_FD_185559 | JGI IMG/M metagenome (GOLD analysis project Ga0210067, IMG submission 185559) | Wetland microbial communities from San Francisco Bay, California, USA, that impact long-term carbon sequestration - RushMan_ThreeSqB_D2... | ecosystem: Environmental > Aquatic > Marine... | reverse complement strand
CAAGCCGCGATTATGCTCTCGTATGCGCTGGCGCCGGTTGAGCGGATTGATCTTGCTCCTGCTCTGGGCGCCGGCGGCCGCCGGCGCCGGGGTGACGGTGCGCGACGATTACGGCCAGGTGCTGCAGCGGGCGAAGCCCGCACGACGCATCGTGAGCCTGGCGCCCCACCTGACCGAGCTGCTGTTCGCCGCGGGCGCCGGATCGCGGGTCGTCGGGGTGAGCGAGTACAGCGACTACCCGCCCGCCGCGAAAACGCTTCCGCGTATCGCGAGCGCGACCCGCGTCGATCTCGAGGCCGTGCTCGCGCTCGAGCCCGATCTCGTCGTCGCCTGGCCGCAGGCGGCGACGCGGCGCGCGATCGACCGACTCGCGGCGCTCGGCGTGCCGGTGTACCGCTCCGAGCCGCGCACGCTCGAGGCGATACCCGAGACGATCGAGCGTTTGGGCGTGCTCGCCGGCGAGCGCGCGGCGGCGCAAAAGGCGGCGGAGGCATTCCGGCATCGCGCCGCGCAACTCGCGGATCGCTATGCGCGGCGCGATGCGGTGCGGGTCTTCTACCAGGTCTGGAACCGGCCCATCGTCACGATAAACGGCGCGCATCTCATCAGCCGGGTGATCAATCTCTGCGGGGGGCGAAATGTGTTCGCGCAACTGCCGCTGCTCGCCCCGGAAATCGACCGCGAGGCGGTACTCGCCGCCGACCCCGAGGTCATCATCGCGAGCGGCGCGGGCGACACGCGGCCCGCGTGGCTGGACGACTGGAAGGATTTCTCGCAGCTCAGGGCGGTGCGCGATGGCCAGCTCTATGCCATGCCCGCCGACCTGCTGCAGCGTCACACGCCCCGGATCCTCGACGGCGCCGAGCGCCTGTGCGCGATTCTCGAGCAGGCACGCATACGGCGCGCGGCGGGTCAGTCCTAGTCGCGCTCGCGCGGCGGCGCAGCGCATCCTGAGCGCCGTAACCCCTCGATTTCGCCGCTTTCTTCCACTTCCGGGAGGAATTTTTCACGCTTATCGGGTCCGACGCCGGCCAGCGTCGCGAGTCCCCGGCAATATCAGGAAACACATGCAGAACATGACCTTATTTCTTGACGCAACTTGAAAATTGAAAGATAGTCCGCCGGTGGATTCGGAGTTCAACACGCTCGAAGCCAAGGTCGCGCAGTTCGTCACCCTCTGTGAACGGCTGCGCGAGGAAAACGTCGTCCTCAGGCAACAGTTGGCCAGCGCCGAGAATCACAGCAAGCGGTTGAACGAGAAAATCGACACCGCCAAAGCACGGCTCGCGCAACTCCTCTCTCGCATTCCGGGTTGACCCGGTTGCCGCAGCCGATGGCGAACGCCGACGAGAACAGCATCGAGGTCAGCCTGCTCGGACGCAGCTACCGCGTGACCTGCGGCCCGGGCGAGCGCGAATCGCTCATGCAGGCCGTCGCCTACCTCGATGGCAAGATGAACGAGATCAAGAAAAACAGCAAGGTGAGCGGCACGGAGCGCATTGCGGTCATGGCGGCACTCAACATCGCACACGAGCTGCTGAGCGTTAAAGTCGGCGGATTGGATGTCGGCCAGGTCAAGCGTAGAATTTCGTCGATAGAGGCGAAGCTCGACGAAGCGCTCGCCCAGCAGGAAAAGCTCTTTTAGAAGTTTCGGCCGGCGCGACCGGCAACGATGCGGCATCGCGCGTTGACGTGGCGTACGCGGTGAAGCAGCGTAATCTTTCAATGTCCCCTGCTGTGTTCGATAGGGCTCAGTTTTCTCGAACCGATAGCGTCCCTTGGTTGCGGCTCCTAGCGTTGCCGTTGTGATCGTCCCACGCCTGGCGTGCCGGACGAACCTGAGGTGACCGGTAAGCGACCACCCTGATCAGCAGGGTTCGGGATCAGAGCCCAACGGCACCTGCGGGGGGCACCCTTACAATCCCCGGCGATGCGCCACTGGTTGATGAAATCGGAGCCTGGCGAGTTCTCGATCGATGATCTGCTCGCCGCGCCGGGGCGGCGGACCGCGTGGAGCGGCGTCCGCAACTACCAGGCGCGCAACTTCATGCGCGACGACATGCGCGCGGGCGACGGCGTGCTGTTCTATCACTCGAGTTGCGCCGAGCCCGGCGTCGCCGGGATTGCGCAGGTCGCCACGAATGCGTATCCGGACGAATCGCAGTTCGATCGCAAGAGCCCCTACTACGATCCGAAGGCGACGCGCGCGGCACCGCGCTGGTTCAATGTCGACGTGCGCGGCGTGAAGAAGACCCGCCTCGTCCCGCTCGCCGAGCTGCGCGCGCAGCGCTCGCTCGCAAAAATGTGGCTGCTGCGCCCCGGCAGCCGGCTCTCGATCACGCCGGTGAGCGCCGCCGAGTGGCGCACGATGACGCAAAGGCTGCTCGATCGATGAACGCGCCGGCGACGCCCGCGCGGCTCGACAACGAGACTCTGCTGCGCGCGCTCGCGCGCGAGCCAACGCCGTATACCCCGGTATGGCTCATGCGCCAGGCCGGCCGCTACCTGCCCGAGTACAACGCCACGCGTGCGCGTGCCGGAGATTTTCTGACCCTTGCCAAGACCCCCGCGCTTGCCACCGAGGTGACGCTGCAGCCGCTCGAGCGCTACCCGCTCGACGCGGCGATCCTGTTTTCGGACATCCTCACGGTGCCTGATGCCATGGGTCTCGGTCTCGCGTTCGCGGCCGGTGAAGGCCCGCGATTCACGCGACCGCTGCGCGACGAGACCGCCATCGCGCGGCTCGCGGCGCCCGATCCCGCGCGTGAGCTGCGCTACGTGCTCGACGCCGTACGCGAGATCCGCAGCGCGCTCGGCGGACGCGTTCCGCTCATCGGCTTTGCGGGCAGCCCGTACACCCTCGCCTGCTACATGGTCGAGGGCTCGGGAAGCAGTGATTGGCAAACACTGAAGACGATGCTGTATGCGCGGCCCGACCTGCTGCATCGCATCCTTGCGGTCACCGCGCGGGCAGTGACCGATTACCTCAATGCGCAGATCGAGGCCGGCGCGCAGGCGGTGATGCTCTTCGACACCTGGGGCGGCACGCTGAGCTACCTTGGATACGAAACCTTCTCCCTCGCCTACACCCGCAAGGTGATCGGCGCATTGCGCAAGGAGGCCGAGGGCCGCCGCGTGCCGTGCATCCTGTTCACCAAAGGCGGCGGCCAGTGGCTCGAAGCGATGGCGGCAAGCGGCGCCGACGCGCTGGGGCTCGACTGGACCACCGACCCTCGCGTGGCGCGGCGACGCGTCGGCTCGCAGGTCGCGCTGCAGGGCAATCTCGATCCGATGGCGCTGCTCGCGCCACCGAAAGCGGTACGTGCCGAAGCCCGCAAGGTGCTCGATGCGTTCGGCGGCGCGCCGGGGCACGTGTTCAACCTCGGCCATGGCATTTCGCAGTACACGGCGCCGGAAGCAGTGGCTGAACTGGTGGACGAAGTACGTACTTACAGTACGAAATTGAGGGGCGTCGCGGGCGCCTGAAGAGGGCCTCGGGGGGCTGTTCGGACCTCCGGGCGCGCGCACTTAAGTCTTGACTTATGCACATAGACATGTTCCAGCCTGCTGCGGAACGCCGAAACCATGCTTCCCTCGGGGATGGAGTTTAACCAATTGAAATTAAAATGAATTTTGGGGTGGTCTCGCTAAGCTGTGGACGGAAAAGCAATTTTTCTGCGGCGGATGACGAACAGATGACGCCTTTACTCACATGTTTATCCACAGGCGCAAAGGCCGCCACGACGGTCAGACTGGGAGGCGACTCCGGTGTCCGATTTGAGCTTGCCGGGCTAACCTCCCGCCGGCCCTGAACTCTCTTGCCCACGCAAGGCACCCCACGCGGGTGACGTGACATGGACGTACTGCGCGTCGCCCTCGACGTCCCGCTGCCGACGCTATTCGACTATCTGCCCCGATCCGGGGTCGATGCTGCGGTCGGCGACCGCGTGATCGTGCCCTTCGGCTCGCGCCGGCGCATCGGCGTCGTGGTCGAGCGCGCCAGCGAAAGCGCACTGCCGCTGGAAAAGCTCAGACCCATCGAGGCGGTGCGCGACGACGCGCCGCGCCTGGGCAATGAATGGCTCGCGTTGATGCGGTTTCTCGCCGGCTACTACCAGCGGCCGCTCGGCGAGACGATCGTCGCGTCGCTCCCACCGCGGCTGCGGATCCTGCGCCCGTTGCCTCGGGTCTCCAATCCCGTCCTGCGGCTGTCCGCAAGCGCGCCGACCGAGCCGTTGCGCGCGCCGCGCCAGCAGGCGCTGCTCGAGGCACTGCGCGCCGGGCCACTTGCCGAGGAGGCCCTGCTCGAGCGCGACCCCGCGACGCGCGCGCGAGAGCGCGTCGCGCTACGCAAGTTGATCCAGGCGGGCTGGGTCGAGCTGGCACCGGCGCCGCGTGGACCGGGCGGCGCGCGCTTCGTCACCGAACATACGCTGAACGCCGAGCAGGCGGCTGCGTTTGCCGAGACGCGCGCTGCGCTCGGCCGCTACGGCGCATTCCTGCTGCACGGGATCACCGGCAGCGGAAAGACCGAGATCTACATGCACCTGATCGCGGAACTGCTGACGCGCGGCGCGCAGGCGCTGGTGCTGGTGCCGGAAATCAGCCTGACCCCGCAGCTCGAGGCGCGCTTTCGCCGCGCATTCCCGGAGACCGCGCTTGCCGTGATGCACAGCGGGCTCGAGGAGGGCGTGCGCACCGCCGCCTGGCTCGACGCGGCGCGCGGCGACGCAGCGATCGTGCTCGGCACCCGGCTCGCAGCGCTGGCGCCGATGCCGCGCCTCGGCCTGATCGTGATCGACGAGGAGCACGACAGCTCGTTCAAGCAGCAGGAGGGCCTGCGCTACTCCGGGCGCGATGCTGCGGTGTATCGCGCGCACCTTGCGGCCTGCCCGGTCGTTCTCGGCACCGCGACCCCCGCCCTCGAGACCTGGTTCAACAGCGAGGCCGGGCGCTATCGCCGCATCACCCTGCCGACCCGGGCGGCCCCCGGCGCAGTCCTGCCGCGCGTGCACACGCTCGATGTCGCCGCCGAGCCGCTCGAGCACGGCCTCGCCCAGCGCCTGCTCGCGGCGATCGAGGCGCGCCTCGCCCGCGGCGAGCAAAGCCTCGTGTTCATCAACCGCCGCGGCTACGCGCCGGTCCTCGCCTGCCCGGCCTGCGGCTGGGCCGCCGGCTGCACACGCTGCACGGCCCATCTCGTGCTGCACGCCACCGACCAGCGGCTGCGCTGCCACCACTGCGGCGCCGAGGAAAGCGTGCCGCGCAGCTGTGCGGTCTGCGGCAACGTCGATCTGCGGGCGCTGGGCCGCGGCACCCAGCGCGTCGAGGAAACGCTCGCGGCGCGCTTCCCCACCGCGCGCATCACCCGCATCGACCGGGATACGGCGCGCCGCCGGGAGATGCTGGCGCGGACGCTGGAGGACATTCGTCGTGGCGCGGCCGACATCCTGGTCGGCACGCAGCTGCTCGCCAAGGGACACGACTTCCCCGGGCTCACGCTGGTCGGCGTGCTGAACGCGGATGCCGCGCTGCTCTCGACCGACTATCGCGCCGCGGAGCGGCTGTTCGCGACGCTCGCCCAGGTCGCCGGCCGCGCCGGACGACGCGAGCGCCCGGGCGAGGTGATGGTGCAGACGCGCTATCCGCGCCATGCGCTATTTGCCGCGCTCGCGCAGCACGACTACGCGGGCTTCGCCGCCGCGCAGCTGGACGAGCGTCGGCAGGCGGGTTTCCCGCCCTATGTCTCCGAAGCGGTGCTGCGCGCCGAGGCGCCGCATCTCGAGGACGCCATGGCGTTCCTGCGGCATGCCCTGGAGCTGGCGGGTTCGCCCGAGGCGGTCAGCGTCTACGACCCGGTGCCGCAGCTGCTCACCCGCCGGGCCGGGCTCGAGCGCGCCAAGCTGCTCGTGCAGTCCGCCTCGCGCACGCGCCTGCAGGCGTTCCTCGCGGCCTGGAGCGCCCAGCTCATGGCCGCGCCCGCGTCGCTCGCGCGCCGTGTGCGCTGGCACCTCGACGTCGATCCGATCGAGATCGACTGACGCCGCCGATGGCCGCGCGGTAACCCGAACGCCCCAACCGCGCGTTTACGGGATAACTTCTATAATTCGCGGCCTTTCGCGATGCCACTCACCGACGACCCGAAAAACCTCCTCGAGCGCATCCTGAGCGAAGGCCTTGCGCGGGTCGCGCCCGGCGTGTCCGGCGTCGAGGTCCAGCTCGAGCGCCCGCGCAATCCGGAGCATGGCGACTATTCCTGCAACGCGGCGATGCAGCTCGCGCGCGTCGTCAAGCGCAAGCCGCGCGAGATCGCCGCGCAGCTTCTGGAATCGGTCGCGCGCGAGGTCACGGCGAGCCTCGCCTTCGAGCCGCTCGAAGTCGCGGGCGCGGGATTCATCAACGCGCGGCTCTCGCCGCAGGCGCGCGCCGCGGTGGTGCACCGCGTGCTCGCCGAAGGGGCCGAATTCGGCCGCACGCGAGCGGCGCAACGCGAGCGCGTACAGGTGGAATTCGTCTCCGCGAATCCGACCGGGCCATTGCATGTCGGTCACGGACGCGGCGCAGCCTATGGCGCGAGCCTTGCCGCGGTGCTCGAGTTCGCGGGCGCGACCGTGACGCGCGAGTTCTACGTGAACGACGCCGGACGCCAGATGGACATCGTCGCGTTGTCGGTCTGGCTGCGCTACCTGCAGGCGCGCGGCACCGTGGTGCCATTCCCCGAGGACGGCTACCGCGGCGAGTACGTGCGCGACATTGCCGCGCAGCTCACCGATGCGCATGTCGCGCGCTTTGCGCGCGAGATCACGGACACGAAGGCGTTTCCCGTCGCGCAGGCGGGCGAAGACCCGGACGCGGCGCTGGACGCCCAGATCGCCGCGGCCAAGCGGCTGCTCGGCGAGGACTGGTCCGCCCTGCATCATTTCGCGCGCGAAGCGATGCTGGAAGACCAGCGCGAAGACCTCGCCGCGTTTCGGGTGAGCTTCGACAACTGGTTTTCCGAGGCCTCGCTCTATGCGCAGGGCGCGGTCGAAGCCACGGTGCACAAGCTCGATGCCCGCGGCCACCTGTACGAGAAGGACGGCGCGCTGTGGTTCCGCTCGACGCAATTCGGCGACGAGAAGGACCGCGTCGTGCGCCGCGAGAACGGCCAGTACACCTATTTTGCGTCCGACATCGCCTACCACGCCGACAAATTCGCGCGCGGCTTCGATCGCGTGATCGACGTCTGGGGCGCCGACCACCACGGCTACATCCCTCGCGTGCGCGGTGCGCTCGAGGCGCTCGGGCTCGAAGCCGGCCGGCTGAGCGTCGCCCTGGTGCAGTTCGCGGTGCTTTATCGCGGCGGCGAAAAGGTCGCGATGGGCAAGCGCTCGGGCGAGTTCGTTACGCTGCGCGAGCTGCGCGAGGAAGTCGGCAACGACGCCGCGCGCTTTTTTTACGTCCTGCGGCGCGCCGACCAGCACCTCGATTTCGATCTCGACCTCGCCAAGAGCGAGTCGCAGGACAACCCCGTGTACTACGTGCAGTATGCGCACGCGCGGCTGTGCAGCCTGTTCACGCAATGGGGCGGCGACGCCGCGCGGCTCGTCGATGCTTCGCTCGTGCCGCTCGGCAGCGCGCGGGAGGTCGTTCTCATGCGCACGCTGGCCGAGTTCCCGGACGTCGTGGGGGCAGCCGCGCAGGAGCTTGCGCCGCACACCATTGCCTTCTACGCGCGCGAACTCGCGGCGCATTTCCACAGCTACTATAATGCCGAGCGCATCCTCGTCGACGACGGGGACCTGTGCACGGCGCGCCTCGCGCTGTGCGCGGCGGTGCGGCAGGTGCTCGCGAATGCGCTGTCGCTGCTCGGCGTCAACGCACCGGAGGAAATGTAATGGCCCGGCGGGCTGGATCGCGGCAGGTGAACGTCAAGCGCGCACGCGGCGGGTTCTTCCTCGGCGTGGTCATCGGGCTGGTATTCGGGCTCGGCATCGCGCTGGGCGTCGCGTTCTACCTCAACAAGACGCCGATCCCGTTTTCACCGCGCGCCAAATCAGACGCCAAGGATTCCGCGTCGAAGGCACCGAGCATCGCCGGCATGCCGCAGGGCAGCGCCCCGCTGCCGGCCTTTTCGGCGACGACGCCCACCGAAAAGCCGCGCTACGACTTCTACAAGATCCTGCCCGGCGGCGAGGCACCGACGACCGGCAAGCCGGCCGCCACGCCAGCGCCGGCGCCGGCAACCTCGGCCTCAGCCGCGCCCGTACCCAGGCCGACCGTGACCAACGAGCCCTATTTCATCCAGGTCGGTTCGTTTCAGAACCCGGTGGACGCCGACAACCACAAGGCGCAGCTCGCGATCATCGGGCTGGAATCGAGCGTCGAGCCGACGACGCTGCCCGATAGAGGCACCTGGTACCGCGTGCGCGTCGGGCCGTTTACAAATCTTGAAGATATCAACCGCGTTCGCCGGATCCTGGCGCAGAACGGAATCAAGTCCACGTTGGTCAAAGCCAAGACCGGAACCGCATCGAAAGTGAACTGACATGGCAGATCACAGCAAGATCGACCCGCTTCGCAGACGCCTCCTGCGCGCTGGCCTGGGGCTCGCGGCGCTTGGTGGCTTTTCCGGTGGCGTGCGCGCCGAGCCCGTGGCGGGACAAAACTACACCGTGCTCGACCCGGCGCTGCCCGTCGAGTCGGCCGACAAGATCGAAGTCCTCGAATTCTTCTGGTACGGCTGTCCGCATTGCTACAGGCTGCAGCCCTACATGGAAAAGTGGATCAAGACGCTGCCTGCCGATGTCCAATTCCGGCGCGTACCGGCGATCTTCAATCAGCGCTGGGCGCGCGACGCCTACACCTTCTACGCCTTCGAGGCCCTCGGCGTTCTCGACAAGGTGCACCGGCCGTTCTTCGACGCGATCCACCGCGACCATCTGAAGAGCGACAACAAGGAGGCGATGCACGAATGGCTGCTCAAGGAGGGCATCGACCCGAAGAAATTCGACGAAGCGGTGGCCTCGTTCGGCGTCCAAAGCAAGGTGCGCCGAGCCCAGCAGCTTACCGTCGGCTACCGCATCGACGGCACGCCTTCGCTCGCCGTGAATGGACGTTACCGCATCAGCGCCGACCAGGCCTCGAGCCAGGACGACATGCTGGCGACGGCGAACTACCTCATCGGTCTGGAGCGCAAGCGGCGGGCGCAAAAGTAGGCGTGGGCGGTTGACCGGCATGCCCCAGCGCACAATCCGGTTCCTGCTGGTTGCACTTTCGCTTTTGCTGAGCGTCGGGGTGCGTGCGCAAAGCTACCAGGAGGGCGAGCAGTACGCGCGCCTCGAGCCGCCCCGCCCGGTCTCGAGCGGGACCGCGGTCGAAGTGATCGAGTTCTTCTACTACGGCTGCGCGGTGTGCTACGAGGCCGAGCCGCAGGTCGTGCGCTGGCTTGCGGGCAAAGGCGGCGACGTGCGCTTGCTGCGCGTGCCCGCGGCGCCGAACGAGCGCTGGGCCGGATTCGCCCGCACGTTCTACGCGCTCGAGGCGATCGGCGAGCTCGCGCGCCTCAACTGGCCGCTGTACGACAACCATCACTTCGACGGCCGGCGCCTCGACGAGAACGCGAATCTGCTGAAATGGCTCTCGACGAACGGTGTCGATGCGCAGCGCTTCCGCGAAGTGCGTGACTCCGCGGCCGTCACGGCGAAGGTCGACGCCGCGAAGAAGATGCTCGAGGACTACGGCGTCAAACGCGTGCCCACCTTCGTGGTCGGCGGCCGCTACGTCACCTCCCCCCACGCGGCGGGCGGGGTTGCGGAGACGATGAAGGTCGTCGACTACCTCGTCGAACGAGTGAAGAGCGGCAAGTAGGAAAGCTGCGACACCGGGGTCAGACCCCCTTTTAGATCGCTAAGGGCCTTCGAATATCGCAAAGGGGTCTGACCCCATTGAGGTCTGGCCCGATCGTCGCGCTATTTCTGCCTCTTCGCTTTCTTGACCCTTGAACCGAGCCGCAGCATCGCGTAGCTGCCCGGCGCGTCTTCCAGTACGCGCAGTGCCTGGTCGCCCGGCGTGCGCGCCGGCACCTTGGGCTCGCCGGCGTTGCGCGCATCGATCCAGGCCTGCCAGTCCTCCCACCACGAGCCCGGGCGCTGGGTCGCAGTGTCGAACCAGGCCTCGGCCGTCGCGGGCAGTGCGTCGTTGGTCCAGTAGTGGTACTTGTTCGCCGACGGCGGATTGACAATGCCGGCAATGTGCCCCGAGCCGCCCAGCACGAAGCGCACCGGGCCGCCGAGGTAGCGCGCGCCGCGATAGGTCGTCTTCCACGGGGCGATGTGGTCCTCGACCGTCGAGATGAAGTACGCGGGCAGCGTCACCTTGGACAGGTCGATCGGCACTCCCGCAAGCGTGATCCCGCCCGGCACGCCGAGCAGGTTCTTCAGGTACATGTTGCGCAGGTAGAAGCTGTGCATGCGCGCAGGCATCCGCGTCGAGTCCGAATTCCAGTACAGCAGGTCGAATGGGAACGGATCCTTGCCGAGCAGGTAGTTATTGATGACGAACGACCACACGAGGTCGTTCGCCCGCAGGATATTGAAGGTGCTCGCCATCTCGGAGCCCTCGAGATAGCCGCGCTCGTTCATCTTCTTCTCGAGGTTCTCGACCTGCGCTTCGTCGATGAATACGCCGAGCTCGCCCGGCGCGGAGAAATCCAGCAGGCTGACGAAGAACGTGGCGCAGTTCACCCGGTCATCGCCCTTCGCCACAAGGTAGGCGAGGGTCGCGCCGAGCAGCGTCCCGCCGAGGCAGTAGCCGATGACGTTGATCTTGCGCTCGCCAGTGGCCCGCTCGATGGCATCGAGCGCTGCGAGCGAGCCCTCGAGCATGTAGTCCTCGAAGCCTTTCTGCGCGAGGCGCGCATCGGGATTCACCCAGCTCACCACGAACACCGTGTGACCTTGCTCGACCGCCCATTTGATGAACGAGTTCTTCTCGCGCAGATCGAGGATGTAGTACTTGTTGATCCACGGCGGGATGATCACGAGCGGCTGCTTGTAGACCTCGGTGGTCGTGGGAACGTACTGGATGAGCTGCATCAGCTCGGTCTGGAAGACCACCTTGCCCGGCGTCGTCGCGACGTTCTTGCCGAGCTCGAAGGCGCGCTCGTCGGTCATGCTGATGCGTAGCTGCCCGTCGCCGCGCTCGATGTCCGCCAGCAGGTTGTTCAGGCCCTTGACGAGATTCTGGCCGCCGCTCGAGAGCGTTTCGCGCAGCACCTGCGGGTTGGTCAGCGCGAAGTTCGACGGCGCCAGCGCGTCGACATACTGGCGCGTGAAGAACGCCACCTTTTTTTCGGATTCGGGCGACAGCCCCTCGACGCCGGCGACCGCGTGCTGGATGTGGCGCGCGGCGATCAGGTAGGACTGCTTCATGTAGTCGAACAGGAAGTTGTCCGACCAGTCGGAGTCCTTGAAACGCGAGTCACCCTTCGCGGGGGCGGCGACCGGCGCGACCGGTTGCCCGAGCAGCTTCATCCAGCTCGACTGCCACAGATGCATGTAGTCGAACATCATGCTCGTCGACAGCGAGGCGAGCGCGAACGGGTTCGCGAGCATGCGCTCGTACAAATCCATGAAGGCCTTGGCGATGCCTAGCTCATCGGACAGCGACGCGCCGATGCCGTTCGCGACGTGGCGCTGGGCGAAGTCGTTCAGGATGCGCGCGGAGCGCTCGGCGACCTCGTGGTACACCTTGGCGAGCTCGGTGTGATCGCTCGCCGCTGGCAGGGTCTTGGGCTCGGGCACGGGGTCTCCTCGGTCTTCGATCAACGCCTGGCTGCGTCGCGCGGCAGCACGGCCTCAGGCGGCGGCGCGCGTGTGCACGCGTACCGGCTCGTAGCGGACCACGCCCTGCGCGTCAATCGAGCGCAGGACCTTGCCGTCCGCGTGGAGGTGGTGCAGGTGCGCGATCGCCTCGCCCATCGCGAAAAAGATCTGGCTGTCGCCGAGCGGGCGCCTGAACAGCACCGGCAGCACGTCGACCGCGCTCTTCGGCGCCTCTGCGCAGGCCGCGAGCAGCTCGGCGAGGCGCGCGTCATGGTGCGCCTCGAGCGCCTCGACGCGCGCATGCGCGCCGCGAAACGGCATGCCGTGCGAAGGCAGCACCAGCACGTCGGCGGGCAGCGCCAGGAAGCGGCGGATCGACGCGAGGAACATGCCAAGCGGGTTCCCCTCCGGGTCGATCGGGCGCACCGCGACGTTGGTCGAGATCCTGGGCAGCAGCATGTCGCCCGAGATCAGCACGTTCGTCGCCGCGCAGTAGAGCGCGGCATGCTCGGGCGAATGCCCGTGGCCGCCGATCACCTGCCAGGGCCGGCCGTCGATGTCGATGTGCGCGCCGTCAACGAGCCTGCGGTGCGAGCCGGGAAACTCCGGCACCAGCCTGCGAAACAGATCACCGCGCCTGGAGAGCGCCGCGACGCGCGCCTCGTCGAGGCCGTTGCGGCGATACAGGGCAGCCGACGCATCCGGCGTGTAGCTGGCCATGCTCGCGTGGATCGCGTGCACGGTGAGGAATTCGCCGCGCGTCATCCACAGCAGGACGCCGAAGCGCTCGCACAGCCAGGCGGCATTGCCGGCATGGTCCGGATGGTAGTGCGTGACGAGCACGCGCCGCACCGGCCGTCCGGCGAGCGCCGTCTCGAAGATGGTCTCCCACAACGCGCGCGTCGGCGGATTGCCGATGCCGGTATCGACGATCGTCCAGCCGCCCGCGTCTTCCAGCAGCCACAGGTTGATGTGATCGAGCTCGAACGGCAGTCCCATGCGCAGCCAGCGCACCCCGGGCGCAACGTCGATCACCGTGCCAGGCGCGGGCGGCTCGGCAAACGGATATTCGAGGGCGGCGGGAGTGGCCACGGGGGATGGGCTAGAATCCGCGCTCATCCGCGCGCCACCACAAACGGTGGGGCGCACGAGGCACGGGGCGGCTGATTATCGCCGCATCGCAGCATCCGGGCAACAACGACCCATGACGTCTCGACTCCGAACGAGCAGCGGCGATAAGGACCGCGCCGAGTACTCCATCGGCGACCTCGCGCGCGAGTTCGACGTCACGCCGCGCGCAATCCGCTTCTACGAGGATCAGGGTCTGCTCGCACCGCGACGCCAAGGCCAGCGGCGCATCTACTCACAGCGCGAGCGGACCCGTTTGAAGCTCACGCTGCGCGGCAAGCGCCTCGGCCTGTCGTTGTCGGAGATCCGCGACCTGATCGACATGTACGAGCCGGGGCGCGACGAGCGCCCGCAGCTCGAGCGCTTTCTGTCCGCGCTCGAGAGCCACCGCGCCGCGCTGGAGCAGCAGCGGTCCGACATCGAGGCGCAGCTCTCGGAGATCGCGGCATTCGAGAAGCGCGTGCGCAAGCAGCTCAGCCGCGGGTAGACAAAGGGCAGAGTAACAGAGTTGACGTTTACGTAAACGTAAAGTAGCCTGCTCGATCTGCCCGGCGCATGCGCTGCCATGGTCGGCGGCCCGTTCCCGAGGAGACCATGGAATACCAATTCCTTCGATTCGACCACGGCGAGACGATCGACATGCTGCGCGCCTCGGTGCAGGACTTCGCGGCGAAAGAGATCGCGCCGCGCGCTGCCGCAATCGACCAGTCGAACGAATTTCCGATGGACCTCTGGCCGAAGCTCGGCGCGCTCGGCCTGCTCGGCGTCACGGTCGAGGAACGCTACGGCGGCTCCGCCCTCGGCTATCTCGCGCACATCGTCGCGGTCGAGGAGATCAGCCGGGCCTCGGCCGCGGTCGCGCTGTCCTACGGCGCGCATTCCAACCTGTGCGTGAACCAGATCCGCAGGAACGGCAGCGAGGCGCAGCGCGAGCAATACCTGCCGAAGCTCGTGACCGGCGAGCACATCGGCGCACTGGCCATGAGCGAGCCCGGCGCAGGCTCGGACGTGGTCAGCATGCGGCTGCGCGCCGAGTTGCGCGGCGACCGCTACATGCTAAACGGCAACAAGATGTGGATCACCAACGGCCCGGACGCCGACGTGCTGGTGGTCTACGCGAAAACCGACGCCAACGCCGGTCCGCGCGGCATCACCGCCTTCCTGATCGAGAAGGGCATGAAAGGATTTTCGACTGCGCAGAAGCTCGACAAGCTGGGCATGCGCGGGTCGAACACCTGCGAGCTGGTGTTCCGCGATTGCGAAGTGCCGGTCGAGAACGTGCTCGGCGAACAGGGACGCGGCGTCAACGTGCTGATGAGCGGGCTCGATTACGAGCGCGCGGTGCTCGCCGGCGGGCCTCTGGGCATCATGGCCGCCTGCCTGGATCAGGTCGTCCCCTACGTGCACGAGCGCAAGCAGTTCGGCCAGCCGATCGGCGAATTTCAGCTCATGCAAGGCAAGCTCGCCGATATGTACGTGACCTTCTCGGCCTGCCGCGCGTATGTCTATTCGGTCGGGCAGTCGCTCGATCGCGGCGAGACCACGCGCAAGGATGCCGCCGGCGCGATCCTCTACGCTGCCGAAAAAGCGACCTGGATGGCCGGCGAGGCGATCCAGGCCTTCGGTGGCATGGGCTACATCAACGAGACGCCCACCGGGCGCCTCTGGCGCGATGCGAAGCTCTACGAGATCGGCGCCGGCACCTCGGAGATCCGCCGCTGGCTGATCGGGCGGGAATTGTTCGCGGAGACGGCGTAGTGACGACGAATCACGGCGCCGAAGCCCAGGCGGCGATTCCCGGCACGCTGGGCGAGGTCGTTTCCCTGCACGGACGCTGGTATGCGCAGCACTGGAACTTCGGTGCGTACTTCGAGGCCCTGGTGGCGCGCGATCTCGGCGCCTTTCTCGCCGCGTTCGATCCGCGCTGCGACGGGTTCTGGGTCGAGCACAACGACGCCGCGGCGGTCACCGGCAGCATCTCGATCGTCGGACCGCGCGCAGCCGACAGTGCCGCGCGCCTGCGCTGGTTCATCGTCGACGAACGCATGCAGGGTCGCGGACTCGGGCGTAAGCTGATGCAGTCCGCGATGCAGTTCTGCCGGGACGCCGGCCATCGGTGCGTCACCCTCACGACGTTCGCCGGCCTGGACGCGGCCGCCGCGCTGTATGCAGCATTCGGCTTTCGCCTGACCGACGAGCGTGTCGACCGCACCTGGGGCGTGCCCGTGACCGAGCAACGCTTTGACTGGACAGCATTCTGAGGAGGCAAGGATGAAACAGGATTCCATCGTCATCGTTTCCGCCGCCCGCACCCCGATGGGCGGCTTTCAGGGAGAGCTCAAGGGCTTCGCTGCAGCGGAGCTCGGCGCAAGCGCGATCCGCGCGGCGGTCGAGCGGGCCAAGGTCAAGCCGGACGATGTTCAGGAAGTGATCATGGGCTGCGTGCTGCCCGCGGGGCAGGGCCAGGCGCCGGCGCGCCAGGCGAGCCTCGGCGCCGGGCTGCCGCTCGCCGCGGGCTGCACGACGCTCAACAAGATGTGCGGCTCGGGCATGAAGGCCGCGATGCTTGCGCACGATCTGCTCCTGGCCGGCAGTGCGGACGTGGTCGTCGCGGGCGGCATGGAGTCGATGAGCAACGCGCCCTACCTGCTGCCGAAGGCGCGCGCCGGCTACCGCATGGGGCATGCGCAAGTGCTCGATCACATGTTCTTCGACGGCCTCGAGGATGCGTACGACAAGGGGCGCCTGATGGGGACCTTCGCCGAGGACTGCGCGCAGAAATACGCCTTCACGCGCGAGGCGCAGGACGCGTTCGCGATCGCCTCGCTCAAGCGCGCGCAGCAGGCGAACACCGCGGGCTGGTTCGCCTGGGAGATCACCCCGCTCGCGATCAAGGCCGGCAAGGACGAGAAATTCATCGAGATGGACGAGTCGCCGTTCAAGGCGAACCTCGACAAGATTCCGACGCTGCGGCCCGCGTTCCGCAAGGACGGTACGGTCACGGCGGCGAATTCCTCCTCGATCTCGGATGGCGCCGCGGCGCTGGTGATGATGCGCCGCTCGAGGGCGGAGCAACAGGGTCTTGCGCCACTCGCGACGGTCATCGGCCACGCCACGCACGCACAGGAACCCGGCTGGTTCACCACCGCGCCGGTTGCCGCGATCGAAAAGCTCTTTGCGCGCACCGGCTGGCGCAGCAAGGATGTCGACCTCTACGAGATCAACGAGGCCTTTGCGGTGGTCACCATGGCGGCCATGCAGGAACACAAGCTGCCGCACGACAAGGTGAACATCCACGGCGGCGCCTGCGCGCTCGGCCATCCGATCGGCGCCTCCGGGGCGCGCATCATGGTGACGCTGCTCGGCGCGCTGCGCCGTACCGGCGGCAAGCGCGGCGTGGCGAGCCTGTGCATCGGCGGCGGCGAGGCGACCGCGATCGCGCTCGAGCTCTGCTAGGCGCGGCGTGCCGCTCGTGCTGGTCATCGGTGCCTCGCGTGGCATTGGCCTCGAGCTGGTGCGCCAGTACCGCGCCGACGGCTGGGAGGCCATCGGCACCGCGCGCGACGACGCGGGTCTCGAGCGGCTGCG
>Ga0210067_1000043_pt1 | contig 16681 bp, 16 predicted proteins | sample RushMan_ThreeSqB_2_FD_185559 | JGI IMG/M metagenome (GOLD analysis project Ga0210067, IMG submission 185559) | Wetland microbial communities from San Francisco Bay, California, USA, that impact long-term carbon sequestration - RushMan_ThreeSqB_D2... | ecosystem: Environmental > Aquatic > Marine... | reverse complement strand
CTCCGGCCGCGTGCATGTCGGCGGCCAGGACATCACCGACCTGCCCGTGCACAAGCGCGACATGGGGATGGTGTTCCAGTCCTACGCGCTGTTTCCCCATCGCACCGTGGCCGAGAACGTGGCCTTCGGCCTGCGCATGCGGAGCGTCGGCCGGCCCGACATCGAGCGCCGCGTGAAGGCGGCCCTGGCCCAGGTGGCGCTCACCGGCCTGGAGGACCGCAAGCCCGGCCAGCTTTCGGGCGGCCAGCAGCAGCGCGTGGCGCTGGCGCGGGCGCTGGCGCGCGAGCCGGCCGTGCTGCTGCTCGACGAGCCGTTCTCGGCCGTGGACCAGGCCACGCGCGATCGACTCTACGAAGAGCTCGCCAATCTGCGCCGGCAGCTGGAGATGCCGGTCGTGCTGGTCACGCACCAGGTGACCGTCAGCGGAATCACCGGCCGTGGCGTCGGCTCGGGCAGCGGCACCGTGCTGCGCCTGGACGGCAGCGGAAGGCCGCCGGTCGTCGGTGCGCTGACGCTCGACTAGAGCCGATCAAGCCGGTGTATCGTGCGTTTCGCGGGCGGGCCTGTGCGCCCCGGGAGGTGAACATGTCGCGTCTGATGGCCGCGTACTGTGCGCTCTGGTTCTGCGCGGTACCGCAGGCGCATGCGCAGCCCGCCCTCCAAGCGACGCTGCTGGCCGAATTCGGCTACTACCTTTCGCAGCCGCACGACGGCGCGTTCTCGCCCGACGGCAAGCGCCTCTACGTCACCGACATGGCCTACAGCCTGATGCGCGTGCTCGACGCCGAGTCGCTGCGCTTGATCGATACCTTCGGCCGCGGGGAGCTGTCGCGTCCGCATGACGCGGCGTTCGACCGGCAGGGCCGGCTGCTGGTCGCCGATACGGGGAACGACCGGATCGCGATCTACGCGGTCGATGGCGCAAAGCCGAAGCTGGTCGGCGAATGGAAGGGGCTGGTCGGACCCGAAGGCGTCGCGGTCGCACCGGACGGCCGCGTATACGCGACCAACACCGGCGCCGGCAGCGTGAGCATTTTCCGCGACGGCCGGCTCGAACGTACGGTCGGCGCGACCGGCAGCGCCGCGGGACAATTCGCGCGACCGCACGACATCGAGATCGACCGCGACGGCACGGTCTACGTCGTCGATTCCGGCAACCACCGTGTGCAGGTTTTCGACGCAGAGATGAATCATCGTGCGAGCACCGGCGCCGATCTCAAGCTGAAGGAGCCGAAATATCTCGCCCTGGACGGCGACCGGATCTGGCTCGCCGATGAAGACAACCACCGCATCGTGCTGCTCGATCACGATCTGAAGGCGATCGGCATCCTCGGCAGCGGGCGGCGCGGCCGCACGCCGACGGAATTCAACAAGCCCGAGGCGGTGCTCGCGCGTTCGCCCTTCGTCTGGGTGATCGACACCTACAACGATCGCATCGTACGGCTGCGTATTGTGCCGTAAGCGCCGGCGGCGCTGCGCTGCGTGCTACGCTTCGCGCTCCCCGAAAACCATCGCATGGCACGCACGCTGCGCTACGGCGACTATCTCGGCGCGATACGGCTCGAGCAACGTCGCATCAGCTTCAACGCCCTCGCACGCTCGCTCGGTGCGCGGCCGCAACGCGCGCGCCTGCGCGCGGTGGACGCCTACCGGCTGATTTTTCCCTATGCCGGCTCGCGGATGACCGAGCAGGCGCGCGCGGTCGTACCGATTGCCGGCGTTCTCGCCCTGTTCCAGCTCCTCGTCCTGCGCGCGCCGATCGGCGGTGCCGAAGGGATCCTCTACGGGATCATCGTGACGATCGGCGGCCTGGCGCTGTTCATGGAGGGCGTGCGCCTTGCCTTGATGCCCTTTGCCGAAACCATCGGGCGGCTGATGCCGCAACGCGTCTCCCTCGCCGGCGTGCTCGGCGTGGCGTTCGCGCTCGGCGTGCTCGCGACGCTCGCCGAGCCGGCGATCGGCGCCCTGCAGGCCGCGGGGGCGCTGACCGATGCCGCACGCGCGCCCGTGCTTGCCGCGCTGCTGACGCGGCACGCCGATTTGCTGGTTGCCGCAGTCGGGCTCGGCGTGGGCGTTGCCGTGCTGCTCGGCATCACGCGCATGATGTACGGCTGGCGTCTGAAGACGCTGATCATCGCGGTGCTGGCACCCTGCCTCGGGCTGACGCTGTGGATGGCGGGGGATCCGCGGCTCGCGACCGTCGTCGGCCTCGCCTGGGACTGTGGCGCGGTGACGACCGGGCCGGTCACCGTGCCGCTGGTGCTGGCGATCGGCGTCGGCGTGGCGAGTGCCGCGGGCAACGAAGACAACCCGCTTTCCGGCTTCGGTATCGTCACGCTCGCATCGCTCATCCCGGTGCTCACGGTGATGCTGCTCGGGCTGTGGGCCGGGGGGCTGCCCGCGCAGCCGGTGGCCGCCCTCAGGCACGGTGCGCTCGCCTGGCACGAGCAGACGCCGTTCGCGGAAGGGATCGGTGCGTTGCGCGCGATCGTGCCCCTGATCGTGTTTCTGTGGTTCATCCTGCGCGTCCGGCTGAAGGAGCCGCTGCGCGATGCGCCGTTTCTGCTCTACGGGTTCACGGTCGCGATTCTCGGCATGCTGCTCTTCAACCTCGGACTGGCGTACGGCCTGAACCCGCTCGGCGAGCAGACTGGCTCGCTCGTGCCCGGCGCGTTCGATCCGCGCGCCGGCGGGTCGAACGTGTTCTACGGCGCCTGGGGCGGCATCGCCGTCGCGCTCGGCTTTGCCGCGGCGCTCGGCTTCGCGGCGACGATCGCGGAGCCTGCGTTGTCGGCGATGGGGTTTACGGTCGAGACCCTGACCGAAGGCGCGTTTCCGCGCACCCTGCTCATTCGCACCGTCGCGCTCGGGGTCGCGCTCGGGGTTGCGCTCGGCGTGGCGAAGATCGTGTTCGACCTTGCGCTGATCTGGCTGCTGGTCCCGGGCTACGCCCTTGCGCTCGCCATGACGCTGCTCTCGAGCGAGGAGTACGTGAATCTGGCCTGGGACAGCGCCGGGGTGACGACCGGGCCGGTGACCGTGCCGCTCGTGCTGGCCCTGGGGCTCGGCCTCGGACGGTCGGTGGGCGTGGCCGAGGGCTTCGGCGTGCTGGCCATGGCGTCGGTCGGCCCGATCGTGACGGTGCTGGCGGTGGGGCTTTGGGTTTCGCTGCGCAGGCGCCGGGCGCGGCGCGCGGCGGCGCTGGCGGCAGGCGTGGCATGAGCCGGGAGCTGATCGTACTGACCGATGTCGTGCTGATCACCTGCGTGGTCCAGCGCGGCGTCGCCGACGACGTGGTCGGCGCCGCACTCGAGGCGGGCGTGCAGGGGGCGACCGTGTTCTACGCGCGCGGAACGGGCGTGCGGCAGCGCGCACTCGGCGTGCTGGGCGTCACCGTGAGCGCCGAAAAGGAGGTCATCCTGTTCATCGTACCGAGCGAGCAGGCAGAACTGATCTTCGAGCGCGCCTACCTGGCGGGAAAGCTCGACACGCCGGGGATGGGACTGATCACCATGTCGCCGCTGGAGAAGATGGCCACCTACGTGCCCCACGAGATCGTCGAGCGCTTTTCCGCCGAGTAGGCGCATGCAGCGCTACAAGACGATCACCTGCATCATTCCCTCGGGTCATGCGCTCGAGCTGCTCGAACGATTGCGCAGCGAGCACGGTGTAACGACCGCCTACGCGCACCACGCGCGCGACGTCACCTCGCATGCCAGCAGCCGGGGGCAAACGATCGCCGACGAGAGCGAGATCGTGACCGTGCTCGTCGCCGAGGAGGACGCGGACCGCATGTTCGCGCTGCTGCATGAGGCGGCCGATATCGGCCGGCCTGACGGCGGGCTGATCTTCATGGAGCGCATGCGCGCAGCGCGCGCCTCGCCCGCGCCCGAAGCTTGATCTGGCGCAACCCGGGGTGCTGCGGGAAAGCGCTTATAATCTCGCGGGTTAGCGGCGCCCGGGCGGGCGCACGGCCCACCGAGCCATGAGCCTCTACACCTTAGGCCTGAATCACCAGACGGCGCCGCTCGAGGTCCGCGAGCGGGTGGTGTTCCACGTCGAGCGCCAGCGCGAGGCGCTGGCCGAGATCACGCGCGACCGCGCTCACGAGGCGGCGATCCTGTCGACCTGCAACCGCACCGAGCTGTACCTCGCGACCGGCGAGCCGCGGGCGGCGGCGGCCTGGTTTGCCGAGTATCACCGCATGAGTCCGGAGTCCCTTTCGCCCTATCTGTACACCCTGCCGAGCGACCACGCGGTGCGCCACGCGTTCCGCGTCGCCTCCGGGCTCGATTCGATGGTGCTGGGCGAGCCGCAGATTCTCGGCCAGATGAAGGAAGCCGCGCGCGCGGCGGAAGACGCCGGCACCCTGGGCACGGTGCTGCACAAGCTGTTCCAGCGCTCGTTCGCGGTTGCAAAGGAGGTGCGCTCCACGACCCGGATCGGCGCGAACAGCGTGTCGATGGCGGCGGCCGCGGTGAAGCTCGCCGCACGCATCTTCCCGAGCCTGCACGAGCAAAAGCTGCTGTTCATCGGCGCCGGGGAAATGATTGAGCTCTGTGCGACGCACTTCGCGGCGCAGAGTCCGGCGCGCATCACCGTCGCCAACCGTACGCTGGAGCGCGCGGAAGCGCTCGCGCACCGGTTCGGCGGGCGCGCGATCGAGCTGCGCGCACTGTCGGAGCACCTGCATGAGCACGACATCGTCGTGTCCTGCACCGCCTCGTCGCTGCCGATCCTGGGCAAGGGGCTGATTGAGCGGGCCTTGCGCGCGCGGCGTCGCAGGCCGATGTTCATGGTCGACCTCGCCGTGCCGCGCGACATCGAGATCGAGGTCGGCGCGATGGACGACGTATTCCTCTACACGGTCGACGACCTGTCCGATCTCGTGGCGGCGAATCTGGATGCACGGCGCTCGGCAGTCGAGCAGGCCGAAGTGATCATCGAGACGCAGGTCGGCCAGTTCATGCATTGGATGGAAGCGCGCGAGGGCGTTCCGCTGATCCGCACGCTGCGCGACCAGGTCGACGCGGCGCGCCGTCAGGAGCTCGAGCGCGCGGCACGCCTGCTGGCGCGCGGCGACGATCCGGTCGAGGTGCTCGAGGCCTTCTCCAAGGGCCTGACCAACAAGCTGCTGCACGGGCCAACGCAGGCGCTGAACGCGGCCCGCGGAGACGAGCGCAGCCGGCTCGCCGAGCTGCTCGTACGGCTGTTCCGCATTCGGTCCTAACCCCCGGCATCCCGGACGGCGGGCGCGCGCGTCGTGAAATCCTCTTTACGGTCCAAGCTCGAGGGCCTCACGGTGCGGCTCGAGGAGTTGAGCCGGCTGCTCGCGGCCGAGGACGCGACGCACAACCTCGACCAGTTCAGGCGACTGTCGCGCGAGCATGCGGAGCTCGGCGATCTGGTTGCGCTGTACGCGCGCTACTGCCAGGCGGAGGGCGACGCGACCGCTGCCACGGAGATGGCGGCGGATCCGCAGATGCGCAGCTTCGCAGAGGACGAGTTGCGCAGCGCACACGAGGCGATGGCATCGGCCGAAGCGGCGATTCGCAAGGCGCTGCTGCCGAAGGACCCGAACGACGAGCGCAACACCTTTCTCGAGATCCGCGCCGGCACCGGCGGGGACGAATCTGCGCTGTTCGCGGGCGACCTGTTCCGCATGTACGTGCGCTACGCCGAGCGGCAGGGCTGGCAGGTGGAGCTCATTTCCGAGAGCCCGGCGGAGATCGGCGGCTTCAAGGAGGTCGTGGCGCGGGTCGTCGGCCGCGGCGTGTATTCGAAGCTCAAGTTCGAGTCCGGCGGCCACCGCGTGCAGCGCGTTCCCGAAACCGAGGCCCAGGGGCGCATCCACACTTCGGCCTGCACGGTCGCGGTACTGCCGGAAGCCGATCAGGTCGAAGAGGTAGTGCTAAATCCGGCCGAGCTGCGCATCGACACTTTCCGCGCATCGGGGGCGGGCGGCCAGCACGTCAACAAGACCGAATCGGCGATCCGCGTGACGCACCTGCCCACCGGCATCGTGGTCGAATGCCAGGACTCGCGCTCGCAGCACAAGAACCGGGAAAAGGCGCTGGGGGTGCTTGCCGCACGCATCCACGACCGGCAATTGCGCGAGCAGCAGGCGAAGACCGCGTCGACGCGCAAGAGCCTCATCGGCTCGGGCGATCGCTCGGAACGCATCCGGACGTACAACTTTCCGCAGGGCCGGGTGACCGACCACCGCATCAATCTCACGCTCTACAAGCTGGATCGCGTCATGGCGGGCGAGCTCGACGAGATCGTCGAGGCGCTGACGGCCGAATTCCAGGCCGAGCAACTCGCGCAGCTCGCCGAAGAAACCGAACCCGCGCGCGCGTCGGCCTGAGGGCGCCATGCGCGTGACCATCGGCGAAGCGCTGCAGCGTGCCGACATCGACGCGCGCGAAGCGCGCCTGCTGCTGGCGCGGGCTGCGGGCCTGTCGGAAGCGCGCATCATCGCGCATCCGGAGCAGCCGCTCGATGAATCCGCGCGCGCCCGATTCGACGCCTGGAGCGCGCGCCGCAGACAGGGGGAGCCGGTCGCGTATGTCACCGGCTGGCGCGAGTTCTGTGGCCTGATGCTTGCCGTGACGCCCGCGGTGCTGATTCCGCGCCACGAATCCGAGCTGCTCGTCGAGCGCACGCTCGCGGTCCTGCCGTCACGCGGCGAGCGCCGCGTGCTCGATCTCGGCACGGGCAGCGGCGCGCTCGCGCTCGCCATCAAGCAGGCGCGGCCCATGGCGAAGGTCGTCGGCGTCGACGCGAGCGGCGACGCGCTCGCGGTGGCGCACGCAAACGCCGATCGTCTCGGTCTCGAAATCGACTGGCGGATCGGGCAGTGGTTTTCGGCGGTGCCCACGGAGCGCTTCGAGGTGATCGTCGCCAACCCGCCCTACGTGGCGCAGAACGACCCGCATCTTGCGCGGGACGACCTGCGCTTCGAGCCGCGCGCGGCGCTGGTGGCTGGCGTCGACGGCCTGGAGGCCATTCGCCTGATCGCCGCGGATGCCTGCCAGCATCTCGCGCCCGGAGGCTGGCTGTTCCTCGAGCACGGCTTCGCGCAGGCCGCGGCGGTCGCCGCGCTCTTGCAAGCGGCCGGCCTGCTGCGCATCGAAACCTGGCCTGACCTGGCGGGCCATCCGCGGGTCACCGGAGGCGCAGCACCATCGCCGGGCGTGACCGTTGACCAGACCATGCGGGACCGCTAAAATCCGACCAATTTCGTCAACTATTACCGAACCGTATTTCGAGATCGAACATGGACACCCAAGAACGCATCAAGCAGCAGGTCGGCGCGCATCCCATCGTGCTCTACATGAAGGGCACACCCCAGTTCCCGATGTGCGGCTTTTCGGCCACCGTGGTGCAGGTGCTGCGCGCCGCCGGTGCCGAGCAATTTCACAGCGTCAATGTGCTCGAGGATCCGGAGATTCGCGAGGGCATCAAGCAGTTCGCGAACTGGCCGACCATCCCGCAGCTCTACGTGAACGGCGAATTCGTCGGCGGCTGCGACATCCTGCGCGAGATGTTTCAGGCGGGCGAGCTGCAGCAGCTGCTCGCCGGCGTGCGCAACGTTTCCGCGTAGCGCCGCGACCCCTGCGCGGGTCCGGGGCGCTATGCGCCGTCGGCGTGGCGCGCGCACGCGGTCAAGCGCGCGACGAGGGCCCGCGCCTGCGGCAGATAACCCGCGCCGAACAGATTGAGGTGGTTCAGCACGTGGTACAGGTTGTAGAGATCCCTGCGGCGCGCGTAGCCTGAATCGCGCGGCCAGGCCGCGTCGTAGGCCGCGTAGAACGCGGGCGGAAATCCGCCGAAGAGCTCGGTCATTGCGAGATCCGCTTCGCGGTCGCCGTAGTACACCGCCGGATCGAACAGCACGGGCCCGGTGGGCGTGAAACCGACGTTGCCGTGCCACAGATCGCCGTGCAGCAGTGACGCCGGCGGATGGTGGCCGGCGAGCAGACCACGCAGCCCCTCCAGGTCGAACGCGAAGCCCGCGCCGCGCGCGCGCCGCGCCTGGGGCGCGAGGCGCTTCTCGAACCAGAATGTCGGCCAGTCGTCGGACCAGCCGTTTTCCTGCGGCGCCAGCCCGATCCAGTTGTCGCGCGCCCAGCCGTAGCGCCCCATGCTGTTTCGGTGCAACGCCGCCAGCGCGCGGCCGAGCGCCGGCCAGTCGGGACGCGCGCCCAACTCGAGGCGCTGCATCTCGATGAAAGCGCCGCCCGCGCGCTCGCCCACCGCGACGACCTGGGGCGCGGGGACACCGGCGTCCGCGAGAGCGGCCAGACCCTCTGCTTCGGCCCGGAACATCGCCAGGGTCGGCGCCGGCCCCTGCTTGACGAATGGGGGCGTGGCGCTTTCGCTCAAACGCCCGACAGACGCAGATTGGCCATCGAAAGGCGCTCGACGAGGATGTCCATGAAGGCGCGGTCGAATTTGTGCCGGCAGCCCTCGGTCGCCTGCTCGAGCATCTCGGTCGGCACGGTGATGATCTTCGCGTCGGAGGCGACCGCCACGTCGGCGACCCGCAGTCGGGCGGTTTTCGACAGGTAGGCCATTTCGCCGAACGGCTCGCCGGGCTTCAGAATCGTGAGCAGCTTGCCCTTCTTGGTCACCTTCACCTGTCCCTCGGCGAGCACGCAGAAATAGCGTCCGGTCTCGCCTTCGTGCATGATCTGCTCGCCGGCCGCCGCCGCCCGCCAGCTCGAGATGCGGGCGACCTCCCAGAGCTCGGCGTCGGAAAAGTTCTCGAAGAAGGGGAGCTTGCGCAGGGTTTCGAACTTGTCGGCGTCGGAGAACGCCTGCGTGCGCACCGCCGGGACCTCGCTGCGGACCACGTCGGCGAGCGCGCTCGAAAACGGCCCCCACTGCGCGTAGCGCTCGTCGAGGTTCTTGGCCATCGCGCGGCGGACGATCTCGTCGATGACCTTCGGGATCTCCGGGCGGTACGCAGAGGGCAGCGGCGGCTCGACGTTGGTGATCTGGTAGATGAGGCTGAAGTTGTTCGTCGCCTGAAACGGCAGCCGGCCGGTCAGCAGGTGGTACATGACGACGCCCATCGAATAGATGTCGGTCTGGTGCGTCAGCGGCTGCTCCTTGACCTGCTCCGGCGACATGTAGGCGGGCGATCCGATCGCGGAGACCTGCGTGGTGTCGCCGGCCGCGATGAGCGCCGTACCGAAATCGGTGACTTTGACGTCGGTTTCGCCGGTGTGCAGGATGTTTGCCGGCTTGATGTCGCGGTGCGTAACGCCCATGCGCTGCGCGAACTCGAGCGCACGCGAGCACTTGAACGCGATCTCCATGATGCGGTCGATCGGCAGCAGGTTATCGGCCCGGCAGAACTGCTCCAGCGTGCCGCCGCCGACGTACTCCATGACGATGTAGTGCAGATCGTCCTCGGAGACCGCGTCGTAGATCTCGCAGATATGCGGGTGCTGAAGCTTGCCCGCAAGTGACGCCTCGGTCACGAACAGCTTGCGGACCAGCTTTCCGCGCTCGGGATCGTCGAACGCATCCGAGTACACCAGCTTGACCGCGACCTCGCGCCGGTTGAACGGATCGTCGCAGAGAAAGACTTCGCTGGTCGCGCCTTCGCCGATCCGGCGCTTGACGGGGTACTTGCCGATGCGCTCGCGGGGGGTCTTCGCGGCGTTCACGGCCGGTCAGGGCTTCGTCCGGAGCCGACGCCGCGCGCGCCGCGCAGCCGCCTTGACCTGGACGGGCGCAGTGCCGCCCGGGTGCCGTCGTGCCGCGGCGGAGCCCTCCGGCGTGAGAAATCGATAAACGTCCGATCCAATGACTTTCGAGTAGCGCCGCAGCTCGCGCAGCGGCAGCGCCGCGAGGTCGCAGCCGCGTGCCTCCGCGTGGCGCACCGCCAGCGCCACCGCCTCGTGCGCATCGCGAAACGGCACGCCCTTGCGCACCAGGTAGTCAGCCAGGTCGGTTGCCGTCGCATAGCCCTCGCGCAGCGCGTCGCGCATGGCCGCCGGCACGGCCTCGAGGCCGGCAACGAGCTCGGCAAATATGCTCAACGCATCCTTGAGCGTGTCGACCGCGTCGAAGACGGGTTCCTTGTCTTCCTGGTTGTCCTTGTTGTACGCGAGCGGCTGCGCCTTCATCAGCACGAGCAGCGCGACCAGGTCGCCGAAGACGCGCGCGCTCTTGCCGCGCACGAGCTCCGGAACGTCCGGGTTCTTCTTCTGCGGCATGATCGAGGACCCGGTGCAGAATCGGTCGGGCAGGCGCACGAAGCCGAAGCGGGGATTCGTCCACAGCACGAGCTCTTCGGCAAAACGAGACAGGTGCATCATCGCGACCGACGCGCAGGCGCAGAACTCAATTGCGAAATCGCGGTCCGAAACCGCGTCGAGCGAATTCTCGCAGAGGCCGTCGAAGCCGAGCGCCCGCGCGACCCGCGCGCGGTCGATGGGGAAGCTGGTGCCGGCGAGTGCCGCGGCGCCCAGTGGCAGCTGATTGACGCGCCGGCGGCAGTCCGCGAGGCGCGCGCGATCGCGCAGCAGCATCTCGACATAGGCGAGCAGGTGGTGGCCGAAGGTGATCGGCTGCGCGACCTGCAAATGGGTGAATCCCGGCATGACGGTCGTCGCATGGCGCTCCGCCTGGTCGACGAGCGCGTCGACCAGGCGCGCCAGGCATTGCTCGATGGCGTCGATCTCGCCACGCAGCCAGAGGCGCAGGTCGGTGGCCACCTGATCGTTTCTCGAGCGGGCGGTATGCAGCCGCTTGCCGGCATCGCCCACGAGTGTGGTCAGGCGCCGCTCGATGTTCAGGTGCACGTCTTCGGCGTCGATCGACCACGCGAAACGCCCGGCTGCGATCTCGCGGCGTATCTTCCCCAGTCCGCGCTCGATCGCCGCGAGGTCTTTGCGGCTCAGAATGCGCCGCGCGGCGAGCATGCGCGCGTGCGCGAGCGAGGCTTCGATGTCGACGTCTGCGAGTCGCCAGTCGAAGGGCACCGACGCCGTGAAGCGCTTGACCAGTGCGTCGACCGGCTCCGAGAACCGGCCCGACCACGCGCGCTTTGCGCCGCCGCGACGCGGCGCCGCGCGCCCCGCCTGGGACGGCCGCTTGGAGGCCCTACGAGCCATGGGGCATACTGGGTGCGCGCACGAACGCAGCGAGTAACTTCGCGCCGGTCCTCCCTGAAGAACGCGGCAATGGTGTGGCAAGTATAAATCAAAACGCCCTCTCGAACGGCCTGCCGGACTTCCGCAATCTGGGCGTGATCGCGCGCGTCCTCGTCGGCGTCAACCTGCTCGCGTTCGGCGCGGTGCTTGCGGCGGCGGCCGGCTGGGACGATCTGCTCGACCGGCTCCTGCGGGCCGCGGCTTTGATCGAGCCGATCCTGCTCGCGAGCGTGCTCGTTCTCGTCGCGCTGTCGCCCGTGCTCATGCGCCTGCGCTTCATCGCTGGCGCCGGCGTTGTGCTCGTTCTGGTGATCGCGATCACCGCGCTGGCGACGCTCGGCGTCGCGCGCGTGTACGCTGTTGCGCCCGGCGATGCGCTGCCGCAGGCGCTGCTGCTCGCCGCGCTCGCGACGGCGGTGCTGCTCGGCTACCTGCGCCTGGCGACCAAGGCGTATTCGCCCGCGCTCGCCGAAGCCCGGCTGCAGGCCTTGCAGGCGCGCATTCGGCCACACTTCCTGTTCAACAGCCTGAATGCGGTGCTGTCACTGATCCGGCGCGACCCGGTGCGTGCGGAGCGCGCGCTGGAAGATCTCGCTGATCTGTTCCGCACGCTGATGTCGGACGCACGGCAGTTCGCCCACCTGGCCGACGAAATCGCGCTGCTCGAGCGCTACGCGAGCATCGAGCAGCTTCGGCTCGGCGAGCGCCTGCGCATCGTCTGGGAGCTCGATGCGGCGCCGTCGGACGCAATTCTGCCGCCGCTCGTGCTGCAGCCGCTGCTGGAGAATGCCGTCTATCATGGCGTCGAGCCGTCGACCGAGCCGGGCGAGGTGGTGGTGCGCATCGCGCAGCGCGGCAACCGGCTGCACGTGCACATCGAGAACCCGTACTCCGAGCGCCACGCGCACCATGCCGGCAACCGCATGGCGATCGAGAACATTCGCGAAAGACTGATGCTGTTCTTCGATGCCGAGGCGCGGCTGACTGCGCGAATCGAGGGCAATCGCTATATTGCCGAGGTCGAAATGCCCTACCGGCCGGCACCGAAGCCGCGGCGAGGGGCGCAGGGAGGCTGAGCATGCTGCGCGTGTTCATTGCGGACGACGAAGCGCCGGCGCGCGGGCGCCTGCGCGAGCTGCTCGAAGACATCCAGGCGGAGATCCCGACACAGGTCGTCGGCGAGGCCCGCAACGGCATCGAGACGATCGAGCGACTCCCGCTGAGCGGCGCCGAGATCCTGCTGCTGGACATCGAGATGCCGGGTATGCACGGATTGGAGGTCGCGCGACATCTCGGGCGCTTGCCCGAAGGCCCGGCAGTGATCTTCGTGACCGCGCACGACCGGCATGCGGTCGAAGCGTTCGAGCTCAACGCCCTCGATTACCTGCTCAAGCCGGTGCGTGCCGCGCGCCTGGCGGCAGCCCTCAAGCGCGCCGAGGCCATCGGCCCGCCGTCCGGGCAGACGCTGGAAAGCGCCGCGGACCAGCTGCGCGAAGCGGACGGACGCGGGCGGACGCATTTTTCGCTCGCCGAGCGAAACCGGATCGTGCTCGTTCCGGTGAGCGAGGTCGTCTATTTGAAGGCGGAGCAGAAATACGTGACGCTGCGTACGCGGGAGCGCGAGCACTTGATCGACGAGTCGCTGATCTCCCTCGAGCGCGAATTCGGCGAGCGCTTCGTGCGCATTCATCGTAACTGCATCGTCGCGCGCGATGCGGTGCGCGCGTTCGAGCGTGCCCCCGCGGCCGAGGACGAGGACGCGCACTGGCTCGTCGTGCTGGAAGGGATCGCGGAGCGCCTGCCGGTCAGCCGGCGGCAATGGGCGGCCGTGCGCGCGCTCGTCGCACAGAGCTGAGACGAGGTGGCGCGGCTATTTTGCCGGCGCCGCGAGGCGTGACCGGGCCAGCTCGATGCGCCGGTCCAGGTAGCTCTGGTAAAAGCCGGGCACGGTCAGCCCGATCAGCGGATCGGCGAGCGGCTCGCCGCGCAGGCCGACGAACGCGACCAGCGGCACGAAGCGAATGCGCTCGGCCTGGGCAAAGGCGCGCTGCGTCGTCGCGTGCCCGGAAAAGTCCGCGAGGCGCGCATCGCTGGTGATATCGACCTCGACGATGCGCATCGTCGCGCGCGTCGCCGGATCAGACCGTAGGGGACCGAGGTAGTCGCGCCGCGCCTCGTCGCAGTAGGGACAGCCGGGCTGACTGAAAAAGACCAGCAGCGGAACGCGCGCCGCGTCGGCTTCCTGCGCCGAACGCGCGAGATTCCGTGCGCTGTCGATTGCCTGCGCAGCCACTGTTGGCGACAGGGCACATGCTAGAATCGCCGCGCACAAACGCAGCATGGCGCGGTGCATCGTGCGCGCGTTGCGTTGGTTCATCCGTATGGAATCCTCCTTTTCGCGTCCCGGCGGGCGGGTCGTCATTGCGACGCGTCGCAGTCGCCTTGCGCTGTGGCAGGCCGAGCACGTCAAGCGCAGGCTCGAAGAATTATATGCTGGCCTGACGGTCGAGCTGCTGGCGCTCTCGACGAAGGGCGACGAGCTGCTCGAGGCGCGACTCGACAAGGTCGGCGGCAAGGGATTGTTCGTCAAGGAGCTCGAGTCGGCGCTGGCCGAAGGGCGCGCCGACCTCGCCGTGCACTCGATGAAAGACGTCCCGGCGGATCTGCCGTCGGGATTCCTGCTCGCGGCAATCCTCGTCCGCGAGGACCCGCGTGACGCCCTGGTCTCGGGCCGCTTCGCCTCGCTCAAGGCGATGCCCGCGGACGGCGTGCTCGGGACTTCGAGCCTGCGGCGTGCCGCGCAGATTGCCGAGCATTTCCCAGGGCTGCGGATCCGAACGCTGCGCGGCAATGTGGAAACCCGCCTCGCGAAGCTCGATCGTGGCGAATATGACGCGATCGTGCTCGCCGCGGCGGGCCTGAAGCGGCTGGGCCTGGAGGCGCGTATTCGTGCCCTGCTCGAGCCTGCGTTGAGCCTGCCGGCCGCAGGGCAGGGCGCCCTGGGCATCGAGTGCAGGGACGATCGCCCGGAGATCGTCCGCCTCGTCGCGCCGCTCGCGGACGCGGACACCGCGGCCTGCGTGCGGGCCGAGCGCGCAGTGAGCCGCGCGCTCGGAGGAAGCTGCACCGTCCCGCTGGGTGCCTACGCGCAGGTCCTGCGCGGCCGCGTGCAGCTGCAGGCCGTGGTGGCCGCACCCGATGGTCGGCGCGTGGCACGCGCCGAAGACGAAGGCGCCGTGAATGCCCCGGAAACGCTGGGTGAACGGGTCGCCGCGCTGCTGCGCGCGCGGGGCGCCGCCGAGATCCTTGCCGAACTGCAGGCGATTGGCTAGGGCTGCGCGTGCCCGCCGATCCGGATGGCATGCCGACACGGCGACCACTCGAGGGCCGCGGCATCGTCGTCACGCGGCCACGCGCGCAGGCGGCGGGACTTGCGCAACGGATCGAAGGGGCCGGCGGCGTGGTGTTCCGCTTGCCGGCGATCGAGATCGAGGACGTACCGGATCTCGGGCCGATCCTGACCCTGATCGAGCGCCTCGAAGACTTCGACCTGGCGATTTTCATCAGCCCGAGCGCGGTGGCGAAGGCGATGAATCTGATTCGCCTGCGGCGTGGCGAGCGCGCATGGCCCGAGCGCCTGCAGATTGCGGCGATCGGTCGCGCCAGCCGGCGGGCGCTCGAGCAGCTGGGATGCAGCGAAGTCATCGCCCCGACGGCGCAGGCCGACAGCGAAGCGCTGCTGGCGTTGCCAGCGCTGTCGGCGATGAGCGGCCGGCGCGTGGTGATCTTTCGCGGCGACGGCGGACGCGAGCTGCTCGGCGACACGCTGCGTGCACGCGGCGCCGAGGTCAGCTACGCGGAGTGCTACCGGCGCAGCCGTCCGCGCGCCGATTGCGGGCCGCTCCTGGCCGCCTGGGCGCGCGGCGCAGTGCATGCGGTCACCGTAAGCTCCGGCGAGGGACTCGGAAATTTGTACGACATGCTCGGCAAGCTCGGTCAGCAGTGGCTGCGCTCGACGCCGCTGTTCGTACCGCACGATCGGCTGCTGCGCAACGCCGCGCAGCTCGGAATCCGCGAGATTCGGGTCGCCGGCGCGGCCGATGAGGACATGGTCGACGCGCTGGTTGCATACTTTGCCAACGCGAAGTAAAAACATCGGACCATGACGACGAGCGACGACAAGAACGGGCGGGCAGAGGACCCGGTGGCGCAGACGCGGCCGGACGAGCCGCCGGCGCACGCGCCGGCAGGCGCCGAATCGGCGCCCGCGGACGCCTCCGCGCGGGGCGCGCGCCCGGCGGCGCGCGGCGCGTGGTTCGCCGTTCTGCTCGCGCTGATCGCAGCCGGGATGGCGGCGGGCGTCTGGTTCGATGCGCGCAAGCGCCTCGAGGCGAGCACCGAGGCGCTCGCGCAGCGGGTCACCGCGCTGGAGTCGCAGCAGCGGCAGTTGCGCGCGCTGGCGCAGGAGGCACAGCAAAGCGCGTTATCGCTGCAGGGCAAGCTGTCGACGCTCGAAGTGCGCATTGCCGACGCACAGGGGCAGCGCGCGGCGATCGAGGCGCTCTACAAAGAACTGTCGCGCAACACGAACGAATGGCGGATCGCGGAAGTCGAGCAGATGGTCGACATCGCCGCGCAGCAGCTCGATCTCGCCGGCAACGTCCGCGGGGCCCTGCTCGCGCTGCAGCTCGCCGAATCGCGCCTCGCGCGTCGCGACGAGGCCGCGTTCGCGCCGCTGCGCGCGGCGCTCGCGCGCGATATCGAGAAACTGAAGGCCCTGCCGGAGCTGGATCCGGGGGCACTCGGCCAGCGCCTCGAGCGTCTCGCGATCAGCGTCGAGACCCTGCCGCTCGCCTTCGACGAGCGTCCCCCGGGGGCATCGACGACCGGCGCCGGCGTGCCCGGCCAGACCGACGACCGGTGGTACCTGCGTCTCGGCGCCGAAGTGTGGCAAGAACTCAGGCAGTTGGTCGTCGTGCGCCGGGTCGAGAACCCGGAGCCGCCGTTGCTGCCGCCGGCGCAGGCCTATTTCCTGCGGGAGAACCTGCGCCTGCGGCTGCTGAGCGCGCGCCTCGCGGTGCTGACGCGCGACGCGCGCGCGTATCGCGACGATCTGCAGGCGTCGCAAACCTGGATCAAGCGCTACTTCGACACGGGTTCCAAGCGCACGGCCGAGGCGCTCGTGCAGCTCGAATCGCTCGCGGGCGCGCCGATCCATCTCGAGCTGCCCTCGATCGAGGGCAGCGTGAACGCCGTGCGCGCGCTGGACGCGCGCGGCGGGCGCCGTGGCCCCCTCGCCGCCGCTGCCGTTCGAGCGCATGCCGCTGGTCTACGAGCGCGCCTTCGGCGGCTGGACGGGTGCGAGCGCCGCGGCGGCGTCGCCCGCCGTCGTCCCCCAGCTCGACGGCCCCCGCCTGGTGGTGGTGCCGCGCGAGGGGGCCGCGCAGTCGGAAGTGTGGGTGGGGCAGCTCGCCGCCGGGCGCGCCACGCCCGACTACGCCGCGCTGCTG